>ENA-UOXB01000273-UOXB01000273.1-bioreactor-metagenome-genome-assembly--contig:-NODE-273-length-46999-cov-13.241650_pt1 | contig 46999 bp, 28 predicted proteins | sample MGYA00238158_ERZ761615 | MGnify/ENA primary metagenome ERZ761615 (study PRJEB28904, sample SAMN06267902) | bioreactor metagenome | isolation source: Joint BioEnergy Institute, California, USA...
TCCTCCTTTTTTCTTCTTCTTTTCCCCCTTACTGCGGCCCATTCCTAAGTTTTGAGTTCCATCTGCAGACAGCCCGACATGGCCTGTCTGGCACTTGGGCCTCTCAATACCCTTCTTGCTTGTCCCTACCCATCAGTTACCGATGTAGCGACACTAACTGAAACAAAGCAGCATGGCATCGGAAAGCCAGCCTGACGCTGCGTGTTGCGAGAAGGGCCACTTCAGAGCAGACCAGCCTGACGAAATCGCGGACAACCGCAATGCCAGGAGTGCCAGTCCGCCGATTGGCAGGTCGTCCGTCGCTGAGCACATCAGCAGATACGTGAAGAGATTCGAGCAGCAGCTGGTCGAGTACAACCTCGAGGCTCGCGGGATACAACGCGTTGATGAGAACGAGCGGATCCGACTGTCGTGGGTTTCGTACCTGCAAGTGTTCTTACTATGGTCATCCATCAACCTGGCAGCCAACAATATCACGTTAGGGATGCTTGGTCCCGCAGTCTACGCACTTAGCTTTCTCGATTCCTCACTCTGTGCCGTTTTTGGAGCTTTTGTTGGTTCTCTGGTTGCAGCATGGTCGGCCACGTGGGGACCTGTTTCTGGCAATCGGACAATGGTGAGCAGACGTTCGGGATCTCGTCCGACAGCGGAGGTCTCTAACTTCTTGCCAGGTGTTCGGCCGTTATGCCATGGGCTGGTGGACGAGCAAACTTATTGTGATACTGAACCTCATCCAAATGATCGGATATTGTCTGATTGACTGCGTTGTTGGAGGGCAAATGCTGTCCGCTGTCTCGTCCAACGGGAGCATGTCGGTAGCTGTTGGTAAGTTGCTTATTATAGCCGCCATGCGAAAATGGTAATGTGCTTCCCTGCTAAACAGCACGTAGGAATTGTCATTATTGCCATCATCAGTTGGGTCGTTGCTACGTTTGGTATCCAGCTGTTCCATTACTACGAGCGGTAAGTAATAGGATCTATCCGTCCAGGGGACGATGCGCGGACAGTATCAGCTCACTGTTTTAAAAGATTTGCATTCCTGCCTCAACTGATTGTGGTGTGTATTCTTTTTGGTGTTTCAGCGACCAAGTATGACCTCGCAACGCCATCCCAAGGGGATCCCCGAACAGTTGCAGGGAACAGGTAAGTCAAATACCCTTTTCACTTGCATCTTCCTGTCTCTAAGAGGATTGCTTTCCAGGCTGTCATTCTTTTCGATATGCCTAAGCGCAGCAATCACCTACAGCCCTCTCGCGGCGGACTTTTTCGTCTACTATCCCCCTCATACCTCCAAGCCGGCGCTTTTCATCCTCACCGTCCTCGGCCTTAGCGTGTCATTCACCATGTCGTTTCTTGTCGGAATCGGGCTGGCGACTGGCATAGCTGTCCATCCAGAATACTCGAACGCTTGGTCCAAAGGAGCTGGCGCTCTCATCGTCGAGGGTTTCGGTCCCCTACACAAATTTGGCAAGTTCTGTTCCGTGGTGGTCGCCCTTGGTCTCATTGCGAACACCATCGCGCCGACTTACTCTTCCGGAATTGACTTCCAGACCCTCGGACGGTATGCCGAACGGGTCCCAAGAGTCGTGTGGAATACATTCGGCGTGGTCATCTACACTGCCTGTGCGCTGGCAGGTCAAGGCCACCTGTCGGAAATCTTTACAAATTTCCTCGCACTCATGGGCTACTGGGTTGCCATCTGGTTCGCCATCGTGTTGGAGGAACGGTACATCTTCCGGCTGAAGAGCGGGTACAACTGGGCGGCTTGGGGTGACCGAAAGAAACTGCCAGTCGGCATTGCCGCCACGATTGCTTTCCTGGTCGGCTGGGCTGGTGCGATCCTGTGTATGGCACAGGTTTGGTACGTGGGGCCGCTTGCGCGACTGGTGGGGGAGTATGGTGCGGATGTGAGTATTTGCTATTATTTTTATTATTTCTCACCACTGTTCCGAAAAAAAAAAGCTGCTTGTTTCTCTAACTACGAGACTAACATGTTATTGTTATTTTCAGATGGGTAACTACGTGGGTTTCTCATGGGCCGCCCTAGTATACCCTCCTCTGCGATACATCGAGCTTCGTCATTTCGGACGATAGATAGGCTGAGTGTCGGTCGTCCTACGAGTCCCAAAAAAAAGATGTCGGACAGTGTGCTCGAATATCTCCAGAATAAAACTAAAAGGGGGGATAGAGAGAACCGGATACCCAGGATTTCCCTCTAACCAAACCCCAGGTCATATTTCTTCTACTCAAGTCACCCCCACCCTCACATTGTATATTTGTGTATGTATTGTGCATATATGTATAATATATATAGATATATACGAGGCTAATTTGAGTTGCATTCCTCGGACAACCTCTTCGCTTCTTGTATATGTATATAATAATAATAACCATTGGATAAGGCACAACTACTATCTACTCCTACCCATGGAATCCAACTCGTCTCTGTCTCCTCAAGTCATATATATATAAGAAGCCCAGGTTGATTGGTAATTCCCATTACAACCGATGCCTCAGTCGTCGACTTCGGTTCAATTCAATTCAACACCGCGGTGCTCCCACGAATAAGAGAAAAAATGCACCCATCTCGCACCTTTTTTTCCCCTTACGCGCTCACAATACAAGAAAATCTTGAGAGAGAGAGAGAGAGAGATTGTGGCTGACAGCATGGGTCTCCCGTCGTCTCCAAGAGGACTTTACGTCAGGTTAGTTAATACAGTACAGTATAGTACAGATAGTAATGAAAGCTGGGCGGTTAGGCCAATCCAGTTGGGTTGGTTTGGTTAAGGCGTCGACGTGCTTGTGTTTATAGATATATATAGATGTTAATGTTAATAGATATATATATATATAGATGGGGGACGGAATTATGAAGTTCGGAAAATCCCAGGAAGTCTGTAATTGAATTATGTATGGACTTCAACTACAACCTTGCATTCATCTTTGACTATTCTACATACATACCAGACACAGGAGAGGGAGAGACACGGTTAGATAGATGACGGCAGTGTCAAACGAGACCCGAGGAAAGCAAACTCCCATCCATCCCATTTGTACGTTGTCGTCACTTATCTCGGTCCCCTGTCCTTTTATGTGTCCAGGCAAGAGTGTGAGGCCTGCGGAATTGTCCGGAGGTATATATATTGGTCGTTTATCGGTACCAGTACTCTGGCCTGACGTAGTCGACCCATGTCTTGGGCTCCTCGTAGCCGTGGTGGCCGTGGCCGTCTGTAGTTTGAGAAGGAGAAAACCGTTAGAGGCAGTTTAGTTTAAATGGGGGGGGGGGGGGGGGGGGGGAGACTGGAGCCGCAAGCAACAAAGAGCGGGAGCACTTACGGTGGCTGTGGTCGTCCTCCGGTCCGATGTAGTTCAGCTTGATGACGTTGCCGCACTCGCCGCAGCGCTCGATGGGACGATCACGAGAGACCTTTTCGTAGCAGACGCCATGAGCATTCATCTTCAATGTTTAAACTCCGAACAGCGACACGACGCGCTCCAAAGAGTCACATGTAGTGGAGAGGATATCAGCTCACCGTCAGCCAGACGACATTGTGAGAATCGGCGGGGTAGCCGGTGCAACCGGCGTACTGCTCGTCACCGACGGAGTTGACGATGATGGGGTTGTCGAGGGTTCCTATCGAAGTCCCACTTCTATCAGCCGCTTCCGCCTTGCATGCAAGGATTGGACACTCCTTGTGATTCCTCCCCAAAATTCCCATAGGGCCATGCCATCACGAGCTCTTGTCTCGCAATAGGGACGATTTGACTAGAGAGTAAAGGCGAGACAACGCACCCTTCCTGGAGGAGTCAAGGGGTCTCATGTCGAAGACGTCAATGCCCTGCATCTTTCCGAGGAGCTCGAGACGCTCCAGACCGGTCGCCTGGTTGAGGTCGGTAGGGATAGTGCCGGGCTCAGCACCCGGAGGGAGGAGGTCCTCCGGGGTCTTGACCTCTGTAACGCAAAGCAAGCGCGTTAGCTTCCATCAGCTCTGGTAGATACATAATGTGCGAAACGGGTGAGCGGGAGAAATCGGGTTCGCTGCTCGACCGCCTTGCGGCGCCAATGGCAATTGTACGACGGCGAGACAGGTATCAGGAGGGCCGGTAGAGAGCAATTGGCAATCGCTGGATAAAGGGAAGGACACGAACCTTCGAGGGGGATGATCTTGCCCGGTGGTCCCTGCACCTCATATTTCGACTTCTCGCCTGCAAAGCAGACATCCCCGCGTCAGCAAATTCACGGATCAAAGAGCGTCTTTTGCAACATGTATGCAGACTGGCGTCTTCAGACTTGCGGACTCAATTGAGCCGGGTGACGGTGTTGGACGGGCTGAGCCCCGCGCGAGACAGCTCGGTCAAATGGGTTCACGTACAGCGGATGATCGACGAGGAGAACGAGCGCTTGGCGAGGGCCCGGACGGGCGTGCGCCTCGCGAGGGTAGAGGCGGCGCGTGTGACAAACATTGTCCTTTCTCTGGTGCGCAGGAGGTGGTGACGCGGAGGGTTGGGATGGAGAGAGAGAAGTTGGACGGCAGAGCAGGAAAGGCGAGGTGAGGCGAGTTTGAAGCCGCCGGGCCCGATGGAGCGCTGGCACCGCTGGATCGTCGCCCTCCGAGTCGTGCGGTCACGCTTAGTCAGCCGCCCGCGTTTGGGCGCCCGCTGATTGGCCCGTGCCGCTCCTACGGCCGCCCGCGGCGACCAGCCACGCAGCCTTACCCGATCGGGCCGTCGTCTAGGGCTGTGCCCTGTTGATCACATGATTCATTTCCGGTTGCCAGCATATCCACGGTCATACGATGTACTCCGTATATACTGTCCGTACATACTGCGAGTCCTCTGGCACTTCAAGTTGTGTGCTGTGCACGGTATCCCAGTGATGAAAAGATGAATAACAGTTTCTGAGAAGGATGGACGATCTGGGATCTGTTGGCCGCCCCTGGTATCCTGGGCTCCCGAAGATTCCATGCAAGTGACGAGATGAGATGCCCATGTTAGCTTCGAATCGATTCAGTTTGGCCTGATTCTTTCCATGCGGAGCAGGTCATGCTAAGGACGAACGGGCCCCTCGCTCACTGTCTTATGGACGGACCTGTCCTCTCGATATGCTTTACGCTCCGGATATTCTCTCTCTACGTTCATTCCCAAAACGAGCTAGGCCGTTGCATGAATGCCCAGTCAGCCCGAAACTAACATGAAACGATTGACGGCTGACGATTGACAGCTGACGATTGACGAATTGCAAAGCTCACGGGGGCACAATGGATCTTCTAGCTCCCCAAAGAGTTGTTGTAGATTGAAAGAAGATCAAATCCCGCTGCGATCCATGCAAAAGGAGGGTATCGTGAGAGATGGTGATTATCGCCGGTTGTTGTTTTAACAGACCACCCATGACTCCCGACGCCAAGTACCTGAACCTAGAACCGCCGAGAGGAAAGAATCACCAGTGCCTTCTGCTGCATGCACCAACTTATATATATTTTCCTGTGTTCAGTAGCAATGAAAAACACTATATCCGGTTAATAATCCTTGATCCTTCACCATGCGCCACCTCAGCAGATTGTTCCCAGATCGCCCCGTTTCCCCCTCCGAGACCCCACCAGATCCATCAGAATCAGATAAAGCAAAGGAATTAAAAAAGAGAGAAAAAAATAACAGAGATTAAAAAGTATACAGGGTCGTGAAACAAAAATGAAAGCTCTAATTTAAAAGAATGACTGCACAAGAATGCTTCGCTGAACGAAAGTATTACCCAATATAGTCGCTCGTATCCACTAATGTCATAGGAAAAAAAAAATGCAATCCAAACCGTTCCTCTTCAGTCATGTATCGCTCATGGACCACATTCATAACTCTGCTGCTTTCTCTCGGCAGGCAGCAGGCGTGAATCCATGGCCAACCTTGGCCGCAATTATACGCCAGCGGTCGTTTTCGTATTCTTGAATGGCATTGCGCAGTCGTTGCACCTGTGACAACATTAGTTCAACAGATCTCTCCGCAACGTGATGAAGATGGGATAAGGAAATCCAACCATTTCATCAGTCCAGACTGTATCCTTTGCCTTTAATTTGGTGCAGTAACGTACTTGTAATGTACCGCTAGTCCGGCCAGGGAAAAAGTCGGCAATTTGTTTCCACGTCAGATTCTTTTTCTCTTTCAGTTCGACCAGAAGTGCATCCTCCTCCGGCGTGAACTTGAGTTTCGGTCCGCGGGGCCGGGGAGCTGGGTCTGGCATTCCAGCTTGGCCGACCATGCTCGGGGGACCTGACGGCAAGGACTGCGACGTCATATCTGGACCGTGACGTGGAGAGGGAAGAAGAGTAGCTTGCACAGGAAGTCGGTGATGATGATGTTGCAGGTGTAGTGGCCGCAGTGGAGGCGCGAAGGCGTGGATAGTCGTCCGAGGATGCGAAGAGGAGTCGCTATGAGCGGACAAAAGCAACTCGGGAGAGTGCGTATCTTCTGTATGACCCTCAGCAGGTAGCATTGGAAGGTGGAGACCCATACTGTGGTCGTCTTCATTACTACCTCCGTCATTGTCCATTCGATGCCGCTTCTTGCCTCGCTGCGCGGAGAAGGGGACCTGGAGGGGCGAAGAAACATAGTGCGACGAGAGCTGCGGAGGTACCATCTGATGTGGAGTGAGCAGAACTGGTTGGTGAATATCGTGAACGATCTGATGGGCTCCTTCGGGCGGCAGCGCGGCAGAGGTTGCAGGTTGCTGTTGCTGGTGATGCTGCTGAAACGCTGGATGATGCACACCACCGGAGGTGAAAGGGACTTCGGCCCGTGGCCCATGGTGAAGTGCCTGCGGTTGACTTGTCTGATAAACAAGTAGGCCTTGCTGTTCTTCAGTTTTACAATGATCATGGCTGGAATAGTCAATCTGATAATCTCGGTATGGATCCGCCAGCGTCGCAGTCATACATTGGCGCCGCTAGAGCTAAAAAGCTCCGGCAGGCCGCCAAACCGTATACCGGAGGGAAAACAGAAGAACTGACTCGGAAGTCAAGGAGATCTTTCTCCTGTCGAACGATGTGGGCGAAGTGCGTCGCGTGTGTTTGGACTTGGGGTTCTGCGCTCGAATCGAAAAAAAGGTGAAATGGCGGAACAATACCGTATGCAATAATACCGCAACTCAAGCCCGACACTACCCCCGCTTCGGGAAACGACTAACACCGACACGTATCGTATATCAGATTAGGTAGTAAGTCTTGAGGCTGGAACGGAGAGGCTGGTGAGAAAGTCGGTCGAAGGTCAACACATGGGCAGTCGTCGTGCATATTATACTGAGAGCAAGACCGAAGCATCATCGCAGGAACTTCAAGCATGAAAGGGAAGCGTGGCTAATGCCATCCTAAAGAGATTATTGAGGAGTTGGGATCACTGCGGACGCCAGGGCCCGCAACGGCTTGAATGGCTTCTGGAAGCCGAAAACTGCTGTTCGTGGTTAGCTAAAAATGGAAATGGAAAAGGGATCGGCCAGCTCCTATGCGAGGATCTTATGCGGTCCAAAGAGGATAGACTGGATGGAGAAGCATCAAGATAGGCTTCGTACGGTCCCCTTCCGTGCAGCGGGCAAGTGGGACAGTTCAAGGCTGGGGCGTCTTTCCTCCGAGCACCGTGAAAAACCCCCGTACGGAGTAATTAGATGGCTTCGATCCACCCGATGCAAAAAGGAAGGGTTCTGGAAGAAGCTGGAAGGGAACTAGGCAAGGAACAAGTTCCAAACTCTCTGATAAATTTCCCCATTCAGGGGCACTGATGCGCAATATACAGTCCCAAATCGGGGTTCTGTTTCAATGGGCGCAGTACAACGAAGGACAATACTGTCCATAGATACAGGCCAAAGGAAGAACGTCACAACCTGGTATGCTCTGGGTAACTCCGTGTGGGTCAAAGCATGCCAGATTCCAGGTCAAAAGAGAATAGTAAAGGTCGAACGCTAAAGCAGACAAGGCTCGCATTGACTGCTGCTATTCCCCTGACTCTAGCTAGCTAGCATCATCGGATCGCCCGAGGAACAGTACCAACAATAGGTACGTACATGACCGATTTGACGCGAATCCGGGTCAGCGGATCGGTGGGCCATGACGAGCCCGGGGGCGAAGGCCCTAGATGGCCCTGCTGGACCCTGTCAGGGCTGGCATTGACAACGGCACGGCGCGGTTCCTCGTATCGCCGCTGGCAGATGGCTAACGGCCGTTAGTCTGGAGTCCCTGGTGGAGGGGATCGGGAGTCTGGCGGGACTGCACTGGCTGGTCGATGCCCACAGTGGTCAAGACTGTCAGTCACGCCTCTCCAGTCGAGCATAAGACAATGACCCTGGCCTATATTAACAGCTGCGGGCAGGACATCAGAGAACCGGCGCTCCACCGTTGCTGCGCACCTGAATGTTCAGCGTGCCCAATCTACCTCCTCTCTCCTCTCCCTGCCTAGTACCCACGGACCTTCCTTGCTTCCTAGTTTAGGCCCTGGGCCGTGGATGCGACATGAGTGACGTTCTATCGAGACGCTGAAAAGAGGCCAGCCACTGGGATCCATGATCGTGTCTTACTGCACGGGGTCCCGGAAAGGAGCGGATAAGGTCCGGTTCGCGAGCCTTTTAGCACTGACCAGAATGGCTATTATCGCTGTGCAGTCTGTTCTAGCCCTGGGGTCGCGTGCTGTAGTGTTGATCGCACTATACAAACTCAAATGCAAGTCAGTGATGTAGCAACACGCTGGAGCTTTGCCTGCTCCTGTCAGCATCCGGAGACGTCCAGAATCGCGTTCCCTTGCGATTCCAGCGCCAGAATGTCCGACCGCTCCGTAGTGAGACGGAGAAGCAAAGGGAGTGGAAAGCCTGGTTGGCTCGTGGTCGAAGGTGAAGCTGACGATGTCTGGGGTGAGGTTCCCGATGTCGCCGGTGCGTATCACGTACAGGGGCCGCGCGCCGTATTTTCGGTAACGATACGCCTCGGCGGGGACGGCGCGCGACGTCGGTGGATCGAAACAGGAACAGATCACACGGGCCGATCTTCATGGCTCTATCACGGCCTTTTTTGTATCTACAGCTTCGGCCGTTGCGCCCGGTGTGACGAGTGGCGCGTATCGATTGCTCCGTCTCATGTTCCTGTGGCTGGTAAAGGCCGTTGAGGACCGGGACCGGGTCCAGGTCCAGACCATCAATGGGGATCTAGATCTAGGCGCAAAACTCCGCACATTCTACACAGCCAGGCTGCCATACGGAGTGTCAGAAGTTCCTTGAGTCCAGTTGAGAAGACAAAGGAGAAGCAGCTGACCACTGACGATGCATTGATTCTGGCATTGTCTGTGCTCTGGCCAAAATTTCCGGCGGCCTCTCGCAAATTCATGCAAAGGTACGGAGTACGCAAGTGCCTGCATAGGTCGCAAGACGATTGTCAGATAATCTCCGTCATAATTCATGCATCCAGGGCCGGAGACTCTTGGCGCACTCCCCTGAACAGCTGCGTTGCTTATCCCGCATTGACTCTATTTCCCGAAGATAGAATTGACTCCGGAATTAGTACTCACTACATACGTAGTACACCATATATGGCAACGGATCTAAGTCCCTCGACAATCGATAGATGGAGTGCACGGAATACAGATTTGATATGGGGTTGCATGCCACCAGCGGCGTTCACACCAAGATTGGATGCGGTCCCTGATGCCCTCCCGGCAGATCGTTGCTGCGATATGCCGCCAGCCCTTGTTCCTAGCCCGGACCTGACAAAGATGGCCTCCCCACGACGGAGGTAACCAGTCCAGAAATGGGACGTGGGAGATTTTTTTTTCCTTTTGTTTTAACTCAGTAACCGCAGTTGAGACTCCAAAAATAGTTTTTGACCGTAAAGACAAGCGACGTTCAGTTGCAATGGAATGACACTCTTCTACTGCTTGCAGTGTAATATATAGTCGGTACTCGGGAAGGAAGCATGCACGATAGATCTTCAACTGTACCAGTAAGCTTGGCAGGTACCTAAGTATAGAGCCTTCGACGGACAAGTCCGCCTGGAGTCCAAGCTCTTCGGAGAATTCAAGAGCCATTTGCCACCCACGGCGAGGGAATTAAGTTAGCGCAGACTTTCAGGGGCTGCATACGCCAGCATGCCATTATTAGAATCGATAAATGCTGCGGGCACCGTGACTGGCTCAAGCTAGCCGCTAAGGTTATGATAGTCAATCTGCGAGCATACGGGGCATATCGAAGTTAAACGTTAAACTTGGGGGGCTAAGTAGGTCCAGCACGTTCTTCTCCATTCGCCGTGCGGGGGTTCCAAACAAACCGCTAAGAGTAGACATGTCTTTGTTCCAATAAGTTCGAGGTCAATGGCGCATTTTAGGTACGCTCTGAGGGACACTGTTGTAACCCAATGATAGTTCCAACGGCAGAAGGCGACAATATTCAAAACATTCGGCCCGTGTTACCTCCCAAAAAAGGACGGTATTGCTTTGTACGTAGTCTATCTACAAAAGGAGACTGCCAAGTTCGATTGCGCAGAGTTTCCTCTCAGCCGTCGCTCGACATTGGCGGCCTGCGAGTGCCGATGACGAGTACTGCGGGACTCCTCCGCCACCATTGTACTGTACCACACATTGAACTACTGTCAGGATGCTCTTATACCAAAGTATCAAGGCGGCGCAGTTAATCTGCTGCTGATTCATGACTCCGAGTCATCGTCATCGACAACGACGCTTGTGCGACTCGGCGTTTCAATTCTAGACTGAGATTCAGCGAAGAAGTGTCGCGATTCGCGACCTTTCAACCTACAACCTTACGTTTGAATCAGGCCGACAGTCAATCTCAAACCGATAGTCTCAGTTGGACTGTTTCTACCATTTCTTTGAAGTCCAAAGAAAGATCAAGCAGGGATGACTGGCAAAAGTGTGGCAGTGAAAGTGTGCAACCATTGCTTCCACAGATGCTCATTCGCCTGGTGCAGTACAGTGTGAATCAGGTGATGACTTTGCAATGTGGAGACTGTCTGCAGTACAACCGGTAATTCCGATTGAGGTGTATACTGCGCCAAACACAGCCACCATGCATATGATGATAGGAGTGGGGGCATCTCTAGAACAATGGACTCCATGCGGAGTAGGAGTCGAACGGTACGGTAAGTTCTTAGCGGAACATGTAGAAGAAATATTCTGTTTCTAGTCCTAACCTCGACCGAATTCTGCTTAAGACAGACATCCAGCTTGGGCACACCGTTAGTTTGAATATAGGCATTGTTCAATGATAACACACGACGTATATTTAGATTACTCTAAAAATACACAATAACTTCGTAGAACAGAACTGGAATACAAATTCGTCCCTTTCCACCATCCACATGAAGAAAAACAGAAAAATACATACTTCTCATCCATCGATGTCCGATGCCAACATCCAAAATAAGCAACAAACATTACAACGCCTTCAATAGGCCATTTCATCGGTATATTCCCAACGTTCCCAGTAAACCCTTCACTGGAAATTGTCTGACCGATCGACCCAGATATCTTCCAACTCAGCGAAATTCTGGAAATGCAAAGGACGATGCTGGTCGTCATAGAAACGCAGAGGAGTATCGATTTTAACATAAACCGGCCTCTTCTCCACGCTTCCAAACGAGCTTCCCATGAAGCTGTAGTTCCAGACATTATCCTCGGGAACCAAGAAGTAGCCGCGGATCTTGTCACTGAGCAGCAGCTGACACTTCTCGCCGAAGCTCGTCGAGAAACCTTGAGGTTGATCGGAGGTGGTGTCCTTATTCTCCGCACCCCATTTGTAGCCTTGGGGTGTGAGTGCCCATGCTGCCAGGGATACAGATCCTGGTGTAAACGAGACAGTCATTGTTACTGTCTTCTTGTCCCACGAGGGGTGTGCGTTCATGAGGCGAGCGTGCTGGGTAACATCCATAGCCGTCATGTACGGAGGTTCATTGCCGGAGACAGTATGGATGATACCAAGCGGCTCCATGGTCTTGAGATATTCATGCTGCGGCAACTGCTGTGGCAGTTGAACATCACGAGTATTTCCAACCTGTGGGACCATGACGATCGTGCGCACTTCTTTGACCTGATCATTGTCTGGTGGAGAATTGCCATAGAGGTACCCAGCCACTTGGACGCGGAGATCAGCAATCATGATGAATCGCTTGAGAATGTTCTTGGGCATGATATAAGTGTAGTGCCCATCCTCCTTAATATCATCAGAAGAGATGTAGATATTGTTCGCCCGAGTTCGGAGATTAGAAGTAGCAATGGCACGCGTACGCCACTCAGTCTTCGACGCAAAAGTTTGTTGCTCGTACTGTGAAGTGGTCGTAACGATGATCTCTTCGCCACGGACGTTCTGTGTCTTCGTCGTAACGGCCGTAAGCTGCTTCTGCTCTTGCTGCTGCTTATCAATCTCGGCGGCTTGCTGTCGCTGCAAGGATGGAGCGCTGATCTCCATACCCAGGATAATGTCCCGGACTTCGCTACTCGTCAAACTCTGGACATTCACATTGTTCTTCTTGCCATAGTCGTTCAGGATCAGATCACGCAACTGCACTTCAACCTTGATCCAATCCTCATCTGAGAGACTTGGCCAAATGTGATGCTCCTGGGTAATAACGGACTTATCAGGCCTGAGGATCATCTTGGTCTTGTCGGTGTTCACGTGCAGTGCGCGAAGGATGAGAATCAACCTGGAGAAGGCAGTGTACGGCGAGATCGACTTGAGCCAGTCATCGTAGAGGTTGAAAAGAACCATCTGAGGCTCAGTCGCACGGAGAATCATGTCTGCAAGCTTCTCGACCTTCATCGCCGCCTGGAATGGAAGTTGAAGTTCAGATGCCCGAATAGAGATGTTAGGGAAATCGAGCAGGTGAACTTCAAGCGGGTCAAGAAGACCTTTTCGAGTAACAATCAGTTGCTTTGGTTGTTCTTCCACGGGCAGAGACCGAATAAGCGCCGCCACTTCTTCCGCTGTCTTCCACTTGGCCAATTGACCGAGACGCTTCTGTCCAGCCCAGACGCTTGTGTGGATAATCTTCAGGAAGAGCTGACCGGTCCGAGGATTGAAGATGAAGATGGCGCCGTTGATAGGCTTTGTTGTCAGGTTTCCTTCGAAGGTCTTGTGAATTGTCACACGGTACACATTGGTATCATCAATGAAGAGTTGAATCTGGGGACTGAAAAGCTCTGAGTAGTTCTGGGAGTTCAGGAACTCCTGGTTGCTTTCAGAAGCATAAAGCTGAAGACCCTTCCGAATGCGTTCTCTCAGCACATAAAGTGCTGGATTCGCCTTCATAATCTTCGCCATAGCTTGCTGGATCAGAGCCTTCAGACCAGGGAAGTACTGGCCATAGGCAGAGTAGAGGTTGTACGCAAGGTCGATACCAATCATCAGACCGGTAGCAGACGGATAGATACTCATACTATCCGTGGTGTAGTCGAGGTACTTGGCACGGACGTATCTCTCAATATCGTGAGAATCGTAGTCACCGTACCTCAGCTGCACGTCAAGCCAAAATTTGTTCGTGGTGGTCGGCTCGATCACATCCTTCGTGTCGAACAAAAGGGACGGTCTCGTGACGTTCCATTTGTTCGTGGCAAACAGAAGGATGTCGGCACAAGAACTATTCATCTTGTAAGACTTTCGCGGATGAATAGTCTCCTTTTGTACAGTTTCAATACCCAGTTGCTCCAACTCCTGGTCGAATACTTGGCAGAGATCCATAACGACCGACTCATGGATCTTCTGCCACAAGTGGGCACGGAAGATCTGAATCAAGGAGATCTTCAATGTGGGAATCTTTCCGTGCAGGAAGATACCAGTGAGATCGAGCTGCACCTGGAAACCGACGTAGACATTGGCACGGTTGATCGTAGGAGACCACCAGAGAGTGAACCGACGGTTGGGGATCTGGTTGAGACCAGATCTCTGGGCATTCGTCAGTTTCTTGTATTTCATTGATTCTTCGAAACCAGACGCTCTTTCCCAGAACAATCCTTCCCACGAAGGGAACGCGGTCGCTTTGAAAAGCGTATGCTCCAGGATCGTCTCAACACCACCGAGCGCCTGGATGACGTCCGTACGATAAGCGTTCAAGTTCCATAGTTTGCCATCGTGCCTCTGATTGGTCCACCAGAACGGGTTGCTCTTCATCAGTTGATACTGTTTGAACTCGGCCCGTACGCGGAAGCCTTTATCGAAGCTGAGAGTGCTGCGGTCTTTCTGGAAGAGCGTGTTAATACGTGGAAGACCACGATCCCAGCTGTCCTCCAGGTCCTCCAGGGTCAAACGCCTATTCTGCTGTTGGGCTTCCTGTCGCTTCTGGGAATACTCCATCCAAACACGTTGCGAGTCTATGAATTCCTGTTCCCAAGGAATGATATAGCGGAAGATGTTAGGGATGAGAGTTTCCTCGTCATGCGACATACCAGCGCGATAATGGGTGACGCCGGTATCCGTCTGCTTGGACCACCGCTTATCGCTAGCTGGAATCAGAATATGAGAACCCGAAATCATACCGAGTCCTCCAAGTTCCTTCGGCGTATAGAAGACAGCAGGAGGGAATCGCGACGGCATCTTAGAGTTCAGACCGATCTTAACACGGGTCTGTATCTTCGTCTCGCACTTGACGATGGTGTCCAGGAGATTGACGGTTGACACAGCAGCCTCACGGTAGTACGTGAACAGAGCGATCAAGGCCGTATTCCACTTATTCGCTATCTTGGTGAAAGTCGTCGACCCAGATGACATGAGAATCTGTCGGATGCGGTTGTTGAACTTCTGGATGTCCTCCTCTGTGACCTGGAGGAAGGCATATGCGGTCCGTTCCTTAGTCGTGTTGTCGACCAGAGACCAGACGCTATCCTTGACCGAGAATTCATCGTTCTGGTTTCTAATCTTCGGGAGAATACGGACTTCAAACCCGCACATCGAAAACAGGAGGTTAGGGTTGTCCTTGCTGTAGACGCTGGCAAAGGTATCCTCCCACTCAATCGTAGTAATGGACCTTGGCAAGCGGTTCTTCAGGTCCCAGAATACGGCACGGCCAAGGTTGACATCATGACGCATCAACCGCATTCTGCAGTCTCGAGGCCAGCACTTCTTGTTCTTATAGCCAATCACGTTCTCGAAGTTTGGATCAGGCTGCTCCGTCAAGAAGCGCTGTATCAAGTCCCTGGACTCATCTGCGGTAAACCTGAAGAAGATCCAGATTTTGTCGATATAACGACAGTAAAGACGGATCGGGTGCTTGGTCTCGGTAGCACGGTCCTTGAACTGCAGGAAGTCATTGGGGCTTTGGGGTGGGCCAGCAAGTTCACTAGCTCGTTGCAATCCAAGGAGCAACAAGTCGATAACCAACCCGTAGTACTGGAAGACGAATCCAGAGAACTGGAGACCACGAATCAGCCCATAGCTGTTGGTATGGTTCATGTCCTTGTAGTTGAGCTGAACGTTGTTCTTGGAAGTGATGTAGTCGGCCAAATTGTGGTCCATAATAAGACGGAGAAGCCGGTTGAGCAGAGTGAGATCAATCTTTTCGTAGACCTTTGAAAGCTGGGTTTCAATCAGGACATTGGTCTCACCATTAGCAGTCTCCCAGACATTGGACAGGTTATTAATTCCTTGAGCCCACTTATAGACCAATAGAGGAGGAACTTCGGAGTCGGAAGGCTTGATCCAATTGGGGAAAAGATGGCGCTGCTCGGCTTGATACCAGAGATACTGGTCCAGATACGCATCCGTGATCTTCTCAATGGGCTCGACGTCGTATACTGGATTGATGTGGCTGTAGTTATCATTCATGTCGATTCCAACTTCCTTGAAGGCCCTCTGGGTGAGCAGGAACCTCTTGATCCTGGCCAGGGTGGTTCCAGGAGAGTCGTACGCTTGCTCGATCAGCGCAAGTTCCTCTCGCTGGCTCTGGTTCAGCCGACCCTTCACGGAGTAGGCTTCGCGCAGGCGCTCCAGTGCGAGGATCAAGATCTTCGTGTCATGCTTGTAAGACACGCTAGGGAATGGAATTGGTGAGAATTTGCGCGATTCGAGCCAATGCACAGTGGTGGTATAGATTGCAACTGCTTCCTCGGACGAGACATAAGGACCGTCCTTCAAGTAGTTGTGTTGCCTTTCCTGCTCGGCCTTGAGCCACAGTCGAGTCAAACGTCCAAGGTTCTTCTTGGCAACAGTCTTGTCAACCGTGGCACCGCGACGAATTCTCTCACGATTGTAATGTGCAACCGAGATCCACCAATCCGCCTTGGCCTTGACATACCGAAGAATGATATTCTCGATGGGAGCCGGAAGACCAGGCACCTTCCAAGGGATATTACTCTTCCAACATCTCCACGCTTCAGAAAGATGTTGCAAGATGGTATTGACCTTGTTTTGCTTAATTCCCTCCGGCATCATATCCATGAGATCCGCCATGACGGAAGCTCGGAGTTCCAGATCGAAGTGAGACTCAACACGCTGCTTCGTGACGGTCTTGGCAACACCTTTGCTGTGGCGACCCTCGAACTGGCGAGAAAGCAAATTTCCAAGCCATCGCTCCAGAAGAGGAATGATACCACGCATGAAGAACAGCCAGACTCGCCAGGCCGGGGCCCAGAAGCCACAGCCCGGACCTTTGCCAACAGGACCGGAGTTGAAGCGGTAGTAAATGAGATGCTTCAGATCTTTGCAAGAACGGATCTGATGCATCAACTTGTACTTGTAACGATACATACCCGTCAGTTGTCCGACATGGTTAAAAGCGTAAAGGATCCCGTCTGCAAGCTGGAAAGCATCAATGTTCCCCAGTCGATACTGGACTTGAGCATCAACGATCAACTTCGTAAGACGTAAGATTTCTCTCATCAAGTGGAAAGCATTCCCAAATCGAGACTTCTTTCGCTCCTTGGTCGTCAGGGTCTTCACTGGTTTGAGGTTGAAGTTGTAGTCGAGATGCAGGTATGTCAGGTTCTTGCGGTGGATCAACAAATTAAGCATGTTAAAACCTTGTCGGCAGACTTGGAGACCAGCCTCGACCCAGTCGATGGTGGTCTGCTGGAAGAACTTGGTACCCTTGAGAGTCCTCAGCAAGTTCTGCTTATTCTGCGCCTTCGGTCTCTTCTTGTGCAGCTCATTGAGGACATAAGTCTTCAGTAGTTTCTGGTAAGAGACCCGGACCTTGACTGGCTGACCCGACGGGCAATGTTCCAAATACCACTGCTTCACTAGAGGCACATCCTGTGCGCGAACCATCTTTCCTGATCGTCGATCGAAAGGATACGGTGCCCACCAGAGAGCAATTGCCGAAGCTGTCTCTGGAGTGTAGAGATCTTCGTCCGCCAGGAACGGCTCGACTTCCTCGGGAAGTTCGAAGCTATCGTCCTCATTATTCCCCGGTCCGAAAATTTGATCCTCATGGCTGACCGTGATATTTTGCGGAGCAACCGATCGAGAGGAGATAGGGTTGATGACAGGATCGAAGTAGAAGGCTGGAAGATTCGGGTCTTCTGATCGGACATAGACAACCTGAGGGTAAGAGTACCAAGAAACCTTGACGCTTCTCGGCAGAGAATTATAGAGGTATGGGAATGCGACTCGGTATTCCGTCCGAATCGGAGAGCGGAAAATGATGCGGTCGATGGCGTTGAACTCGCTAAAGTCCTCATCGTTAGGGTCGATGTCCTTGTACAGTGGCTCAAATCGAGGACCACCTGGGATGGCGACGTTGAGAGCCTTGGCCGTTATAAAACTGTTAAGGTCAAACAGATGAAAGTAGTTTTTGTCCACCACATCGCTCAGAAGTTGATGGCTCAAACGGTACAGCGTCGCCATCTGCGGGAGTGTAAGGTTCCATCTCTTGTAACTGGGACCGTTGACGTGAGGGGTATCGAGGAGTGGTCGGTGGTCGTAGAACCATTCATACACAGGGGCGTCTTCATTCTCGTCGAGTTCCATCTGGATAGGCTCCAGGGGCTCGACATCTTCGATGTTCTCTGACCATGAGAGGGGAGGCTCTTCGTCGTCGAACGGGGGAAAGCGCATCCGCTTGAAATGTCTTCGATCGCTCTTCTCCCGTCTCATGCACACCCACATCGTCGCCCACTGGGCGTGGAAGACCGGCTCGATTACCCTAGGGATCTCGTTCACCAAGGTCAGGCAGCCGTTGACATGGTACAGCACCTTAACCTCTCTGGTGGATTCCCAGGGCATGGGCATATTCTCCAGCAGCTTCAAGACAGCATGGGGCATGAACTTCAGTGCACCCAGATAGCTGCGCTTTTCACTGCTGAACTTCTTCTGCGACACGTCGCCGATATCCTTCACGATCTTCCGGAGATGCTCGGGTGGCATGTCCGCCTTCTGAGTCTCCACGAATCCACCCTTCCTCTTCTCTCCGAAGCGGTTTCGTTGCGTCCGTAGCCATTCCGTCTTCTTCTTAGCAAACTTCGCGACATTGGGATCTGCTGGTGGTTGATAACCCGGCGGTGGAGGAGCCAAAGGTATCGAAGGGGGCGGTGCACCCCAGCCTGGAGGTGGAGGAGGGGGCAAGGATGCCATGATGGCGATGGTTGATGTGCAATCCTCTCTCTGTAGAGCAGTATCTCAAGTCGCGTCGGGATCACGTCGATCTCTGCATCGAAGCTGCAAGATGGGTATCTCGCGACGGCTTTGAAGATGGAAAGAGAGACGGAGGCTGGAGTACGTCGGAGAGATGAAACCGCAACCCTGAAGAAGAAAACTCAACTCCCGGACGATCCCCTTCTCACGACGCGTGATGGAAGAATGCCTCTTCCTGGTGTTCTTCGCGATGGCAACTTGAGCTCTTTCAAGTCTCAGGTGGCGGCTCGCGCCCCAAATCGCGCTATACCATATTTGTACTAGCGCGCTCTCGCCAAATCCGCTAGCGCGGCTCTCCAGGGCTTTGCGCGAAACCCACACAAAATCGCATCGCACTTGGAGAATTCTACGAGGTCAACGATAATCGACAACGCCGCCGATTCCCCGAATTCCTTGTCACCCGCTTCAGAGGTTCGAGGACAGTCACAATGGCGAACACCAGACTGCAATACGTGAGTTACAATAAAGCTCCATCGGAAATCGAGGGTTTCAATGCTAACGTAGATCCTATTCTGTAGCGGAGACGGAACCCGTACGTTTGATCCCCCTCTCGAGATGATCGGGCAGAGATATCGTTTTGGCGCTCCATTTGCTCTGAATTTCCAGACATGATGCTGATAGAGATTCCTCGATCAGGTACAACACGCGGTCCAACAAGGTCCGCGTTATCAAGACCCCCGGCGGCAACCTCCGGTACCTCCACATCAAGAAGAAGGGTACTGCGCCCAAGTGCGGTGACTGTGGCATCAAGCTCCCGGGTGTGAGTTTGGCCCTTTCGTTATAACGTTTCCTATGTTCTTGCCCGATTGAAGGTTACGGCTGGAGTTTTTGTGGTTATTGAGTGCTGCACGTCATTTTGAGGGACACGTTTGTGCAGGATCTGGAGGATTACAAGTTTGGAAAAAAATTCGGTGGCTGATAATGTTGATTTTTATTAGATTCCTGCCCTCCGCCCCCGTGAATACGCCCAGGTCTCCCGCCCCAAGAAGACCGTCAACCGTGCCTACGGTGGCTCGCGCTGCGGCAACTGCGTCAAGGACCGCATCGTCCGTGCCTTCCTGATCGAGGAGCAGAAGATCGTCAAGAAGGTGCTCAAGGAGACCCAGGAGAAGGAGAAGGCCGCTGCCAAGAAGCAGAAGAAGCGGTAAACGAAAGAATTGGTGTTTGGTGTTGGTTCTTCCGTGGGAAGCAGGCGATGGAGGGAATCGGCCAGTGACGGATTTCTCTAAATGTTGAAGATGGAAAGGAATGGATAGCATACGGACCCAATAAAAAAGGTCGTGGCTACGCAAATGAAAAACGATCATTTTGCGGCAGATCTGTGATCAGGTTCGCGCGCGGTTTTGACCTCGGGCGAATCTGGGTGAACTTTCCAGGTCTTCACTTTCGACGGGATCGATTGTGTGCAATCACTGCCGAACTCAAAATGAATCATGTCGATGAATGTCATTTTATTCCTTTTCTCCCTATTCCCTATCTGACATTTTTTCCCTCGTCGTTGTCCTGGTCCTGATTATTCTGGTTCAATGCCTCTCCGATGCCATCTTGGTAGGACTCCTGCTGGGGTGCGAACTGGACTCCACGACTTACTTGAAGCCGTGTATCGGTGTTCTCCGATTCAATTTACGGTCGATCGCATACTACGATGAAATCGACTGCTGATTGGCCGGGGAATATCGAGCATTCGTTAAGCCCTGGTACAATTGACGCACACAATCTTTAATCCAACCCGACGCCAACTCCCCGGATATAAGCTCCACAGTGTAGTAGAGTAAGACTAGGGGAAGTATCTGCCACCACCCGTGCCTTGGGACAGCTAGTCACAAGTTAGTTAAAGTAGGTACGCACTCTAACTTCAAGGTAAGCGGTAGTAGCATCTCATGTAAACCACAACTTCCAATGGACTTCGAGCAACACTCGTAAGAAAAAAAAATGCCGGTTATATCAAGCCCCCGCTGCGCTTCTCTTCTCCTTCCCTTGTCCCCATCACCGCCCTTGTCCGAAGGCGGTCCACGTAAATTGCCACATACATACCAGTCTACATGTATGCATGCACATACTCCGTACATACTGTACATTCTAAGCGAGCAACAACATATCATTATTATTGAAGATTCTTCCGTTGAATGTGACGATCTGCGACCATAGAATTCCGGGACCTTACCTTGGGATCTTGGCACTTAGGACCCTCGACCGCCCTCAGCCAATGGATTGCCTAAATAGCACAACTACTATGGTCCCTCCCTGAAAAAATTCATACTCTGTATAGTGGGCGTCCAGTGGGTCTGACACGGGTCGGATTTTGATGCCGTCTTAAATATCTCCTACTAAGCTGCTTGGGACTCAGACCTATTAAGGCTTATTAGGCGAGAATTCTGGCAGTGAGGTTTAGGGCGGCGTTGAAATCTCAACCCCCACCCAATGGGTCCATAGTATGAATTTTTCAGGGGGGGACCACAGTAGATCTTGCTGGAGCGGGGTCCGCAACTGCGCGGAGAAAAGAGAGATCAATCAAGGAACGTATGCACGGTGCACGCATATCAAAAACAAAGAAAAGCTGAGCCGGATCTCCCTGAATACCCACACCCTAATGAAAACGCCTCTGGAAAAAAAGGTTGCAGGTAGCGAAAGCCGCGAAAATCGGCAGAATTACTGTACGCGAAATCTACTCCGTACTTATTACAGTATTTCAGGTGACCTGAAGAGGGTACTGCGTGGAAACCTCAACAGCGCCGTAAGCGCGGTGACTAAACCACATAGGCAGGTACGTTACCCACTAAAAAGGAAGATGGGATGTGACTGGAGGTCCCATGAGATAAATAATACATACTAATGTACAGTACATATGATTTTTAGGCGAATTTTCAATTGCGCATTTACCGAATGTGAAAGGGGAAAATAGAGTTTTTAAGTTCTCTTTCAGCACTGTATACCTGTCATATCAGAGCCTGAAGATGCGTCAGGTCCTGCTATCTTACCAAATCGATAGAGCGATCCATACAATCAGATCTTCATGACAAGCTTCTGGTAGCGGGTGGCAACAACCCGGTGGCTGGTGGCAACATTCCCTCTGATCGACGTGAGCTGCAGAGGTCGACGGGTACAAGCATAGGGCAGTTCCCAAGTGAAAGGGAAAAAATAAGATAATACATTGTGGCAGACACATAAACCTGATGAATTGGGTCGGTTCTGCTGAATATTGGTATCGCAAGAACAACGGAAATCAAGAATTTGAAGCAGCTCCATTCCCCTCTCCCCTTCCCCCTCCTCCGTCCACCCTCCCCGGCTCCCAAGGCTCTGGTCAACTTCGTTAATCCTGGAACGCGAATTCCGAACGCACATGGGGTGATAACTTCGGAGACACTATATCGAGTACCTAGATAAGCACCCTTGCTAAACGCAGAAAGGAGAACAGTCCGCTCGATTTGATTCGTCCCCTGGTTCAAATGTTGTGAATATCCCTGCAGATATAGCACCATCTCGGCAGCCGCTCGTCGAATAGCTGTTAGTTAGTACCTCCCCAATGCCCGTACTTATTCCAAGCCTCACCCGTGCGCTCAGCTCTCCAGACAACACAATAGGAACACGGGGCACATACGTCAGGGATACCCAAGGAATTTCCCAGACAGATTCTGATGCTCTGAAAATATGTAATAATAACCTATTCAGATGCACGGGCGGACGCTAGTGCTTTGATGCCATTTACCTGGCGCAATAGTACCAGTCAATGCACGACGCAAGCCGTCAAGAGGTGGCATTTTGATGCATGAGGGGCTCGCCGAACGGGACCAGCGCAGAGTGGGTTACTTGTTCCAGTAAACCTGGAGTGAGGTGTGGCTAAGGAGACATTGCAGCTGGGCCGGTACGGTATGTACATGCCCAGTAGGATGCAGCAGAAGCTTTTGACCTGAATATGCCGGGGATGTCGCATCTTGACTGTAGGCATCCGAACATAATCCCTCAAGGGGCGGTGAGCTAATGCCTGAAATCTTCCTTGAATGCCCCCTTCCGTAGGGTCTCTTATCTGCCTCGGTACTTTCGGCACATGAATCATGACGGACATGACAAGGGCCGGCCCGGGCCACATGTTCGAGATACCCCGCAAGATCTAGTCTCTAGGTAAGGACGCACTTGTCAGGTTCCTCGCTAGTATTTTGAAATAGGGCCAGGAGGGGCGGCTGAAATGTCCTGATCATGAGTGGACACATCCTTCACGACATGCATCGAAGCGAGATTGGATGTACTGCGATATCGAAAGTCAAGACCATAGGAGTCCTCTAGCTTCATGTGGATAGCGAAGTACCGTTTGGTCCATTGTTCCAAGGCACTGGTCTTGCATCAGGAGGAGCAGAAGACCACGGCTTTGATTCCGCACCCAGCTGGGAGATACGTGAAGACGGGACACTCACGGTACTCGCTGTCAGTTGAAAGTGAAACTCCCTGTGACCAAGGATGCTCTGAGAGGACTGTTACCGGTCAATTAATGATTTTGACATGTCCAAATACTAGTACCTACCTGCTTTTTTATCCGAGTAGATGAAATACAGTTCTGAGAAGCCCAGGGCAGAGGGAAGACCTCCCTGATACGAAGAGGGCAGCGGCTTCAAAAAACATCCATCGACAATGATATCACATTGTCTCAGCTGAGGATGGCGGCAGGCCGGTTTCCAACCGCGAGACAAGTCAATTTGGGCGTCAGTGGTGCCAAGGTGCTGCCTGGCAAGATTAGTACTAGTTAGGTAGAGTAGTAGGTACCATGAATAAGGAAAAAGATACCCACTTACGCTGAACGGACTGCATGCACAAAAGTCTGTGTTTGAGAGGCTCGACGGGTCTGGGGCGTAGATTTCCAGAGCGGCACGGCCCGCGGATGCCTTTCCACGGCCTATTACCATCGCCTGCAAGTCTCACGCTTAACAATAATGATCGCCTCTTGACTCTTGGACCCCGCAGGAGCTCCACGCGCGACATGCGATGCAATGCGCAAAGGACACAAGGGCCGGTGGCTGCATGGTCAGGTCACGGTGCATGGCTGGACAGCAGGGCGGCTTTGGGGGCCCAACAACTGCCGTTACTACTGGTCTCCTGTCGTCGTCATTGACGGTCAGGTCGGACAGGCACGAGGCGATGGCTGAGTAATGACACCGTGCATGTTCTGCACCGCTGCCAGTGTTCCCTTCCACCAGGTCCACTCTGCAGCCTGCCATGACTATTATTGGTGCCCAGTACTGTCTGTACCAGGTCCGACAACGACTGAGGTTTGTGTGCTGAATCGGGTCATCCTTGAATTAGGGGAGTTACTGGCAGCCTGGCTACACCTTGATGGTTAAAGGGGGAGACATCAGACCCTGACTGTTAGGACGTCGCTAAAGGGCGGTGCGAGACGGCTAAAGGAACGCCAGGGAAAGGGGTGTTGCGTTGACAACCAACTGCATCAAGGGGAGGGGGATGAGATCGGAGAGGCCGAACCTCACATCCCTAGGTGTATTAGTGCCAAGCTAAAGGCCGACAGAGCCCGGACACTGAGGGGTTATCGTCCCCTGGAGATGGACAAGATGGCCCATACCCCGCGTGATGGACGACGTAGCCGTTCTGGCCCCAAATGCTGTTACACCAGTCCCTCAACTATACTTGCAAACGAGCTTTGAACCAAATGTTATACATTCAGATCACCCTAAAGAAGCTATGATGGCCAGGTATCACTATCGTACATAAATCGTAATCATCGTGAGAAAGACACTGTATCATGGTTTCATGTGAGTCTCAAAAGCCAAAGCCCGAACAGACGCGAGTGCTGTCGCCCATGAAGTAGTCCCTGTAAACAGATTGAGAACATAGACAGTGAGATGACACCGATCAATGCAACGCTCGTCCTCCATGACCTGCCCAGAAAGCATGAGTAATTGCGCCGAAATACGTTACATGTTTCCATCTAATATGCGAAAAAAAGCAATTCAAAGCGCATAATCTCAGACCGAAAAGAAGTACAGAGCAGATAGTGGCAGAACAGCTATCCCAGGAGATATTCATCCAACAGAACAGCATGAGAAGACCGATTCGCGAATAGGAGTTAGAACAAGGCATCGGGGAGGGAGCAAGGTTCGCGAGCATCTGAAAATCCAAACTCAAGCGCGAGGCGATCTGGCTCGGACTCGGCGTCCTGGTAGAATATTGGTGACCCTAACGGAGTTTCAGTGCAGCCAATCACACTTCCCAGGTCGAAAGATTCAGCCGATGGACCGGTCGCGGACGCTATAGGGATCGGCACAGGAACGTTAGCGGCTGAATTTTGAGATGGAGGAGATCCATCCTTGCACTGCCGCCGGGGTAGCCCATTTCGTTGATGGTACCGTTCGTTCCTTTGTTCATCTTGGTTCGCGCGCCGAAATCTCGCCGCTATTTTTGCAGCTCTCCCGCCCTTAGCCCCAGATCGTTGACGCTGAGGCGCCGGGTGCTCCGATTTGACGGATTTCTTGTGGTTGCCTTGCTTCCTATAGCGAGTGGTCGATTGTACCCCGTTCTTTATGGCTTCCTCGGTCAGTCTCCAGAAGTTGACAGCCTTTTTGCCGGTTGGTGATTCCTCCTTGACGGCTTCAAACCCCTGAGAGACCAGGTCAGCGACATGTCTTCCCTACGTAGATACATGTTGGGGCAAAAATTACCGCATTCATAGACAGATTATGCCTGATACTGTTTTGCCAGCCTTTCGAATTTTGATCCTTCCCCTTTGTAGTATTCTTTTCGAACCAACTGTAGATGCCCTGAAGAGGCAACTTCATCCCAGGCGCAGAGGTAAGAGCTTGGTAGATGAGAAGGGAATACGGCGGATCGCCATTCGCATCTTCGTCCGTATCTCCATTGCCCGCTTCCACATCGTCCCCTTCAGGCGCGGGCTTCCGTTTCGCAGTAACTGGATTGGCGGAATTGCGTGGCTCCAACGACTGATGGGATGAAATGGAAAGCATCGGCGAGGGCGGTCCATTGCTCGTACCATCCGGACCCGAAGCGGGACACCCTGATTGCTGTTGATGTGACCCAGGAGGCAAGGAAATGCAATAACTTCCGTCTTCCAAGAAGGGAGTAGGGGTGGCATAAACTTCCGCTCCGCATGTCGACTCAGGGAACATCTCGCGTTCGCCAGGGTTTGCAAGATAAGACGTCGGTCGACTTAGATTAGGAAAGGAGTCGGTCGAAGACGGAGAATCCATGCAGTTGTCACCACTGATAGAAAAGGAATAATTGCCTCCTTCCGTGCCTAGAGCTTTCGATACCTGAGATGGATTGAATATACATTCCTCCGGTATCCCTGATCCCCACGGATTTGCATTATTGACCACTTGTACTGGCATCAGTTCAGGCAACTGTGAGGAGCCAGAGGTCATCCAGGTGTCAACTGCCGAATAGAGATCGTAATTCCGAGCAGAATTCGCAGCAACAGCGACCTCTGTGGGTAATAAAGGTGCTTCTGTCGACTGTATGAAGGGACCCTCCAGAAGTCCACTGTGAGGAATCTGGTGCGGTTGGAAATCGTGAGAAGAAAGGTGATGGTCTCCTCCGTCGTTCATTTTTGTTGATGCGCTCATTGCGGAAGATCTTGTCCTCCACAGGTAAAAACTCCAATATCTAGGTATCAGTAGGACCAACTGTCTGTAGAGGAACGATTATTGCAAGAACAAGGCAGGTCAATGGGAGTTCCTAGGAGAGTACTTGTGAGACGAAGATATGGAGGAGAAGTGACAGTCGGGGAAGGCTGTTAAACCAGCCCAAGCCATAGTTGGAGTCCGTAACGCAAGGCGCCAGCTCATTAGGCACATGCTTTCTGCTGCAAACAAACAGCTACTACATGCAGTTTAGCTAAAGCAAACAAAGGGAGGCTGGCGATAAATACGACTAACAGAGCTTCCGACATTGTGGTTGCGCTTCGCCTTAGGGTGGAAAGCCCTGTGGAACCGCAATACAGTGTACAGGTGTGGCCAATGATCAGGCAGGCTGTCCAAGGGGCTAGATCTGGTGCTACAGAAGACTGGCGTGATGTAGTCAGTGACAAGAAGTGTCAGGTTGTCTAGGATCTAGGCTCACACCTGACCGAGGGGGGAAACGGATAGTTGCAGAACTTGAATTAGCATTGGCTACTTTCGGAAAGCCCTGGACGCTATCAATCGGGGATTGGCAGCAGACCCTCAGAAGAGTTCTGGAAGATCTCAGATCCAACTCCACCCGCCTTGCCTGATGCCAACTTCGTCCAGCTAGACAGCACAGCTAACAAGTTGCACTACTAGTGTCGCATACCAGGGCGCCTCCTCACAGGCTTTCGGAAATTTCGCTGAGACAGCTAAATCCCGAGCTCGACATGCAGCGTACACACAGTGAGCATGACATTTCCGGAATTGGTCATTGGCAAAACGGGGGCAGAGCTCCAAACACTCCAACCGGTGGGTAGACAAAGGTTCGAACAAGAGCAGCTAGGCAGCTATCATCAAGCGGTCGAAGAGATTATCAACCCAACAGATGCTGCATATCTTGCATGCCGTACCTGGAGAGACACAATTTTAAGGTTGGCTTCCGGCGTCCCTTTTCTGGTTCGACTTTTCAGCCCAACCATGTTATCAAGTGATCCGCCAGGCGAGGACGTGACCCGGCCAAAATATGTCCAAGGACCCGCTTGTCCAACTGACCCAACAATAACCTTGTTGTGGACAAATAGCTTATGCGCACATGAGCAACGTACGATTGGTAAAAGGCCTTTCATTTCCGGTAATAAATCTGGGGTGAAATGTTAGAACAAACGCCGCTCCAGAGAAAGGGGGGAAAGCGACACTTACCTTCTTGAACTGGAAATGAAGCTGCAAGATTCCCTGTTGAGATATAGTGTCAGTAATTGTCACTAGAGCAAGATAATCCTTCGACAAGAAAACGAGTTTCGCAAGACGTACCTTTTCGAAGGTACTCTTAAAGCCTCGGTCTCTTTTTGCACTATAATCCCATTCCTTATCAACAATTCGAAACGCAATATCTTCGTACGGCGGCCCAGCCATGAAGCGAATAAGGCACGTGTCCTCTTCGCCCGCCGGTACAAAGGATTGACCGCGTTTTCTGCCGTGTTCTCGCTCAATGCGATAGGTCGGAGCCTTAGTCTTATCGATAAGATCAGGGTAGAATATGTTGAATTTGTAACCCTGGACAACCTTCGGTGGAGGATTGTCATGATCGTAGTGGGTCTGGTTGTACTTGTTCCATTCGTATCCCATCTGAACGCGGTTGAAATACCTGGGCTTACGAGGACGATACTTATTGGCCCACAGAGGACGAGATATCGTGGTTACAGCTTCTTCGCCAGTAAATATCTCCTCGTTTTCGCTAACGCCCCTTGCAACTTCTCTCTCATAGAGGGCTTTCGTTGCCTGCGAAAAGTCTTCGTTCTGAATCGAAGAAAACCGAGTGTTCGCAGTCGGAACGGGCGCCTCGGTTGTCTGAGTAGTAACAGCGCTTGGGGCCTTATCCACGTGTCGCTGTCGCAAGGGTACAAATCCCATTTTCAATATCTTTTGGCGCTCATGGGCCTGCGAGCTTTGTTAGCTAAGATACCACGTAAATGAGAAGGGTAATAAATTACCACTCGGTCGAGAAACACGGACTCATCCAGTATTTCAAAATTTTTGTCTTCGGGACGCAGATTCAACAGTGGTTCTGGGTCGAGATCGGCGAACTCTTCTTCGTCGACCATATTCGACTGCACTGCATCCTCCAAGGTCCCTCTGATAACCGGTGCGATTGGCGCCAGCTTATTTCGGACAGACTCAGCCTCCTCTCGCTGCTGCGCACGTAGTGCCTGGACACGTCCTTCTATGACGGCTTGGTACACCTTCTTCAACTTGGCCCGCGCTTTCCAGACGGTGAGACTGCGTAGGAGCTCTTCCCAGTAATCGGTATCGATGGGTTCGTTCGAATTCAGCTTCCGCTTGACTTGGGTTTCAAGGACCTCGAGCTCTTCATAGGATTTTGGACTGAGCAGCTTATTTATATCCGCAGCGACGGAGCCGAGGGCACGACCCTCGGGTGCAGAGCTGGAGGATTTTTGACGGTCTCGACAGACAATCTTCATCGTCTGGATACAAGTTAGCCTCGGTGAAAGATAAAGAACCAGAGCGAAAACAAGAAAGGGTTTCAAAAGGAAAACAAACCTTCCAGAAATCCCTATTCTTGGCGTTCGTCTCCAGATTCAGGAACGTATCAATATCCTTCTCAAGCTCGGCCAGCTGCGTCTGCGACAATCCCTCAAAAACGCCCTCTGGATCGACCAGGTCCAGCTCGGAATCCGGAATCTCGTCATCCAAGGGATTCCTCGTAGGATCGATAACCCGCAGGGTGACCGCGAGCCAGTCAATCGGCTTCGCGCGTCCCTCTTTGACCCGTATCTCCGCCTTCTTTTTGGCTTGCTTAAGGACGAAGGTATCCTCCTGTGCCACCCATTCGCGCATCATCTCGTCTTCCTGGAGCTGGTTCAATCGCGCCTGCTCCTTCATACCTCGGGGCGGGGGGTTCGAGGAGCGGCCGCTTTCATTCTGCCAGCCGCGAGACTGCCGGTGTGAGTCTCTCCCTTCATCTCTGCGGGGGAACTTCTGACCATGACGCCAGGGTGGCGGAGAGCGAGACCTGCTCCGCTTCGCCCCTGCTCTGTCTGGGATGTGCGACATTGAGTGTTGCCGGATACTCGTACGTGCTATGATCTCACAGCCTCGAGCACGAGAGCAGTATCCGCGAGTTGGAGATGGCCGATAAAGAAGACGGGGTTGAGTCCGGACCCAATGACAACACGGCCTAAGAAGGAAGGTTGGGCGGGCGGCAAACCTTCCCCTGGTGGTCCGTGCTCCATGACCTCCGAGCTCCGACGACTGCTTGGCACGATGGACGGAGTGCTGTACATCCTGTAGGCACCACATAAATTATTACGCTGGGACTTTTCTCTCAGCATGACATATTTTCTTGGGCTTTAGTTTGGCATTTATTTCGTAGCTATGCCGCTGCACTGGCGGAAGCTACCTCTCCCACCGCAGGAGAATCTGCCCGCGCTTCTTTTCAGATACATCACAACGCTCAACAGCTACGAAATATATCTAACGGACCTAACCTACATTTGGTCCGAGCGCTTGAACCACAGGGGGATTCTGGGCAGAGCTTCCGACGAAAGCACGAGCATCGATCCAAGCGAGGATGCCGAGCAATTCAAAGTCCTCCTGGAAAAGATAGAAGATGCCCTGCGAGGCTCACCAGGCAGCAGCATCACTCTGACTAGTGGCACAAGGAGCAATTCGTTAGAGTTGACCACGACGACAAAACTTCCCTCTCCTCTGCCGCCTCTTCAATGGACTTTTTACCTGTCGCGAGAGCCACAGAATAGTCTGACAGCGGAGCTGCTTCTGCCTTTGCTCAAGGAAGAGGCGGACCGCGAGGCGCGCCAAAGATCTCTGTTGGACCATCTGAAAGAGAAGGACTGGGTCCTTCGCAAATTGTTTGACAAGATCGAATCTTCAGGAATTGACCTAAGTTCGGTGTTCCCTGGAGCAGCTGGTCTGCGAACCGCCAAGAAAGGAGGAATTATTACGCTATCTCAGGCCGCGAAGTACATCAAAGGTCTTGCACCATTCGATGAACAAGCGTGGCTCAATGAGTTCGGCGGAGATAATGCTGAATCGGGTCTGGTACCCAATCTCGTGGGAGAACTGTCGAATGCCGCATTGGATCTGCGGAGTCTTGGGCCTGCCCCGGAGAAGTGGTGGGAAAGCCTTAGTATCAGGGGTCTTGGCCCCGAGCTAGGAAGAGAGAAAAAGGCAATAGCAACTAGAATCATGAAACCATCCTCCACTGAAACCAGAAAGGACGATGTTACTGAGGATAAAGAAAGCGAGGAGGATGAATTCCAGCGTCAGGAAACTCCCCCAAGGATAAGGGAAGCAAGACGACGCCAGCAACTTGAACGATCTGGTAGCATCCCTCCCGAGAAAGGGAGGAGGGAGGAAACTCCTACGCCGTCTCCCTCGCCACCTCCCCAGCTGCCAAAACCAAAACCTAAGCCCGGAGGTCTTGGAACCATCGGTGGCAGAAAGACAGCACCCAGAAGAGAGGATCGTCCTCCGTCGCGTGTATCTTCCACCGCATCTGACATCTCGGAACCCCCGAAACGAGCTCCTCCTCCCACAGTTCCCACGGATCAGGAAACGGAATCCGATGAAGCAGAACCGCCACCACCACGACCAAGTCCGGTCTCAGTCTCAAAGCCAAAGCAAACCGCAGAACCACCAGCCAAGGACCAGGAAACTGAATCCGAAGCAGCAGAAGAAAAAGAACCAGAACCATCACGACGACAACCCAGCCCAGACCAAATCCCAAAGCCCAAACAGACTACTGCAGAAGAACCACCAGCCAAGAAACGGGGCCTACTCGGCGTAATAGGCGGCGGGAAGAAGAAAGCCAAGGAACCGTCACCAGCACCTCTTCCCATATCTCCCGACAAAGCAGAAAAAATCCCTACGACTACTACCACCACCCCATCTCCATCTCCTCAGAAGCCCAAACCCAAACGCCCGGGGGGGAAACTCGGCGTCATTGGCGGCGTCCCAAAGCCATCCAAGGATAAGCAGGACCTTCTTCCGTCTCGTGCGCCTCCTCCGACGGCCGCACCCGCCGCAGAATCCACCGCCTCTGAAGCCGAAGACGACGACCTCGACCCGGTATCACCGGCAGCGAAGAAGAAGTCTAAAGCTTCTCCGTCGCCACCGCGGAAGGCGCAGGCGCAACAACCGATCGAGCCGGAGCCGGAGCCGAAGCGGGAGGAAACGGCGCAGGAGAAGGCGGACAGGAAGCGGCAGGAGCTGAAGAGGCAGCTTGAGGCGAAGAGACAGGCGCCTACGAAGAAGAAACGGAAGTTCTAACTAAAGCCCTAAAGCCCTGCTAACTAGGTGTTGGGGAAAGATATACATACAACGAATGAATGCATTTTTGTAATTGGTACCAAATCCATCTAGAACAGGTTTAGTACAGTACAGTACTTATTTGGTTATACAGAGTACGTGTCAACACAGTATCCAAGCGGACATAATCTCGTTCGTGAGAGTTCCATTCATTATCATCATTGTCTGAATAAATACTATGTAAAGTATATCTCTCATGTGCACAATCACAACTAAAAAAAGGAAACGTCCACATTCCACAAAGAACATGCAATTAGGTGCACTGCCCTTCCTTCGGCTGCTTCTCATGGGCCTTCAGTATAGAGTACAGTACATGAGTATGCAAGGTAAAAATGCTGAACATCTCTGTACAAAAATAGGGAGCCAAAGAACAAAAAAAAAAGGGATACAAAGAAGATAGGACTTCAGCCTTCTGAGAAGGCTTTCCGATCAGGAAGAATGTATGCCCAATAGTCAAGGGTCGGATGCCGTCTGCCTGTCTCTGCTGCCTTCTCCACCGCCGCCTTTCCGCTTGCTCTGCTCGCTGGGTGTGACAAGCCTCACCTTCTTTGGTGACATCATACCAGATGGGGTCGGGCCCGGCCCGGTAGTAGCACCACCTGCAGGAGCACGCGGTGCCCCAGCGGGAGCGGCGACGCCTAGCATGCCTCTAGCCTTCTCGACGGCCTTACTTTCGCCGGCGGCCCAAGAGTCCCGTTTAACAAACCCTAGGCTCGCCTTGCGGCCGGCTGCGTCGCGACGTTTGGACTCCTCCAGGGCTAGGGCGCGGTTCTGCTCACGACGTGGACCGGGGCCGCAGTCATGCATGCAGCCTGGTGTGGCGCAGCCGCCTTCGCTGATGGCGATGTCGTTCAGCCACGTGGTGATACAAGCTAAGTGGCCGCCATGTCCGCAGCCCTGGCACCATGACCATAGGGCAGAACCAAAGCGACGGGGTACAGTGTAGTCGTGAGACGCTTGATCGAGGCGCTCCATCTCGGAAGCCGGTATCGGTTCCGTGCTAGCAGACGAAGAGCTCGACAAATGAGAAGCTGACCCGAGATCTGACCCCTGATCATCGGAGGCAGAGAACGTGAATGAGGTAGACGGGCCCGTAGTCCATTCCGGCGGCGGATCTAGACTCATACAGATAGAACAAGGTTCTTGCGGGGTTTGGCAACGGTAGCAGCGAGTGTTGTCTCGCTTTGGATTCTCATAGGGTCGTTTGCAGGTGTAGCAGAACACGTTGATATAGGTGTCAGCCTGGGCGTATTCGTAGACAGCTGGATAAGCCGGGACGCAGAGAAGTCGAAGCTCAGCCGCCTCGACATACATAGACAGTCGAAGGAGGAGTTCATTGTAGGTTTTGAAGACCAGTTCGCATTCCTCGTGCGGAAGAATCTTCTCACACGCATAGAAGAGGACGTGTAATTTATGGAGAAGATGAGCCGCGGTCTGGACGTCAGCAGCGGTGCCGCTGTAATAGTGTCTGATGGCCTCTCTAAGGATGACTTGGGCACTCCAAGGCTTGGTCCCAGTCAGTTCCGGGGTTAGAGGGATGGTGACCCATTCAAGACCATCGTCGATGTCTCCACGAGAATCCAGATCCGCCGGTTCATTTGTGCCAGGTGCATTGCCATTGGGTTGAGAGGGATGCTCTTGATCGAGGTCCCTTGTCCGACTGTACTCCACTAGGAGCGGAGGAGGGCTGGAAGGACGCTCTAGATGGATATTATTGGCATCAGAAAGGGACTCGTCAAACGACGTGTCTCTTAGTTGGTCATCCGTGTCATGTCTGAGGGGAGAAATCAAGGACGGCTCAACTGCAGCCTCGTCTGTCTTTTCCCGGACGTTTTCAACCTCCGTGTCCCAGTCTTCACTATCCATCTGAGGGGTCTCTTGCGGCCTCATCCGGGGGGAGAATGAGGCACCCATTGACTTTGCGCGATGAGAGCTATCGGTAGATGCGGAAAACATGGGGAAACTTTCTGCGGAATCATGGCGAGAAAAATGACCAGTCTGCGGGAGTTTGGTCAGCTCACCCGCTGGCGGATCAAATGACAGCGGCTTCTTGGGGAACTGCCTGTAGTCACGGATGGCGGCCCTCTTGTGTTCCATTTTCTGGTCATAGTCCTCAACAGAAGCCCCTTTCCCATCGTCTTGGGAAGTTTGTTGCAGCCGCCAGTCGGCTCTGCCGGCAATTGCACGGGGTGCGGACCGCTGGTCGCCTTCTGTCTCTTGAAGCACCGTCTCATGCTGAAGGTCAGATGTCGGACTGCCAGACATCTCCTGCATATCTTCACTGGACTGGATCTGATGGTGCTGGAACCGTGCCATCGGCTGTGAATCCGGATCAGATATTGCAAGGTCGTTAGAGCTCACTGTGCCGTAGTTTGAACTCATGGCAGACGGCGGGAGCGGCTGCAAGTCAACAAGGTCATTCTGAAGGGAAACATGCCGAGAACTGGGGCTGCGATGGGAGCCAGGCGGCGGCGAATCAGGCAACGGTTGCGCGACGGGCGTGGTCATGTTCGAGGTGCTCTCGGCGTCCGGGAGGACTTTCATATGTCCTTCTGTCTCCATCACTCCTTTGAACAAGCGTGTCTTCATCTTCTCATGTTTCCCCTCCTCAGCACCATGGGATCTGTCAAGCAGTTCCTCATCCTTGGACAGCCTTTTCTTGGAGCTATCAGCTCCCTTTTCACGCAATAGTTGCTGCTCCTGTGCCCTGAGCCGGAGCTCTTGAACCACAGAGTACTTCACAATCCTCCAAGTCTGGGCCAGCTTAAGCAGCCCAACCTCTTCTGTACACTCTGCGTTATGGTCAAAGGCATCTAACAAGGTTGTCAAAGCATCCCTACGCTGCAAGCCACTCCCCGAGTCTTGCATCAACGGAGAGTAGTTCCGGGCCAGGTACTGAAATAGCTTTGGGTCTGTGGTAACACCAGGAACGCGTCCAACCGCCCCAAGCTGGCACGGTTCAAGGGACCTGCTTTCTGAGAGAGACTTTTCAAGGGGAATAACCGAGGGATTATCCTCGGTAGAAGGGGGAGTATTACTTAGTGACTTTGAAGATCGCACGCTGGAGACTTTACTGTGCCCTTTACGGAGAGACGAGGTAAGTACAGAATCATCGAGGCTGTCATCTGTTAGACTCTGACTCGTCGCTTTCTCGCCGCTACTACGTTCCTCTTCGCGGAACGCTAGGAACTCTGTCGTGTTGAGCCCGGAAGCACGCTGCTTGGGACGCTTCTGTGCGAATGCGAGCACATCACCATTTGGGCTCCAGGCAACTGAGCACATCCTCCGTTGGTTGGCTACTTGTGGTGCGTATCTGATATCAGTCTGTGTGAAAGCGCCATTCTCGCCCACGGTCCACAGAAGATCTTTCGAGTGCCACAGAAGATCTGTCGTCGGTGAATCGTATCTGTCGAACTCCTGAAACGGCATGTGTGGTCTTCGAATATCCCAGAGATGGATACGCGGATCTTCCTTGTCGTAGGATGTGACGAGCTGAGTCGACTGCCAATCACCCGACCCTTCAGACTCCGAGTCCCAACTGGGCGGGCGCCATCTTACGTTGACCACAGCCTGCGGGGTTCGGAATTGAAACGTAGGTTTCTGCCTTCTCTCCGCTGAGGATGAGAAGTCCCAAACCTTGACCTGCTTATCCGTACCACCGCTGACGAGATGTTTCCCATCTGGATGCCAGTCAACAGCAAAGCAAGCCTTGTCGTGGGCAGTGATCCTCAACACCGGAGCGTTCGCCTTCCGGTAGTCCCAGCACTGGATTACGCCGCTGTCCGTTGCGGTAGCGAACATGACACCGTCGCTTGGTGACCATCTGACATCTCGAACCGCGTCGCTATTACCATTGTATCGTTCTTTGCTCCCAGTCGTCGCTACTCCTCGCTCCCCGGCCGCCATCCGCAAGTCCCACATCCGAATGGTAGAATCCTGGCTGCCGGAGAGAAGCCAGGAGGGGAAGTGCGGATTGAACGCCAACCTGTGCACCTGCCTGCTGTGCCCATGGAACCGGGCGAGCTCGAGGCCCGCGCGGTGCAGGTCATAGATGACGATCCGGCCATTGGCAACAGCAGTCGCGATGATTGTGTCATAAGGGCCATGGGACCACTTCACGTCTTTCACTGCTAGCTGGTCCTTGTGCTTCGCAGAGATGCCCCCGGCTGGACGATGGGTGGACGAGTAGCTGATGACGGCATTACGGATGTTGAACTCCTCCGAGGTGTGCTCCCGCGACACTCGGATGGTCTTCAAGATCTCTCGACCGGCAAGCACCGCGTGCGTCTTGTGGGGCGAGATATCAAACGAAGCGATTGGAAGTCCAGTCTTGTGGGTGATTGTCTGGGAGGCTCCCGGCCTATCTCTGCGATCAGTCTGAAAGCCATGTATGATATCACGGAGCAGCAATTGGAGGTGGGACGGGTTGGGAAGCAATTACAGTGACGTTGTCCGGGCCGGCCGCGGCGCTGCGGACGGCGGTTCATTGCGGCCCGTCTGATGAGGACTCGGAGGCCTGGAGCCGGAAAAGAAGGGATGAGCAAATCTCGCCAGCGCGCTGGTCGCCCTGTTCGCATACTTCTCCTTCTGAAGCGGCGGCGCCGGCGGAGGAGGTGGCGGAGGAGGGGCCCCCGCGGAGAAGGTTCGGGTATGGATGCGAGACGGATCTGACATGGCGAGCTCAGACCAAAGCTGAGTAACCCGAGGAGGGTCGGAGCTCCATCGCCAGGCCGTACTCGAGGCAAGGCCCAGGCGGAGCCTTGTGCAGAGCCTAGGTCTTGGGAGAAACAAGGGGTGGCAAGAACGCGAGGTATGATTTTAAGATCTCAATAATGGCGCTTGCCAGTCTGAGGCTAGAGGGCCCCCGCAGGCCGTTCACCTGATACAGGCTCGCGGAGCAGCGCGTTCCCCGTCGAACGCGCTGTTGTGCGCCTGTGAGCGGCCGGGTCGGATACGGTGGAGGGGCAAAATGACGGGTGGGGACGAGAGCTGGATGGTATGTGTGCAACAGGCTCAACAACAGCTCCTCACGGAATCTGACGTCTGCAAAAGGGTCACGTCAACAGACCAAGCAGAGAAAAAATGGGGATGCGCTGATGGAATGCAGCGCGGATGGACAGAACTACCTATGCATGGATCGACACGACGGAGGGACGTCTTGCTGCTGGATTAGGGACGGCAGAGGAAGGATCTCCTGTCTGCAGCCGTGCAGCACCTGCATGGCCACTGCTGCGATCCCCAGCAGGCACGGTAGACGGGAAGCTGGGGGCCTTAGAGAATCAGAGATGGCGACGTGCGGTGAGATGTGATGTATCTCAGGCCGATCTCTGATCCAGATCGCCGCGTCAACGGTGGACCGGAGGCTGTGCTGCTGGCTCCCGGGCCGGCAGGCGGAGACGCTCCCCATTTGCCCACGCGCCCCGAGTCCTCGCTCCTGGGCCCCCTGACAGGCGCGCCCCAGCCACCGCCGGCTGCGGATGAGATCGCGACGCTTGTGTATCCAGCATGCCAGAAGAAGCCATGCTCCTCTGTACAGGAGGTCTACTGCTCTGTAGGTGATGCAGCAGTCTGCTCCGTGCATCTCCTGCGCTCTGCCGCTGTGCCTGTCTGGCATCTGCCCTTATCCAGGCCAGGGTTCTGCCATCGGCCCGGTCTCTCTGTCTACAGGCGACGGATACTAGTCCTCACCGTACTCCGGGCAGTCACTGCGTTGGACGGAGGACGCCGTTCATGATTCTGCCGCCCTTATTCCAATGCTCACCGCTCTCGCAGAGTCACCCTTCTGAACGTCTGCCAGCGCTGACCCAGAGCTGCTTCACTGTGCTGTCTTCCCTGCCTGGATCGGTGGCGCCTGAAAACCTGTCGCCTGCCTGACAAGCTCAGCGGATACGTGCTGTGTGGTCACTGGTTTTCAGCCTCTCATTGTGAACTGGAGCCTCGAACTTAAGCTAGAAGATCCTCCTATCGTCTTGGCCCTTCCCAGCTTCCTCCGCCACTGATCTTCTCTCTGCCCGTACGTCTCTCGAGTCCCCAGGCCCCGGAAGCATCTGGTCGGTCGAGTGATACTGGGTCGACTCCCAATTTCGAAGATACCTCCTCCTTCTTTTCCCCCTCCGTGCTTGGTCTTCTCTCTGCGCAGCACTGCGTTGTCCACGAAAGGAAAAGAGAGAGACAGAAACTTTCCGATCTCCGTACCCGGCCCTTCGGAGAACCGTCGCCTGCCCTGCGCTTCCTGCAGCCTCGGTGGTCCGCTCTGCCCGAGCCACAGGCTAAAACTGCCTACTCGAGTCTGTTCCTCCGTAACTGCGGACTTAACCCGCCATCGTTACTACTTCTTCTCCGGAGGCCGACACAGTCTCTTCTTCAACATCCTCTCTCCCTACGCCTCTGCTCTCGTGCTTTCTCTCGCTGCCTTGGTGCGCGCGAGCTGTGGACGCGTCCCTTTCATTCTATTCTCTTTCCCCATATTTGTTTTTTTTAATTAATTTCCTATCTTTCATTTTCTTTTTACTTGTGCCTATTCGCAGCGTCTGACCATCTCTCCGACACTCCGGCGGACACGGTCCTGGCGGTGGCGCGCTGAGGAATTGCTTGCCAGTACCGGTCTCTTGAGCAGTAACTTTGAACCCCCGAGGGAGCCTGACGGCCCTTTTCGATCTCTTGTCGTCGTTATTCCTCGTCCCCGCCGCCTCTCGTTCTTTCCAGTACGAGCTCGGTCTTTGTGTCATGGAAACACAGTGACACTGATTACCGTTCGCTTCGTGGAACTGTGGGAGGAATTGTCACCATGGGCTTGCCGATGTCAATGGATGGCTCTGCGCCTGACGCTTCTAGCGAAAAAGCCCGCGTGCTGCTCGAGTACCTGCGCATCGGCGCTCCGATCTTCCTACTGGCTGTCTTCGTCATAGCCTTCGTTGCAAACTCCATCATATCTGCCAAGCGTCTCACCAAGAACGGGAATGCCACCGGCAAGGGACCGGGAGGGAGACCGCTTCCCAAGCGGTCCAGGAGCACCATGGCGGTCACCAAGGAGCCCCAGATCTTCACACCGGCGACCAGGCTTCTCTTCAAATGGTTGTCCGTTGGGGTTCTGGTGACCTTCGTTGCGGATGCTGCGGTCAACATGGCCCATGCATTATTTTACCGGTCTGAACACTGGTGGTGTGGCCAATCCCTTGTGGTAAGTGTGGAGCAGGGGAACAGACTCCAGAGAGCAGTGGCTAACCGTCTCACAAAGATCTATGTCGTAGGCTCATTCTTCGTTTACGCGGTCATTCTCGTGTCATTACTGGATACGAAACCATCTCCAACATTCGCTCAGTTCGTGCCGTGGCTGGCTGCGATCCCAGTTGAATTGATCATTCTGGGTCTCTCCCTCTTTATCTACGTCCACCCCCACCACGAGCCGGTCGTCGGGGATCCACGTGGTGGCCCTCTGAGAAGAGGCATCACTCCCTGGGAATCTGTGGAGGTGGTGTCAAATATCGTCCGGATATTGATCCTTGTTGCTCTGGTCTTGATTTACATTGTCAATTCCGTCGGAGCGAAACCGCGTGGACGCAAGGCGGCTCAACGTCCGTCAGACGGACCCACTGAGACGACCGGGCTGCTGAACGCCGCTGCCGCGGAAAACGGTGCCACGAACACGGAGGACTATGGCTCTACTACTCAGAATTCTAGTCAGAATATGCCTAAGCCACCTGACCCCTGGGTACGCCCGACCACCATACCGTCCACCAGCTGGTGGGAGTACCTGAGTGGCTATTCCTTGTTCTTCCCATACCTCTGGCCCTCCAAGTCCCGCAAATTGCAGCTTGTCGTCGTCGTCTGTTTCCTGCTGATTCTCCTGCAACGGGTCGTCAACGTCCTGGTTCCGTATCAGGTCGGGGTCATCACCAACATCCTGTCAAGGGAAGAAGGCGGCGAATTCCGCATCCCCTGGCTGGAGATTTGCTTGTACATCCTCTACAGATGGCTGCAAGGGAATCAGGGCCTCATCGGCTCACTGCGTTCAAGCCTGTGGATCCCGGTTGGGCAGTATTCCTACATGGAACTCTCCACGGCCGCCTTCGAGCATGTCCATGGACTGAGTCTCGATTTCCACCTCAGCAAGAAGACGGGTGAAGTGCTTTCCGCGCTCAGTAAAGGAAACTCCATCAACACGTTTCTCGAACAGGTCACATTCCAGGTGGTGCCCATGTTGATAGACCTGTGCGTCGCCATTGGGTATTTCCTGGTTGTCTTTGACGCGTACTATGCCCTGGTGGTTACGATCGTGACCTTTTGCTACCTTTATGTGACGGTGCGGATGGCACAATGGCGAGCAGGGATTAGAAGGCAGATGGTCAACGCTTCGCGACAAGAAGATGCCGTCAAGTAAGTTGAGAAATCCTAACAGCTTCGAGAAGCCCCCGGTTGTCGCTGACACATTGCAACACCCAGGAATGACTCTATGGTCTCGTATGAGACAGTCAAGTACTTCAACGCTGAGCAGTACGAGTTCAACAGATACCGCGGGGCGGTTTCGGACTTCCAGAAGGCCGAGTACCATGTCTTGTTCTCTCTTACCTTGATGAATACATGCCAGAACACGGTATTCATGCTCGGTTTGCTCATAACATGCTTCATTGCCGCCTATCAGGTTTCCATTGGCCAGCGGAAAGTCGGCCAATTCGTTTCACTGTTGACCTACATGGCACAGCTCCAAGGGCCATTGAACTTTTTCGGCACATTTTACCGTTCTATTCAATCGGCATTGATCAACTCGGAGCGGATGCTGGAGCTGTTCAGGGAGCAGCCGACCGTTGTGGATAGCCCCTCAGCAACTCCCCTTCCAGTCTGCAAAGGTGAAATCTCATTCGAAAATGTTCAATTTTCGTATGATTCTCGCAAGCCCGCGCTGAACGGCCTGACGTTCCGCTGTGAACCTGGAACGACTACTGCTTTGGTTGGTGAGTCCGGCGGGGGAAAGTCCACCGTGTTCCGCCTCCTCTACCGTTTCTACAATGCCGCCAGTGGAAGCATCAAGGTCGATGGTCGCGACGTGGAGAGCATTACAATCGACTCACTTCGGAGTCACATCGGTGTTGTGCCGCAGGACACGGTGCTCTTCAATGAAACTCTGATGTACAACCTGAAGTACGCCAACCAAAATGCGACGGATGAGGAGGTGTACGAGGCGTGCCGTGCTGCCAGCATCCACGATAAGATCATGTCCTTCCCGGATGGCTACCAAACCAAGGTCGGAGAGCGCGGTCTGCGTCTAAGCGGAGGGGAGAAGCAGCGTGTTGCGATTGCTCGAACGATTCTCAAGAATCCCCGTATCATTCTTCTTGATGAAGCCACCGCTGCTCTGGACACCGAGACGGAGGAGCACATTCAGGAAGCGCTGGCTACTCTTGGCCGCGGACGCACTATGCTGGTTATCGCCCATCGCCTGAGCACCATCACCACAGCGGATCGGATTCTGGTCCTGCACGAGGGCCAAGTCGTCGAAAGCGGCACGCATGAAGAGCTCCTCGCGCTCAAGGGCCGATATGCCAGCATGTGGCGCAAGCAGATCCGTGCACAAAAGGCGGCTGCTGAAGCCCAGGCCTTGCAGGATCGCGCGGAGCGTCTCCGCAATGCTTCGACCATGGATGGAGATGATAGTTCCAGTCAGTCTGACGAGGACCGCAACGGCACTGCGCACCATGCTACAGCTCGAGAGATTCCTGGTCGCTATCCGAGCAGAATGAATGATGACCGATTCAGGACATATGGACATTCTGCCTAGTTCAACTCCCCCTTCATTCTCGGTTGTCTCGAGGGACTCGCGCGGCCTGCAGTCGCGCCGTCCAAGATATCTCGGGGAAAAAAAAGAAGAACGAAATTTAAATCATGAGAGAGTATCAGAATGCGGAAAGGCATGAACAGCCAAGTTACTTTCGGGTTTTCTTTTCACGATGAGCATATGTGAGCACCTTTTTTACGACTCTGAACACATTACGACGTGCACGACCCACAATATTCCATACGGTCCATACACTCTCCGCTTCTTCCCGAAAAGGCGATTTTATTAAATTGCCTCGGGCGATCCGTTTCACATACCCCCTAATAATGGCATTAGAGATGAAAATGTTCCTGTTTATGAAGGGTGGAGGGAGGGGAAGAGAAAAAGAAAATAATACTACTACTAGTAGAACATAGACTCGGTGGATAGTTCCTCCGAGCATCTCAGCAATGAAATATTCTTTCGAATCGCTTCCTGCTTATGTACGTAAGAACAAAAAAGACACGAGACGTAGCCCTTGTGATGGTTGAAACTCGTAGTGTGTAATTGGTCCCCGGGCGTCGCTCTGACGTCGTCGCCCGCCAAGGTCAAAGTTTTTGGACCTCGGCGCAAGACATGGCCCATCTCCGCACATCAGCAGGCCCATATTCTTCGATTCATCGGATCCTTCTACACACCGTTTTCGATTTTATAATAAAGCCACGGCCAAAAAAAAAGATCGGGGCAAGACTTCCATTCCCAATATAATGCGCCCTCCATCGCCGCAGCTCCTGCGCGCCCTGCGCTCATCCATCTCAGCGACCAGCCAAGCTTGTCGAAGCCTATCATCATCATCGCGGTCCCTTCCAGCGAATCTCTCCCCTCTCTACCCGTCCAATTCGACATTATTCCGCCACTCTCTCTCTGCCAGCCTCACGCCTCCTCCCTGCCGCTTCAACAGCGGCCACATCCGCCCTTCGCGGATCGTACCGCGCGCGCACCCCCGCAAACCGCCGGCCTCTCGTGATCGCGGACCGCGCTCGTCTGAGGAGACGCGGACCGACCTGGCGGCGCTCAATGTTCTGGGAGACATACCCGCGCCTGCGAGCGCCATCGATGCGTGTCTCGACGATGGGTTCCACCTCAGCAACGGGACCAAAGTCACGGGGGGAGATGGGGTGCTCCTGGTCGGCGGGGAGGCGTTTGCCTGGAGGCCCTGGGAGGCATTTAGTAATAATAAGGACAGAGGAGGAGAAGGAGGAATAAGCGACTTGAAGGGGATGATGGTTAACGCGAAGGGACAATGGGCGGTCGACGAGCAGGTCTGGGGGTTGTTGGGATTGATATGGCCGCGGCCAGGTAAGCGTCTCTCATCTTAGATACCTCTCTAGTCATGTCTCTTGTTGCTGCTGACGGACGTTCTTTTCTCTCTCTCAGACCTGCTTATCCTCGGTCTTGGAGCTTCCGTCTTCCCCATTTCTCCCGAAACGAGGAGACATATCAATTCACTGGGTATCCGGATCGAGGTCCAGGATACCAGAAACGCGGCCGCACAGTTCAATCTGCTGGCGACAGAGCGGGGTGTTTCAGAGGTCGCCGCCGCATTGATCCCCGTTGGGTGGAGAGGGAGATAACCGAATATCGGGGAGGCTGGAAGACATCCACGCTGCGGATATCATTCTTCTGACACAGATCGGAGTCGACTACCGGCCGGGCCTTTTTTCAAGGTTGCATTGTACCAATGGCCATTTACGTGGCATTGTAATGTATTTTTATTTTCGGACATTATATTGTATCTATAGCTACTCTGTGTATCGATTGTCATGGTTGTACAGTTTAGGTACAGGCCAGCCTTTGAGTCCGGAGTCCAGCTTGGAGTGGATACGTGCTGAACGTTTTCGACAGCTTGCAGGAAGCAAATATCGCGTCGTGTATATTTACTGATACAATCTTTTCGCGTTCGAATAACAGGTGATTGGCAGGAACACATGTATCTTTGCGAATGGAGCAGACAGCTACACCGCTGTTCTCGTGCAGGTCCGCGAGTGACGTATCATCCCGTCGGCCGCCAAGCCTGCGCGTCGCCCTCATCTCCGCATAAGCCCGACTCTCGCAGCTCCGTCGTCATCAACGCTACTCTCTCCATTCATTCCTTTTTCCTCAGCCAACGCTCCTTACATTTTCACCATGTCGCGAGATGAGCCTCTTCTGGCTCCGCGTCCTTCATCCGACGACCGCTCGTCGATCCGCAATGACACCGAGGAAGACGCCCTCTTGACCGGGCAGCGGACTGACCGCCGCCAGCGGCACCGCGGATGGGCATCCTGGAGGGAGATCGGCCTGTTGACCTGGGCTCTCGTGTCCACGGTCGTGGTCGTGATCCTCGCCGTCGTCTACCAGCATGAGACCACTCGAACCCACGACTCCAAGCCCTCCTGGGGCCCCGGCGGCAAGCCGACCGGCAAGCGCAACCTGATACTCATGGTGTCGGATGGCATGGGCCCGACGAGTCTGTCGCTGACGAGGAGCTTCAGACAGCTAGAGGCGGGGTTACCGATTGACGATATCTTGGTGCTGGACCGCCATCACATCGGGTCGTCAAGGACGAGATCGTCTTCCAGCCTGGTGACCGATTCCGCGGCCGGCGCGACGGCGTTCTCCTGCGGACGGAAGAGCTACAACGGGGCCATTTCGGTCCTGCCTGACCACGCGCCCTGCGGCACGGTCCTGGAGGCTGCCAAGCAGGCAGGGTACATGACGGGCCTGGTGGTGACCACGCGGATCACAGACGCAACACCCGCCTGCTTTGCGTCCCACGTCAACTACCGCATGTACGAGGATCTAATCGCGGAACATGAGATTGGCGAGTACCCGCTGGGCAGGGTGGTTGATCTGATGCTCGGTGGAGGACGGTGTCATTTCCTGCCCAATTCGACCAAAGGAAGCTGCCGTGCCGACGACCGGGATCTGATCCAGATCGCCAAGGACAAGGGCTTCAGCTACGTTCATGACCGGGCTGGGTTCGATGGCCTGAACCTGGGTGCTTCCGCCAAGTTGCCTCTCCTGGGACTCTTTGCGGAGCGCGACATCCCCTACGAGATCGACCGACGCCATGCCACTGACGTGTATCCGTCTCTGGAGGAGATGGCTCGCACGGCTCTGACCGCGCTCAGCGCAGCCACCAAGGACAGCGACAAGGGGTTCTTCCTCATGATCGAAGGTTCCCGCATCGACCATGCTGGCCACGGGAACGATCCAGCGGCCCAGGTCCACGAAGTCCTCGCCTACGACAAGGCCTTTGCGGCCGCTCTCGAGTTCCTCGAGAAGGCCTCGACTCCCGGGGTGCTGATCAGCACCTCTGACCACGAGACCGGCGGTCTTGCGGCTGCACGGCAGCTGCACAAGTCGTACCCCGAGTACAAGTGGCTCCCCGACGTTCTCGCCAACGCCAGCCACTCCTCTGAGTACCTCCACAACAAGCTGAACGAGTACCTCAACGGCCATGGCAAGCACGAGAACAGGCTCGCGCAGCGGCTCTATGTCCGGCAGGAGTTGCTGGAGAAGGGGCTCGGCGTGACCGATGCCACGGACGATGAGGTCGACGCTCTGATCGAGACCGATCCCCTATGGCCCGCCAGCTACGTCTTTGCGGATATTATCAGCCGAAGGGCCCAGGTCGGCTGGTCGACACACGGCCACTCCGGTAAGTTTATTTATTTCTCAACCTATCGAACTCCCACTAACCCTTATCCCAATTTAGCTGTCGACGTCAACATCTACGCCTCCTCGACCAAGGACGCATGGCCCCTCGTCGGCAACCACGAGAACACCGAGATCGGCGCCTTCATCGCCAACTACCTCGACCTGGACCTGGACAGCATCACCCGCCAGCTCCGGGACTCCGGCCTCTGGACCGGTCCGTCCGCGAAGATTAACGCCGAGACCAACACCGTGGAGGCGTTCTCCTGGATGGGCGATCCCCTGGGCGCGGACGTCCGGACCGACCAGCTCGACACCTACCACGGCGATTTCCGGAAGCGCTCCGTGACGGAAAAGGATCTCGAGGATGATGAGCTTCCTTCCGTTGCCGTTGAGAGGAGGAGTTGTGGATGCGGTGCTGTTCATTGATTGGTTTGTGAATAAAGGGATGACATGTAATGAAATCGAAGAGACCTGCAACAGCAACAGCGCGTCATCGTTATGTTATAATGATCCCAGGTTTGTTATGCATTTGCATAAATGAATGGCGTTTTCTTTTCTTGTTCTGTTTTTGGATGTGGTGAATAAACAATGAATGCAGCTGTCATTTACAGTAACTGTACAATGCAGTACAGTACATTAGTCCTGTCAGTCACATAGTTGATGACCTCTTCTGCTGCTTCTGACAGAAGCCGCGAGAGTAGCAATGAATACTGTGTTCTTTCTAGACTCTCTCTCTCTCTCTTTTTTCGATCTGAAAGTAGTATATATAACTATGAATCATATTCCCGGGGATGCGAGCGATGTCCATTCGCATCTCCAAGCACGTTTGTTCGGCTTTCTAAAATTCAGGTACAATATTTATTTAGCTAGCTAGCTAAGCTTATCATGTCATACCATACGTGCATACGTATGTACAGTACATGCATACATGCATACAGTACAAGCTTATATAAACCCCAAATCAAACCATAACCCATGATGCCCTCGCCAGATACAGATAAGGTAGGTAGTACACAGCGCATTACATACATGATGGAAGAAGATGATGAAAGAAAATAAAAGGAAAAGAAAATAGATTGGAAATGGGAAATGAGATGTGTGAGAGACCTAAATTTGAAAAAAGAAAAATTGCAAGAAAAGAAGATAAGGGAAAAAAAATCCATCCGCCCGACCCAGACTGATTTATATTAGTAGTAGTAATCACCCACGAAACCAAACTCCCAGATGCCAAATACCCCCCCCCCCAATGATTCCCGTGCAAGCAGCAGCAAAAAAGAAAACTGGCTTCCTTGCTTGGTAGGACATGACGGTTGCCGCAGGATAATAATGAACCCAATCGACACTGCTTGAATCGGCCAGAAGAGAAATAGCCAAGACTCAAAGCTGGGAAAGAGAGTATCCAGTAGCTCTTTCTTCCGAAGAACCCATCCATATCTCGGAGGACTATATGTAGGCAGGTAGGTATCTACCTACTATCCGGGAAAACCCAAACCTAGAAGTCCTTCCTTCATTTCCTTCACTTCATCAGGCAACCCCCCCAAATCTAATAGCCACCACCACCACCACCTCCTCCATACGCTCGACGATGCTCACCACCACCCATCCGGAACGCTCTCAGGCACCGACCGCAGTACCGCTGGGAGACCAACCAACCGACGATATTCACGCCCGGCCGGGGCCTGCAGTCGGGCGGGTCGAACGGGAGGAGGAACGCGTTGCGCTGGCAGGGGTCGTCGATGCGCTGCAGCTCGCGCAGGAGGGTGTGGCAGAACTGGTGGAGCTCGAAGTCCGGGTGGCCGCAGTGGAGGCAGCGGATGCCGCGATAGAGGCACATTTTGTCTTTTTCTTCTCTTCTCTTCTTTTCCCCTGCTCCTGTTGGGTGGGCGGGCGGGTGGGTAGGTAGAGGTAGATATAGATAGGTATGTCAGGGACACAGACAGACAGGAGGACGGGAGGAGTGGGAGACTGCCCTGGGAGCAAAGA
>ENA-UOXB01000275-UOXB01000275.1-bioreactor-metagenome-genome-assembly--contig:-NODE-275-length-46635-cov-12.947767_pt1 | contig 46635 bp, 42 predicted proteins | sample MGYA00238158_ERZ761615 | MGnify/ENA primary metagenome ERZ761615 (study PRJEB28904, sample SAMN06267902) | bioreactor metagenome | isolation source: Joint BioEnergy Institute, California, USA...
TCCGGAAATAAGTAATTCCTTCTTCCGACTAGGATCTAGAGATGCCCTTGTAACACTAACTTGCTTGGGGTGGCTAGGATCGGACCGAAATTTTTCTTTTTTTTAATTTTTTTTAAAAAAAAATAAATAATAAATCAAGGTGCTGGGCTGGGTCTTGTGAACTTGATCGACTCGACAGATAGCCCAAGTAAGGAGAGAGAGAAGAAAAGAAAAGAAAAAGAACAAGGAAGTGCACTGAAAACCAACACTGGAGAATGGAAAACAGTTTAATGAAGGTGCTGGGTGGTGCCTGAGAGAAAGATCTGTCCTAATGGGGACCATCTAATCCTCGAGGACTACCGCTAGTTAGCATCTCTGGATAGAACCTGGCCTGCAGGATCTGACATTCCAACCCTGAGAGATAGTGCCAAACAACAGAATGAAAGTAAAAAGGCCGGAAGGGTTTGAGGGGGAAGGGGGGGGGGGGTCATGTCCAACGACAAATAGATGATGCCTCCTCAGTCCATTAATGCATGTGTCTATCTATTAGTACTTATCCATGCACGTACATATCTACCTACTAGGGAAGTATTAACGACCCTTATGCTCAATGATCTGATTGGAGTCCGTTGTTGCCGGCCTAAACACGAGGTGTCAAGTGGATTGTGTTTGTCAGCATAGACTTGGGTAGGCACAGAGCTCCTGATTATCGCCATAGCGGGAGGCTGACAACAGCGGCAGGGCCTTTTGTCCTGTGGCATATATGCAATATGCAGAATTGAATCCTCGACCAGGAGTTTCATAGTTGATCGAACATGACGAAGTCAGTCGGGCGAGGACCATCGGCGGCTGTTTGCGCGGGCGTAGCCCTAGTACGGCGAGCACGACAGCTTCCAATGGTCGGCCCTGTATGGCTGGTCGGTTTTGTATAGGTGGTTAACGTTTGATCAGTCATCGATTTTTGACTGTTGGTTGGGTCTGTATTGCTAGTGATAGGCTTTGGATAGCTTGTTTGCTTTTGCTCTGTCGTCGGCTTCGGAGAGTTAGTTGGTTTGGACGGTGTCTTTTCATTTCCAGTTGGCTTGCCTTTCCTAGCCGGCTTTTCCCTTGGGTTTAGGTGGTTTCATACCAAATCCCTTTCCGAGTCCCTTTCCAAATCCCATTCTATTGACGTCTCTTTTCCGATTACGGGAGACGGCGCAGTCCGTTACTATCAATTGGTCGTCGTGAGCAGTCCATTCATCCTCGTAGACATAGTCGTCACGGTCTCCAAGCCACACCCTGAGCATGGCCTTCTGGACGGGGCGTGGGTCTTCTGATTCCAACGTGTCGTCTTTGTCCGGGTCGTACTGGACAAGGACTTTGCCTCTGGCGCTGTTTGCCAGGGACGTCCTGTTGCCGCCATAGGGGACACGTATATAAGGGTAGATCTGGATCTTCTCGCTGGGGAACTGGCTCAGAAGTGTGGCCTTGAGTTGTGCGATCGCGCCTGGGTATGCCAAATTGAGCTCGCTTTGCTCGTCTCGTCGATTCTTTTTCCTGCCGACTGGTTTGTTAATCTTGTTTTCCCGTTTGATTTTCTTGTTGCCTTGTTCGTTTATCTCATCGGGTTGTTCAGCTGTCTCGTCACCTTTCCCTTGTTCGTTTGTCGTGTCCTCTTGACCTTGTCCATCGATCTCGTCACTTTGTTGATTCAGCTGATCGCCTTGTTTATTCGTCGTGTCACCCTGTTCTCCAACATTGTCATAACCCGGTGTATAAATAATCACATACGGATTAGTATCATGGCGGAAAAGCTCTCCAGGGACGACGTGTTCTCGAAGACCCGGCATCCACTCTGTTCCATCCCCATCCCAAATCGTGCCGAGGACATCACGGTCAAAGTCACTCTGACTAGCAAACGAGGGAACCTCCCAAAAGCGTGAAAGGTAGACACCTCTCTGGGAGACGATAATGACAGAGGTGCATCCCTGGAGCCCTTCAACTGCCGCGTTGAATCGCTCGTTCGTCAGCGGCACCACTATCGCTGAGGACGCGCCTCCGGTATCCCCGGACCTGGGCTCAACAACGTAGCCCTCTTCACGCGCGAGACGGACTTCGTCCAGTATGAATTGGGTCAGGGTGTTGTTTGTAGGCAGGGGTAATGTCCGTTTTACCAGAGTTGCTGTTGCAGGGACCGTAGTGTTGGTTTCGGCTGACAGTTTAGGTTGAGCACAGAGGACCACCGATTCGGATGCAGTCGTCAAAGGCGCCGTTCGTGTATATGTGGTTGATGGCAGCTGTGTACCAGTGCCGTGCGAGGCTGATGGACTAGAGTCGTCAATTGAAAGAGTCCCATTGGATCTGATACTGGCGAGCCCGGCCAAGATAGAAGGGATAAGAGCTATCCATATTGCGCAGATCGCTGGTATAGCGTTCTCGAGCATAGTTGATGAACGCATTTGTGCAAGGATATTGAATTAATCCGGGCTCCTCGCGGGTAAATGCTGGAAAAATTGTACTGAATAGAGAAGTGTTTGCAGAACGAGCCTTCTCGGGTGTTTCAATGGCGATCTTGTTCTTTAGTAGCAATGGGGTCGAAGAGAGTCAATATAATCATAAGAAAAATAGCAAAATACTTGCATGTAAGCAGGTGACATCCACGCTGCTAAGGATATTAGAAGACGATGGATGAGAACCGCACCACAACTAAAGAAAACGGCTGTTTATATATTTCTTTCAATATGGAGCAGCAAGCTAGGCTATATCCGATCGCCGGGACATTAAAACGACTCCTGGAGAAAGTCTCACAGATTAACTGTGCCGTACAATGCATATTGGTGCCGGCTCTTATCAAAGCCGTGGGGGCCGGCAGATAGGTGTCCCGTCCAAATTTTGACATCTGGAGTCGATAATTAAGGTCAAGATAAGTTTGTCGTTTTCCTCTTTCCTGTTTAGGAAGATATGCGAGATAGCTTGGATAAAATTTGAATGTCGATTGTATGAGGTATATTCTGAATACATACCCTGATTGCGGGGGCCAGCAACTAGGCGCGTCAAGACTAGAATATTGAGACGGTTGTTTTCAAGAAAACTGTATGACAACAGTATAGAATCATTTATGTGTTCTTAAGAAACCTGGGGAACTTTGTTTCAAGAGGTTGTACTGTACTGTTGGTTGTACTGAACCTGTGGGGGCCAGAGAATACGGCCCTGACTGAAATATCCTGAGACTTTAATTCGAGAGAGATCAGGGGTATAGGAAAGATGCAGATCCGTATAGCCTCTCGAGGATGAGAGGCTACGTGGATGAAATTTCATGGTTAATCGTACTTGGGAACACTGGAACTGCCAAAGCTTTTTGGGAAGAGTTGCAAATTGGTGTTTTGACGTTATGATGAAAAACCAGGCGTGATCATCCAGATGAACAAGCTGGCCCAAAGCTTTTCCGGATACACCCTGCCTGGTTTTAGAAAGTGGTCTGAAATTCGGGAATTTCTGTCAGGCTGTATGGTAAATGAAGAGCTTAATTAGACCAGTGCCGTTCGATAACCCAGGTAGATATATGAAGCCTTCATATTACATGACTTTCCCACATTGTCTACAAACGTCAGATTAAAATCATTGGAACAGGTTCCATTGGTAGGTTAGGTTAATTACCTTGATAGGAACTAAATTCCGGATAGGTTGAAGTGCATGATATGCTATTCGCACTACTCCCTACACCATCTGCCTATACAGAATTAGGCGGCACAAGGGCTTGGCCATTATCCTAATCTGCATAGCATTACACAGAAGTATAGGTACCTGGTAGCTAGAAACATGTATTTTTCGAGGCCATCTCGGACTGCATTTGCGGCACGTCTTGTTAAGCTCACAAATCATCTGATGTCAAACAGACAGCAAGGTACGCTATGAGTGAGCAGAGTTACATTATTCACAATCATTTGGCCTTCTGTCCCAGTCAATGTCACTCTTTGACGGGGAATTTCCTCCTTACAAAACCAGTCAGGACCAACAACATGGGTGTATCCGGGCAATTTAAGCCTAGCATGCGGTGTAACCCAGCAAGGGGGTACTGTACATCAGTGGCACTTACTATGCAACCAGCACTGCTCAGTCATCGAGAGGGACAAGCGGCACTCGTGGCATCTGCTTGTTGGACCCAGGCGTACGCAAAATGGCTTTCTTCGGCGTCTCCCTGCCAGGCGGAAGCGCAAGAGGCCACCTTGAAACTTGACATAACCTGTTACAATTACAAAGTCAGCAAGCTCTAACGAGTTTGTGAGTTCTAGCAGTTCAGATAATGACTCCAGTGATCACCATCTACTTACTACCATACCAGGATCGAAAACGAGTGTCCGTCTTCATATGCTTCAGGGGACATTGATAGAAGCTGCGCTAGGCTTGTTAAAGATATGTGCCATACACCTAGTCGGGTAGGTAGTAATCCGTGTTGGCAGGTGTCTAGACAGAATAAGGACCCCGAGTTGTGAAAAGTCAAGGGGACAACACTATGTGGACACGAATATAGATCATATCCCGACTCTGACATTATTTGAGCCCATCTTTCAGGGCCATCTCAGATGTGCAGTTATTCCCGGCTGAACCTATTATAATGTACTGTACACACATGCGTATCTGTTGAAATGAACATGAAAAAAAATGCAGATAGCACGTCCTGCGCCATTCGAACTTGATCCCAGTATCCCAAAGACGAAAGACTCGTGTCTACTCGTCCATTTGCCATTGATAATCCAACGCCCCAAGTCTCTGTTTCCGATTTCTGGCCGCAAACCATTCCTTCTCGAATCCATTGCTCCGATCCACCCCATCCCACCGATACCCGGGGCGAATACCGTACCGATTCGGTGGGTATGAGCCCTTGTAGATGGGCCGACCCGTCGCTGAAACGGTTTCCTTCCTGGTGGACAAAAACTGAGCCGCAGGGTCATTCCACCGCTGCCGCGCCTTCAGCTCTTCGTTCAGCTCCTCATCATTTATCGTCCTCGTAAGCGGCATCGCCCGTGCCTCACGCAGCTCCTGCTTGCGCTGCTCCCGCTCCCGCTTCTGCACGTCACCCATCAGCAACTCCCGCTGGGCTTCCTCCTTTGCCTTCTCCTCCTCTGCTTTCCGACGCGCCTCCGCGCGTTTCATGGCCACGTTGATGATCCGTCCCGACGCATCACGGTAGATCGTCTCCTGTGCTCCTGCCTCCTTCGCAGCAGCTCTAGCGGCCTCCGCTTCGGCTTTCTTCCGCCGTTCCTGCGCCGCTACCATCGCCGCCGTCTGTTCCGCGGTCTGGAGGCCAGCCCGCGCCCCGGATTCCATTCGCGGACCGCTATAGTCATCATCGTCGATTTGCACGTCCGCAATTGCGGGGGCATCTTCGGCCTCGTTGGCGTTGCGTCGTGCTTCCTCCTCAGCCGCGGCGGAGGCAAGGATCGCGTCCGCGGCGGCTTGCTCGCTATTATTCGTCTGTGTTGAGGCTGCTGGCGTCGGCCCGCCGACGACCTTCCAGTTTGATTTCTTTGCACGACGGAATTCAGCTGTTGTTCGAGACGAATCGATCACCGGACCGTCTTCATCTTCGTTTTCAAGCTTGTTGGCTGAGGAGCGAAGGTCTGGCGGATCATCGTCGGCGATGATGAGGCCGCCCGCGTCTGCATTTTTGGTCTTCTTGCGCTTCTTCTTGGGACGGTCGGGGGGTGGATCTGCGGATAGGTAGTTCTTCGCAAGGTAGTCTGCTAAGGAAGAGGACATGTTGGGGCGGTAGTGCTGGGTTGAGGTTGGAGCTTGGAGCTCGGAAGGCGAAGCTTTGATAATAACAGGGCTGTGATACTTGACTGATTGATACCCGGAACAAAGTTATTGCGGGTCCCCTTGTTTACGGCATACTCGTACCCTCTCGCTTCAGACCCTTTATTCTACCAGACCAATACAATTTCACCATTTGAGCAGAAACTTGTGGCCACATCTGTGGTCCTTGAATCATGCCGCGCACTGATGAGGCGGAATGGTGGTTCAACGCTGTGTATGAGGCCGTCCAGCAGATCCCGCGCGGCAGGGTCACTTCGTACGGCCACATTGCACGCTTGCTAGGGCAGCGTATGTTTTCTATCTTTTTGATGGATTGAATCGCGATAAATGAAATAATAATCTATGATAATATTTTTTTTAAAAAGATGACTCGATCCCTGCTGACTGGCAAACTGGCTTCTAGCCCAACGACCACGCCAGGTCGGCATCTGCCTCAAGCACCTCCCATCTAATGACCCGGGGACGTCGCACTACTTTCATTCAGATAATGTTCCCTGGCAGCGTGTGATTAATTCGAAGGGCATGATTTCTCATCGGTACGTGAGCAATCTTTCCTAGTCCCTCATCACGGTGCTACAGTATATTCATAGGCATTATTATCGTTGGTACTTGGTTGTGTGTATGCTGATAATACAAGCGGCCCGGGTGGTGCGGCACGCCAGGCTGCTGCACTCCGTAGTGAAGGCGTCCATGTTGAAACTGACAGCATGGGCGAGATGTATATCGATCTCGAGAGATATGGGTGGTTTCCTAAACGGTTGCCCAACGAAGAAGGCCAGAGCAGTGATGAGGAAACAGAAGAAGCCGCTTCTGGCGCGGAAGTTAATCAAGGACGATAGATTGGATGAGGATCAAAGCGCAAGACATGTCATGATTGCTTCCTTTTCCAGATGATACCACCTATTTGGAAGCTTGGTTGTGCGAAGACGATTCTTAAGAACCTATTCAACTGATGAAACCTCGATAGAAATCAGGAAAACACCTAGCTGCAATGTTCGCGACCTTGACTATGTATATGCTCAACATCACATTTCTTTAAGTCTCGTGTTCCCTCTTGATCGGCCGCGAGGGCGCATCACCTATAGCCCTACTCTCCAGGAGTAGCTTTGTCGCAACCACCTGGCATGCATTGGCGATGAAGACAAGGACCGAGACCGCCACAGAGGACAACGGGTATATTCCAGTAGAAACAAACATGCAAAAAATGCCACAGCCGAACATCATGCGATAATGAAATTGAAGCCGATGTGTCCAGATGCTCTGCTTCTCGGTATGATTCTTGGAGGGTAACGAAACTGACAAATAGGCGCATGGCTGCATTTATATATAATATTCTTAATGCAACTGGTCACCGTTTTCTGCCTGCGGCCCTCTCTAGCTTTCCGTCCTTAGAAGATGCATGGTACTGCGCATCTTGTCTTTAATCACGGCCATCTAATTTCCCATACATATATCGAATTAGGCCAACCCCACGGCTCCATCGCAATAAGAGAAACTGGATTTGAATAACACGTATTTCTGGCGATCTTAGACCCGACCGGTCGGTGTACTGGTTAGAGAAAGACTAGGAATGAATCTATTATTGTCTATCCCTTAACCCTACATCCATCTTATCCTAGATGTCTGAAAACAGAAGGCCGATCTTTGTTGAATCATCTTGCAGTTGAGAGGTGTCCAGGATATCAAGATCCTTTACAAGACAATGCTTTTGGATTGCCGATTCCTTGAATTGGCTGTTGGTCCCTACGACCTTAACACATGAACTACCTAGTACCTCATAGAAACGAAAATATAAAAATATCAAGCACGGCTCTAACTGATATCACACCAACCCATGAAATACCTCCACCCTTCCACCTACCTTCAAAGCAAGAAAAAAAAAATCAGAACCAATTCCTCCCCATCTGGCCCTCACTGCCAGTGCAACTTGCTCAAGCATCACACCCCAGAACAGCATACAGATACACCCATTGATACCTCAGGCCACAAATCCCAACCTTTACCCAACCCCACCACTCTCCGACGCCCCGTCCCGCGCCGCCCCACAGATACCCACCGACACCCAAACGGTAAATATTTTCCATTTCTCAACAAGAAGGACCCTCCACAGCAAAACATTACCAATCAGCGCGGCCGACTGGCCTAGTGGTAAGGCATCCGTTTCCGGTGCGGGAGATCGCAGGTTCGAATCCTGCGTCGGTCGAGCGATCAAATTACCCGGTTCGCCAACGCGGGCCGGGAGGAACCTTTTTGAAGAAACTTCACGCTTTCATTATTTTAATAATGCCATCACCAGGTTAAGTTGAAGTGACAACAGTGTTGCCGGGTGTGAGGGGGGATCCCCTTAATAATAATGTCTTCATCCACTTTGTCTACTACTCCTTGAGGACTTATCTGGTTGATGTTATTTTCACAAATGTTTTTCAAGGCTCCTGATATCATGATCTATTATTTGAGCCTGTTCCTTGTTGAGGACAGACAGGCACTGGAATTAATTAGATAGATGACAGATGGATTAGATATGTTTTCTTGACTGGAGTGTATATGGTACATAGCATAGTATCAGACCAACCGCCCAGCTGGCAACAGAATGCTGATAGGCTATCTGCACTAGCATCCAGCTGTACAGGTACATCTTGTTGTATTCCATGACTGGGTTCTTATGTGCCACTGGTTGGTTTCTGCTAGTTAGGCAGCAGGCAGTTCTTAACAGGACAAGTTTGCAGGACCTTGAAGCCTCAGGCCAAATGGATCTCTGCCTGTCTACCTGCCTGCCTAGCTTGGGGGCTGTGAGGTAACCTGAAAGTGGTTTGGCTTGGTCCTCGACCGGTAAGGCAGCACAGGTCAAAGGTTCGCTCTTCAGATGAGATGAGATGAATGCGGTATCGATCAGGCGGATTAATGTTACTGTTGCCGGCATTGTTAACTGGATGTGGGGTGCAGCACTACACGGACCTTCCTACGAGTAGGAAGGACAACTATGGTCTCCGTGCACGTGGTAGTTTTCTTGCCCCTTGTACGGAGTACTGTGAGCTGACGAAAATCAACTGTTATGCACTGCTTGACTTGCAATCACCTGGTAGACCGGCTTCGTAGTACAGCACCTACTCTGCCTGGCAGTTCAGCCGGTCTTGATGTATACAATGCGAGCCGGCATGCAAGGTGCGTGTTTGAGACGGATAGCATCAACGTATGAACGATATAGGCAGTATCAGTACTCTGTTTGGATGCTTGCTTGACGAGTTTCGGAATGCGTCCTTCACATTATTGTCGGGGTTATTTACTTGGCCCAGCGTACCCCACGAGGACGCCCGGCAAGGCCGGCTTCAGTCCGCACGGCGGAATGTGCTCCGCGGGTCGAGCTACTCGTTGCTTTATGTCCCGCCGCTGATTGGTAGCTTAACAGCTGCGAGTGGTACGAAGCTAGAATGGCGGGCGGCAGGAACCTTGGTGGGCGAGGCATGTATCAACCGAGATCAATCAGCAGAGCGTCCATGCTGGGAAGTGCGCAGGTGATGCAGGACAGGAGACGAGAGGAGAACAACAACAATAAGCCAAAGTACTATACGTACTGTACTCTATAAATGGAGCACGAGGAATCGAAGCGCGATAAGCATCGCCACAAGTCCAAGTTGGGTCTATCTCGGACCCTGCAGATGAGCTGCGGGAAGCACCGCCAACGATGGCCGGGCGGTATGGGGCACGTCCACGACACAGCCAGCTATGATCATCATCGGCCGTGGGGACGCGCCATAAGTGCCTGGCGTGTGCTCATTCCAAGATATTCGTCTGGTCTGCTTCATGCGTCATCGGCTGTGCGGATGCTGCGGATGGGAGGTCAAGAGTCGAGACCAGCTGCGTAATGGGCTGTGGTACGGTCCGCGTGCCTGAAACTGTGACGCCAGCGGCGGCTGGAAGCTCGTCAGGAGGAGACGAGCCCGTTTCCCTTGGAGGCAGTGATCGTGGACAACGCATCCATAGTTGGGGAAGCGATGAGAAACAAGAATCCCGAATCATAATGCTCTGTACGGAGTACCTAGGTAAGCAGTTGGACCCGTGGGTGGTGTTCTGCCGATGAGTCGTGCTCCGTTAGTGAGTGCTGCTTGAGTCAGCGTCGACTCATGCGGCCAGTCATCTGCCGGACTCGAGCAGCACCAGGGTAACCTCATGGGGAGGTTCAGAAGTCTGCCGTGAGCCACGGTTGGTGTTTACTTGTGTCGGTCGAGGATGAGTGGAGGAGGGAGATAAGCTGGGGGAGAGGCCAGGTTCCATAACCGCGGTGACCCGCGGATCATGGCTGGGGTCCATGACGCAGCCTGTTACTCTCTCCTCGTGCATCCTGGGAACTGCCTGCGCATACAGATGCATCCGGAGTACTTATAATCCCTTGCCAGGCTGCCTCCTCTCCCTCCTTGTCTAGGTTCTCCGGGCAGGATATATACACAGCATGTAGCATATCCTCCCGAGTCCGATCTTTCGGGAAGCTGGCCATAACTACTACTAGTAGATCCCTTGGACCTCAACTGTCTAGCCTTCACGACCCACCCTTCCGTATCCTCCCGTCGGCTTCGTTCCTGCTTCCTATTATCAGCAGTCCTAACTCGTTCCGGCCGAGCTTCCCCTATCGCTCCCAAGGTTGTCCATAGTATCCTCGGAGCATTCACCGCATTGACTCAAGAGAGCCCCTGACACCTCCCAGAACATAATATCTTTACTTCTATCTCTCCTCTTGCCTCCTGCATACCTTCCCTTGTATCACTTTAGCTCAACCAGAGCGACGTCTGATCTCTCTCTCTACACGGACTACAGCTCCAGCCTGACCTTGCAGCGCCCCTATCCCGAGAGCTCTTGCATACCATATCATACCTCAACCATGTTCATCATGTCGGAATCCCTCCTCGTTAGCGACCTGCGCCATGCAGGGAGAGAAGCCAAGCGTGACCATGACCGCAAGGCCAAGTGGGCATATGGAGGCCGGATAGCTCTCCCTCAGAAGTACGATGGGAAAGTGAATCTTCCTCTGACTCGGCCCATCCCTGAATCCCACCTCTCAAAGTAGGTCCCTGCCGTTTCCTCAAAAGGTTGAAGGAGAAACTGACCAGTGCAGGTGGACCCGTATAATCAAGAGCCACAATCAGTTCAACCTCGAGAAGCAGGCCCACGTTGCCAAAACAGCCTTGCGCTACGACATCAACGAAGTTCTTGACTACGAGACGTCTGACTCGTCGGTTGATGAGGATCCCCGGGAACCCACGGCGGCGAGGAACGCAGATGACGATCCGGACGATGACCCGCTCTTCTCATATGAGATCTCCGGCCAGAACATCCTTTCCGCTGCGATCGCCAAGGCAGAGGAGAGATACGAGAGGGAGGTGACAGAGAAGCTGGTCAAGGAGTATGAGTTCGTGTCCAGGGAGAGCGAGGCCGACAGTGGCTATGTCGCCGACGTTGACGGCTTCGAGCTGGTGGACCACGTCCAGCTATGATCATCGTTGTCTGTTCTCTTTCTTTGCATCCATCCCTTGTATACTACCCAGCATGATACCACCACGGCGCCGGATGGGTTCAGAGTTCGCATCGCTGTCTGTTTCGTCGTGTCACGATTCTGGTTTATCCACTTGGCTTTTTTTGGTTACGGGTTTGGTCCTTTGATCGTTTAATTGCACCACGAGAGGAGCGCTCCTTCGAGGACTCGAGACTGTACCACTACTAGGATTGGGGGGAACGGGTCGGTTGGTTCGTTTGGCGTTGGATCCGCTTGTCTGGCCTGGTTCCGATGACGATGCATCTGCTATCCGTTTGTCATAGGCAACATTAGCTTTCGCTAGATGAGGAGTAGCAAGCTTGTGAACCTCATTCATAATCATAATAATGATGATTCCTCGGAAGTTTCAGTTGCAGGCCGAAGCTGACGTGGTTGAGGCGAGGATGCGTCCTGGCCCGTGGTGTTCGATCGGGGGAGCATGCATGCAGGCTTGGCTTGGCGGGATGATTTGCAGTCGGTCCGGGGCCATGTGTGGAGGACTTGAAGCCTGAGAACGGCCATCTTTGTCTCCTTTTATTATTATCGCAAGCCTAATGTACATTATTCCTAATCTGGTTATAATATTCTGCACCCGTCTACCCAGCTTCGAACCACAGTAGCCTACGGGGAACGTCTTTGCTAAGAGAGATACTGGTAGTTATTCTCCTGGCTAGCAAGTTGGACTGCTCCACCCGCTCTTCCCATGAGTGAACACATCATTTCGGAGGATGCAATGTGCCCGGACTGTCCCGATAACCACGTCATACAAGAACAACAACGACAAAAGAAGGCAACATAAAAGACTCTGAGAAACCCGGTAGTCAAGTACGCAATACTCCGTAGTAGAAGTAGATGGAGGCTTACGCCGTAGGGCTAGCCTGGCAGGCGACCAGGGTAGAGTCTGGATCGGCCCGCCGGCGGCTGCGTTGTTTACGCCCAAACAAAATCCATCGCCCACTCCAGCTCTCCGCCAGACCCTCGAGTCTCAGCTCAACCACCACAACCATGGACAAGCGAACGACGGAGAGTCCAATGGATTTTGAGTGGCAGACAAGGGCCCCGGGGGACGTGACCTCGCCCTTCTACCAGCTCAGCATGCAGCATGAAAACCAGAAGAAGCGTGAGTGAGCTCCTTGACCTACGCAGGGCAACATCTCCCCGCTGACAGCCAGCCAGGGCCTCACAGCATCTTCGACTCTCCCAGCAAGAAAGAGACCCCTGCCCTGCGCGAACCGAATTCACAGCCATTCCTCTTCTCCGGAATCCCCTCGCAGCCTCCGCCTTCCACCCCCAAGGCCATCTTCGGAAAGCCGTCTTTCACCACCCCGCGCAAATTCGACATCGACTTCTCCTCCGGAGCGGAAACCTCTCCTGAGCATGCGGACAATGACGATTCGCCAGAGCAGCCTTCCAAGTCGGAGAAACGCAACTCCCTGTTTGGCATGTACGGACGGTTCGCGCCCAGCCCAGGCCGAGGAGAGATCCCGAAACTCAACCACTACTCGAACGCGCTGGCACGACGGGTACAGAAGAGGCGGCGGCGGGAGAGGGAATTAGACAGGCGATTCCGGAGGGAGAGCGATGATGATAGCGACTCGTCCAGCAGCAGTGAAAAGAAGGAGAAGAAGGAGAAGAAGAAAAATGCACAGGAGCAACAACAGCAACCGTCGTCGCGGTTCTCCTCGTTTTCCGAATTCTTTGCCCTTCTCGAGGCTCATCCCAACGTTCCTAGCATCCTGTCGTGGTGGGCGCAACTCGTCGTGAATCTGTCCCTGTTTTCCCTCGCCGTATATGTCGTCTTCGGGTTCGTGTCGGCCATCCGGGCCGAATTCGACCAGGCTGCCGAGGAGGTATCGGACAGCATCTTGGCGGAGATGGCGGTTTGCGCAAAGAACTATGTCGATAACAAGTGTGCCGGCAAGGACCGGTTACCTGCTTTGGAAACGGTGTGTGACAACTGGGAGCGCTGCATGAACCGCGATCCGGCCAAGGTCGGGCGGGCGAAGGTGTCGGCGCAGACGATGGCTATGATCATCAACAGCTTCATTGATCCCATCAGTTGGAAGGCGATAGTATGTGGCACCATTTCCCTCTATTTTTTTTAACCTGAATAGTAATCTAATCTCATTACAGGTCTGCTTCTTGGCAACTATTTCTACCGTTACTGTCGTCAGCAATTGGTCCTTCCGTTCCTTCAGGAACCGCCTCAGCCAGCACGAATATGTGCATCCACACCCCAATTACTCCCAACAGCATCCTACTCAGCCTCATCAACCGGCACACCAGCCGCTACATGTTTCAAACAACCCAGGGTACGGATACTTCAGCCAGCAGGGGCAGAGCCAGTTCCAACCGCAGGTCAGCCCGATGCGCAAAACGAGCTCCGAGGAGAAGCAGGACCAACCGCTGATGCTCGAGGATTCGCGGCCGATGGACTTCGTGACGGAGAGGAGTCGCGAGCGGGAGAACCGCATGCGGTCGCCCAGTCCTTCCAAGCGGGGACGTAAGCTGTTTTAATCAATGGCTTTACCGAGGGGTAAATTTGTTTTTTTTTTCCTTCCATCTCTGACCTGGCTAGCCTGTTTGGAGGAGTTAACATGGAGAAAACGGATACGGTTTCTAATTTCAAGATCAACATTGCGGTTCTGGCGTTCAGCATTCACAACGACCCTTGACCTTTTATCTTCGCTTCTATCTAGACCATGGCGTTTGTTATCGATCTATTTGTCTTTATTTCAGGTCTTTTGTGTGGTCCTATTGGTGTTACGATGGGTTGCATGGCAGCGTTTCTGAGCGAGTGCTGGATTTTTTTTGGGGGGGGGGGGCTTCCAGTCTGTATCGAGCGACTAGTTTCGTTTCTACTCTGTATGATAGGCATATGTATGCTTTCTGAATGTTTGAGACCTTCGGAGAGCATATACTCGTGATCATTGAAATTGCTTGCCTTCGCATCGGAAAATTATTTTTTCGCTATCCGCTTGTTCGGCATCCAACAGTCAGCGCCTCCAGGGACTCTACTGGCCAATTATGGTAGCTACATTAGGTGTCTGTCATATTTAATCGCGCTGAGGGTATTTTGATACCTTTGATGAAGACTCTGACTTACGTTTAGCGCATTACTCCTGCAGGTCTACATAATGGGAATGTATCTACATGTTACAGGATACATGTCACGTGGTGGATATATGTTTTTGCCGCCGAGTATCGCATGTTGATTCTGCACCTGATGGACTTCGCTTTAATGTAGAACGCTTATGCGGGAACGGTATATGAATTGTCTTTTCTCTTGTGATTTATCCCATGAACTACTCTGTAGGTCAATATGCAAAGAGAGTCAAGCGCCGCGTACGGAGGACAGGTGTCGATCCGCCGACCTGCCGAGTCTTGGCATCGGCGGAGCAGAATCGGCTCTCGCCCCGTTATGACGCAACCGTGCAGCGCTCGATGATAACCCTGGAGAAAGAAGAGCTGATACACGGTGCACGGTTAGGCACTGAACGAGCAATCATCGCCTCAGCCTTGCCCACGATGCAGAGACGTCTCGGTGAAAGGCCTCTTATTCTACTTCTCGAACTACACTGCCACATGGAAAGGCCATAAAATTGACGTAAGTTGCCTCGTGCTATGGAGCTTCATCAGCTAACCAAGGAACTGTAGACGACAAGAGTTCACTTGAGAGAAGACTGTACCGTTGCCAGATGATGTACACAGGAGACGCCAGCCCTCCAATTCGCCGGACCAACCGAGTCTGTCCGTCGGCACGTTGAGCCCTCAGAATGTGTGCGACAGCTGGATGGAACGGACTTCCATCGATACGGGCTTTTATGCCGCTCACCCTGTCAGAACATCGCCTGAGTCCGCCATCTGCGCCGTCGCAGGACAGAGGGGGCGTTTTCTGCGTCTTCGCGCCCTCTATCGTGTCTGGCTGGTGTTCACTGACGTAGAGCTAACGGAATCCTCGAGCTATACAAGGCCTTTTATAGTTGCCTCCCCGTGTCGATTATTCGCATCCTGAGTTGCTGCTGTGGACGGTAAAGAAACTACGAAGCCAGCCCCTGTGTATTATTTCTCGCTTCTAGTCACTTTCCAACCGATCGCCCCAAACCGCCGAAACCTTGATTTACCATATCGTCCCGTAGCTCTCACCCAAAATGCCCGCCAGTAAACCTGCCCCGGGCAGACGCAACCTCATCCTCGTCTCGAACCGCTTGCCGCTCTCGGTCAAGCGGGCCCCGGACGGCTCGTACCAGTCCAATCTCTCCAGCGGCGGGCTTGTCACCGCCGTGTCTGGCCTGACCAAGTCGACGAGCTTCCGCTGGTTCGGGTGGCCGGGCATGGAGGTCAAGGATCCCAAGGAGAGGGAGGAGGTCAAAAGAAGTCTGGCAGCGCACGATGCGGTGCCCATCTTCCTCGAGAACGAACTCGCCCATGAGCATTACAATGGGTTTTCTAGTATGTCATCATAGTACTCCAGCTAGAAGCCCCAGTGACCCGGTCCCGGCTGACCAGTTCATAGACTCGATCCTCTGGCCAACTCTGCACTACCAATCCGGGATGATATTCAAGGACGGTCCGTGGATCGCATACAAGAAGGTGAACGAGCTAATTGCCGACGAGGTCTCGGACGCCGCCAACGACGGGGACCTCATCTGGGTGCACGATTACCACCTGATGCTGCTGCCCAAGCTGCTCCGCCAGCAGCTGGCGCAGAAGGGCAAGAGCTGCGCCATCGGCTTCTCGCTGCACACGCCCTTCCCGGCTCCGGACTTCTGGCGCACCCTGCCTGTGGGCAAGGAGATCATGGAGGCCATGCTCTCGAGCGACATCATCGGGTTCCACACGGATGAGTACAAGCAGAACTTTATAGACAGCTGTACCTCGGTTCTGTGAGCATCGATCCACACATCTTATTATATGACTTGATAGTAGCAGCTCTGACGAGCAACACAGCGGCGCGGAGACCAAAATCCCCGGCAAGCTCCAGTACAAAGACCGGCTGGTCGAGGTCGACAAGTTCGTGGTCGGGATCGATCCGCAGAAATTCACGGACAGTTTGCAGAAAGAGGAGGTCCAGAATCGCATCAGAGAGCTGGACGAGAAGTACAAGGACGTTAAAGTCATCCTCGGTGTCGACCGGCTGGACTACATCAAGGGTCTCACTCAGAAGCTGAAGGGGTTTGACGCTTTCCTAGACAATCACAAGCAATGGCGAGGAAAGGTCGTGCTCATACAGGTCGCCGTCCCGAGTCGGGAGGAGGTGAAGGAGTATCAGGAACTGGAATCGGAAATCAGCACCATTGTTGGGAAGATCAATGGAAAATACGGCAAGAAGATCTCAGTTTTTCCTTCCAGTGCGTCCACAGCTGACGACAACAGCCACCCCCGATTATACCCCCCTGATATACATGCACCGCTCCATCCCCTTCACCGAGCTCACGGCGCTCTACTCCATCTCCGACGTCTGCCTGCTCGCCTCGACCCGTGACGGCATGAACCTCGTCGCGTTCGAGTACGTCGCGTGCCAGGCCAAGCGGCACGGCGTGCTCGTGATCTCCGAGTTCGCTGGCGCGGCAGTCTTCATGGGCCGCGGGAGCATCACGTTCCATCCGAACAACCCGGACCACATCGCGGAGGCCATCCACAAGGGGGTCACGATGAACGCGGAGGAGCGCAAGGAGAACTACGAGAAACTGCGGGAGTTCATATATGCGAATACGAGGTGAGCATGTCTCTTTCATTCTTCATGGGATAGAAGTGATCAATTGACTGACCTTTCCAGTGCCAAATGGGGGGAGGACTTTATCGAGCGGCTATCGGCGTGTGCTGCGTAGGGTTGAATACAGAAATTCCTTCATTCTTTGTACATACATAGCGTTGTAGCGAACCGGAGTGTGAATAATATTCTTGTTTTACATTTCCTGTCTGTAAATGTCCTCTTTCGAGTTCCTGAACTCTAGGGCGCGGATCCAGCGGCCATATTTCCATGGGATATCATACTATTAAATAAACAATAATCGATCCAGATACAGACACTGCTTTCTCAAACAGATACCCATTTTCAGACTATATTTTGGACCCTAAACGCGATACATGCACCGCGCTCCGCCCCGTCGCGTCCCAGAAAAGTATACACAACAACCGACCCCCCTCCCCTCTCCCTCCCCAGTCAAGCCCTCAACCCCGGAGTCCTCCCAACACACCCAGATCGTACACCCCCGAACATGAATTCACCGTGATCTCGAACAAAAAAACAGCCTGACCTACCCAATCAGCGCCTGGGATTGAGGCACTAGTCCTAGCGAGGGTGCTCGGGGGGTCCACATGGGGATGAATATGAGCTTCCTCACACGCCCTTCGACCTCTTTCCTGCTCTCCTTCTTATTGTCTCGTTCTCGACGTGATGTTTGTGACGCGTCTTTTGACCAAACGATATTGTGTGCCTGCTCGCCTGCTTGTCTGTTTTGATGTCCATGTTTTTGTCTTCGTGTCTTCGTGTCTTCGTCCCTCGAATAATCCATTCATCATTCATACTCTTGCCTTGCCTGCCTACTTCCTGCAAGGGAAGTAAGTACCTAATACCATATTCACCTACTCCCTCTCTCATTTCCCCTCTCTCTCTCCCCTCTCTATCTTTCTACCTCCGTGGGCTTTCTCTTTTCTTCCCGTCTCCGGGGGATTCCTCTCTTTTCTCTTTCCATTTCCTCAGGCAAGCCATCGCGTCTCACACCTACTGTACACAGACCTACGCGGCCCTCCAGAACCATACACGATGAAGCCGGATCCCAATCCCAGGGAGTGAGTTAGCTCGCTATCGCGTTACACATACACACACACATACGTACCATACCCCAAAGGAGCATCTGCCGTCGTAACAGAGAGTTTCTACTGGATTTTTTTTTCTTCATGACATTTGGGTTTCTGATTGATATTGGCAGGCTTTTCCCCCTTCTCTTTTCAGACCATTAAATGATGACTGACAATATCATCAAATGCCATCCGATTCTCTGTATTTCGTACAGAGTAATGCTGAAAGGACACAGATTCCGAGGTCTGTAAAGAAGAAGAAGGAAAAAAAGTCCTTCCCCTTCTCACAGTTTTTTCCCTTCTTTCTTGTTCCTCGCCGTCAGCGAGGTTTTTATCTCTTCTTTTTTGAACTCTTTTTGTTTTGTTTTGTTGTGGGTGTGGTGCTGTGAGAGTTTTTCTTCTTATCTTGTTACCTGCTGCATGTATGCTTGTCTTTTATGTTCTTTTTTGATCTTTTTCCCCCTTCTTCCTTCATGCTTCGAACAATCCTCTCATCTTCCTCCCTTCTAGCCACATATGTCCCATCCACTTTCTCCCTCCCTCCCTCTCTCCGTCCCTCTCTCCATCTCATGGACTTTTTTTCTCTCCTGGAGATTCATTTCTCATTCCTTCCTGTTGGAGGACTTGTTGTTTTTATTGGGCTTGAGACATTTCTCTCTGGGCTAACATGACTGGGTTTTTTGTCCCCTCTCTTTTCTTTTTTTCTTTCTAGACCACTAAATGATGAAGTTATTCTCTGGAGGCTGCTTCAGATTTCTCTGTGTCTGTCTTATCTATACATATCTATACAGGATAATGCTGATACCTGGCTTATTCTGAGGTCTGTGCAAAGAAGAAGATGATGAAGAAAAGAGACTGCTGTTATAATTTCCCCCTTCTTCTGTTTATTGGTCATCCCATTCCTCTCTTACCCTTTATTGAGTTGCTTATTTAGCTAACGCACTACACATACATATATATATAGTACATACATCTTAAGGCGCTTCTGCTCTGCCGGGGTACGTACATATGTGTGTGTGTGGTAAGTAAGGCTAACCTAACCTAACTGCCCCTGCTAGGTTGGTCTTTGTTGGGAGATAAATAAACTTCTGAGGTTTCTTTTACCCCCCCCATCTTGTTGTAGAAACTCTTGCTGCTTTTTTGTTTTTATTAGATTGGATTGGGTAGAGAATGGCAATAACACCAATCTGAATCAGCTTTTATGTGGCAGTGTGGACAGTATATTGTTTTACTGTCTGAGTTCTTCTTATCTTGTGAGCTTTCATAGGGGATTCCTTTTTTTGGTGGTGAGTTCAAACTGCACCCAGAGGTTCTCATTTCAGTGCTTATAAATAACTATTCTGGGTGTTTCAATTGCACTCATTTTGCTTTGTGTTTCATCCTGGACTTGAAGGTTACCAGTACTTATAAACTTCTCTTAATTTTCAGGAACCTCATTGTGACGGCGTGGCTCCTAGGGAGCATTCTAGGAGCCATACCGCTGCACTACTGGCAAAAGACTAGGATACGAAGCCATAAAGCTTCGTACTGCTCTCGCTTATATAGCTTCTTGCCACGCCATCACACTCATCTTTTGGTTTTTTATCACTTGCCACAGGCTTTTTTAACTGGTCTTTTGTTAGGCTTAAGATTGCCAGGTTTCTGGTCAACATTACTGAACTTTTATTTTTCTACTTTCTTTTCAGATCAAATGATGACTATGATATTAGCCAGATCATCAGATTCTCTGTACTTACAAAGAGTGATGCTGACTGATACTTCTGATTCTCTGAGGTCTGTGAAAAGAAGCTCTCTTTCTCTTTAGACTTCAAATTCTTCTCTTCTCCCTTCATATGCTATTCTTCTTCCCTTCTTGCAGCCGTCTGTTCAACAGTTCCCAGAGTTTCTCAAATACATAGTTACCTCTTGCTTCCATTGCTGGAGATGAAAGATGGAATTGCGATGTCACCTCCACAACTAAGTCTGAAGTTAACATGAGTTGGAGCTGTCTACTTGTCAGTGCTCAACTGTAAAGTGCAAGAGTCAAGTGAACTGTATGCATATGCGTCTTATATTTATGCATGATGAATTGCATTGAGATAAATTATATTTCCAGATGATCAACTTTTGGCATATGTGTAGTAGTCCCTGTTCAACATTGCTACATCACTTCACATTCTTGTTGAGACAAGGAAATTACTGACAGCCTTAATTTCTGATGATACAGTTAGGTAAGCTTGAAGTATACGAACTTGATACCTTCTAATTCTAATTCTCTAGTAGGCAAGATAAGTCCTACAGTGGCAGAAACTTAGCATCTAAGTTTCTTATCTCTTGGCAAAAATCTAAGCTTGCAGTCCTCCTGCAGATGTTTAATGCGGAATATTTCCTTTGTAGCTTGTTCAGCATATCATGCGTAAGCAGTAAATGCTCGAACCATCGACTAATAAAAAAAGAAAATATGACTCGAAAGACAATTCAAACAACAGTGATCTATCCAGAGGTCGTGCTATTTCTATGGCCGGTAGGGCGCCGATCCCTCGTGGCATGCAGCACGCCATCCGTGCGGCGGATTGCGAGATGCGCGCGATCATAACGTTCTCCACGCCCGAGGCAGCTGCACGCGAAACACGACAGTCAAGTATCAGCTACAGTCCACTGACGAAGTTTATACGGACCCAGTTGTCATATCATCGCAAGTCGAGACGAGCCGTGCTTCTCCGCCCCCGCGGCCTGCCCCAAGCTGCCCGCTCGACTCGTGGCATCTGCCCAGATCTCCACGGCAGGGAGTCATCACGACATCTCCAGCAAATAACAGACCATCCACGCCATGCGCCCATGGCTGGCCCTGCAGTCGCACAGCCGTGGTCGTGGTACGGCCCGGGTGACGAAAATTCTCGAGGCGGTCGTATCACCCTGCATCTTATCTTTTCTTCATGCCCATCTGATATGGCTTTCTCCCCCGCCTGCTCTTTCAGACGCTCCGTTTCTTCCTCCCCAGCCTCATCGATAGACAGGTAGCCTTCTCGTCCGCTGTCTTCTCATCGGGACAGTGGTCATGGCAACCATACTCGGAAAAAATGGCGTCTCCTACGACGCGCGCGTCGCAGACGATGCGAAGATCCAGGAGAACGGCATATCCGGGACCGTGACAGAGGCAGAGAGCTCGGATAATCCCTATGTCGCTCCGTTGAAGCGGAAGCTGCGGTCGCGACACCTGCAGATGATTGCAATTGGCGGTTCGTATCACATCTTTGTCTCGAATACGGTGATCTGACGATCATCAGGTATCATCGGACCCGGTCTGCTGGTTGGCTCTGGCAATGCGCTTCATCTGGGAGGACCGGCGGGTGTCCTGATCAGCTTTACCTTGGTCGGCATCATTGTGTTCTTCGTCATGTATGGTCCTGGACCTGCATAGTTGCGACGATCCATGTTAATCTTCATAGGCAATCGCTCGGAGAGATGGCCACTGTCATACCGGTGACCGGATCGTTTACTGAATATTCGGAGCGATTCGTGGACGATTCGCTAGCTTTTGCCCTGGGATGGGCCTACTGGTACCTCTGGGTGACGGTGAGCTCGATGTTTCCGCTCAATTGCATTACCTCACTGACAGAAATAGGTTCTGGCCAACGAGTACAATGCCATCTCACTCGTAATAGGCTATTGGACCGACGTCGTGCCTCAATGGGCCTGGATCCTGATCTTCTGGGTGGTCTTCCTGGCGCTCTCTAACCTTGGAATTCTGGCGTACGGCGAGGTGGAGTTTTGGCTGGCATTGTAGGTCATCCAGTGATCTTGGCATCTCCCGGATCTCTGCTGAACATGGCCAGGATCAAGGTCCTCTCGCTCTGCGTGTTCTTCATTCTGGCGATCTGCATCAGTGCAGGAGGCATTGGACCGCGCACGATTGGATTCAAATACTGGCATGACCCCGGGGCCTTTGCCGATTCCATCAACGGTGTCGCGAGGACGTTTGTCATCGCTGGCACGCTCTATGCGGGAACTGAGATGTATGGTCATACCCCTGACCTGTGATGGCCTACAATACTGATTTTTTAGGGTTGGCATCACAGCTGGAGAGTCGACCAATCCGCGAAGGTCGGTCCCCAAGGCCATCCGTCAGGTATTCTGGCGCATTCTGATCTTCTATGTTGGTAAGTAACAATCTCCTCGCTTTTATGGACAAGTAAATTGAATGACAACAGGAATGATGTTCTTGATCGGCATCACAATCCCATACACCGATTCACGCCTGATCGGCAAAGGCTCCAAGACCGCCAGCTCCCCTCTGACGATTGCCCTTACGGATGCCGGGATTCTCCCCGCAGCGCACCTGATAAACGGCCTGATCGTCCTCTCCGTCATCTCCGCCGGCAACAGCTCTCTGTACGTCTCCTCGCGAACGATCTTGTTCATGGCGCGCAACGGCAAAGCGCCGCGCTTTCTCGGCCGCACGAACAAAGCAGGCGTGCCATGGGTTGCGCTCTTGTTCTCCAACTTCTTTGCATGCATCGCGTTTCTCTCGCTATCATCGAATGCGGGCGAGCTATACTCGGCCTTGATCACCTTATCTGGGGGTAAGATACCAACGATAATTCCAGTTTTTTTCTGTAATCAAACTGACCTCTATAGTGGCGACATTCATCGTCTGGGCCGTCGTTGGCATCACACACATCCGGTTCCGCAACGCCCTCGTCGCGCAGGGCCAGGACCCGTCGCAACTCCCCTACCGCGCCTCCTTCTACCCATGGGGCACCTACGCCGCCCTGGCGGCCAACGTCTTCCTCATATTTTTCCAGGGCTACACGGCATTCCTGAGCCCGTTCAGTGCCAAGGACTTTGTCGTCAACTACATCCTCCTGCCGGTGTTCGTGCTGTTCATGCTGGCATATAAATTCTGGAAGAAGACGAAGTGGGTGCGGCTGGAGGAGATGGATATCTGGACCGGCAGGCGGGAGTACACCGACGCGGAGCTGGAAGATATCAAGAAGCCCGGGCCGTGGTGGAAGAGGGTGGCTGCTGTGGTTGTGGGATAGAGGAGTCTTTGTCCAGGAGGCGTCGTTTGATGCATTCTTGTTACAGCTGGAGTTGAGGATCTGATACCCAGAATTTCAGTATAGACTTGTTACCTACAGTACATACTTATGTACACTGTTGTATCCATATTTCTGCATTCTGGAAGCACTGGTAATTGACGGGAGAAACCCAAAAGGGGAATTGTAATGTCCTCCCGACTCTCCAGATCAACAACCATGTGATCGTCAATGTACAGTACATAGCTCTACCGGTTCAGTTAAAAATCGGCAAGTTGGCCTGGCCCCTATTGGAAGACTTAGCTAAAGTCCATCCCTAAGAGCTCCACAAGAGTACTAGTAAACTTGAATAATAATGTCTACAATTGTGTGAGTGTTCCATTCCCTCAAATGATATGGTATCATATATACAGAGTACTAACTGCATCAAGGGAACCAGCTACTTAGTCATAATGCATCTGGCAAGGTCTCACATTTCTGTCTGAGCCAGCGATGTTTGTGCAGTGTGATGCATTAGGTATATACCAAGTACACATGGATATGGGCACCTAAATCATCTGATCTCATAGACAGATCCCGGCAAGCAGGGACCGTCTCTGTCTGTGGACCGAGTTGGTGTGCAGCAGGGGTCCCCAGCCACCACCTTATTTTTGGCATTCCGAATGGATGGGGCGATATAAATCTGGGGTCATCCAGACCCCACAGATTATTAGTGATCTATCTGATTGGGCGAGACATCATGCCCAGATATATATACTCCATATATCTCGATGGATCAATCATGCATGATAATAATATGGTAAGGGACTTGCCCTTCCAGTTCCAACAACTCTACATCAAGATTTTTCATACGTCAACCTTAGCAGTATATATATATATATATATATAAACTAAGCACTGTCTGTAGTAGTAACCCATGTTAACCCATGTTATCTTTATCTTGCTTCTTGACAGACAGATCGCCAACATAAGCCGGGATGATTCTTTAGTGAGCAAAAGCAAACGAAACCACCATCACTTGAACAAGTTCGGGCACACTGACACATTGGCTTTTGTTTTTATCTGATCTCATTGCCGATCTCTTGATCGGATCCGCCTGAGGAGATGGATGCAAGCCCCAGCCAGCACTCTGCCAGCCCATCGGAAATACTCCGTCAAGTACGGAGTGCTCCGCAGTTAGGTAGACCAATACACCTCGAAATTGGGACTCCTCCCCCACGAGCCCCACATCCTCATTGGCATGGTCTTTGGGGGCCGGACTGCTGTAGGCAGGGAAAGAGAAGTGGAATGCCGTTGTACGGTCACTGTGTGTACGGTAGAAAAGGGGAACTGGGCGTCTTACTTCCCTGCACTCTTAAATCTTTCCTCCTTGTAGAGAAATATCGTGGAAGGTTATTTTTTAATACCCAAAATCACCATGCCTCTTCTCAAGACACAAACAGCAGCCTGCATCGACGTACCCGGGCCAGATGCCACGCTGGACATCAGGCACGATGTCCCGTGCCGGAGCCCCGGGAGGGGGAGATCCTAGTCAAGTTGGAGTATACGGGGTTTTGGTGAGTCTTTATCTGTTACCCTTTCTGATTCCACAAAGGTCCTTTCATGTCCAAGATTCATGGTCCGTATATATGTCAGCCAGTTAGATTAGGAGGTATAAGTATAACTAACGATGTATATGTATGTCATTTTACAGCCACTCCGACGTGCATAACATCAAGGGCGAGCTGCCCATGAGCACGAATATCCCGGGCCATGAGGGTGTGGGGAGAGTGGTTCAAGGTATATACATACGACAATATTGTCCTCTGTCGATGGAATTAATTCGCTCCCTGACACGCGTTCGAAACTTCTGCCAGCGGGCCCCGGGACGTTGAGTAATTTGATCGGGAGGCGGGTTGGAATAAAGTACGTTCTATCGATTCGACAAATTAGATAAATAGAGTTGAATTGCTCCGGACAGGTTGATTGAGACTGGACTCACGGGTTTGTGCGTTTAAAGACGGTTATGGAGCGCATGCAAGAGGTGCCCTGCGTGCAAGACGCTCGATCGGTACACGAACTGTCCGAATCAAAGTAATTCGGGGAGGGTGAGTATCAAATTTTCTTGGTTTGTTGACCGTGTTTGCTTGCTCCATTATAGGGCAGGAGAACATGCTGACGACATGAACAGAACGTCCCGGGTACTTTCCAGCGTACGCGATCCGCGTGCTCTCGAACATTGCTGCAGAAACGAGCAGAGCAGACCCGACTAATCAATCGCGCACAGAATACGTCGTCTCTCCCGCAGAATGGGCGTCGCCCATCCCAGAGACCTTGAAGCCAGAGGCGGTGGCGCCTCTGCTCTGCGGTACTTTTTTTCTTCTTTTCACTAACACCACTTCTGAGATGGCTGATCTTAAACAGCCAGCCTCACCATGTATGCTGCTTTGAAGAAGCTCGACAAGTTCTGCGAGAAGGGCAACTGGGTTGTGCTGATGGGCGCTGGCGGTGGTCTGGGACATCTGTAAGCTCAATTTCATGTTGCTCTCCAAGACACCCAGAACTGATGCAGGTACAGGGGAATCCAAACCGGAAAAGAGATGGGCTACCGGATCATCGCCGTCGATAGGTATGTAGCGTACTGTACATACAAGTCACTTCCATCTCACAGCTCAAAGACCATCTCTAGCCATAACGCCAACCAGCAAATCCAAACGAGAAATCTGCATAAAATCAGGCGCCTCAGCCTTCATCGACTTCAAAGATGACGTATGCACCGCCAGTCCTAATCCCCAGCTAGCTAGCTAGCCAGCCAGCCACCGAATTCGACAAACTAACAAACACCCACCGCAGGCCGAGAAACGCATCAAAGAACTCACCGGCGACGGATTCGGAGCGCACGCCGTGGTGGTCGTCGCCGGCGTCGAACGCGCCTACGAGCAGGGCGTCACGCTCCTGCGGCCGACGGGCACCGTTGTCTGCGTCGGCCTGCCGCGGATAGATTATCATATTCCTATTTCGCCGGTGGATTGTGTGAACAGGGGTATGCATTACTCGTGACAAACATCTAGAATGCTCCTCTCCTATTTGTTGGTTACGAAAGTCCGCTCACTCAGTAAACAGGCTACCAAGTCATCGGCAGCGCCGTCGGGACGGAGGAGGAGATGCAGGCCCTTCTCAAGCTGGCAGAGGAGGGAAAGGTCTCGACGCACTATGAGGTCTTCGATTTTGACAGGTGAACGATGTCATGGCCAAGCTGGTCAAATACGAAGTAAATGGACGGGCAGTGCTGCGGATTCCGGAGTATATTTGACGTTCCAAGGGTGTGTTATTTTATGACGATGGCGAGACAAAACGTTAGTGGGTTGGGTGCACATATATATACGTATAGGGATATGGTGTGAGATCTCAGCTTCATATATCTTCCAGGATTAGATAGATAAGCATGAGACTTTATTCTGCTGTAGGTCCTGCCCTGGCTTCAATAATGAGAAGGGTCAGCTAAGAAGTATTTGGCTTAGGATGAGAAGCTGGGGGTTGAAATAACATAAGCTGTCTAAGTCCTCGGGCATAGACCAGTGACTCAATCTAATTCCAGAAAGGATGATAGCTGGCGGGAATCATGAGAGGCTGGAGTTAGACAAGATGTAAGATAAAATGTATTGTGTGCACAGCGTGGAAAAAGATATTTGATTGTTGTTGCAACATGAGCTTAAAGGGATCAAAGATTTGCATGTATTTCTGAAGAAACAGGAGACCCCACGATGGGTCTAATCATGATGAATCTAATACGGGCAATCCTATTAAATCAGAAAACCGCAAGACGACAGACCTCAGCCATTATCAGAATCCATCGGGCTTTTTGGGATTTTTGTCAGACTCCTTTGTGGCTCCTGAAAGACTGTATTCGCTGAGCTGCGAATAAAAGTCCATCCACTGTTGGTTTAAAAACAGCAGGTGCATTTTGTAATCCTGAAGCCCCTTGAAGATGAGAGCGGCATTTGACATCATGACCTCTCCAAGACGCACTGGAAGATCCAGATCCCTTCCAATCCTCTCCTCTTGCTCCTGGATCAACTTTATGTACTCCGCGAATCTCGCTGGGACCACCTCCATCTGCCTTGATGCCAGGGGATTGGTCTCTACCTGATATGGAGACTCTGGATCCAACCCTATGAAGCAAGGAAACTGGGCCTGTACTTCTATAGGCACAGCCATGAGCCCGTCAAAGTCAATCAAAGCACAGATCTCAAACTTCTTATTCATGAGGATGTTATGGGCTCCGAGGTTAGTATGGGCGAGGCCAAACGGCCGTTCTCCAACAGTCTTATTTGTATAAACGCCCATAAGCTGTTTAAGAAGATCAGGAAGGGTGAAAGAATCATCTTCACAAACACCTTGGTATGTTGACGCCCGGGCTATTTCCAAGGCTTGGTCTGAACGGTGGTTGAAATACTCGATTGCAGAAGACCAAGGCCCCCGGCCCGTTTGACAATCCTGGCCGATGGAAAACTCCTGGGAACCCGGATCTTGATAGAGAGAACTGATGTGGTTGAACTGTAGTGATGCAAGCTTCACCTGTATTTCAGCCAGATGCACTCTAAATTTTCGAAATTTTTCCGACATCCCAAATTTTTTTGACATCATAATCCACTAGATCAGAGAATTGGAACTGCTCCCTGGATGTACTCCAATATGTATGGAGCGCCAACTATGTTGTCCGATTTCAAGTTGTAATGGTAGACCTCTGGCAGGGAATATCGCTATGAGACCTTGAGATTTAATTAGCTTGGATGATGCAAAGTTAGGGAGATATGACATGGCATTCTAAACATACTTGAGGTACTTCATGCAGGCAGCTTTCAAGGACATTGAGTCTTTCACACTGCTGTAGTCGCCGTGCCCTGGCGGCATCCTAAGTCAAGCTACCCAGATTGTGTTATCATCAAAGACTATTTGTTGTACCTATTGAGATGACCAATCTTAAACTTTCCAACCTGGCAAGGGGTACCGCGGTGGCAATCAGAACAGATACACTCAAGCTTATCCAAATTGATATTATTGAGAATTGCTCTTTTGTCGTCATCCATGTCATATATGTTGGCTTCTATCCAAAGTCACATCTGGCCTCCATCTCCTGCTCCTTAGAGGACTCCATCTTGGTGGCGGCGACCGTTATCTGCTGGAATATGTGAAGAGAACCAGAGATAGGAGCAAAGAGAGATGTTCCAAGGTCAGTCTTAAGTAGACCATGCTTGAACAAAGAACTGAACCCAAAATTCCTGCTAATGGAATGGTCTGATGTGGTTGAGACAGGATATGTTAAATGACTGCCAGTGATGATGAAGCAGAATTGGCTTGCCTCAGAATTTCCTTGAGAATATGTAGATGTTCATTACTGCTTTGTAATGTAGAGAATGCTGAGAACAAAGCCCAAATACCAGTGGCCTTTTTTGCTCAAGATGGTTGTCCATGGGTGGCTTAATGTGGCTTACTTCTTTCACTCAGAATGAAACACACTGCACATCTTTCCTTTATTCTAAACAACAAATGAGTATCCAAAACCCGCATTTGAGCACTCTTAAAACATTTCATGCAGCAGGTTATCCACAAGGCTCAAAGACCAATGACTTTTTTACAGGAGACTCCTTATTAGTATGTGTATTGCTACCTTGCCAGCCAAAGTGATACTTGTCAGCTGCCACTTTCCAAATCATCAGTACCTTTGTGCAATAAAGCCGTCTTAGTCTATGAAGGAACAATTAACAGCAGAGTGCATAGAGCAAAATTCTAGGTCCTGTTCTGCACAAATCCAGCATCAGTCAAGGTCACCAGCCATATCAGACATGACGCAACAGTCACTAAGGCTTGTTAAGCCGAAACAAGTAAAGAACCGCAAGCAGTCAAAGAACTAATTTGACCATATAAGATGGTGGATTCCTTGATAGAGAGTTCTCAAACTGCTATAGATGCATCCAACATGTTGCAGGGTGAGATTGATTGATTTTGTCCTAGACTTCTCCAAGTGTTCTCAATATTGTCATAATATATTCTGTAACCTTCAAGTTGATAAGAATTATTCTTCTGATTAATTATTCATATATGCAGGTTACTGTATAGATACCTTGCTGACTTGTCAGTAGTTTTAAGTTGTATAGTCACCTTCAGTCAAAAATTAACCACCAGCATTTTTCAGGCTCATGCTTAACACCTTCCTATCCAGCAAGACTCTTATCTGCAAAAGATGCAATGCCTGCCTTAAAGGCCCTAACACTTGTGTGACCTGACTCAGTGATCTCTTCACTGGATCTCTCCTTGCCGTCTCGCTGCCAGGTTATTCTGGCAAGGTACCTCTCCAATCTCTTGTGTATATTGTCTTCAAGACTTTCCAGTGCAGCCCTGATCAGTGCCTGTTTCCTCTTTTGTATCTAAAAGAGATGTTTTGAGTATTCCAAAAATGCATCAAACTGTGATTGTGTTTTGCAAGTTTATTGCGCGTCAATGGCACTGAGGAAGTGCTCTCTGTGGAGTGAGATTTGTCAGCAGTGGAAGGACAAGGACCAGAGGACAGTGACAGTGGCACTGCAGAAGTGATGTCAGTGTGAGATGTATGTTGTCCCAAGGTAGGATATATTTCTTCTGTACTGATAAGCAGTCAGCGACTTTAAAAGAAGCAGGATCACTCCTAAAACAATCAAGGAAAAGACGAGGAAAGAGAGAAAGAAAAAGGATCTAAGAATCAGAATGGGATTTGAGATATCTCATTCCTGGCTTGGAATGATAAACCCGTCCAAATCTGGCAACTCAATTGATACAAGGATTGAGAAATTCAGATTCATACAAGTTGTTTCCAGCTTCAGCGCAGATTTCAGGGTCATGCCGATGAATAGCTACTTAACCCTTTGTGGGATGCAATATTAGACCCACCAAGAGCAGTGTAAGAATGGCACAAAAATGATGCAGGAATAAACTGAACAGATTCATCATCGTTAGCATGTTGTAAAACTGCTTGACAGTGACGGGAGCCCGCTAGAATTCTTGCGGAATGTCAGTTCTGCAGTGGAAAAGGACAAGAATCCAGGTTAGGGCCGAACTGGCGTGCTGAGGTATAGGGTTCACTGGAGACAAAGTGCAGCGGTCTATTTGCATGAGTCCTGTGTACAACGATGAGTGTGGTGGAAGAATGTATCTCGAGGCTGCAGCCTTCGTAGAAATAATTCGAGAGGCACCCAGGCTGGAGGGTGCCCCGGCTGCAAACAGACCTTTGTTGGATGGAACTAAGCTGCCCTCTCTGCAAGACACCTCTCAACACTCACACATGCACTTTTCCACCAGGTGTTGATGTCATCCGTCTCTCAATCAATTCTCTTATTCAGAATCTCGACTCTATCTCACCTTTTCTTATTCACATCTTCACCAGCAAGCGGCTGCTGTCGATGCCTTTGCTCGAATTTCAGACGCTCACGACTTCAGACCTAAGTTAAACTGCACTTCCTTCGCTTCTCTGTACTTCAGATTGCAAGCGACAATGACAAACCTGTGGGAAGAGATCAAACAGGAGATTCGGAGGCTATGCGAGGAAGGGAAAACCCTTGAAGAGGTTATGAGCCACATGAAGCAGAAATACGACTTCCACGCATCGTGCGTCACAACCTCCCCTTTAACACATCGAAACCTCATAACATGAGTGCAGAGTGCGATCCTACAAGACCCTTCTTCGTGTATTGGGTCATAATGGGAGGCGTCCTAAGCCACGGACAAGCATGGTGGAAGCATCACCTACAGGTCAACCCAATGGACTTGGCTTAGAGTATGTTTTCCTTGGCGCCATTTCTTGTACATTTGCTGATGAACTTGCTCTACTAAATAGCAGTCTGGAGTCTATCCGCTCCACCTCTACTTTATCTCATTCATATTCTCATGATCCAGCTCCTTCCAGCAATAAGACACGTCCAGCTTCCTTCAACAATGATCATACCGCGCTTGGAGATGTTTTACCGGACATCGGCCTTCGTTTGCCAGATCAACGCTCTTTTAGCGTGAACGAACAAGATGGTGAGGGTAAAACAAAGCTTCATCGAGCTGTGATTAATAATGGCTCGGAGGATGAAGTGAGAACAATTCTTGAGCACAGCGCTTCTGTGATCGATCTCCCCCAACGACAAGACAAGGGTAGGCCGGAGAGTGCTACCACTGTTGCTGTACAGAACGACGCCGAGACTGCTCTGGAGAAACCAGCTACTCAGGTTAGCGACTCGACAGAAGTGAAGATCGACCCCTTTGCCAAACGGTGTCTCTACATCGCACTCCAGGACCTGCACGATCGGTTCACAGGAGACCTTGTCTCCCTCGTGACGCTCGATCTCCTGAACTCCCGTTTCGACATCAACGTCGACCTTTCACGTGCCTGGAGGGAGATCCTAATCCCGCAGGAAGTCTCCAAGTTCGTGTTAGCCTGTCGATACGCGGACTACGGAATCAGCGCGATCTCCGCCGGGCCCATACGCGCCATGATATCCGAGTCCTTGATGAAACGAGATCTCGATCCCCTTGCAAAAGCTGCGATCAAGTCATATCGCAAAACGCCGATGGCGAGCCGCGATGCCCTGGTTGGGATTCTGGAAACGATGCTAAACGAGGAGCTGCAGCTCCCTGATGAGATAGAGAGAGCGCGCGCAAAATACTCAGATCTCGTGAAGAGGGCCCTGCACCTTGCAAAGAATGGGCCGGATACTGATCTTGAACCAATTGCAATGCCCAAGTCGTTGGAACCTTCCCAGGAGAAGATCGACAAGCCAGAAACAGAGGAGAAAGATTCTGGTAACGAAAAAGGCGTGAAAAAACAACCGCAGTCAACGCATGAATGCCTCCTTAGCTCGTGCCTATGCCTTGGATCACCTTGATCTGTATTCTGATGATGACGTTGATGTTCATGATGCGTATTCCGTCTCCTCGTCCAGCTCCCCACGAGACTACACAGCATGCAGCGCGGAGGACTGCGGATACTGTGGTCGCTGTGGTTACTGATATCGGGGTCAAAAACTATGGAGCAGTTGGCTGTGTGGTTTACTTGCTTTTAACTTTTGAAAAGGACATTTGAAGAGATGAACCGTAGGAGATCGAAATGTTATTCCTGACAGATTACAAAGCCAGCACTGGAGATTGCTCTGTAAAGCAGAATAAATGTCGTGCCAGTTACCCTTTAAATATTACAGTCAATACTCAGCATCTATGTCCAATGTGTATTATTCCCCCAATACTTCGAATGTTGGCAGTCGGCCCCATACTCCATCTAGAAACCCCCCCCCCCCCAACAGTGATCACCACATGTGCAGCACATTACAGTACGATACCAGCTTACATAATAAACCAGTGAACTAATCCCCGCTCACTGGCCAGGATTAGATGACTAATCAAAATTACCGTACGGACACTTACGGGCTCGCTTAGCTTCCCCTCAACTTTCTTTTTCACCACGCGACCTCCTGACTCTCACTGCTTTTTCCCATCGTGAAGGAGTCCATCTATATAGACACCATGGCAGCTCTTCAGTTACTAACTGAGAGACTGACTGAATGACGAGGCAAATGAGCCTCACAGTCTTTCTGTTCTCCATCCACAAAGATGCGTTGCAGAGTTGATGATGGCTCTTGGATCTGAACCAGATCGATCTGATTCCTCATCACTGGAAATCGGACTTGACTGATCCAAACCAGCAATGACAACATCATGACCGCGGGACTCATCTGTCTCCCCTCTCCTCCCTCTCCGGAGGGCAAGCCGCATAAAATACTCTGGACGCAGCACGAGCTGGTCGCGTGCTCGGCCATTGACCCGGTCGCATCTCACGCTGGCTACGTGAACTTATGTGAGCACACCACAGTTCAGTGGACTCTGTCCTATGGGGAGAGTGTTTATGATCTGTTGATGGAGATCGATGAGATTCCCCTCTCGAACCGTTGTCAACGGACCAGCTTCAGCGCTTCTTGAGGATCGGATCGGATCAGATGGAGATTCCGCGCTCATCGCACACGAGGCTGGTCCTAGCAGATTCTTTTTTCTGTGTGTGTGTGTGTGTGTGTGTGTGTGTGTGTGTGTGTGTGTTTCACTCGTACCAAAGTGAGAAGTTGGAGAGAGAAAGGTGGTATCTTACCCCGGCATCGACCAAAACACACACCCTCCCCTGGAAGGTGTGCGTTTCCCCAGGGTCGACCGCCCTGACCCTCAGATACCAAGATCAACCCAGATGCATGCAAGGCTTACCTCACTCACTCTTCCTTGCATGCATTGGTGGCAAATAAGCGCGCCGAGTATATCGAGACAGTTGTCGTCGCGAAAGTCACCTCCGACATTCATTTCATTCCACACTCTCATGCTCACATACAGATAGATACGCGTATGTATTGATGTCCAGATAGATATCTAATTGAAATCGAGCGGGCGGAAATAGAAAAACTACAAGTACACGAAGAACGCCTGAGCACATGAGCATCAAACTAGTACAGTACACTCCAGTCTATCAGCTAAAGTGCACTAAGAATACAATTCGCAGAATGAAACTCGAACCTCGTGACAAGACATAATCCAAAACAAACAACACGTCCAGTCTAAAAACTAAACAGCCCGCTACGCCGCTTCCCATAAGGATACACAACCAATGCAGCCAAGAACAGCCCGACCGTAATCCCGATCGCGACCTGCACCATGCCAAACCCAAGGTTCGCCACCGCATTCTGCCCTCCCCCCGCAAAGGCCGTGTTGCCGCTCGCGTTGCTCGAGTTGGCCCTGTTCGAGCCCGCCGAGGTGAGGTTGCCTCGGATCTCGTTGGCGGATCGGACACCGGAGATCAGAGAGCCCGTCGCCGCCAGTCCGGATGGGACGAGCACGAAGATCGCGGGCAGGATCGCGGTCGCGGCGTGCCCGTGCCACAGCCGGCTGTACAGGTTCCCCAGGACCCCGATGGTGAACGAGCCGAGCGTGTTGGCCACCTGCGTGTTGGAGCCCAGCCGCATGGTGCTGAAGAAATTGACGATGTAGCCGGCCAGCGCGATGATGATCATCACGGGCGCCTGCTTCCATTTGGCCTGGTTCACACAAGCCAGGAACAAGGCTGTCAGTGCCACGAATGGGAACCGCTGAAGGTATTGGTTCCTGATCGGCGACGGGGGACAGGTGATGTCCGAATTTGCTTTGGCGTCCATGAGGCCGTAGATGGTCGTGCCCACGGTGATGCCATACCCGAGGAAGAGGGAGTAAATGATGGCGTACACCATACGGATGGACCCGGCGATAATCTGGTGGGATTGCAGCTCCAGACTGCTGCAGAGAACGAGGAACCCGGGAAGAATAAGTGCAATCGAAGATTGGGCCATTGAGGAGAAACAGAAGATGTAATGCGGCTTCCCATCCGGCGTCACATGCCGTATACTCCCAATGGCGCGCGAGAGAAAAGAAGTCAGCACCGAGGCAAACACCTCGAATACGTTTGAATACAGGGCCGAGTTTGGCGCGATGATGTAACGCATAATGCCGAGCAGGCATCCCAGTATGAAGATCATCGGCATGTCGATAGGTCGAGCCTCAAAGGCGAACGGCCCGATCGTCATGCTGGCCAGCCCAGTCACCAATACCAGGATCCATCTGTTGAACCTCGGCTTCCGCTTCATGATCTCATCGAGCTCCTGTATCGCCTCTTCGACCCCGATAAGGTCATGGACCACATTCTTGTAGACATTGTGGGTATCAGCCAGCTTCGCGAGGTCGACGCCCTGTGACACCCTGATCAATTTGACCTCCGTCGTGCGGGTCGAGGGGTCATCGAAGGCCATGATCATACAGCCGGGAAGATAGAGGAACTGACCGTCCACCTCGAGGACCCTCGCGGTCATCTGCATGTACTCCTCCAGCCGGTGGGTCGGGGCGCCGAACTTCATCAACGCCCGGCAGAGTTGCATGAGATACCGTTGACGGGCGATGATCTCGGCGATGTGCACCGTCACGCGGATCTCGTCCTCGAGACGCGTCTTGCCACCGCCGCCCTGCCTGGTGCGTCGTTTAGCGGCCGCAGACATGATGTCGCCCGAGTGAATGGGCGTACCTGTTGCGCTCAGGTTTGCAGAAGCGCCGATCAGAGAGGCGGTGGATTGACTCTGCGGCTTCTTGTACCACTTCAATTTCTCCTTCTTGGGCGTCGACGTACCGGAGGCAGGCCGGGAAGGCCCCTCCGTTTCGGTTTCGCTGTCAGAGCGACCTCGCTCCTTCATCGAAGAGGCATCAGACCCGGGATGCTGGCCATTTAGCTTGAGCAGCTGCGACAGGATCCCACCGCCACCGGCGCGGTATCGAAAATCCGATTCTGTGTCCGACGTCCCCTCGACAGGCGTGGATTGGCCAGACTGGCCAGGACGCATTTTGCGGCGTCGACTGGCCTGGTCTTGGGTCATCTCTCGTACGAGACGGTGCGCCTCCGACGTGGAAGTAGCCTGATCCCGCCGCCGGTCCTCATTGCTCTTATGCTTGTTGTCCGTAAAGTCCGACAGGGGAACATCGCCGCCACTTCCCCAATCTGGCTGTGAGATAGCGGAAGTCAACGCATCTCCTCTCGGATGGGGGCGACCGACGCGCGAGGCCCAGTGCCGAGTTTTCTCTCGTGCCGACTGGCCGAGAGCCTTCAATCGACCCTCTTTCGGCTTGAGAAAGTCCTTGATCTTCCCACCCTCCTTGGGCTTCTCCTCCGGCTTCTCCTCTGGTTTCTCTTCCGGTTTCTCCTCCTCTTTAGCTTTGCCTTCAGCGCCTTCCTGAGGGGTTACTCGATCGTTGACCGATGTGTCCGTGACGTCGCGCGAGGGTTGAGACTCCGGCATAGGCGGCCGCTGCTCCGGCTGGCCTTCACCCTCCTGTCGGCCTGTTGGTATGCCCTGGATCTCTCCGGGCCGGTCCGCCTGGTTGATAGACCGGAACCTGACACGCGGTCCTCTGGGCCTCTCCTCCCGATCCTCCTCCCTATCCTCCACCCTCTCTTGGCTCTCTTGGCTCTCCTGGGTTTGCTGAGTATCCGTGCTGGCATTGCTGGCGTCGGTTTGACTGTCGTGGACCTGATGAGGCATGTGGAAAAGGGCAAATTATGTTTATTCGCCGGCCCGGCCGAAAAGCAATGAGACAAGAGCTTCGATAGCGGACGTATTAGAAAGTCTGATGCTGTAGCAGCAGGAGGAATCTGTTCAAGAACGCTCGAGAATGCTGTCACGACTTAGCAGGAGCGGTCCTGGACATGAACGTTACGAAAGCACCTACCTAGGTAGCCAGATTGTGCTTTCCACCCGCACAGGGTTCCAGCTGCCGGTTCTGGAAGCTCTCCTGCCAGCTATCCTGCTCTGCAGTTCAATGATGCGGCAGCGGCGTTCGACGAGAAACTACCACTTGATGGCTTGCTGCAAGGGTGGCAATCAGTGATAAAAGATCATCAAAGGAGCCCTCGACAATCGCGTAAGGAAATGTTAGTGTATTAATAATGTTTCAGCGACTATCAGTCTGCTGGGAAACCTATGTCTCGTAAGGGTTAATCGCCGCTGCCAGCAGCTAGAGAGTCATGTATCCGCTCTGCTCTGAACTCAGCAAACAAGGGCCAACATACCCGGGGCGAACTGAACGTCTCGACTCGGGAGGTCGGCAAGGATCAGCGATGGAGCAGCGGATGCTTTCAGTCAGACGACTCCACGCGGTAACAAGGCTCTCAAGGCGGTTGAATGAAGAGAGACATGAGGCCGTGTGGCTCGAAGGTCGCAGAGACGGACGTCGGGCGAAATTTTTGGCCCTTTGACGTCATCATCCGAGGCCGTCGTCCTTCAGATGCTGTCACCCCCAATGAAACGCTCCACAAACACGCGGACGGCAAAGGCAAATAAGGGTAGATCCTTGGCAGAACTACCTGGGAGGCCATGGCATGAGGACGGGCCGTGAAGGTTGACCTCCCGCCGGACGTTGGAGAAGCAGCCGTTGCATCAGGCAGATAGAGTCGCTCGCCGGAGGCGGGGGAGGTCAAGACAAGCTCTGGGCTCACGGCGATCGATGACGCCGGCTGCCGATCTCGAGCCTGATCGTGATGCCGTGGTCGTTTCTTCGGATGTGTGCCTGGATAACCCCTGCCTCTGGTCCAGCATCTGCTGGCCGCGATCAACCTGTCCGGTGTGCATTGGTCAACCGAACGCTCCCTGTAAGACGACAAGCATGGTAGAAGAACGTTCCACACCTGTCAACCTTCTCCAGTTTCCATAAGACCCTGAACGCAGCGTGGCGGGTCCGTCTCCCGCCGACAGGAATAGAAACGGGAATTCGCCAGGGTTCAAGATCACGTTCGGGGTTCGGGTTTCCACGGTCGATGCGCTTCCGCTTCCATCGGGAGCGGAACCATGCGCCAGGTGTCACCTACCCGGACCATCTTCTATTTTGATTTCACTCCTCTCCTCTGGCGATAGGGCTGAGTGGTGGTGTAACCCGCTGCTGCGCATGCTCTGGAAAGATGAGATGATTCTCGCCAAGAAGACACTCAAAGATGTCCTTGCAGGGAACAGCGGTCCAACCCCCGCGCGCCAAGACCAATCGCGCAGCAGCCACAAATATATATATAGTAGACCTGAACTGCCACTTGAAGCTGTGGCATTGCTCGCACAGAGCAATTAAATTGGTGTGCAGGGAGACGTGAGTTGTATTAATAATGACTATTGATGCATGTGAAAGAGAAATTGAAATCAGGATACTCTCTCCACTGCTGTGCAAGATAACAGGCAGATAAAGATAAACAAAAGATATTTATACTCCATATTTATCAAGAACACCAAGTATAACTCATCAAGTGTGTAACGTAAATATCATCCGGTAGAATACAGTCAACAAGAGAGACAAAGAGAGAGAGAGAGAGAGAGAGACCAGGGCGTACATACAATACGATAATACAATATACCAGCCACCACTGTCTCTTGTGCAGTATAATACTTGACTTGATTTACACATCTAGTTTTATCATATCATTAATTCCCTCATTCCTAGATGACAAAAAGCAAAGCGAGGAAGCATACATATATTGAAAGATTGACGTTGCTTCAGAAGCTCCTGCATATGTATATACAATACGCAAGGAGTATGTCCACACAATGACTGGAGGGAAAAAAAGCTACTGTATCTCTCCTATCCTATCCTATTCTATTCTATTCTATTCTATTCTTATCAATCAGTATCAATCAGCCCAGGTTTCAGGTTCAGGTTCTTATTAACATTGTTATGTTATAAATGAATGAATGAATGAGGTGAAGGTGTTTTTCTTCTCTCTCTCTTTTTTTATTTTTATAAGAGAAGAAAAAAAGGAAATATAGCCCAGCAAACAGGAGGATGCCCGATTGCCTGGGGGAAGAAAGAAAGAAAAAAAAAGAAAACAAAAGTATAAGAGAGAGAGAGAGAGATGGAGAGGGGAAGAGAGAAGATGGTTGCCAGTGATTACAGTTAAATCCCATAGAGAGACAGAGAGAGAGAGTGTGTGTGTGGTAGGGTGAAATATAATAAAATATGGATTGGATGCATCGACTTATTTGTTACTCTATTACTCTACTGTGCGCTACACCAATGACCGGTCATCTCCACCACCACCACCACCACTACTACTTCTGCAAGAGCCTGCACAAATTGTTGATAACATGCAGCATACATCGACATTCATGATCATAAGATGGCATTGCTTTTACATACATGCATACATATATACATACATATCATAACATAACTACATACAACTACAGCTTCCCAGCCTCCTTCTCCAAATAGCTCACATCGTCACTACCTTTGCCCCTGGTCTTCTCCTCCTGATAATTCCGGAGGACGCCGTCCTCAACCGCCTCCCCGAACACATCCACCTTGGTGCTGGCGAACTTGCGCGCGGAGACGCCGCGCTCGAAGAGCATGTCCAGCTCCGCGAACGAGCGGCCCTTGGGCTCCGGCACGCGGAAGTACGTGTACACGACGCACAGGAAGCAGATGCCGCCCCAGAAGAACCCCGCGTAGTTGCCCCAGTTCCATGCACCGGGGTTCAGCATGTAGGGGGTCAGGACGCCGCAGATGATGGCGACGATGTTGTACAGGTTGCGGCCCAGGACGACGGTCTTGATCTGCAGGCGGCGGGTGGAGAGCTCGGCGACGAGGGAGTAGCAGACGGTGCCGACGGAGAGCTGGTAGAAGAGGGCCCAGATGATCATCATGCTGCCCGTCGCGAGGGAGGCCTGGTCGCGGTGGGCGGCGGGCACGAGGCCCAGGAAGCCCATGATGAAGAGCATGGTGCAGAGGCCGCACAGGCCGACGAGGTAGAGGGTGCGGCGGCCGATGCCCAGCGTCATGAGGAACCAGGCGCCGAAGACGCCGACCATGTTGATGCCGTACTGGCCCATGGCGAAGGCGTAGGCCTTGGAGGCGTCCAGGCCGGCCTGCTCCAGGAAGTAGGTCGAGTAGTTGGAGAAGGAGTTGCCGCTGAGGTTCTGGATGGCCCAGACCATGCAGACGATCTCGGTGCGGCGCAGGTCGGTGCCCTTGAAGCAGTCGAGGTAGCTGGCACCCCGCGTGATCTTCTCCTCGAGGGCGGTCGTGTGGACCATCATGGCGATGGTCTCGTCGGCGTCGAAGTCGGTCTCGCGGTTGAGGCTGGTCAGGCGCAGGAGGGCGCGCTTGGCGTCCTCGATCCTGCCCTTCCGCACCAACCACCACGGAGACTCGGGGGCGAGGAAGATGCCGATGAACAGCGGGACGGGCCACATCCACTGCAGGGCGTAGGGGATGCGGTAGGCCCACTCGTCGTCGCGCTTCAGCATGGACTTGATGACGCCGATGCCGATGAGCTGGCCGAGGCCCCAGCAGAAGTTGACGTAGGTGGTGAGGTAGCCGCGCAGGGCGACGGGGCAGACCTCGGAGGCGTAGGTGATGGTGAGGGTCTGGAAGACGCCCCACGGGATGCCGGCGAGGATCTCGGCGGCCAGCAGGGCCTGGACGTTCTGCGCGGTGAAGAAGATGGCGGTCCAGGCGGTGATGAGGATGAGGCAGGCCATGACGGTGTATCGGTAGCCGAAGCGCTCCGAGACGTAGCCGTTGATGAAGAGGCCGATGATCTCGCCGACGTAGGCGCCGTTGCTGAGGCCGGCTTGCCACTGCGGGGATCAGCTACTGGACTTGTATCCTTTAGAAAAGGGTTCGAAGATACGTACCCGCGCGGGCACCTGGTAGGTGCCGTCCGGCATGCGTTCGCCGTACTTGCGGTTGAAGGCCGGGAAGGCGTAGAAGTTGGTGACGAGGCTGATGTCGTAGCCCTCCATGGCGATGCAGGTCGAGATGATGATACTCCACATGACGGCCTTGGGGTAGAGCTTGATGCCCTGCAGCAGGGTCATCTTCTGCTCCTTGTCGGTGGCCGCCCTGGCGTGCTCGATGACCTTGCTCATGGACGGGGACTGCTGGGGAGACACGTCGCTGGCCTGCTCGACGGCCGGCTCGACCGCGTCGGGCGTCTTGGAAGCCATGGTGGGAAGCTCGGTACAGAACCTACAGCGAGGCGCAACGTCTGGCTACGTCGTCTGCGCAAAGGGCCCGACCCTGGAGAGAGCGTCAGCAAGCAGGATCCCGCAGAGAGTTTATATAGACCAGCGGGTGGGGACGCGAGAGGAACCCATACCCACATATGGAGCTTCTCCAGAGATCTTGCGGGGGCGCACGCGAGGCCGGGCACACGGAACGTCTGACGGCAGACACCACATCCATCATTGGCCTGTTCAATAGCCGTCAGCGAGGATGGACGCGACTAATCCAGGAAAACAGCGAGATCAACGCTGTCGGCCTTTGTCCTCGCAATACGAGCGCTTGGCGGCTCTAAACCCCTGCGCAGGAGGCATCTGAACTCCAGAAGCCGTGAAATGATCGCGCGCCGATTGGTCTGGCGGCCGCGGCCGGAGTTTTGTTTTGCCGAGAGGGGCTGCCGAAAAGGGACAGAAACTCCGCGCCGTGGTTGGCTGCCAGGCGCGCGCGGCTAGAAAGGGCTAGAAGAGGGAGAGGGGCGGACCGGCCTGCTCCGAGGGCCCTGCCTGAGGCTGCAGCGTCACAGACCGTGTGCTTGCCATGAGGATGATTATTATCGATATGATCGAGCGTCTATATGACATGCATGCAAGCTGGCCATGTCTGCATGCACGGTGCATGCAGATAGCGAGATCCCATCTTATCATGCATCTGATATCTTATCAACAGGGTCATGTGACAGTCATCTACTTCAGACCTCAATGCTGCGCGCTCAGACCACCAATTGCTCTACACGATGATATCATGTTTCAAAAATTTTTCTTCTCGACAGAGAATTCCAGAATCATCTCTCAGGAGGTGAGCATGTTTCACGACCGCTCGGATCTCCCAACGGAGAGCGTCGTCAGACCGGGACCGACTTTTCCTCGCCATCTTCCCGAGGCCTTGGCGTCGACTGGCCAATGAGGGAGATCTTGGACAGAGTCTCACGACTTACCTACCTGACCTACGCGATAGAACAGATATTTTATTCTGCTCTCCCTCGAGGCATTGCGGTCAACAATCATGTCTACAGCAAGTGACCATTCACGCAAATGCAATACTGTATGCGGTGGGAATCGATTGGAAGACACAGATTGAGAACTCATCTCGTCTCCGCTCACTTTCCCAAAGCAGGACGCCAGCGGTTCGTCCCTGCAGAACCCTCTCGAATCCCACGCAGCCGATAAGGATAAGACCGCCGTCGTCGACTTAACCTACCCGCTACTCGTTGGAGCAGTCCCAGCCGACGCGGCCACCGGCCCAGCGTACCCACCGGACGAACGTGATTCCGACAGCTGAATGGCCCAGGGGCACACCACACTGGCACTTGAGGGTCTTGACAGCCCCACCGTTGATGCAGGACCATTGACCGGAAACAATCCAGTTGAGACGACATGTTCACGCTATCCCCTTCGTAGTAGTAGTAGTAGTTGAAAGGTTCACGTTGCATCCTGCTCGACCGGACGAGATGAACACTATTTTATTTTAGATTTTTTGCTGACTACACAGTACTGAGACAATTGCCCTCTCACAATGATGCCATCACTCATGCGACTGCACGGGATCCTGAACTGTATTATAATATCATCCGCCGGGATAAAGTGACACAAAGGATGGGAAACCTGACCGGACCCTGACCCTGACGTCCTGAGCCGGTAAAAGAAGTACCCACCCGGTACCCAACCCAAAGCGCTGGACCCCACCGAACCGAACACATCCATCATCCGATCAATCCAATTGATCGTCAACCACCACCATCCACCAATGGGAAATCAGAACCATACTAAGGACTACTATAGTAGGCCGTCTCTCTGTATGTCGGTGCCTCTGGTTAAGAGCGACATGCTAATCTAGGCGATTATTGGCCTAGACAGAAATCACCAATAATACAGAGAGAAAGAGAGGGAGGGAGGGAGAGACAGAGCAAGAAAGAGAAAGAGAGAGTCATCACTCATGCTACATAAACAAGAGGAGAATAGGAGGGGACTTGCACCAAAAAAAGTTCTGTGAGATTAGTAATAACAATCACTCAATCAATTGATCGATTTGCTTACTCGCTTTACATTTACATCATCAACTCTAGATCTTGGCACAGATCATCAGTTTTATTTTATTTGTCGGAAGCTTGAGCGGTAAATAATGTATCAACTACAAAAGGGGACCTCAATCACCCCCTTTGCGCCCCCCCCCCTTCCTCTACTTCTCCTCCTCTCCTCGCAGCTGTATGCATGGATCTAGGGCGCCTATAGCTGACATAATAATATACCAATGATACTCTAAAGCTTCAGTTCCATTCCATGTCAGATCAGAGAAGCTCCCTGTATACACACACAAAAGGTAGCGCTTCCAGCTGGAAAGCTAAAGAAAAAAAAAGCAGAGCTTTAGATACATAAATAAATAAATAGAAAGCAGGAATCAAATATGGCACCGGCAAACAAACAAACAAAAAAAGGCTTCTTCTTCTAAATAGACAAAACCAAAACTGAAACAAAGAATATCCAACACCTAACCTAAAAACTCGATGAGACGAGAATTATTAATAAGAATACAGAGCCCTGGATGAATTATTAATGGCCCAGTGACCTAATGATTATCTTAGCCAGCCTGCCTGCCTGCTGCAAAACCAAAGTTGGGGTGTGTGTCTGTCCGAATCCAGAATCCTTGCTCAGCACATGGTACGCAACAATAATACATACAGCAATAATAGCAATAGCTCAAGGGTCATCAATAAGAAGTAGGTAGTAGAAAAATAACAATATACCTACAGACAAAAGGAAAAACAAAAAAAAAGCATCATTCCCCCCTCCCCTCCTCCCCCCTCTGTCCCCACCCCAATACTCCACCTTTTACACACCAAAGAGAGATTAATTCTCACTACATCTGATGAGTATGACTGCTTCCTTTCTTTCCTCCAGGAACGATTTTATTTTATTTCTCGCTGCCCTGCCCCCCTCCCCCCACTCCTTACCCTGAGAGAGATATCTACCTCCACAGCTGCTTGCTGGGCTACCTGACTAACTCCTCCGCGGACTTCTTCTTGGAAGGTACATATTTAAGGAGTTCTTCCTCCCGTGGGCGGTTTGTCGCCGTTGCATCAGTGCTGTAGTCTACATACGACAGGTTGTATTGTATTGTATTGTATGGCAGCGTAGTATGGTGGTAGTAGTAGTCCTCGGGGTAGCTAGCACCAAACCGATTTCAGGTTAATACACCAATCGCTGCACTGCCAGGTTAGATAGTCGTATAAAATGCCGTGCGTCCTTGGTATGGAACGAGCCTGTAACGACAGGCCTAAATGGACCTAAGGATCGTAGGGTTTATCTTGAAGACAGGAGACAAGGGCCTCAGATATGGGTAAATAACGGAGTGCCTTTGCTGTCTTGAGGTGTCCTATCGCTGCATGAATTAACCACGATGGTCTGAATCTGCCTGTAAGGAGCGTCATTATATACATGCTTCTTGCCTGAGTGATCGAGAGGCTATGATCAAGGTGATCAGTATGACGGGCATGATCCATATGATCAATATGATCGGGGATTGTCACGTGCTTTCGGTGATCAGGTTGAGTACCCCTCCCGGGCCTAAGTATCTCCGCCGCCGGTCCGCAATGACCTGGCGACGCCTGTAACAGAACCTTACTCTTATTCCTTCCTGCAGTAGATCAAGCCGATTTGAAACATCCCATCCCATGCCATGCAGGCCAGGTGGTTACACAGCAGTCGACTTGAGTTTATTGCATTTATCGAGTACATGATACTAGGAGCAACAAGAGAATGAGACTGCTGAGCACGTCCTCCTATCGTCTTTCTGGACTACCGAATTTACTCAATTTGTCGATTCCATGGTATATTATACTGTGTCGTATGTACAAAGTTCCATCTCAGATCCATCAACCGAATCTGTATCTGCGTCTGCATCCCATCGGATATAACATAACAGAACGCTTCGACTGGGTTCCAAGTTAAACAAAGAAAGATAAAAAAAAAACCAGCCCGATCAGATCCGCTTCGACGATAAATAACATGCAACGCCCGTGCTTGGAGTTCGGAATTCAAAACTCAGTCCCGATTCACGTAACGCCGCGGTCGTGCGAAGACTGGTGCCGTCAATGCGGTATATAGCATATATAATCAAGTTCACACTGTGGTATCAAACGCAATTGCTTGTCGTCGAGAGGCAGGATGACATTCTCAAGCGTCGTAATAGTATCGCGGACCTCGTGTCTCTTCTGTCCAGGTCGTCTACAGAGCAGCAACAACGCCCAGAATACCCGCGACGCCGAGCCCCGCCAGCCCGGCCGTGGCATGCGGGAGGGCACCACCCGTCGACGAGGACGACGTAACGCTAGCCGTGCTGGCCGACGCCGTGCTTGCCGGCGTCGCCTGGGTGCCAGAGGTAGCAGTCCTCAGGACAGTGGCCGTCGGGTTGCCCGCGGGCCCGGTCAACGTGGTCCAATAGGAGTCGTAGACGGACTTGTACGCGGACCCGAGGCTCTTGGCCTCGTCCGCGATGGAGGAAGCCTTGGCCTCGAGGGACGACGCGAGCGCGGGCGCCGCGGTGCGGGCCTCGCTGACGAGGGACTTGGCCTGGGAGACGAGGTCAGAGGCGATGCTCTGGCTGTCAGCGGCGACGGTGGCGCCCGCGCCAATGGCGCCGTCGATGATGGAGTTGACGTCGTTGGCGATGGAGTCGTCCTGGGGCTGGGGCGCGGCCAGAGCAGAGGAGGCCAGGAGGAGAGCGGTGGTGAGGAGTTTGAGCTGCATGGTGGGTGGTTGGTCGATTGATCGGTTGTGGTGGTTCTTGTGTGGGTGTTTAGAAAGGTCAATTGAGGATGTTGATATATCCCACGCTGGCTTGGGAAGAGAAGATATGGATAGAGATGTCGTCCCTGCGTGTCGGCAACGTGCGCAAGGCTGAAGAATCGCTCTTATATGGGCCTCCCTGCGGACCGGGCAAGGGGCGCAGCGTCCGCGGACGTCGCCCGAGGAAATGAACAGGCGCACTACGGCAGGACACACGCCGAGGCGAGCAATCGGAAGCGCGCGTCGGGCTCCACTCGGCGCACCGCCGCGACGATCCGCGGGCGTGGGTCGCGCCGATCGCTCCTGCGTCATTTGTCAGATCGAGCACCCGATTGGCTGCGTCCGGGCGTCAGCCACCCAGGAGACGCGGCTTGGCTCCCTCGGCTGCCTCGGAGTCGCTATCTATTATAAACGCCGTTTGCACACAGTCGATCAGGAAGATGCGTCTAGGTGGGTTATCTTGAGGCTGAGGCCCGCTGAGACGTTTCTGCCAAGCCAGATCGCTGGATCATCGTGGCTGATGCACGACACGTGGTGGATATGAGGTCAGGTAGGGCTGGGGTTGGCTGCATCGGATGTAGGATATATCATAGATGATGATTCCCTGGAGGCGCAGTGCAGAGATTTCTGAAGTCTGCTTCTTGTTACATTGAATAAACATAATGGTTGTTCAGAAGTTGCCACTGACAGCCCTGTGGCAGTGCTGGAGCTTAACATCGGCAACCACTCGTCTGTCAACTCTCGGTGCTTGATCCGAGTATGTATGCTGTGGGCCTGCTGCCATCTTCTCGAGCTTTCAACCGTCGACCTCGATGCTGCTGAATCCTGCAACGGCTGAGGACGCCATAAGCAGCAGTCCACGTCATGACGGGCGATGGCTTCGGCTGGTCTCTCTGTGACGTGTCTTACAACTGTACGTCCCATCTGGTCAAGGAAATCTTTTCGATAACGTCATTATTTTTTGCCCTCTGCGTGTGGTGACTGTTAATCTGTTAGCTGATATTTGCTATGTACGGTAGGGCCAGTCGTAACTGTGGGTATCCATGTAGAACGTTGTTCGATTTTTCCGTATGTACAGATTTGGGAATATGTCACGCTTGAACAAGGCTTTATTTTTTTTTTTTTTTTTTTATTTTTTTAAATTTTT
>ENA-UOXB01000280-UOXB01000280.1-bioreactor-metagenome-genome-assembly--contig:-NODE-280-length-45636-cov-13.308945_pt1 | contig 45636 bp, 24 predicted proteins | sample MGYA00238158_ERZ761615 | MGnify/ENA primary metagenome ERZ761615 (study PRJEB28904, sample SAMN06267902) | bioreactor metagenome | isolation source: Joint BioEnergy Institute, California, USA...
TACGGCTGAGCGGACGGGAAGCCCTGTTTTCCACACCCTATGGTCGTAGGTGACGAAGAAAACTTCAAGAGGGATTATATGCGACTTGGATCTTCTCCAGCACCAGATCCTGAATGACAGACAGAAGTTGCCAACACTCTCAACCCATCTAACATCTGTCCTGGAACCTCTGCGGCCATTGTCAAGTGTTGGTAAAGCTTCCGGGATATGCAACCATGTAGATAATACAATGCCAGTGTGGCAATATTCCCTTTTTCTGTTTCTTTTGTCCGTCTATGTTCTCATTACTCGATTCCCCGGGAAGCAGCATCCCGCCAAAACTTCGGCACCGGGATGTCAGTTTAAGTACTCTGTCATGTTAATTGGCAACAACTCGGGAGATTAGGTCAGTATCTGCTGTATGTCATCATCGCATTTATCTTCAGGGATATGTTTTAGATGTGTCCGACAGAAAATACCAGTTCTGACTGCAATGAGCGGTCACGGCTTCTTCGTGTAGCGGAGCAGTGTTTTTTGTTCAACATTTACAAACCTGGAGTCATTCATCGGCTCACCTAGGCATGCTTCACCCCCTTGTGGCCCTTCAAGAACTGTTATTGAGATCATTGCCCGTTGAAATTGTCGTCTGGAAGTGATCCTGCCTGAGTTTCAGAATAGAGTAACATGAGAATATGAATATTGGAGACCGCAGTCACCAGCTTCGCTTTTGTCAGATTTGCAGGCTTCGTCAGATTCATGAGCTTCGCGATTCGCCAGTTATCTTCGCTATTGTCAGCTTCATCTCGCAGGCTTTGTCAGATAGTCTTCGCTATCACCACGTGAAACTTAGAGATTGATTATCGCGATACCATTTATCCAAGCTGAGCTTCGTCCACTAGATATAGAGGATGGAACCAATTGCTTAGTCAGACCGAAAATATCAGTTCTGACTGCAGCAAGTGGTCACAACGTCCTTTTGTAGTAGAGCGGTATTTTTGTTCAACAAGACAATTTCAGTTGAATGGGCAAACGAAGCAATTTCTAACTCAAAAAAATCTATTAGTGCAGAGACTTTCTTCATTAACATCTGCCAGACGCTCCGGGATTCATCTGGCCGTTCGACCGGAGTACTGTTGTTGACCAAAAATACCACTCGACTACAAAAAGAGGCCAAGGCCACTAGTTGCAGTCAATACTGATATTTTGGCTGACTGACAACTATTCATTAAATGGGTCTCCAATAATCACACAGCTGAATCAACTCAATTGATGTCTTTGGCATAGGAAATCTTACATCTCGTAATCGCAGCCAGCTTACGGCAGTTACTACTCAATGCAGCGCGAGTAACGATAGGTGCGGCAGCTCTGGGGAACCGATGAAGTCTTCAGAAGACTTATCCCATCGACTGCTGTCTCAAGGTTCTCCAAATCAAAGTATCGCATACGTTAAGTGCTCATTGTCGAGTACATATGTATGCGATCACAATCATCTAATTTGGCATACTCAAGACTTCAGTAAATATAATCTGAGCCTGTAGAAAAGGCGAAAAAAAAAACGAACAAAGCTAGAGAGAAACCCACCCGGTTCCCATATACACTCAGTTCTGTCCATGAACGACGCAAACTATCTGCCAAGCCGGACCCCTGCCTGGACCTAAGACTCCGGCATGTATTCCTATAGGTTGGGAAAACATCACTGGATACTATTTTAGTCCCATCACCGATCGCGCGAGCCGATCTGGCGGCTAAAACGCAGGCGTTGAGATGATCGGGCGTGGGGACCGAAGATCATCACTTGACCTACTGGATTTTTGTACAGTAGATCGCCGCCATTGAGGGGTTTATTTGTCCCCTGTTTCTTTCAAGACTTTTCTTTCTTTATATAAAATGGAAGCAGTCTATCGAGGAGTGAAACAAAGCAGAGAAACAATGATGGTTTCATGTATCTCTGAAAGAAATCCGTTCCTATAATTACTTTATTCTCCCGGAAAAGCACCCACCTTCCTATGACATTCCATAAATCTGAATAGACTACCAAACACTATTTACTTTCTCCTGCCATTTCACGTTAAGTCTCCCTTGCTGTCTCCGTTCCGTCATAAAGAGACTTATTTGTACATTTTTTTTGAATATCTTAACTGCAATTCCCCCATCCGTCACTACAATGAAGAATTTCCATGAGATCATTCTTCTGAACTTGATTAGTGCCGGCTATCTTGCCGGAGCAGTCGCTGCCACCTCCGTGAGCAGTGCAACCGTAGCACCGGTCCCAACGGTGACAGGAACCAATCTGAACCTTCCAACAAATGCATTCGGTGGTGCTATCGAAGGAGTCGGAGTCAACAAGAAGGGCGACGTCTTCGCAGTCGACTTTGAGGGCGGTGGTCAGCCTCCATCGTCAGCGTTCGGTTTCTTCTTCCAGACCTGCAGCGGTACCAAGAATGTCCTGAGCGACGCGAACCCGGTTTTCACAGTTCCTTCCACAGGGTCTGAGAAGCCTCCCTTGATCAACAGCATCAGGTTCATGAAAGACAATACAACGGTCCTGTTGGCTGGTATGCTGGATTCTTTTGTTAGGTCATCGGTTGAGCGCTGACTGTTGTGACATCAGATGCCGCAAATAGCCGTGTTCTCAAAGTGACTAAGAACGGAACGAGTTATAAACTTGATACCTTCTGCTCCGATCAGCGGATTCTCCAGCCAAACGACATTGCCGTGTCCACGCGCAGAGACTCTCTGATCTTCCTCTCGGGACAAAACTATACTGCTCACACGGTAGCCGGTGTTTCCGGAGACCTCTGGACCTGCGACGATGGCCGAGCAACCCAATTTGATCCCTCCATTCTCGCAGCAGCGGACATCCACCGGACGAATGGGATTGAGACATCCCCAGACGGGAAGTTCCTCTACCTGTCGTCCGCCAGGAATGTCGGAGGCCAGGTCGTCTCCAACAAGATCTTCAGATTCGCCCTGGATCAGAACACGGGATACCTCCTGAAGCAGGCGCCGACGCTCTTCTATGACTTTGTCGACAGTCCCTCGACTGACATCGACGGTATGCGCACAGATGTGGCCGGAAATCTCTTCGTGACGCGCAACGGCGACGGCAAGGTCGTGAAAATCTCCCCGGAGGGTAAGTTACTAGCGGAGATTGTACTTCCTGGCATGGGGGGACCAAGCAGTCTCGAGTTCGGAGGCTCCTATGGCTCGACGCTGTTCGCTGTCGGAAAGTGTGCGGATAATGCGACGGTTGGCTGTGCGGTATCTTTTGAGACAGATTCCGTGGGAAAGGCCTTTTCGATTCTGCAGAAGAGTTAGACTGCTTGAGTTGCGTGTACTGACTGGCAGCATTGCTTCTCTGGGGCACCTTGTAGAAAGTGTCCTACCTAGTGAACGATTTAGATAATGCGCTTGTGTACTGATCATCGACTTCTATGGACCCTGTTCTGCCGTTAAATCAAGACCGAGAACATTCAATTCAATTTGTGCTCAACAACCGGCCGAAATCTCTGAATAATGTGTAACATGAGGCCGGGAATATAAATTGCTTGATAGGAGATATCCCTCCTCACTCGAGTAACGGATAGTGAAAGCAAATTCAGGGGATATATGTACATTGTTCCAAGAGTCTATCGGGCTTCAGTATATCGACATCTAAATACTTCTTACTGTACTAGCTAATATGCCAGTTGATTAAACGCAAACCGTGACATATCCGAAACTCAGTAATATTTATATAACAATTTTCGAAACCGGTCATAATATATTTCCATTCACAGCAGCACCAACTAGACGAAAGACCTAGATCTCCCTCTACGGACACCCCCTCCCCATCTCCCTCCGCGCAAACTCCTCCACCGCGGCATCGAACCGCCACGCATTGTCCAGCCCCAGCTGGTCGAAGAGCGCGTTGATCGTGTGGCCCTCGCACGCGTGCAGGTCCGTCCCGTCGTGCTTGAGCGCCGCGTACGAGCGGCGCATGGCCAGCATGGCGGGAATGAAGCCCGTGCAGGGGTAGATGGCGGCCTTGAAGCCGAGGCGCTGGCAGTCGGAGGTTGTGAGGTTGGGGGTGAGGCCCTGCCATCATCGATCAGAAAAGATTCATATGATATTTGCATGCAGGCATGCGAGAAGCATACATTCGGCAAGACATTGATCAACACCGGCCTCCCACCCATCTCCCGCACCAGCGTGGCACACTCCTCCTCCGTCCGGGGCGACTCCATAAACGCCATATCCGCGCCCGCCACCAGCGCGGCCTTGAGGCGGCCGATCCCATCCTCGAATGCCTCTCGACCGGCGTGGTCTCCGCCGAACTTGTTCGCATGGCGCGCGTCGGTGCGGGCGATGATTACAAAGTCCGGGTCCTGGCGCGCCTCGACGGCGCTGCGGATGCGCTCGATGAAGATCTCGGTGTCGACGACCTCTTTGCCTTTGAGTTGGCCGCAGCGTTTTGGAAATACCTAACAAGTATCACTACCTAGTACCTAGGTACCCAACCCGCAGGAGGATTCTACCTGATCCTCAATATGACACCCCGCGATGCCCGCATGTTCATACAGCCGCACCGTCCTCGCGATATTCAACGGCCCACCGAACCCCGTATCCGCGTCCGCGATGACAGGCACGTCCGTATGCATCGCGACCATCTCGCCGACCGCGGCGAACTCGGTCTGCGTCATGATGGACAGGTCAGGCTCGCCGCAGTGGGAGCCCGTGGCGCCGCTGCCAGCGAGGTAGAGAAAGTCGAAGCCGACCGAGGTCGCGACGCTGGTGGAGATGCCGTCGAAGACGCCGGGGCCGACGAGGCATTTGTCTGTCGATTCATTTATGAGTGTTTCTAGAAGGTGTAGATTATTAAATTGACGTACCGCCCTTCAGCGCTTCGCGGAGTCTTCGCGTCGGCCGCTTGCTTTCCAAGTTGGCCATTGAAACAATAACTAGATCAGTATTTGTGAAGCCTCATGTCCAGATCTGGCATACTATTGAAGCGATTGCTGAGGACAATGGCTAAGGTCAGATAAATAGTCTAAAACCACCAAAGGATGATTGAATCGGTCGAATTGGCTGCAACGATGTACGTGCATGGACCTCGTCGAACACACTCAACCGTCACGTCATCAGATGTCAGCTACGTTGGTAGAAGGCTGGTCATTGCCACGCCTCAATCTGCCAGTCAAGATTGTACACGAGAGATGATGGCTATTTTGCAGTAATGGCCATGGCATTGGTCTGCCCTCCAACTAATTCCTGATGAAGAGCAAGCAACTCGCAGGTGACCAGAGATCGGACTGGAAAGCTTACATTGACCGCGTTTCTTTCTACCGTCCAACATCTTCGTTGCGACTTAGAGCTTTCATTTAAGATCCGTCATCGTTACATCAAATATGCAATCACTGGGAGCGCTCCACGCGACTCGATGCGCTCTTAGACGCTGTGGGACGGAACCCTAAATGAGCATATCCCAGCTCAATTAATCATCTGGGACCTTGCTTGAACTTTTTCGTTCCCCGAAGACATCAACTCACAATGCTGCGACGTAGACTTCATTTTGGAATTTTTATTACATGTAAGATCATGGCTATCCCATACAGTCATCCAAGGTCTATGCATCCATGTGTAAAACCACCTCTACTGTTGTACGTGCAACACCACCACATTTTCGAATCATAGACCTGGAACTTTTTCTTGACTCGCTTCTGTTTAGCAGCTAGGAAGTTTATGGCTCAATGTAGCAGAACGTCATTATCAGATTCGTCTCGTTTTCGTAAGCGTCAAAGTCTGAATAGAGGTATTTCGGCCTCGTATCTTACTTCTCATATTTCATGACCTAGTGTCTAGCAACCACGCCTCAAGACGACCGAGGAACTGGGAATGAAAGATTGTCATGAACCTGAGGAAAGGTAAGCGCCAATTGATATCAACTTTTTTAGGAGTGGAACAGAATATCTGCCAGAGATGCTTCGCGGAAAGGGGAATCTAGAAACACGGTCTTTTAAGACAAAAAAATAAGAAACAGTAAACAAGACAGAAAACGAAGAAATCCGTCCAAGATTGGCATCTGCATCTGCGTCTGAAATAGGGGACGCCGTTACGTACTCTCATAGCATCCCCAGCCCTCGCCAGGATGCTCCTCGCCGTTGTTCTGGGTCCGCCGTCCGGACAGGATGTTCACCAGCTCCTGCAGCTCCAGCCAGAACTCGGTCTTGGGACGGCGGCGTTCCCAGTCCGTCTCCTTGGCCTCAAGGCCATCGGGGCCGCCCATGGGCGAGAAGAGCACCTGGGAACCCTTGATGCCGATGACAACTGCGGAGCGCTCATCCGCGGCGATCTCGTCACGCGACATGCCGGCGTAGCTCTCGATGTGCTGGATGCACTTGATGCCCATGCGGAGGGCGCGCACACGGTCCATGGGCGACGGCTTGCCGCCCTGCTGGAAGTGGCCCGGCACGGCAGCACGGGACTCGAAACGGCCCTTGGCCTCCTCCTTGATCATGTCTGCGATCACCTGCGTGGTGTAGGTCGACGAAGCACATTCGTTGCGGAGTATGAGCTTGCCGGCGCGGTTGGCTCCCTTGTCGTGGGCGAAGTTGTGGCGGAGGAACTCGATGTCGCGCTGGAGCATGTTGATATCGATCCCTTCCTCGGGGATATAGACCGCCGTGGCGCCCACGGCCAGACCGGCGGTCGTGGCGATGTAGCCCGACTTGCCGCCCTGGGTCTCGACGACGAACACGCGGCGTCGCGACGACGACGCGGACTGGCGGATAGCGTCGCAGAAGGTGACCAGGGTGTTGAGACAGGTGTCGCTGCCGAGCGAGTACTCGGTGCCGGGCACGTTGTTGGAGATGGTGGCGGGCAGGACGACGAGCGGGATGCGGAACGCCGGGTACTTGTCTCGGGCGCGACGCAGCTGGCTGACGGCCGTGAAGGCCTCGAAGCCGCCAACGACGAAGAGGGCGTCGAAGCGGTAGCGCTCGAAGCAATAGGCAGTGGTCTCCATGTCCTCGGACGGCAGGCCGCGGTTGGTGCCAATCTCCGAGCCGCCCTCGTTGACCCAGTTGTCCGACTCGAGCCACTCAACCTCGCGGACCGAGCCGACAGGCTTGTCATCGTGGTGGCGGCACAGGCCGGGGAAGCCGTTGTGGATGGCAATGGGGGTGTGGCCGCGGGTCAGGCAGTAGGCCACGGCGGCGCGCGTCGCGGGGTTCATGCCACCGGCAGGGGCGCCGACGTGGATAATCGCAATGCGCATGCGCTGGTTGTCGTTAGCAATATCCCGTCAGGATATATCAGTTGTGCAGGATGCTGACCTTGTCCTCTGGCAGCGACATCTTGGGGTGCTCCGGGGTGGCCGTGTTGAGGTAGGCGCGATAGTACTCCTTGAACTCGGAGTCACGCATGCTGATGGCGGTTTCAAAGTCCTTGGCCTCGATGCGCGCGCTGACCTCTTTAGTCAGGCGAACGGCCTCCATCAGCGGCGTGCGCTCGATCTTGTTCTCGCGGATGGTGATGACGGGCGACGGCGACGTGGGCGTGGTGTCAAGAATGGCTTTGACGGCCTCAACACCCTGCAGGGTCGACAACCAACGGTCGTAGGCACAGGCAGGGCCACCGCGCTGGGTGTGGCCCAGCACGGTGACGCGGGTGTCGAGGCCCAGGCGCGTGCTGAGGATCTCCTTGACGTCGTACGAAGAAATCTTCTTCAGGTTGCGATCCTGCGCGCCCTCGGCCACAATGACAATGGTTCGTCGCTTGCCGCGCTCTTTGCGGTTCTGATGTCGTCAATGGTCAGCATCCTGATAACGCCACAGAACTCTCGGAGCAGGAAAGCAAGGGAAATACCTTGGTGATGATCGAGCACATGGTGTCCTCCCAACCGTCCCGCGGGGGCATCTCCGGGATGAAGAGCCAGTCGGCTCCCGTGCTGATGGCGGCCATCAGGGCCAGCCAGCCGCAGTGACGGCCCATGACCTCGATGACGAAGCCGCGCTGATGCGACGAGGCCGTGTCGAAGACATCGTCGATGGCGTCGCAGATGCGGGTCAGGGACGAGTAGCAGCCGATGGTGGCGTCCGTCAAACACATGTCATTGTCGATCGAGCCGACGAGGCCGACGATGTTGAGCACCTGGTACGGTTTGATCTGGTCCTCGGTCAGCTCGCCCGTCGCGACGAGCTCACGCAGCAGGCCCGGCCACTCAGAGCGAAAGACATCGGCGCCGGTCAAGCTGCCGTCTCCTCCGCAGACGACGAGGGCGTCGATGCCGCGCAGGATCATGTTTTTGGCGGCGCGCAGACGGCCGGCGCGCTCGCGGAAGGCGGCGCAGCGGGCGGAGCCGATGAGGGTGCCGCCGCGCGACAGCCAGCCGCGGACATCCTCCCAGTGCACCTGGCGGATCATGTCGCCGCCGTTGACCAGCCCTTCATATCCCTCGTGGATGGCGTAGGCCTCGCAGCCGCTGTGGATGGCCATGCGGACGACGGCGCGCACGGCGCCGTTCATGCCGGGGGCATCGCCGCCCGACGTCAGCACGCCAATGCGGCGGCGCTTGGGGGGTTCGACGCGGTCCTTGGAGGTGGCCATGCAGGGTTTTTGTGAGGAATTTGAGATATCGTGGGTCCGAGGTGAGGGGTCTGGGGTCGAAGTGCGAGGTCGAGAAGTCTGAGGTCAGGTCAGACCAGGTCCGGGAAATGTCAAATCTCAGACCTGGGAGATTGGCAAGATTAGAGAGATCGGAGAGAGGAGGGGAGAGGGGGTCTCTCGCGATACCTGGGAGACGGCAATGGTAGCGGTGGAGGAGCAGAGGTTGACGTCTAGTGGGGGAGCCCGGTGAGAGAAAGCGGGACGGACGGGCCGCGACGTCAGCGGGCAGGGTTCGAGGGCATCGTCCGGAGGGTATATATAAAGCGATGGCAGAGAGACGAACGCTGGCGGATGGAGGACGAGAGGAACGGGGAGCACACGACCAGAGGGGCGTGCTGGAGAGAGAAAAGAAGGGGAGCAGAGGGCAGGCAGAGGGAGGAGATCGAAACGTCAGCCCACTCGACGTCACCGCGGGGAGTCACGTGGAGCGGAGGAGATGTTGGAGCGACGAGCAGAAGAACAGAAACAATGACAACACGGCCTGTGGCCTGATGGATGCAGCGGCATGTCGCACCGGAGCATGTGTACAGTGCTGGAACGCTTGTCCGGTCCAGATGCTCTCCCTCGAGCAAAGCGCGCGCCGCCTGACCGTTGCTGGTCTGCTTCTATATCCCTGTCATCCTACTGGCTCGTCCATGGCATGATTCCTCATGTCGATCTGATGCCCTTGCATGGAGCTCAAGATCAGCCCTGTCAGCTGCGATCCAGTGCCAAGATACCCAGGTAGATACCTGCACAAGAGGATCCGGCTCATCTGCTCCGCGGTGGATATCTCCCATCGCATACTAGGGCTAGGGCTAGTCACATGATTCACATGACTGTGGCCTTACCGATCAGGTGTCAACCTGAACAGATGCTTCAGCATGGAATCATATTATTGTGGGACTCTCAACTGTTAAATTGAACAAGAATGAATGGGGCAGCCCATTCCGAGCTAGTGTCATTAGGTTCTTGCACTCGTTGAACCAAGCGTTAAAGCTCTCTGCGTCGTCATTCATGCGGTACCACGATACGGGCATCCAGTTTCTCTGCGTCTCGTGACGTCACATCCTCTGCTTGTCGATTGCGTTAATTTACCCTAGGATAGTCTGATACGGGTGTAGGGAGAATATGACAGGCTGGTGACCATATATCTAGGCAGGTGAGCTCTTGTGCAGAGGGCAGCTGAGAGACGTCGAGTCTAAATTTAATCACAATACGGGGAGCAGCCTCTGTCATAGTAGTATTCGTAGCCTTTGTCAGTTTGTCGTCTCGGTTGTTTATAGCTCCAGGCATTGACTTCGTCAACAGGATTCAGAGGCTTGCTACCAAAATGTTGGACAAAAAAAGGCAACGCTACCTAATTGTCCTTGCAACTTTCCGACCTTACATTTCGGCACAAAACATCACTACAAAGAAGACAGCAAAAGACGATTTCGAGTATACTGGTTAAGATATCGTGTCTCTGTCTGTATACTTCAGATTTCGCCCTTCTCTTCCAGCTTCTCCCGTTGGGAGACTCGGAGAGTGAAAAGGGAACATGTCTCTCCAAATAGGATTATACTTGTCCTCCGAGGCATGTTGGGTGTTCTCAATCGACTCTTCCAAGCAGACAAGAGAAGAAAGGTGGCTGAGCTGATTTCATGCGCGTTGTTCGACCGTATATTTATGCATACTCCCTCCATAATCAATCTATTGTATCCAGATATTGAACTAGATAGTTTGCTAAATGCGGAAATGCCCCGTGTGGAGTCGGACCGTTGCATAAAGTTGGAATGCGTTCTCCAGATCGGGAACTGTGGAGAGCAGAGAACGCCCTCAATTGGCCTGTCTCAGGACCACCCGCTATCTCAGGCGCGATCCAATCTCCATGCACTGCTAAACCGTGCCACTCAGAACAGATCGAGCTGACGGCTATCTTGACAAATTGAGGCTTCGTCACGTCACGACTTGCGGGGACGCCGTGGCTGAGGATGGACTCTGAATTGTATTATCCCATTATATACACAGATCACAGCAGAAATATCCAACGATAAGCATTGCTCTAACCCAAAATGCGCCGTATAATGTATTTACTCAGCTCGGGTATACTCTAGTTTCCCCACGCGGCGGTCACAACACGAACACGATCGTCTCGCCTGGTCCAGAACTCCACTCTCCAGGTCACTCGAAGAGGAACAACATGCACGCCTTGAGCTTCAGTAGTGATGGCATCTGCCGAGCGCCTACGACTCTGCCAGAAACTGGCCCGGGTACGGCGTCGGCGTCTCGCCCGGGGCAAGCGTCGCGCCCGGGAAGTACAGCGACTGGAGGCCATTGAGAAAGGCCGCGTTGCGATCGATCCACACGCACATGCGGCGGAGAAGACCGTCCAGCCCCAGCGACGACAGGCCGCCGCGCAGGGCCACCATGCGCACGAGGCCCTTCATGTGCGTGTGGTACGTCTCCACGCTGCCATACATGGCCTCGTAGCTGGCCATCTTGGCCACCGCGCCCACCGCGGCATCGCTCAGCGAGCGCTTCGGGTCCGCCAGCGCCTGGTTGATGGCCCGGATCGCCTCGTAGCGCAGCTGCAGCAGGTTGACCTTGACGTCAGGAGAGCGCCCTCCGTGCACCGAGATGTAGTGCGACGCCGCGATCAGCAGGATCACCAGAAAGGGCGCCGGCTCCGACATCACCAGAGGGAACCAGCTCGTCCGCAGCCGCCCGGGCTTTTCCTGGTCCAGTTCCGGGACATCGACCGCCAAGCTGACCAGGTCTGCCGTCTGTGAGCAGCTCTCCCCTTCACGGTAAACAGGGACGGCACTTACAGTGATCGACCAGAGGCGGCACAAAGGGCCTCCAGGGGACAGGGTACGACCGGAAAGGGTCGACGCGGCCGCCGCCAAGGATGCGGAAGATTGGGGGCGCGGAGACCAGCGCCCTGGAGGCGTCCTCCTCCTCCTTTTCTCCCTCAGTTCGGATCCTGCGTTCCCCCTGGGGCAGATCGCTGCGGACAGGCAGGACCTGCTCCCTCCGCCGGGACCGGTACGCCAGGGCCTTGGCGCCTTTCTTCGGCTGGCGCTGCCACTGGTAGCGGGTGACATGGGACCGCACCGTTTTCGAGAGCCCCTTCGCCTCATCCGGAGTGGTGAGGTTGATGAACGTGGTTTGCATCTGCCCGGCCGGCATCGTGGGGCCGCTACGACCAGTCCTGGTTTCTTAGTGATCAACCCTCAGGCCTTGAACGGAGCTCGTCGGAACTTGATTATAGATCGTCCCGCAGCAGTCTGCCGGCAGAGAGGTGCCAATTGCATGTCCCAGCGGAATCCAAACACCCAATCTGGTCTCTCTCCGGTCGCTAATATCGGATGAGACAGATCATCTCGTCGGTTGGTGCAAATGAGCGATCAGGGGCTCATGGTCTGTGCTTTGTAAGCAGCCTGCACCTAAATACGAGCAGACGAACAATATTTACCGGATGGGTCTATGTGAGTACGGAGCGTCCCGACTATACAATGAAAGCCTTGATGCTGATTTATTACACATCCACGGAAATCCAATTTGCTTCCTTCACGTCTGTCGCTGTCGTGCTCCAACGAAATCCACCAGGTCAAAGAAGCTCTTCTTGGAGAGCCGCTTCTGCGTCGTCCGATTCACCACCTGCATCCCGAAGTGCGCACCATAGTCGCCGAATTCCTGTCCATGAAGCTCCAGGCCAGCGCGCCAATCACATGCACGCCGTCCTCGTAGATCGCCTTCAGGATCTCCGACATGTACGAGAGGTAGTACACGCTGCGGGGCGAGTCGAACAGCTGGTCTGATAGTTTCCTGAGTGACTCGCCAAAGATCAGGAACCCAAACTCGGCCACCAGGACTGGATGCAGGAACGTGTTCCAGAGGTAGAAGAGGTAGGAGCGCAGGTAGGTCGGCGTGATGTAGACATAGCTCTGGGAGCGGTAGCCGATGTCCCAGTGTACATGTTCTTGGTCTCCTGGACAACGCAGTAGGGGAACAGGGCATTGCTGGCCGACGCATCTGCTACGCAGGCATCGATTCCCCGGCCGGCTGGGAGACTACAGTGGCCGTGTAGCGGTCGATTCCGAGAAAGTCGGATGTGTTGGCGATGTAGGCCAGGTCTTCGACTGACAGAGGTCGGGCGCCGGGGAGCGTGTTCAGGATCGAGTCCGGATATTAGAATATCGGGTTCGCAAACACTCCCAGCTGCATCTCCTGGAAGCGGTCGGCCGCCGCGACGTCACTCGCGTTGTTTGGATCCCGAGGCACCCCGAAATTGTCGTTGAACTTGACCCCGATTCGTCCTGTGGCATTGAGCGTGTCATGGTAGAAATGGTACAGCTGTGCATGGGCGTGAACGACATTACCAATACCGGTAAAGTTAAACGAGTACAGAAGCAGCTCGTTGAACGTCCACCCATACCGGGACGAGGTCAGCAAAGTGGGTGAGGAGAACCTTGCCATAGTTTACAAAAGCCTCGACGAGTGTCTCATTCTGGTAGCTTCCATTGATGTATCCAATATCCGGGCGAGCGGTGATGTTGTCATTAGTCACAAACATCCACGGCGTATCAAAATGCAACATGGTAACGATGGGCAGCATGCCCGCGTCCAGAACGGTGTTGATCAGATCGTAGTGCGCGATGCCCTGCTGGTTCACGGGAGAGCCGGGTAGGACAAATGGGAGAATTCGCGTCCAGGAGATGGAGAAGCTGTAGTCATCCCGCTCCAGCCTCCTCGACTTACCGAACGGTCTCCTGCAGGGTATATGAAAAAGGCTGCAGCCGGTAGTACAGGGAGGCCGTCAGCTGGGTGCATTGCGGATGGTCAGTATAGCCAGTGGTGGTGATATACTTTCTGTGGTTCAACAGCAGCAATAAAGGTCGTAATCAACGACAAAGTAGTCCACATGTCTCTGTGCCTCCGGACAATAACCTCACAGACTTTGAGGATAGAATCCCGAGGATTTCGCCGCTTCTTGTACCTAGGTAGGCGGAAGCATTGTTCGAGAATATCACAGCGTCCCCTCTCAAGTACGGGGTTATTGCGGATACTTCCACCACTCGGAGAAATTTCCATAGACCATTATAGACAGTGTGATAGAAGCACATAATGCCCCCAGTCCATCTTGCGACCGATGAGGAAAAGGAAGGCAACAGAGGTACCCGCGCGTCATCCACGTATCTAACATGGTCTTGCGAACCCCATTGCATGTGGTCAGGTAGCCAAGAGTAACAGGAGCTAGCGACTATCACAGGGACGGCATGCGGGAACGAAGCGGCTAAAGCCGTAGAGATCGGCATAGTTGATAACGGCGACCCCGCAAGTTTCGCGCGAGCAGAGCTGTGGGGTTGAAGATGAGGCCAGCCAAAAGTTCAGCAATAGGCCACATGACGGTAAATGTGCTTAACTGACTCGATTCGTGCTGTCATATCAGGGATGTGAGCGCACCATCGACATCAATGGTGCTGGACGCAACATGGGACGAGGAAGACGATAGTCGGAGCGCGAGACGGAGCAGATAGTGGTCACGTGCCAGCTCCGAGGTGCGATAGAGCAGCTCGCGGAGAGACATCGAGACCGCGAAACAAACACTCTGCCCTCGACTGATCCCCGTGTGCGCGGGAGACGGGCTCTTGCTCTCCTGTGCTCCCTGGTCTGCGGGACCGCACCATGTCCGACTCCTTCACCCTCCCTCTCCGGCCCCTGGTCGACAAGACCGGTGCCAAAGACACGCTGCCCGTCCGGATCGCGCAGATCAACGCGCAGCGCGGTTCCTTTCGCAACGTCACTGAACAGAGCCTGCAGGCCGAGATTGACGCTCAGAAGGAGAAAGGTGAAGTTCCGGAGGAGGAATATGGCGTCAAGGAACCCGCAGATGTCGATGCGACAGAGCGCCTCGACCTGCTGTACAAGCGCCGCGCGGAGATCACCCAGTTTGCGCTGTAAGTCGAGTCTCTCTTGCTCGTTGTGATTTCTCCACTGCTGATAATGCTACAGCCAGGCTCATATGGAATGCATGTTCGCGCTCGACTTCATCTCCTTGCTCCTGTCGAAACACACGCCCCGCCAGACTGAAACCTCCATGTCTGCCTTCCTGAAGCAGGCTGTACCCATGGGTTCTCTAAACACGGACGTCATCAAGACCCCGCAGAAGTCGGAGTCCGCGAAAAGGGATATCAAGACCGTGTCACGCGGATGGAAGTTAGAGAGCTTCAATGCGGCTGCTAACAAGCTGCTGAAGTCGGCTGCAAGACTTAAGGGGGAAGTTGCAGCAGAGACAAAGTACTGGGAAGAAGTGTTGGCCGTGAAGGACAAGGGATGGAAGGTATGCAGGATTCCAAGAGAAAAGCAGGTCCTGGGAGTGCAATATGGCTTCTTGGAAGGTACGTTCACCATACCAGCTAAGAGAAAGGGACAATTTGCATACTCAGCGTCGTCAACAGCTACTCCAACTTTCCGTGACAGAGGCCTCGCGGCACTGCGACGAGCGGATGACGGAAGTCTAGTTCTGGACAAAGGAATTGCCCCGTCCAAACCTAGGGCGGTGCGCGTTCGAGTGAAGCAAGATGATCGAATCACTGGATGCTTCGTCCTCTCACAGCTGGCGTCCGTCGAGGGCGACTCGATAGAAAGCCGCATTCTGCAGGCCCGGGATACGCTCTACGAGGAGGAATTGTTCTACGAACTGAACCGAGAGGCACGGGTGATGGCCAGCCATGGCGTGACGACGCTACACAACCTGATCCAATTCGAGATCAGCGAGGGGCTGTACATCATGTTCGACCTGGTGGACCTTGACGAACTTTCGGATCAAGCCTCGGAAACCCGGACACACGAGCATGACATTCTTGCAGAAGCCGTCGCCCATGCCCTCCGCATTTTGCTTGCCTACTCCCATCGCCAGAACCTGCGGCGGAGAACGCAGATACCGCCTCCGCTGACGCCGAAAAAGCGGCCGGTTCCTGAATACCCGCTGCTGCGGCCCATCGCGGCCTACCTTCAGCACAGCCATCATGTTCGCTCGCTCGAATCGTTTCTGAACGATATCTACCGGACGCTGAAATCGGCCGGACTCGAATCCTCTTACACTGCCACTCCATTCGTGTCTGTGAATCTTTCCCGTGAACGCAAGTCCGCACCTGTGGTCGAGAAGCTGGTCGAGGAGTTCCTTGGCCCATTAGAGTCCACCTTCTCCGGAACCCTTGCCACTCCTGGTAGTTCCTTCAGTGTGAAGATCCGTACGCACCTGTTCCTTCCGTCTCTCGGAACTGATTACGAGTTCTCGATATCCCTGCCACCCTCTCTGAATGTCCAGCCCCCCGCACGGTTAGGGCTCAAGGAAGAAGTTGAGAGGTTCATCACACATCTGATGACTCTTGACCTGACAACGTTCATACCGTCTATTTCACCAACGAAGCCAAAATCTGTCTCTAAGGACGAGTCCGCATCCCCTGCAGAGCGTACAGCCGGCGAGCAATTGGAGTGGCAAGTTGCGTTCCCTCACTATGGCGAACTGCACGCTTCCTCTCCGGCCACCGGGCGAAGCAAGAGGATGACGGTCAGCCTGTCGCGAAGAGAGATGTCTTTGCGCACAGGCTGGCTCGGAGACCCTCTAGAGTCTAATGGGGAGGTGCAGGTTGGACAGGTTACTGTTCTATATACCTGGAAGGCCGACGATGTTAGCCTGGACGGTATGCAGATCGAGGGCAAGAAAACCCTGGCAGAGGTGGTTGCGGACGCCTCTCGAGAGGAAACCCAGTCGTCGTCCGCGGAAGCATGAACTCCGAGCAGCCCGTCTCTTAAGCCATCCGAGCTCCGGGCTCCACAACAAAGCGGGCTTGTGGTTTAGTGGTATAATACCCCCTTAGCATCATCCGGTTCTCCGCCAGCGCGGCCCGGGCGGCGTGGGGGTGGTCCGGGGTTCGATTCCCCGCGAGTCCAGCTCTTTTTGCTTCTCAACTGTCACTCATCGTGATCTCCGGCGCTTGTTAGGCAGAATTATCATTTTGTGCTGGCATGAGCAGGATGTGGATGAAGCCGAAGTTTTTTTTTTACTACCGGTTTGTGTATCACGTGATCCATCGCTATTTGGCCGTAAATAGCTTACCTAGGTAGGCATGTACTAGACAACTGGTGACGATACCCAATACGTGAGTTTTTCAGATCTTGTTCCAATTTCTTTTCACATTTTTGAATATCCTCCGGCGAGGTATATCCTTAACTGGACCTGAATCCCGCAAAACAAAGCAGTACTCGCGGATAAATATTCTTTCTCTATGACCGCATAGAGATCCCTTGAACGTGGGCTTACGTAGGTTGTGCCATAAAGTTTTGCATTTCAGTCGATATCCTGCAGTTATCGTCCCAAATAAAGTTATATAAATAGCAAGCGGGAGAGAAAAGGGGGAGGACATAAAAATGCAGAGAAACCCATGCTCAACCTTCCCTGTCGTCGACAGCATCAGCTCCCCTGACAATAATTGAGATAGTCTCATTCCCACTGAATGACAAACCGGTCCATTAAAGTAAACCGTCATTCCCCTTTTCCAACTCCCCCAAGTATATTGTCCGCTGCGGCGTATACTCCGGGTACTGACCTTTCATCCCCAAGAGCAACCGGCCAACCTAGTGGCAGAAGCATTCCGCAACCACTGCAAAGAGCCAGGAAGTGAACTCATACATTTAACTGCCAAGTCCGGCAGTCGGAGTTCATGTCTGAGCGCAAGCCACCAGCTGATATGAAGCCGGCCATGCCAGAACAAGTAGCCGTTGTTATAATAAATGACGCACAGTTGCATGGCAATCATCGCAGCCAGCAACAACTCATGAGCGGCCAGTGCAAGAAGCAAAAACAGCCACCAGAGCCAGAGGAGCGTCGACGCCAACAAGGGGAACTTAGCCGCATCCAAGATGTCACTGCAGATATTACGGTGGAGTACATGATCCGTGTAGAGCAGGACGACGAGATTGGATCTTTTTCTATCTTCGAAGGCCTCCAGGAAATGCGCTGCTCGTCATCCCTGAATTTCCAGTAACCTGGGCCATGATAGTGCCAGTCCCATGACCATCTGAAAATGGTCCGAGAATACGCCCTTGAAGATTTTACTAACACTGCGGTTTTTTTCGGGTGAAGCAAATCCAGGCAAGGGTTTAGAAAAGTTCATACATGGTGGCATTACCAGGGCTTGGAGTTTTAGTCCCCAAATCTTCTAAACAGCTTCTTGGCCCAAGGAAGTTTTGATATAACATACTATTGAAATGAATGCTTCCTTAGCGGGAGAGCAATGTAAGATATGAGTGAGGCGGCCTCGAGAACAGGGACAAAGGTTATAGAGGGATGGCTTATTATGTGAGTTACAAAACCTCCATCAGATAAAGACACTTGGTCGAGAACTCGGTGGATTCAATCGGACTGGAGGCTTTTAACTTCCATGTCTCTACCGCGATGTATGTTGGTTCTGCCAGTTGCATGATACAATAGCAGGGATGGAAGTCCGCATAGTTGGTAAATATTTTGCAAAATAGTTGATTCTACAATAAGACAATCCGTCTTTCCCCCTCAATGATGAAATCAAGGAAAAGAAAAGAGATATATGGGTGACTCAAAAGCACAGGCAACAAATATGAACAAATAGAGCCATCTATTATTTCCAAGGCGAATTCAAGTTCCTAAATGGGACCACTTTGTTGATCAAACAGTTATCAATCTATATATAGACATCTTCCACGTGATCTTTTCATCCATATTTCCATTATTCGCGTGTGAATTGTCAAAGTGAACATCTCTTCTCTACTCTATTGCTGATAACTCCTGATGGCCATATGCAGTTCACCCCCCTCAGTCTCTTGTGATCAGTCGACGTGATTTCCAGTTTATTCATTTGGCGACTATCATTGGACATCACTTTGTGATTACTAGACTTTGGCCTCTGCATACAATTTCAGAGAAAAGCTGTCACTCAACACATTTACTGTTGTCTCAGTGTCATGAAACCAGCAGTCATATGCTGCGTTTTCGATTAACTGATCCTGCAGACTATTCTGAAGAAGATCGCATTCAATTGACCTTTCAAATGATACAAACAAATATGAAAGGAGCAATGGGAATGTATATATTCCCACATATCTAACATGCTCCAATCTCCCTAACAACCACTTTTATATCCATTCCCATTTTGCCCAAGACGGCATGCGCAATCTACGCTAGGCACCATGCACATGCAGTCCATCTCCACCCCATCATTTCCGCAATGAAGTTTAATCTTCACAGCCAGATGTAGGTCTCACCGACGCCCTCTTCCGGTATCTTCCATTTCGCCCCCAATTGCCAGTTCCCGTATGCAGTAAATGTGATAGAGTCGCCTAGATCAGAAATAAAAAGCAAGAGAAAGGATCCAGAGGAACTGGGAAAGATGCGCACAGCTTCCACCGCATCGGGTCTCACTGGGCAGCGGGATGGGAAGTATAAAATGTGGGTACGGTGAGGCGCCGAGTGGGGTTGATGCTTTGGTTCATTAGCAGTGATCCAATTAATCATCTGGACTCAGTTGAGGAATTGGTCCGTCAATGAGAGGGTTTGTAAAAGTGGATAGTACGGTGGCTCATCCATGACTACGAGTTTAAGTCCACAAGAGGGGTGATATGTGTCAGTAATCAACCAAAAGGGCCTATTCTGTAGATAGCTGAGCATCCAGCCAAAGACCTGGGGAGAACGCTATGGAAGCATTCCGGTCAGGGGGAGGTTGTAATGTCGAATAGCAGAGATGTAGTGGTGCACATGGATGCCATCGGGGAGATCGGGCGGGAAGATCGGGACCGCCCCGCAAGCATCCCCTCACCGCCGCAACCTCTGTCTACTTTCTGCTCCAGACCCTCGATTCGGACACATTTTCCCATCGGAATAATTGCTGATTCTGAAACGAAATGGACCTCGGAAGAGCCCCATTGCATCATGGCCGATCGCCTACCCCGCATTGAAGAAGTGTTGGCTCCTGAACCCACAGAGGATGGACAATGTATAAATACCATGTATCACTCTCGTAGCAGGAATTTCTCCTTTATCACCCATACCCTCTGCTTGTTCTTCATTCTCTCTCTCCTTATTTTCTCACCTCTTCCATAAGCTTCATCATGCCCAACACCAAGATCGTCCGCGTCCCGCACCTGGGCGGCATCGACGCCGCCTACCAGATGCCGCACCCCTACGACCCCAAGAAGCCGACCCTGGTGCTGGTCAACTCCTTCACTACCTCGTCTGAGCTCTACCGCCAGCAGTTTGCCAACAAGAAGTTGACCGACACCATGAACCTGCTGGCTATCGAGCTGCTGGGCCACGGCCAGACGCGCACCAGCCGCGAGAACTGGACGTACTGGGACACGGCCGAGATGAACCTGCAGGTCCTTGATGCGCTAGGCATCGACAAGGCGTTCGTGCTGGGCACGAGCCAGGGTGGCTGGATCACCGTGCGGATGGCGCTGCTGAGACCGGAGAAGGTGAACTGATCCCTAGCCAATCTTTTAAGCTTGAGCGCCAGACTGACGGCGTATAGATCGCGGGCATCATCCCCCTGGGCACCTCGCTCGACTACGAATCCGAGCGCACCCGTCAGCTCAACTGCTGGGACTGCCCGACGCTGCTGACGCCCCTCATCGAGAAGTGGACGACGAACGAGCCCACGCCCGACTTCGAGCCCGACCTCGAGTACTGCGACTATCTCATCGACATAGGCTTCGGCAAGGACTGCCCCCAAGAGGTGCGCGAGTTCTGGCGCGCCACGATCAAGGAGAACTACCGCGGCGACGACGGCCGGCGGCGTATCCGCATGGCGGCCATCAACCTGCGCGACCGCGACGGCCTGCACGGGCGGCTGGCCGACGTCCGCTGTCCGGTTATGTGGTTACATGTGAGTATCATCTTGCCTTGCAGATATCTACTGCCCTGAGACAAGATACTGACAGCGAGTAGGGCACCAACGACGTTGTCTACTCCGTGGCCAACGCGCAGGAGGAGATTAAGAAGTTCGTCAACTCGCCCGACGCGCAGCTCGTCACGGTCGAAGGGGGCACGCACTTCCTCAGCGCCTCGCACCCGAAGGAGGTCGACGAGGCCTTGATTACGTTTGTGACCAAGTACAGCAAATAGACACCTCCAGTACATACGTGGTATGAAGGTACATACTGTATATAGATACATACGTACAGAGAACTATGTATATAGATACATTATGAGTCTCAAGATATCTCAACCGTCGAGTAATCATGCAAAAGACGTCTTCTTCCCCTGTTCTCATTTCTTTGCACTTTAAGATCGCCGGGATGTCCTACAGAGCACCCTCCTACAAACTATACAAGTATCCACCGCCTGCTCTCAGCGATAGTTAGTCTCCCACTAATGCTCAAGTGAATTGATCGAGTTTTCAACTCGCCAGCGAGAACCAGGAACAAGTTACTATGTACAGTGGTATATAGAATGATAATCATAGCCACACGTAAAGTTATGCATAAACCGCTATATCAAGACATATATTACTATAACACCCCGAAACTGCTGCAGACCTGGCGCCAACAGATCATGTAATCAAACAGGACACTTTCATTTCAGAAGAAGATGAATGGAGACTAACATTTTGCCAATTATCTGTCTCGGTCTCAGAACAGAATTCCTTCAAGACCTCGTTTTGCATATAGTATGTAGGTCCAATGTCTAACTGCTTATCGTGCCAGAATCCAGAATCTAGATCAGCTCCATTAAAAAATACAGATTTTCTTTATATATATCTGTTAGAAGGGCTTTGGAAGCCACTAAAACCTGTATCAAGATTCAAGAACAGGTAGGCAAATCAATAAAAACAATTACAAAAATCCTCAATGAGATATATGTATTTATATGTGCAGAGTACCTTGGTATATAAGGCAGCTAAGCAGGACTGCTTGTTCAACCTATTGGTATAATATACATAGACAAATGCATAATCCTGCCAAGGATTACCTATTTCGGACGCATAAAATGCTGACTAGTCAACCAAAATAACGGTTATTTACGTCTGTTTCAGTATGTTCTAGTCAGGATATCACCATATCCACAATTCAGGATCAATTTAATTGAAAGTTAAGGTAATTCAAACTCAAGAGTGTTTAGGAGAGCGATAAATATCGATTTGGATGTAAGAGATGTGCTCATGCTCTTATAGTGGACAGTTATTTAAAAGATTGTGTTTCTAGGTGCTGTGACGGCGCCCAGTCATAGTATTATTAGCTGAAACTATGGTAGCTTGTCATACAGAATCAAAAGCATGGAGAAGAAAAAGAGAGAAATCATGGCATTGTGAGGTGGTTGATATAGCCGAGTAGTCCCGGCAGTATCTCCCACCGCCTACTCGTCCGCCACGCCGTCACAGGTGCCGTGATGGTTAGGAATATATATTTACAACCCAGGGAGAGTATACCACACTTCCATGGAAACATGATTTCCACAGCAGTAGCATTTCATTCTATAGAGTTTTAATTCAAAAAAGGGGTCACCATAATCCTTAGCTTGTCTTTGCTCTATAAATTTATTTTCATAGTATTCTAATATAGTGGGAGATAGATATCGGGCTTAAAATGTCAGAGGAAGTTGGAAAATTTTCTCGAGGCTCCTTGAGCTCTACAACCATTCAGGATTTGATGATGTTCCGCTGTATACAAGGCGTCCAAGAAGAACCGGGACTGGGGTAAGCAGTTCCGGCTGAACATGCCCAACTACGGCTTTTTGGTGTTCACTCCCGAGAACACGGTGTGCGATACGCTCTGCGATAACCATGCTGGGGCCGGGCCGGATCTTTGTGCTGAGGTGCCGGTTTATGATCAGTGTTCTGTTTGAGCTGAGGGACTAAGTATCCTCTCTCTTTATGATGGGACAGTGTAACGCTGTGGTCTATATGGAACCCATGGGCTGGTAGTTAGGTGATTACATAAGGCACTAATGCTATTTGGCCATCTTTGAACTCCAGAGCTTTGAGCAAAATCCTATCTGACGTCTTATCCATGTCGATCGACAGAGGCTGATGTTGGAGGATGAACAAGGAGGTGTGGGATGAGGAGACGCAATCGTATTACCCTGCGCCGCCGGTCGAGGGGGCGTAGTGGTGAACCTAGGGAATCTGTCCCAGCAGTGGACGAACGACGAGTACATTTCAAACGTGCACCGGGTGATCAACCGGTCGGATGTAGACCGGTACTCCATCCCATTCAACTACAATGGGAATCCGGACTTTGTGATCCGGTGCATTGAGTCGTGTAGCACAAGGGCGGAGGACGAAAGGTATGCGCCTATCTCAGTGGACGACTACGTGCGGCAGAAGTAAAGGATTTGTATGGGCGCGCGGGCATCTATTCGGTTGCTGAGCGGGTCAAGACAGAGGCAGTAGCTTGATCATCGATGTATGTTGCGCTAGCTCAAGGAGCTATGTTATTCTCCTGACAAACAGCAATTGCCAATAGGATTTCCCTCCAGAATGACCACAACGTGCCATGGTTTGCCTCTTGGACGGCCCTTAACTCAAGCATCAGTTATCCCACTCTGTTGTGGGGTTCGACCACGATGCAACGCATAGATGCTGAGTAAATTTATGATCTACCATTTCCGATTGTCTTTTGACGACCAATTATTTCATCTTGAGCAGCTTGAAGCAGAGGGATGTCTTACTCCATATCTAGTTTGGTCACGCAGAATGTATGGTCCCTCCAACGGGTCTTCCTCGATTAAGGGGGTATACTATTACTGCTGTATACTAATCTAGTTATGTAATCCTTAGAAGTAGAATTCTCCTACACTAAACGTCACCTATATAATATAATAGTATTAACATAATTCAGGTAGTAATGGATTCATACACTTTAAAGTTTATCCTTCTAGTTTTCTATAGCATAACAATTAGCCATTAACATGATATTAGCAGATACAGATATATATTCTCCTTTCAAAATGACTATCTGTGTTAAGGCTCTTCCTACTCTTCCTTGCGAACTTTGGGGGATATATTCACTGCAAGGATCGACAATGCCGTACGGAGTTATGGAGAATCTTCGGTATCAATGGGCCCCTGTGGAGCTGCAAGTTCCGCTCGGCATTTCAGGGGCAGTTTTACGAAAGATCATCAGATCGGGGCTTCATCTTGTTAGTCGGGCCTTTAGCCGACCCACCCCCAGATTTTGCTCTCATGACGACAGAATGCAGGCTGAGTCACAGCCACAGGGTTTTGTTCGAATACGAGTCTCCCCTTCGGGTCAGGCCCACTCCAACATTTAGGGTTCGGGCGTCCAACCCAAAGGTCGATCTGAGACATAAGGCTTGGCTTGGGTTTAGGTAGAGCAGCCTCAAATGCCTTGCCAACGTTCCACTCAGCAAGGCAATTCGCATTCGTATGCGACGCGACAATTCTTGCAGCCAGTGTAGGTACTCCGCTCAAGATCAAAATATCTGTGACGCTAGTATTGCAGCATCTGGTCAGGACTATAAGTACCCCGATATGGCCTTTGAAAGCATTCCACTACATCATAACACAAAATCAAGAACTTTCAACATTATCAGCTTTTCTCCGTCGCTTGTATATCAAAACCATGAGCTACATCGGCCCCGCCATAGAGTGCTCCCCATCGGCGATTGCCACACCAGCAGTCTTCGGCGCCGAAATCCTCTCCCTCTCGGCTTCTTGGGTCAACAACTTCACCCTCGACGTGCCTGGTGATTTCAACTACAACCATGGGGCTATATCCGTGCAGAATGTAGACTTCTGCAATGTGACAGTGACCTACACCCACCCAGGTTATGACGACCGTATTACCGTGGAGACCTGGCTGCCACGCAACTGGAACCAACGCCTGCAAGCCACAGGTGGAGGAGGATGGAGCGCGGGCCGGTTCGTCTTGTCTCAGTTCTTTATGGGCGGAGCCATCGGAGAGGGGTATGCGACCACGACGACCGACGCAGGTCTAGGGGAAACAATGCCAGACGCATGGGCTCTGAAGAGCCCGGGGAATGTCAATCTAGAAGCCCTCCACAACCTGGGCTATAGATCTCTCAACGACCAGGCTATTATCGCCAAAGACCTGGTGCGCAGCTTCTACGGCATCCCCCCCGTGTACTCATACTGGAGTGGCTGCTCCCAAGGCGGACGTCAGGGTCTCATGCTTGCACAGCGATACCCGCACGCCTATGATGGAATTGCTGCCTCCGCACCCGCGCAGTCGTGGCCCCAGCTTACTACTTCGGTTTACTACCCGCTCCTGGCTCCGCTCTGGGCCGGGGAGCCGTCTCCCCTGGCGTGTGAATTGGAATTCCTTACCGAGGAGGCTGTGAAACACTGCGACCCCTTGGACGGTATTGTCGATGGTATCATCTCGGATCCGGACAGCTGTGATTTCGACCCATTCAGCGCCGTGAATAAGACTTTCTCGTGCAGCGCTACTGGAAAACCCATGCGGCTTAGCAGAGCGGCAGCGATCACTGCGACAGCGGCTTGGTCGGGACCTAGGACTGTTGCCGGGGATTTCCTGTGGTATGGGGTGAACCCCGGGTCGGACATCACTGGGTTGGGTGTTGCGCCGGGCCAGAACATCACAGCTAGCACAGATGAGTGGCTCGGCTTGTTTGTGCTCAAGGACCAAAGCTTCAACGTCACCAGTTTGAGTCATGAGGAATATGACCGGCTTTTCCATCTCGCCGTCCAGGAATACACCGATGTCATGGCTGCCAATGACCCCGATCTTACGGAGTTCAAGAAAGCCGGAGGAAAGCTCCTCACTTACCATGGCATGGTAAGTCACTGACTATTATATTTTCTGAGTGGGTTCCCTTGCTAACTGACCAAAGGCCGATGGCAGCGTTCCAACCAAGGCCACAGAGCATTATTATCGCGCAGTCAGCAAATTGATTCCTGAAGTACAAGACTTCTACCGGTACTTCGAGTCTCCGGGCCTGGCCCATTGCGCTGGCGGCAGGGGCGGACAACCAACCACTGCCTTTGATGCATTGAGGAAATGGGTGGAAAACGGTACTGCGCCCGAGTTCCTCCCAGTTCGGGTCAACGGGACGGATGGAAAGGAGCAGAACCGGATTCTGTGCCCCTATCCAGCCAAACCAATCCAGCAAGGTGGAAATGCTTCTCACGTCGGAGGCTTCCGTTGTGTCGATTAAGACCTTGAACGCTAGTTATCTGCGACGATAGCTGTACACAAGACGTTGTGGATCGAGCCAGCGTTGTATCCCACTTTCACTTCTGACCTGTCCTTTTCTTTATAGAACCACTTGTAATCATAGACTCAGCTTCTCAATTTCACATATGGGTATTCCACAAGCCAAACTCGAGATAGAATAGCGAAAGAACACTAATTTATCAATTATTATGGAACGGCTTCAGATGAATCCACGAATCCATCAAGGGACACCAATCCTTGATAAACGTAAACTGTTGGACAGTCGACCCATTTGTTCCGCAGGCCACTGGACGTACTCTCGATGATACTCATCAAGGTTGCTAGAAATGCCATTCATGATATGTTCAGGCCACTCACGGATAAACCACGCGAGATCCAGTCGTTTCAGCAGGACCGTAAAAAAAGCAAACACCACCAAGGCAACTGGTCTTCGCTGCTGTACGTCTGCTAAAAAGAGATCCGGCAGTGTATACAACCAACCGAAGATTTGGGGCCAGAGTTGAGACTCTGGCAGCCGGGAAGTGGCACCAAATACGACATCGTAGCAGTAATAAAGTCTGTCCAGCACCTGGGAGTAGTCTGTATAGCCGAGACCGCTGTCCGGGAAAGTCGCGGATATAAGGTGCCGTACTTGGGCCAGGTGATCTCCATATGCCTGCGAGACCAGTTCTTCACCGTGAAAAAAAGGTTCCTCGGGCAGGGAAGTCATATCTTCTGGATCGGCACCATGGATGGAGGAAAAGTCGACCGAGAGAGTCGCTCTACATCTTTCCAAAATCGTCCGCAGACCCATGAATAATGACAAGCACCCTGGACCACCGTCATCGCGGTAAGCTAGATACTCCCCAGGCTGGGGTCCCTTCGCAAGCGAGCAGATAAATATGAATATCGAAGATGCATAAAGTGCAGGACTAGTGGTCGTGTCTAGATGTGGAATCGCAGCTGTGACCTCGCGAACAGCGGTCTCATAATGCCGTTCAGCCACCGCGTAGAAGTCAGCCCTCGAGCCCAGGAACGAATGGTCGGCCGAGTGGCGTGCCAAGTGAAAGCCCGAAAACGCAAGAACAAGGCGCAAAACATAATGGAACGTGAAACCTAGTCGAGAAAGCTGGTTCTGCATGTGGTTCCGAGAGGCTCCCAAGTCCTTTGAGGTTATGAAATGATGGAAGAGTGCCATGTCAGTGGCTGTGAACTGGAACGGCTTTTTGGCTACAGCTTGGCGCAACTGGGGATTTGGCTCGTCCTGCTGTTGTGTTGACAGTAGACGTGAGCTACGCCCTCTCTTTGGAGGAGTAAAATTGGGCTGGAACGAGGAGATAAAGGTGTAGCTGTCATTGGGTGATGTGGAAGTCACTTCTTCCTCTGTGGAGGGGGTGGTGGAAGAGCTTTCTGGATTTAAATTATAATCACAGTCAATGGAGTGACGCAGACAGTTGCCGCAATTGGGTTTCACTTCATCACACTAGATTTGAGTTGTTTTTAGTACATGCCATCATTGGTTGTGTAGGTGGCCAACCTTCACCCTGCGCCTTTTGCAGTTCCGGCACCCGAGACGAGACTTCTGATGGGATCGCCGAGAGACCTTGCCAGTGTATGGGCCAACTCTAGGAGGCATCCTGTACCATGGAGCGATAGCGATGTTGCGAACTTGGGTCTAATAATAGCTAATAACAATAGAGGAAAAGAGGAACACTGCAGGGATAAATTGTTGACACAGGCTTGCTCGTTGCTTGCTCCAGAAGAGAAATGAATTCTCCTGACTTCTTTAGTGCCTATGCCGAGACGCCGGTCCCTTAGCATCGTCGGATCTATGGGCCAATAAAATTAAATGCCCATTGTCTGAGGCTTTCCACCCCAGGATAAGGAAAGTTATCTTCCAGTCCAGGCTCTAGATAGATTGATATTGTTTTTCTGTGAGCACTCTAAGAACTATGTAAGATTGGCTACTAATGTCCGACTTTAGGGGTTCGGATGAGCATGGAGTTACCCTATATTACCTAAGCAAGAAGAACTAACTAGTTAATCACTGGCCTTGCGAGACATCAAATTCTCATTATATATTCTGTATATGGTTTAACACTCTATCTAGTTACGTATAAAATAATTGTGTAGAAGGTCACTAGTTCTGGCTCTGACTGGATGGACAGTCCTGTTCAGCGATAAAGAACATGACAACAGATAAACGGCCTTCTCAGAGAAATCTGATTTGCAACTGAAAGGCTCATCTAGCTGGCTGACTGTAACTTGATGAGTAGATCCTAAACGATTAAGGAGTTATCTCATATAGGTGAAAATGCAGGATTTCTTTATGACAGTGTACATAGTAAAAAAAAGGAAGGAAAAGGGATGCAGCTCGCTGGGGGCAGGAGAACAGTCGACTTGAGTAGAGAGCTTTCAATCCATGATGACCCTCTCAACATGAGTGGGATACCGGTCATTTAGGAGGGCCTTCCCTCGATGGTGTGGACAGGGTCGATGATCCATCAAACCCATTCTTGCGAAGGTAATTCTGATCACAGGACTAATATCACTACACAGAAGTAATAAGTAGTAATATCAACAGATACCTCCCTCTATTGTCCAGGTAATATACATCCATAATCATAACAAAGGAAATATTGAGAATGAAAGTTGATGAAATGAAAACAGCAGGCGTCTTGCCATGATGGCCGGTGATCAGGCTGAAAATAAGCAGAACAAGCAACACAATACATATCCTCTAATTAAACAAAGGCGCAATGATGATTCCTCATAACCAGCTCTCACGCGCGGCTAAGAAGGATACGCCATTTGCGCTGTACTCTGATACCCAGTTTGATCAGGTCTCGTCCGCAACTCCATCTCCTTCTCCTCCTGGATCAATGCACAGCATCCACACCAGAAGGTAACACAGCAGTCTCCGCAACAGGAACCGTCGATGCCATGCTTCTGGCGCATCTCACCACGCCGAATCGTCTGAATGATCCATTGGCAGTAGCCGAGGGCGAGAACAGTGAAAATGGCGCACTGTAAAACACGGGTCAGCTAAGTAAAAGCCACTGGTATTATTTTAGGGGTACCTGCCTCCGAGTTAATACTACTGTAGTTTTGAAGACTTGGATCCTGGATTCTGGCCTGAGTTTTGCCAAACGTCAGACACGGAAGACAGCAGGTTGCGAAGCCTTTGATGGATGCTAAGTCAGCTTGAGGCGGGAGAAGAGGATACATATGAGTACGCACAGAGTGAGCGTGGTGAGAAGCAGTCGAAAAGTGAAAAATTCCAATCTCGGCTATGAGAGGTTTTGTCGTTTGCGGCCATTTTGGAACAATTCAAGGCAATGTTCTTTAAGTATGAGATTTGGCAGCAGTTTATGGTGGGCACTCGGTGACCAGGACGAAGGATTGGAGGAGGATGTTGCCGAATTTCTGTGGTGCAGTCGCTTATATACCCCTGGTGATTTAACATTCTGACAAGAAGGTGCGAGAAATTATCCTGTAATGTCCTCATCTTTGACCCAAACCGGAAGTTCGCATTCGTAAAGTGGCTTTCCCGATATGGGCTAGGGCTATGCGGACAACTAGATTGCCTAGTGGGTTGTGGCTGAGTGGGAATATCATGCCCTGCAGCCCTATAGGCTATATTTTTGGGTTGATTAGTTAAGTGGGCTGGCGACTCCTAGGTACCACTTTCTAACTTTTTAGTTTCTTAATTGACAAAGTGAAGTTTCTAACTTGCCAGTCACTCAACTAGGTTAAACTATCTGCAACCCACCTTTTTGGAAGGATTTTTGTGAAGAATACGAATCCGGCTTTCTTGCCCCATGAGTCCAATCCTTTGAAGCTCTTTTAGGTGAAGAAAAGGCCATATCGGAAAGGCTTTCTCGGTGCAGTGGAAAGGTCCGTAGGGCTGCGAATCAGCTAGTCTTCTAGAAGAAAGTCGTATTCGGTGGAGCCGGTTATGAAGCTCTTAAAAGTAAGAAAATCTAAGTTCCGTTTTTCCTGGGCCCCCTAGCCTCATGGTGGTAATCACAGGGCCGAATAGTGTCGGAAGGTTATCGTACAATGAGTATTTTTTTGGCATAGGAATCGTGGCTGCTATCATATATGAACTACAGAATCTTTGCTCTGGCTCTCTTTGTTCCCATTCTCTATCTCTCTCTTGACTTTTCTTCATCCCCCTCCATCCTTCTTGAGCCAGGGTTTGCGATATCTCGTATCACAGTTGCCCTGGAATATAGCCTGGGTGTCTAGGATCGACAGTCATTTAACATAGTTAATATGGGCAAATTCGGTCGCCTGTGCGTCAGCATCGTGCCATATGTGCTCTCATTGGCCACTCTATGTTTTCTCGACATTGTCTTTATATCCGGCACGCTGCTTACTCGAGCTGGCTTATTCCTTGGACTCCACTCGCCACCGGGATATGGAACAAGCCATCTGCAAAACCGGCCGCTGTAAGAGGGGTGTACACGCCCTTCACATTCCTCAGCTCTGGGCGGTGATCGTGAACTCACGTAAGTAGATGGCTTGCTTTGATCCATTGCCGACACCTGAATCGGTCAATTAACTGGCATTTCAGGCTTCATAGTGACTTCATGCCCAATTGACATGTTCGGCGGAGATATTCATTCACTCAAGATCATGGACATTCCCGCACCTCCCAGCCCGCTATCTCCTTCGGTCATGCGGGTGACGGATCCTTCCCAACGGCTCTCCTTTATTCCCATGGGTTACCGCAAAACTTGGTTTGTAGGTTTCTTTCCATTTTGCTCCTTTAATTCCACTACCCCAAATGCAAGACCGTGGGTGTGTTGCAATACCATTCTTGATTATTTATAATAGTTGTTCGTTGGTCGGAACAGGCTCTCCTCGACAATGTGAGGTAGAACTCTCTGAGGGATTACGATCCCGAAAACCACGACTTTCAGCTGGAGACATCCGATCATTTGGTGGTTCAAGCGCATAACTGGGATGCGGTGGTTCAGAGCCATGCTTCCACATTTCTCAAGCTCGATGTTCGGCTCCTTGAGATCCAGTGGAAGCTGGAACAATCCTGAAGGACCGGATACACTCCGAAGAAGAGTCATCGAATGCCGAGAGCACCGACTGCAGAAGGTTGGGATGCGGACTCGGTTCACAAAGATGAAAAAGTCCAAGGCATAGTACCAAAGTCAAGGTGAGGATAGTGAAACAGAGGAGAAGAGTGCATCGGTCCAATATGACCCAGCGTCCTTGCCTCCCAATCGCGTTCCCAGACATCTGCTTCCTCCTTCCTCTGGGGTTGCGGTTAACACGCCGAGGCGCAAACCGTCCAAAAGATCCGAAATCTATTTCGTTCCCAAGTCCTCCAAAAAAGGTAACGTGGCTGTCGAAAAGGAATTCAAACGCTCCCAGCAAGACACCTTCACTGAGACAGCTCCATGGAACGAGTCCAATGGGCCAGATGTAGCAAGACCAACTTCGCCGAGCTCAAGCAAATTGCAGCCAAGTGTACCACCCGTCTTTACCTGGGCAGCAGGGGGCGAGCAGAGGTCGAGTGACTCCAGGAGAGATAGGCAGACCGAGGAAAACCCAGCCACCCTCTTTTTCGGTACGACTTCAGGCTCTGGGGTAAGGACCCGGACTAGCGGAGCTAGCCATGACAGCCAATCTGAGGAAGAAATTGTACTCAATGTCTGTTTCACATACACACGGACCTACTCGAAGCCTCTCGGCCGCGAGACCGCGAATTGTATCTCACTATGCCTCCAAGCACGTCTCATCAAGTGGCTAGTCTTGTCAACAAAGCGCACAGTGTCTCTGATAAAAATCTGGTAGTTCCAGACCATGTCTCTTCACCCGCACGAAGCGGAGACCAATCTTTCCGCGTCACAGACAAAAATACAACGTACATACGACCATCTTTCGTCGTTGTTTGCATTTTTTATTCCGGTGGCATATCCTTCGGAGATATCAGACACATACTGGGGTGCACTCCATGTAATTTTTGAGGAGGGCCTTTCTTGGACAGCAGTATGAGTTCCACTGATCCGCAGCTGTCAAGAGCAGGAGAGACCAAAACAGCCTGTTCGGTGGGTATAGTGCCTTTCATCCTGTCGTTGTCCTCAACAGACACAAGAAATTGCTTCTGAATCTCGAGAGAGGGAATTGCAGAGAGTGCTTCTCTGGAAGTTCCTTTCTCAAAGTTCCCAGCGAGGTGTTCCTTGAATTCTACCTGGGTTTACTATAGATTCTACAGTAAATATGCATACCAAAGGAACTCATACCTTGCAATAGAACATTATCTGAGATTCCGTCACCATTGCTGCTGGCCGAGTTGACCACGTCAGAACTGCTCAATTCCTCATCCGATCCACTACTGGTGCGGTGATCTGCGACTGGACCAAGCTGCGAAGATGAGGCTGAAGATTCTGTGAGAGACAACTCTGTTTTACTATGAGATTCAGGTAATTTTGAAATGATATTGCTACCGGAGCGGTGTTGGGAGGTGGAAATTGGCGATGGATCTTTTGAAGCCTGAGCAGGGGTTGGGCTCTTGGCTGCGTTCGCTGTCTTTAACTTTGACTCGAGATAATCCGAGTAGCTTGAAGCCTCATTAGCAATGAGATTGATAGATTTTTCAGGTTCGCTTACTCGTTGACAATGTTGTTGATGTAGTTAGCGAGGTCTGGGTTCTTGCTCAAGTACTCTGCTTTGATCGCTTCCCGATTGATTGGCTTGTTTTGTTGGTGGCGACTGAGAATTGCTTCACGGATCGACTTTCGCAGGATGGGATCAGTCCCATTGTTGGCTTTTTTGGCCATGGAAGTTAGCAATCTCCTTTTGAAGGAAAGAAGATGCCAGAAAAAGGTACGAAAATGGAAATCGCGTACGTGTTGAGATACTAGGTAATTGTGTTGACTGGGCACAAACAAGCATTACTAAGGTACGCATAATTCCTACGACAAGGAGTTCGGGACCGTATTCGGGGCTGGCATTCGGCAGTGAATATTGGGAACAGAAAGTTCTTCTCGTTGCTGATACGACAGGCAACAAAAATCTAAATGAGACTGTAGTATTCTAACATTCCAAAATCCACTAGAGTTACACCTCGTCCTGACACAGGATACCCCAATAATAGCGGATTCTTACTGCCCTTACAATTTTATTACAAGACGAGGACCATGGTAGAACCTTGAGCTTTTCTTATCACGAGCGGACAACACTCGCGGATATGGCTGTCTAAAATGCCAAACAAGTCTTAACCGTACAATCTCAGTATACGTTTGCTTCTTGTTGAAAAAGGAAATTGAGGTCATCACATGCATTGGGTCCCATAGGAGCAACATGGCTGTTGTAGCATATAGGGTCGGGATCGATGGATTTGAACATGATGACAGTACTATGAAAGTTGCACGGTATGCCACTGAAAAGGTCCAGGCCTATCTTGATAAATGTAACCCCTCCATCAAGTCAAGAATAAGAGATGGTAAGATATGGTCTGAGCCCAATATTGAAGGTCTCTTATGAAGATAGTTGAAGAAGCTGTGCAATGGCTCCACTTCTGATTTGTCCAACTATGTGAACCACTCACAAGAGCTACAGAGTACTAGGAGTAGACTATGCTTCACAATGCTCTCCGCTTAATAATTGTGGTAAGCGAGCTCAGAAAGCCCCGATTACTGGTCAAAGAGCCAACATATTCTATTATGTATTCTGTCTGTATCACCAACTGAAACGTTTAGCCATTAACTTCTCACTCTACTAGGGGCTCATTAAAATGCGGTTAAAAAAAAGTAGGTCACCTGTCCGCGTCAAGGTTTGTCCGAAATTGCTGAGAGACCGGAATTCGCTGATCTAGGGACATTGAGTCCGAAATCGTCTCTTCACAACATTTGGAAAATTTGCTCTCCGTTTCTGCACTCTGACAGCCTTTTCAGGTCAGACCTTTTAGCCTGGGCTCCTTCACTGCTCCCATTTTGATCCCTCACTTGCGTGTTCCAGATTGGTCCGGGGTTACGAAGGGATCCTGATGCCTCCTTTATTTGTGCGACTCCCAGGAATCCTCTGGATTTGCTTTGATACACGTACTGATCTTCGCTCTTAAGTTTGATCAGCCATATGCCCCGCCCCACCTACAGTGGCAAGCTGAAGAGTTTAATAACCTCTGCGATTTTGCGTTATACAGTAGCGTCAAATGGTTCTCTGAATGCAGAAATTAACTCTCAGCACATGTCTCTGCCGATGGTTGATATTCATCTCGATTTGATGCGACGACCATGAATATAAGGTATCATTGATTTGTTGCCATATCCAAGGATCCCACCAACTGCTGGAAGTACGTACAGTACCTTGGCAGAACGAGCAGGACCGTATAAGAACCCCGACAGCACAGTGTATTACATCGACTCTGAATGTTATTTACCCTGCCCGAAGTAACTATTGACCATATAGGGGCCGATGTTTCTCAGTGAAATAGGCCAGCCACAATTAATTTTCTTTCTGAGAGGTCTCTAGATTATGGACAGAATCCCTCAGCAGAGTTATCAGCTGATCACAGACTTCTTTGGCTGAAATCAATGCTACTGCACAGCGCTGTCAATTCAGAGATGCTGTAGAACTGGGAAAGAACAGAAAAGGAAAAAAGAGATATTACTAACACAGTGGCTATGTAATAGTGGTCCGAGCAGTGGATTGTAATCTTAGAGGAATAACGTGGATTGGACCCATATGTATAGCTGCTATGGGGCCCATCTTCTTGATATCCCAAGATATGTCCGGGATATTGGAAGGAGCCCTCCTCGTCCCCTTGCTATGCACCAATAAAAATGGCAAGGACTTTCCCAACTGTCAAATGAAAGTGTCACGTAAATTGTGCAAAAGACTCAACAGGCATTTATCTCCACACACTACTGTTGCGACCGAGATAGGAAATGTGAATTAAATGTAGTGAAATCTGATAATCCTGGGCGTCAACAAGGATTGTATTGCCGCAATCTGCATTGTAGTACAGGTAATGACGCGGGATTGGACTGCCATTATAAAGCCCAGTGCGTCAATAATAGCAGAATTCTTTTTCCATGCAACATTCTGTAGTATTGGTAGGACTCTGAAGCCCATCAAACTACAGTGCTGGCCTTCAATGCTCTATTCAAGCAAGCATACGTTGTTATGTTAAGTTATCTTATATGTGTTGGCAGGCAGTAGACCTCGGCAAGTCCCATGGGAATTTCAAAATTTCACTCCCACTCCCATGGAGCAAATTCCCATGGGCTTGGGCAGCCTCCCTTGGCCCACCCATGGGAGTCCCATGGGACTCCCATGGGAATCCCGTGGCTACCCACTTTCTGCCTGAATTTGCATAATCCTGCCAAGGATTACCTATTTCGGACGCATAAAATGCTGACTAGTCAACCAAAATAACGGTTATTTACGTCTGTTTCAGTATGTTCTAGTCAGGATATCACCATATCCACAATTCAGGATCTGTAACGGCGCTCAGTCATAGTATTATTAGCTAAAACTATGGTAGCTTGTCATACAGAATTGAAAGCATGAGGGGAAAGGAAAGAATCTGCAGGGCTTCATGTAGTGTGATATATGTAGGCAAGTAGGACTGGCAGTATCCCAGAGACAAAGGGATGCTCAACACCGCCTACCTTACTGCCTAGGTGTGCCGCGCCGTCACAATGATCCACAAAGACAACCAAATGGCAAATTCTACAGTGTAAGGATAACGAATTGAGCAGAGGAGTATCACAGTGACATCGAGATCTGCTAGATTAACTTCCGATTCGGTTGTATCATTTCTCGAACCGCTTCTGCAAAGATACACACTCCTTTGCGCCACGAACTGCTCACACAGTCCTATATATAAGCTCTATTGAGTCACGCTCTTATCCTGTTCTGTATGCTTCAGTAATAATAATATTAAAACTCGCAAACAAAATATATTCAGAATCAAGAATAACAACAAACGCAATTAGTTGACTTATGCATGCAAGAAGTAGATATAAGGATGCTTCTTTGACCGCATTAATTAACTGCTCTGCAAGACGGGTAAGGGGGCATCTGCAAGTTCTGTGCGTAGTTTCCCATCGGTTTCTTGTACCGCCTCGCCCTCCAACTCGGCCATCTCGTCCAGGAGCTGGACGGTCTCAGCGGGGCTGGCGATCCAGGCTGTTGTGCATGCGAGGCGTGCCTGTCACAGACATCAATATTTGATCTTTGAATAAAAAAAGAGAGACGGATTAAGGAGAATGGAATCCGGGAAAAGGGTAGACCAACCTTGAAATCGTTGGCTCCAGCTGAGAGGAACTGGTCACCAACGTGCAGAGTCTTTGAGCGTTCGATGCCGCCGAAATAGCGCTGACACGCGCGCACGCCCCAGGATTTGTCGCCAATGTCGACAAAGACATCACTTCCGCCTGCAAGGAGGATTAATAACTTCCCAGAGCATACTCTAAGGAGATAAGGACAAACCGTTGAACGCGCAGAAAGGCAGCCTCGACCCAACTTCGGACCGCTCGACCGTGTTCTGCACGACCAAGACAGTCTCCTCCAGCTGCTCACGATGCATCTTGTGTCCCGGGAGCGGAACCACGCCCACCGCCCGCTCTTTGCGCAGTACTTCAGCCGGCAGATTCAAGTTGCTCACGCACTGGCGCAGTGTCGTCTCTGCAAGATCCAGAAGCTGCGTGATATCCTCATCCCGCCACTGCTTCATCTCTTCGAGATGCCACTCACTGCGGGGAACATAGGTAAGCAGGTCCGGAGAGGACTGATCGAACCGGAAGAGATAGTTGCTCTCCCCTCCCAGGATGATCAGGCCATTCTTCTGCTCTTCGGATAGATCCGGAGAGGCCTGCACGGCGTCGAGAAGGCCCTTCAGACGCCCGTAGTACTTGGCCGCGTCCGTGTAGCCGGCGGCCGTCACGATCCCGACCTTCCTGCCACGCCGCAAGAGGCGCAGGATGCGTGGAATGACCGGGTTCTCATTCGTGATGGAAGCTCCATCGTCGTAGAGCGTCACGTCACCGTCGAACGTGACCAGCTTGATCTCGCTGCGCCGGACGAGGCCCATCAGCTGGGCCGTGTTCAGGATCAAGCGGATGTCATTGAACGACGGGGCCACGAAGCGCCGTCTGCTAATGAAGCGGCGCTTGTCCTGATAGATGAAAGCTTCCTCGAGCAGCAGGGGGGTAAAGAAGGTCCCCACCGTGGGGACCAGGAGCTTGAGCTTGGACTTGCCAGCAGCACCGCTGTTCTCGTGGGCAACTGGACGGATGGTTAGATTTCTCAGGCACCAGAGTTAAGAAGAACGTGATTTACCGTGCTCGTTGATGAGATTCTCCACATCACGCATGATCTCCGCATAGCGTTTATGGGTATCGGCCGCGACCTCGACCAGCTGGTCGCTGTGCTCCTGATAGACAGCCGTCGGCTGCGAGTGCAGCACGAACGGAACGGCAAGCAGACCCTGTGTATTGTCAGAAAGGACATCTTCTATGTTGCACGTTGCATCTTGAATGTAGCATTCCCGGGAGGCAGCAGGATTCTTCGTATACAGGTCAAGCGGTGAGGGTCGAGGCCAGCACCTACCTTGATCCATTCGATCTAGTCTCTGGTCAGCAACCTACACGGAACAAGGGCAGAGAAAAGCAATATGAAGTCCAGAGCAGCAGGAGAACAACTTACCAGCTGGTCACGACGGTGTGACTGGCATGCCGAACCAAGGTCAGTGAGCTCCGTCAACCCTGTCTGGCCACGATGGCCGATATCCAGGGACTATGACGCAACGGTAGACAAGCACGCACCTTGAGCGCATCTGCAGCATGTCAGCAAGAAACATCACCATCAACAGGGAGGTCCGGCTCACATTCCACGCGATACCGGGTCGTCATGATTGCTGATGCCTGGAGTTGGGTCAGGGACAGCGAGCATCACGCTGTTGACGGTGACAGCGGACAGCTAAGGTCGAGACCCCAGCGCTCGGACGGCCCGAGTCTGTTGGTCTGTTGCTGTTTTTGGCGCTGGCCTGCAGTAGCGGCGTGGAGAAGACGCGCCGGTTCGTTCAACGACGATCCAGAGCGCGATCCGGGGGTGGCTTCGAGCCCTTCGAGAATCGAGACGATTCGTGATAGACGGTCGACGGCGCGCCGTGGCGGGGCGGAGCGACGCTCCGGGCGGCTCCCAGCTGGCCTGTACGACACCGCATCTTGCACCTCTCGATGCCGCCGTCTTGCTGATAATGCAGTGTCTATGGGAGGAGAGATCCAGCTGAGTGGCTATGCACATTGCCTTTCGAGTCATCCCGTCCACTAACCATGAGCTAAACAGTCATCTCCATGTCCGACGTCAGTATCATCGACCGCCCCCATCGAGGCTCACCGCCTGCCGGTCGATATGGACTGCACTGTCCAACACCATGATCTTTTTTCTATCGTGGCACGGAGGCTCGAAAAAGTGTGAAAATTAAGATGAAACCTTGTATCTCCGCCACGAGCGGAGTCATTTCTTGCTCTTGTCATCCATCGCAGGCACTCCATGCCCACTTGATTAGGTGCTTACTATCCGACAGAGACCGAAACCCATATGCTTCTCGAAAGATGTTTTGCCTGCTCGTTGACGACGTTGAGCCCTAGCTCAATCCTACAACATTTCTTATCCTGGAAAAGACAACCCGTTCTGTCGTCTTTCCATCGCCTCATCGTGCTGAACCGCTGGCCGCCAGGCAGCCGCATTATGTGGCCTGAGTGACGTCAAGCTTTTTGGGTTCCAAAGCTAAGGTGCATCTTAGTACCTATCATGTCAGACTTGTATGCTCGTTGTTGTTCAGGTAGGTCTGGAGATACAGGGTTCCATCACGGCCCCAAGCCGCCGGTTACTCAGCTCCAAGGTCCGCGACGGCATCTGGATCCGCTTAAACGGGAACACGCAGGTAGGGTCACTGCAGGTACCTCAACACCATGACTCAAGAGAATATGCGGAGTCGTCTCTTTTGGACTAAGACAACCGAGCCGCGATCTTTGTGGATGGCAATTCCCGCAGCAGTTGGCCCCGTTCTAGTTTATCCATTGAAAGGGCTAATCACCATCAGAGTGGACATCTCACTGATCTCGGTTTATAAATGGGAGGTCTCGTATCCTTTGATCCTTTGTTACCCATCTTTTCTCCAGCGCATCCACATTGTCCTTCAGTTTTATTTCAGGATTATAATATATCTTTGTGCTTCAACGGCTCTATCTTAGAAAATCAACATTCCTATCTTGCACAAGTTGTTCCTCGAATCCCGTACTCGCAAGGGCCTCATCGACATGCTCTCATACCGCTACCATCAACACAAGTCCAGAATTAACAATCACACATCTCAATCCGCCCAATTCCCAGACCCCAGCATGCAAGAATATCACAGATACCCAGAGGAGCCTCTACCCTCCTACTCCCCATTCAGGTCTTCATCAGACTGGATGAACCCTGATCCAGACGAAAAGCCACCACTTCCCGATGACCAGAGCTACATGGATACCACGGAGTCCATACCAGACTACTCCTCCCTCTCGGAACACCAGCCCTTCCTCCTCCCGCCCGCAACAGGCCGCTCCGCACAGCCCGGGCCCGGCTTCGCAGCCGAATCTCTCTTGACCCGCGGCCTGCAAGTCCCCTCTAGGTCCTCCCGCATCACCTCCGGCTTCGAGTACCCGTCTATCCTAGCCCGCTACAGCGTGTCCGAATCCGACTGGACGCGCTTCACGCGCGAAATCACCTCCGAAGCGGCCCTGTCGGGACGGCAATGGACGACCGCGATCGGGATGGGGCTCGGCACGCTCGCCATCGGCGGGATGATATTCGGGTTCCTGGGCACCATCCCCGCGGTCCTGGTCGCGCGGAAGGCGCGGCAGCACCGCGAGCAGCGGAACCTGGCTGCCGCGGTGGCTCCGGGGAGTGCGTCCGCGTTGGCACGGCGGATTGAGACGTGGAATGAGTGCTTCTTCCGCCCGCGGGGGATCATGATTCGGGTGGATCTGCCGTACGAGGCGGTCGAGGACATGGATGTCATGGACATCAACACGAGTGAAGCCTACAGGCAAGCCGCTGCGCAAGCCGGCGACCGCTCTTTTCGCCAGATATTCGGCCGGAGATCTTCCCACGACGATGAGACAGCCCGGACAAAAGCATCCCGCAAGGGCCGCATCGTCATTATCCCGCTCGAGGGACCGGTTACGTAGGGGATGAGTTTACCGTCGAATTGCAGCCCAGGTACGAATATGAGAGATTCACGGCTCGAAAACGACCAGTGTAGATGCTTGTTTCACGATTTTATTTCACGCAGACGACGACAATGACGACCCGGCAACATGGATTATTGCCGAATGAGCCAAAACCGCAGTTTCTATGTACCTATGTACTTACCGTTCCTGTCCTTTTATTGTGATACTCCCTCGTATCTACTTCATGAAAGTTCCATGTATATGGATATACGGCAGGTATCAGGCATCCATATATCTGAGCCGACGCGGCCTAGGACTGGAGCAGGGGTTCTTTCTCATGGTCTGGTAAATGGGAGGGGCCGTGGACAAAAGTGTCATTATTATTACGCGTCATATCATATCATATTATAGTCTTCATTTCTTCCTTTCCTTCATTAATTTCTTCCGACCATGCTCGATACTCTTAACAGGAGAAACCGATAATGCTATTGATAACAATAAGTCTACTGTTATAGAAGAACAATTCATATTATGCAATATGAGCAGCCTGGAAGACAATAAACACTCAAGGAATATCTACATTAATATACAGAGTGGACGCCGTATGTACTTGCAATTAATAAATAATTTGGTATCATAGCACTCAATATTTCTCCACATCTATCCATTTATCTGTTTGTTCATTCTAATCCAGATCATCTGCATTGCAGGTGAACCAGTCAAGTCGTAAATCTGATTGATATAGGTAAGGGAATAAAATGGCATGCATATCTGCTTACATATCTACCTAGCCTGCCAGTCTATTTCATTCCCGCTCTTGCACTCAAGGCCCTGCATTATGTCCATCAAATCTTGCAGAGAGAAGGGGGGGGAGGGGGGGGGGAAATATTGTTTAACCATCCAGATCACATGTCTACTTTATGATGCCCATGGTCCTAAAGCCGTCAGGGTCGATCCCCTTTGCAAATTCCAGCACGATCTGGTCGGACGTGTCCTTGCTTGCGGTGACAATCGTTAAGAGAATGCTGCGAGGCTCCTACATGTACGCGTTGACAAGTTCTTTACGGATCTTCACGTCGTCTTCAGTCTGCTCCTTGTTTGGGCGGTGAATCAGGCAAGGAAGGCCCACAAGGGTGAGATGCAGTAGCTTAGGACACGAGATCTCCAGCTGTAAAACCTCTCGAGAAAAGGTGCTGTTTCCAGTGAGGCCCATCGCTCCCGTGGCCTCTGAGATGAGCGCAGGAATCTGTACATGCGTAAGTGACGTCTTTGCAAACTCGCGGACCTTCTCTCTGCGCTCGGGTGAAGAGTCCGCTGCAGGAATGATCCTCACGGCGTTCTCTTCTGGAGCGCGATGCAAGATTACCTCCGTCGCAAAGCGGGTGCAGAGGCCATCGTTGACTGGGAAGTGCATCCCGAGCTCTCGTCACCATGATGAGCTGTGGCGGGGAAATGTAGTAATTGACCCTGCGGTTGCGCAGTTCGTCGACAATATCAAGCGATTCAGCCTGGTCCTTGGATTCTAGCGATTCCAGCTGTGCGATATCGAGACCCTCCGGTGGAGAACTGGAAAGGCTGTCTTTGCCGGGGAACTCTACCAGGTAAACAGTGGACTAGGGAGCAGCTTCAGCAATTGCTCAGCAATTCCAACAAAAGTAAGCAGAGGTGAAAGCAGCCCAGCTTTTTGAAAAAGCAGGTGGTGAATCTTCCAAAGCAGTGTGCAACGGGCCAGGCGCTGAGGGGAGGACCCAGAGTTCTCAGATGGAGCATCAACGTGAAATATCAGCTGCCTGAAGAGCTGAGAAGAGGGACAGAGTCGAGACAGCCCCTGGTGTGCAACCAGCGTGGGTTGCAACATTGCGTCGAGCGTCCCACGCGCCTGAAGGCGCTTATCTGTTGTGACGTGTATCGACGGGCAGCGCCATCACAGCTGTACGCAGTATGCGCTCCACACAGTCGACGTATCACGTTGCCGTCGAGTCGCGGTGACCAGCCATCTGATAAGATGCTCCGTCTCCATGGCAGCGCGTTTGTTCCTGCATCAGTCTGCGTGTCTGTACAGCGCTTTCAGCGTAGGAGTCGCACCGAGTGGCTGGTCCATGCTGGCTAGCAAGTTAGGAGTACCCCCAGCTACCGAGGTAGTAAGTAGCTAGTAGGTCGGAGGGAATTCAGCAATTGAATGAAGCAAGAACAGTTTCCTTCGCACTACTCTAGAGACAAAGGGATGATGAGTGCAGATTCAAGATGAGAGGAGACGAGGACGGGGGGTTGAAGCAGGCCTGAGAGGTCCTCTGGCAAGGACCAGGGAGGTACAGAGTACCTGACCACGTATCTGATCGCAGATCAAGGCGCAGAGCCTGTAGAGAGCCCTTTGTCCATGGAAACGGTGAAGACGAAGCAATTGATGAAGCTCTGAGACAGGGGTCCCGGGAGCCCGGCGGGCGGTGTCGTCACGGGCCCGTGCTTCCGCAGCCCAAGACGACCGCCGATGATGCCTCCACAACAGACAAACAACGATCCTACGATCCCAGGGTGAGCCTCCTCTTCTGCTGCTCTCGCCATGCGCCTGCGGTAGAGAGGCCCTCACGCCGGCATCATGGTGTCCTTCTGGCCCTTCAAGGTGAGCATCCTGTTTCCGTCGCAAGGTCCCTCCGCCCAAGCTCTGGGCCATGCTGACCAGCCCCAGGGCGAGGACAACTCCCCCGCGTCCTTTGAGAAGACGCTGTCCAGCCTCTCGACCCGGATCGCAAAGACAGCCAACCGCCTCGACGCCCACCGCCAGCAGGCCCGCCGCTTCAAGGCTCTCTGGACCCTCTACACCACCTTCGCGTACCTCTTCTACTCCATCATCCTCGCCCTCGTCCTGGGATGGCACAACTGGGGCGTCGTTGAGTATGCCGCCGTCCTCGGAGGGCCTGTCATGTACGTTTGATCTCCAGATCTGCAGACATACACAGGGAGCGCTGACGTTGGCAGAATCTACGCTGTCCGCGTCGGCGCGGACAAGTTCTTCGAATACCGCATCTCCCGCACGCAGCACCACCTCGACGAGCTGCACAGCCAGCGCGAGCAGACCATCGAGCGGCTGAAGATCGCCACCAAGTACAACTCGACGCAGCAGCTGCTGGAGAAGTACGGCGGGGAGAAGCCTGCACCTCCGAAAGGCGCAGAAGGGTCGGAGCAGAGAGGCGACGCAGCAGGCCCCGGCGGACCACCACCGCCGCCGCCGCCTGGCCGGACCGGACTCCCTCCGCCCCCAACTGCGAATATACGACGGCCGCAGACACCGCAGCAACCGCCGCAGCATGACCTGATGCCCCCCTCGCCGGGTCTCCCTCCACGACCGCCAAGCAGCGGCAGCCAACCGCCCTACCCCATGCAAGATCAATTCCCCAGCGCACCTCCCTCCCTCAACGAACCCGTCTTCGCGCCCAACGCCTTCCCCTCCGCCGCGCAGTACTACGACGACCAGCCGCGGTGGTACGACCGGATCCTCGACGTGCTGCTCGGCGAGGACGAGACGCACCCGAAGAACCGGCTGGCGCTGATCTGCCGCACCTGCCGGCTCGTCAACGGCCAGGCCCCGCCGGGCATGAAGGACCTGTCCGAGCTGGGCCGCTGGCGGTGCGGCGGCTGCGGCGCGTGGAACGGCGAGGAGAGCGAGGCGAAGAAGGTGCTCGCGGACATCCGGAGCCAGTCGCAGTCGCAGTCATCGACGGACGGGGCGTGGGAGCCCGTGTCGAGGGGGGACGGCGACGTGTCTTCGGGCGGAGAAGGCACCGACGAGGGCGTCATGGTCGGTGAGGATGACCGGGGTTCGACCGGAGAGAGCCAGGAAGGACAGTCCGAAGGAGAATCCAATCGCGGGAGAGGAAGTCGACGGGGTGGATAGTCGAGTTTCGCTCATTCATTCGCTCGTTTCATTTAGCTTTTCCTCCGTGTGTTCCTAGAATCCTTTCCCTCCTTTCTTTTCTTGTTTGTTTTGTCTACTGTTCTTTCCTCCCTAGGTGCAGTATTTCTTATCGGGACCGAGAGAATGTGTGTTTCTTTGGTTATCTCAGTGAGCATGCGGTGTTGTCGCGGCCAGTCCAGTCCAGTTTCGTTTCCTAGGAATATGAGATAATATACTTAATCGCTCCTGGAACATTTCAGAAAACTAAGCCGGAAAATGTATTGGGATTCCCGGATTTCCCTTCAACGACCTATGTGTTCATTCAGTAATATGCCAGGAAATAAATGGTTCAAATCCGAGATAAAGGAAACAGAGAAAAAAAATCCCCTAATCCCAGAACTACTGGCGAAATGTGTCCGAGTATCATCGAGGCTCAAATCCGTACCGTGCCCACTCCTTTTCTTTGAAATCTCGTTCACTGCCTGCACCCGTGTTGAAAATTAATCGACTTGTGCCAGGAAGGGAATGGACTAGGACTAAAACCAGAACTAGACAAGGTAGATAGATACCTGAGGAGATATACATACATACACACATACATACATGCAGTACATTAGATGAACAGATCTCTCTCTCTCCCTCCCATCTTGTTAGAATTGTTATCTAGATCTAGATGCCTAATGTGAATCACACACTTGTCTACACCCTTTTTCTTTCTTTCTTCTTTTTTTATCAAGTTACCCAGTGCACCTATCTATGTAGATTAGTATCCTGCAGCAGACAGACAGATAGACCACCCTGAACCCACTACTTGCCACCTGGGCACATGACTGACCATCGGAAACTCAACTCCTCAAGGTACTGTACGGTGACATAATGCATTACCTAAACTACACTCGGCCATCACATGACATGACATCACGCGCCTAACATACCAGGTACAGGTACCTGCAATGTTTGGTACCCGGTACCCAATCACATAATGTTCCTGATACAATATCCGAACAAAATAACAATAGGAAAAAAAAGTAGAGAAAAAAAGGCCTAAAAAAGAAAGAAAACATGTCGATGATAACTAAGAGTGAATTGAAAAGAAAAACTCCTTTAACTTGCAACTATCCGTTGAAGAGGGCGGCAACGAGCGAGGGCCCAAGCCTCTGATCTCTAGCATTCCTACTAATAATATATTAGAGAGACCCCGCGGCTCGACCTGACAGCAGCAGAATGCGCCAACAGTACGGTGGATATCCGGCATCAATGAAGAAGAGAAGCCAGTGGTCGTAAGAGCATCCCTGTAACAGAGACTGATTATCATACTTATTAACTTCTTGGTGTGGTGCGGTGCGGTTCTACAGCATCGACTCCACATGTACAAGTCCGGCGGACTCGGTCAGCAGGCCTCCTTTCCCGGACCCAATTTACAACTGGACATTACAATGTGCAGTTTACTACAGTGACAGCGAGAGTCCACCGCAACCTTCACCACTGTATCAGACAATACCCCCTGTATTTACTCACTCGACACTGGCAGCTAACTAAACAATTTGTGGCCTTCTGTTTAATTACATTGATTGTTGGAAGACTGCAGCTCTCAACACAACATAACCAAACACAAGCCACGGTGGTATCAAAGAAACAACTCCAAGATCAAGGGTATACATTATGGGGGAGATTGGGGATTGGATTTGTGGGGAAGAACTTGGAGTGCAGATCGTTATTAAATGTAGATCACTTGTGATTAGATATTAGGAAGTAGTAAGGTCGGAGTAAAGGGGG
>ENA-UOXB01000282-UOXB01000282.1-bioreactor-metagenome-genome-assembly--contig:-NODE-282-length-45182-cov-13.009573_pt1 | contig 45182 bp, 29 predicted proteins | sample MGYA00238158_ERZ761615 | MGnify/ENA primary metagenome ERZ761615 (study PRJEB28904, sample SAMN06267902) | bioreactor metagenome | isolation source: Joint BioEnergy Institute, California, USA...
TTTTTTCTTATCTTTATTTTTTATCTTTTTTTTCCCTTATTATCATTGTTATTGTTATTCCTTATTAATATCTGATTTGATTGAACCTCCCCCCCCCCCCCGCCCCCCCCCCCCCCCCCCCCCCCCCGCCGCCGCGCCCCCCGGGGCTTGAAAAATCCTCTCTTTTTTATTAATTTATTTATGTATTTTTTTTCACAGCACTGTAAGTTATCATCGATATACGGATACCTACCTACCCGTCGTAGCCACATTAGCTAAGTAGCTGGTCTGGTGATGGTAGCCTGGGGTCAGTCGTCAGGTCAGGTCAGGTTGGTGCCAGTGATCACGATTATCTCAGATGGTCATGCACCAGGATTTAAAAATCTGAACTCAGTCTCCATGACTAGGGCCACACGTGTTACTTCTATCTAGTTTGTACAGTGCATCTCACAGCCAGCGAGACCATTGTTGGACATTTTATCTGTATTCACTTTTCTAGTACGTAGTAGTAGTAGTAGTAGTAGTAGTAGTAGTAGTAGCAACTGGAGATTAGATCACATCGAGTCTCCGATCCCCGACTCCGACTCGGCCGGTCCCTATCACAATTGGATTTTATTTTCTTGGAGCCGCAAAAACAAAAACACGCCAAGTGGGGCAGATACCTAAAAAGTATACTCCTATATAGACAGACCAGACCTATCATGTAAACCTTGACAATAAAAAAGATAGCCCACTGTGAACAGCAACAGCAACCCAAGGTATCATGTTATCGAAAGTACAGTTCGTAGGCAAAACTCGTAGCAGACGCAGAAACCCGTCTCACATCCACTGCTATCTCCGTCCGTACCGTCAACCCGAGCCAATAAGAAAAAGTCAAGAAAACATTCATAAAGAAAAACATCCCTTTCCTGCGCCGCCCCGTGACCATGCTTAGATAATTGCGGAGAAAACGATAACGCGTAGACCGATCATCCCACAGGTGTCGAGAGGATATCATTGCTGAAACAGACAAAAAGGCAGAGATGGACATGAGATAGGTAGGTAGACAGGTAGATAATGGTGACAAATGCGCAGCGCGGAGCAGCTCGCCCGCGAAGGCGCCGGCTTAAACAACGAAGATCGACATATGATATGCCGGTCGAATGGTAAGGAGGGAGAGACAACAGGGTTATGACGGTGACTTTCTGGCTTTGGCGAGCCACTTGCGCCACCAACTGCCCACGCCCAGGACCGCAGCGCGGCCGTCGTCTCTGCGCTCTGTCCCGTCCGGGTTTCCGACTATCATGGCGAACACCCAGAAGAAGGCGGCCGTCCACACCGCAAGCAGCAGACCCAGGCCGAGGAACGGCGAGAGGAGGTGCACGAAGATCAGGGCGCTGACCGAGTACGAGTCCGTCAATGCCAGCGGCGCGGACCGGTACGGATCATTCTCGTGCTGCTTGCGCCGCGTCGGCGAGCCGGACGGGGACCGTCGACGGCTGCTCGGTCTGGTTCGACGGACCAGGCGTTCCTGGACGTGCAGCGGCGGCACCAGCAGCTGGCACAGCTGCGTCGCAAAGGACGTCGAGCGGAAGAAAGGCACAGGAGGGCAGAGGCGAAGGGGGGAGGAGAAGACGACGAACAGGAGACTGAAGATGGTGTACACGCCGGCACATATCGAGAAGATCGGTACCGAGGTCGAGAGATGAAGCTACATGCAGTGTCAGTCATGTATGTGCAACAGTAACAGATGACACCTGGACAAAGGACTGTGCCATGTCGAGTGGAGGGTCGTTATCTGGATGCCAATGCTTCACAGAACTGTAGAGTAACAGGGCTCGGGGAGCAGCCGGAAAAGAAGTCCACTCACCAGCATCAGCAACGCACTTGGCCCTTTCTCTGACGGATCGGACTCCTCCTCGATTCCAGCATACACAGACACCCGGTTGTGCGCGGAGGGAGCGCAATGCGGGCCATTCTCCCCCGACATATACGACGACCAGCTCGCGCGGCTCCGGTCGTCCTTGGGCGCGTTCCCGCTGCTGCTCGAGGTGAAGTTGGATATCGAGGCCTCCTCCGCACGCGGCGACAGCATGAAGGCGGCGGCAGGCACGGCCGGCGGCTGCTCGAGGCTGCGGGGGACGGGTTCGACGAACGTCGCCGCGGGGATGGAATATGAGGCGGTCGACGAGTCCGACAGCGAGGAGGTGGCCTCTGGCGACGAAGCCCCCGACGCGGGGCTGCGATAGGCGGCGTACGACAATGGCGGTTCCTGCTGCTGCTTCAGCGGCAGGTGCAGCGCGGGCAGCGGCGAGAGAGGGGGGTCGTGAGGGAGGAGGGCGACCACGCGCTCATGCTCGTGGTGGTAGTAGGCGGGCGAGTAGGTCATCTCGGGCTGGGCCATGGCTGGTCGTCAAGCCCGGCCGTCGGACAGCGTCCTCCTGGTCAAGCGTCCGAGGTGGAGAGGAACGGGAAGAGAGATAAGCCCCGAGGAGCAGCCCCAAGGGTGACACAAGGGTTGCAGCGCAACACAGCGAGGACGGCAGAGGGTTCAACACATGGCCGGGGCCAGGCACATCCTTCTGGAGCGTGCGGACGCAGCGCGCGACGGGAGGGGCGCAAGGGGAGGAGGGGCGACGGGGCCAGGAGAGGGGCGGAGGGCGACGAGAACTTATACGACGAGGCCGACGACGACGGGGGCCGCGGGACGGCGAGGGAGAGACATGAGCAGGACGGCGGAGAGCCCACGAAGACCGGCCAAGAGGGCAGAAAGAGGGCAGAGAGGCAGCGACGCAGCGGAGGGCGCGGTTCAGCGCAGCCCATGCCAAGACGCCCAGATGCCGAGCCCTTGGCATGGAGCTGGGCGCGACGGGGTCCGTCACCGGGCGCTGTGGCCGGGGACGACGCGGGAGGAGATGGAGAGAGAAAGCAGAGAAGAGGAAAAGAGAAATAAAAAGAGAATCCAGCATCGTTGCTCGACGTCCGCGCCCTCGCAGCGCCCGGCTGCGAGGGCGAGCGTCGCCGGGGAGAAGAGCGAGACGAGCGTCTTGCTCGAGGGGGACGGAGGACACGTGCCGGCCGCCAAGCACCCGGTCCGCGCCGAGACCCGGCTCGCGCTCCTGAAAGGCTGCGCGTCCCGCCGATCCGCGCTTGGCGCTTGGCGTGACATCCGTTCATCCTCACACACACGCACACACACACACATATATGTATATATATATATATATATAGTGTCTATCTATCTTTCATCTGCTCTCTGGAGACCTTAGATGCGTGTACCTGCGCTTGATGGACGGACACGACGTGCTGGGCTCCTGTGTCTGCTTGCCCAGCCCTGCCAGTCATGAGTTTTACATCTGTTCCGTGCTTTCTTGGCGACCGTATCGCACACCCTGCGCTGGGCGTGTTGCTGTGACCACGCATGGAACACCCTGCTGGCGGAACTCCAGCATCCCGCGCCCAGGCTCGTCCTGTCTTGGCGGAAGCGCGCGGAAGCTCCCAGATCTCCTGGCACCCTTGGCCGCACGACCTCCGCCTCCCCTTGACCAGGACCGCATCTTGGCCGCCAGGTCATCCGTCATCTCGTGGCGTGAGTCGCTGCGTGGCATCGGATCCAGGCGGTCTGGTGCGGTCTCTTGGTTTCTCTGGTCTTCTTCGGTATGACGTATTCCCGGATAGCTCTCTTTCTTGTCGTTTGACCGGGTGTGCTCGTATGAACACTATGGGAACTCTCTCCCCTGCCCCGGACAAGGGCCTTGCCGGGATCCTGCATGCAGGCTGTCGGATTGCCATGACCCTTCCGTCTCTTCTCCGGTTCCTTGACTAACTCTCCAGAGGCCTCTGGGCTCTTGAAGAACGCTGCGTAAGAAGGTATGTGTTTCTCGCTTCCGTCTCCCCCCGAGGCGCACTTCCGATGCGTCTTCGACAAGACTTGCTTTACCAATCCTCTAACTGCACTGGACATGATATCTAACTACCTACTTTTAGATCCATGACTAATTATGCTTTTTACTCCTCTTTGTATTCTTTTTCCCCCTTTTATCCATATAGAGATCTTGCAATTTACTGTCCATCGAGATATCATTCAGAGTAAGCTTGAACTCGATACGTCAATTGCATCAATTCTCCGGCAAATCTCTATCCTACTGTGAAGCCAGCTTCTAGACAAAAATGCAAGTTGCTTAGCCACTGACAGGCCCAGAAAGTCGGCGGCACACTGCTTTGCCGTTAAGAGTGTTATTCAGTTCTGTTAAAAGACGACAATGCTCAGGGTCGCTGATGAATCCCGCTCTAGATCTGTTTGTCGATTAACATAATGAGACTGGTATTATCTTCAGGTTTGAGTGTGGGATCTCCGCTGATTCTTGCGTTTCAACATGAGGTTGGTGTTGTCTGAGAGTCCCTGATGATAAGTATTGCTCTTCGAGAATAATTGGGCGACATGAGCAGAATTAGAAGTTTCACGAGAAAACAACGCAGGGGATGTGTCATGAGACTGTGTTGAATTACTAAGATGATCGTCTTAATTCTGGTGAAATCAACGGGGGGCATGATTGAGCCTGTTGATTGTATACGGTACTGTAACTCCGTCACTAATTCTCCATACTGTCCTCTCTTGACAACGCGGTAACGACGATTAAGTTCCGCGGTTTCTCGAGAAATGAGGTCTCCGGCAGTTCTCTCCCGTCCCCTCCAGGTCGGCATTATTCTTCTCTGCTAGCTATCCCCGTCGGATTTCTCTTCCCAGAGTCCGCGCAACATGCTCCTGCCTCATGGTAGCGTTTCGTGGGGTCCTCTGGGCCCTGTGTGCTCTGGTGCGTTCAATCAACCCTTCTTTTTGTTTGCCCTTCGACGAAGATGTTGCCCCACCTACGCTACGGAGGAGAATTCCCAGTTGGCAGAAGACAGAAACATATCATTCCATAAGGGTGTCTCCTGATGCTTCCTTTCTCTTGTTTGGTTGGGCTAGGCTTGGAAGAGGCTGTTTGTCAAGGTCATCTGTGTGAGGTGAGACTATATGCCCTGGACGTACTTCTCCCTTCTCACCCATCGAATCGAATGGATTGTTTCAGATTACTCTCACGTAGAGTCTTATAGATCGTGTTATATTGCTCTCATGTAGATATCGAATAACTTGAGAGGTTAGCACTCATCAAAGGGAGCGAACAAGAGCCCAGGACCAATCTTGAATCTTGTGCACAGTATGGCGGGAAGGAATTGTCCGAAGCTGGGTTCCCACACTGTGCATCCGCGAGTACATACGCTTCTGATATCTCTCAGAGATACCCCGAGCGACACAGGGTCTCTTCTTTTGCTGGTGGAACATACTCAGGATGCTGTCTGTGGGCATATCCTTTGTCATTCACGCCTTGTCTCGATGATCCTTGCGCCCGAACTCTGCTTCCACAGTACGGTACTGACACTTTGTTGTTGTCGCACCGTGGGAGACTTATTATTTATATGCGTTCTTAGCACGTATATCGTTGGCTTTTTTTTTCTCCTTGCACGTCCGTCGGGCACTCATATCAGTCCACCTCCCTTAGAAATTCTGGCGGGGTGTTTTGAGATTGAGACTCATTGAGCAAGGCAAGGCTAGTGCATGAGTAGGTTGTACTGTACCGTACAAATAATTATAATTATTATAAAAACAGGATTTCGAAGAAAGAGGGATATGTCTCCTTAATCGAATAGAGAAATGTGAGAAAAGACTATTTGGCTATAGTTCTCCGAACCATAGTCGGGAGACATGCAAAAGCAAAGGACTGATGTTTTTCATACATCAACTCCTGGAATTCATCTGCCTCAACCACCAGCACGATAGATAGATATTATTGGATAACTGTTGCGCTGATAAACGGTTGCTGCGGACTTCTATCTTGTCTTTTCTCACATGAGATTGCGGTATATTGTCCAAGCATGCATCTACGCGAACATGCCGCTTTATGCTCGAGCTCCAGGCAAAGTGCCAGATGAGCGTTTTAACCGCCCATATAACGGTGCAAAATGTCTTGAAACAAATCCTGAGAGCGACCCAACATAGGGCCCACGGTCTAGCACAAAGAGAAGAACAGGATGGACACGTCTTCCTCCGAAAGTCCCGACGGCTCATATAGCCGCGACCATTGGAAACAAATCTAAAATACATCATGGTTTTTACTACCGCCAGCTTCGGGAATTTGCGGAGGGTAATAACCTCCATCAAACACACCAAAGCTAATATGGGTAGATATTCAGTTTTATGTCTTTCTTTTCAACCAATAGTCAGCAGTGTATTGACAGCAATCAGCAGGTCCAGCTTGGAGAATTGAACGCATGGCATAGAAATTCTCGGAGCTGGACTGCTCATGGACTCTCAGGCCACAAAGTCCATAAACACGATGTCAGAGAATTGTCACAGGTCTACCCGTGGGCTTGCTTTGGCGTCTCCAAACGCTCCTGCAATTCCCAGGGAGTGGGAAACATAGCTGTCATCATGTGGGTAACATTCTGGTTGAACCGTCCCTGTAAGGGTCATTTGGGAAAAGGGGTTCTCACTTATATGGAGCAACCAACCAATGGTAATTCATGTTTTTCAAGTCCTACATGGTCAGCAAGAAACATGCCTTAAAGACAGGCCTTCTTATTAAATTTGCAGACTGTCTTAATGGCAACAGATTGCAAGAACTTCAGCAGGAAGATCAGCACATGATTTGCATTCTCAGCATATTAGGGTCAGCAATGTTGAGATATTTGTGGGAATAATCCTATAAGGTTCTACATTTGATTTCGTCTCCGTGGTAATATATACTTTCCAGAAGCCTTTTCTCTCGCAAAAGATTTTTGAATGACTGGGACCTATCACTGCCGCTAGAGCCTTTCCATTATGTAACGACAGGCCTAGATGACTAGACCGAAGGGGGTCGTTGGTCTATCTTGAGAACAGAAAACAAGGGGGGTGAGCAATATCATAGTAAGAATAGACCTGTGTTACTAGCAATGCCTATATGCTGAGTTGCTGTGTGAGTCGACCACGAGGGTTGGAATCTGTCTGCAAGGAGCATCATTATATACATGCCTGTCTGCCTGGGTCCTGGTGATCATGGTGATCGTGGTGATCATGGTCGGTCACGTGCCGGTCAGTTCCTTCCTCGGTCCTATAATTATCCGGCCTTTGTATGGCAAGGTCCATAACACATTAGTGTCAAGAAATCTAAATAGGTACCGCAACTGTCATAGTCTACCGTCTGCGGGGACGGACTGTCGTGTCTGGTTCCTGTATCTGTGAGATGTAAGTCAATTCAGAGTGTGTCGTCCCGAAACTCTACAACAAGAAGAAGAATAGACACCAATTGTGTGCACAGGGTACGAATAGCAATGATGATGCTTGGCTTTGGGAGGAGAAAGAGGGAACTAGGTATACAAGAGTAACTATATAGAGAGTAAGCGTGCACGGTTAAGCTTATGCCATCAATGATCAAAACTAATTGCTCTATCTGTCAGTCTGGTTTTCTGTGGTCTGAAGGGGAGGTATACGAGTCTGTACCTCACCATCCTCGGGCACTGTCTTGAGCTGTGTTCCCCTGATTTACCATGTTGCTGTGGCTGTGGGTGATCTTCTGTCTGTCTCCTTCAGTTGTTGCAAGCGGAGGTCACCCATTTTTGCGCGGAGCTACCTGAGTCCGGAGCTGCTCGGATAAATCTTTTGCCTTCTTTGGCCTCTTGCGACTCATTTTTGGTGTCCCTGAAGTCCCCGTATTTGGATCTTCCCCTCAGCTTGACGCCTCTGTAGAATGATTAGAATTTTTAACTCCGCAGCCCACATTCAAAATTGGGCACTGAACGAGCCTCGAGCTTTTAGTCTTTTTCTTGCTACCCTGAGACTAGAATTAAGCTTTCTCTGATCGCTCAAGCGACTCATCTTCCTCCTCCTGCTAGATCTTGTTAAAAGCCATCCGAGCTTGCCTCTGTCTTGGAATCTCGTTTTTGATTGGTCTGTAGGCTAGATCGGCTTCTCTCTTTCGTTCATAGACATCGATTGTCTGAGTCTTTGTCGCTGGTCCTTGTTCTTTGCACTCTTGATATCGTAAAGCAAGGAGCAGTTGATAATGAGACGTATATACTTCCAGAATGGCAGATCATAATACAAAATTTCTAATATCTTATAAAAACTGGACCGCTCAACAGGTTCATCGATGAATAGTTCTAAGCTCGAGCTTGGCACGCAATGATTGTCATACTGTGATAACTGTGTGGACTCGGAGATATAAACGTCAAAGGAGATCCTCGGACATTAGGCCGAGGGAAGCGACGGGGGTGTCCAGGGGGAAATCTCTCCCCATCGAAAACGGACACGGACACTCTCCCAATCGTAGCCGTGAGAGAGAGGAGGAACGACTGGACACAGGACCGAAGGGTCCGCGCCCGTCTCAACGTCCATCTCGGCACCTAGCTCCGACGGTCTGGAAGCGGAGGCGGAAACTCGACGTGATGGCTCTGCCCCGACTCCGTCAAGTGGATGGGATCTCTGATCAATGTACTCCGGACTCAACTTCCAAGGAGTAGTAAGTGCGTATGCGGAAGACGATCAACATCATCCTTGTTTAACTTGGAAGGGAAAAAGAACGAACAGAAAAGGGAAAGGAAACGATCTGCGCGCGTGGGCCCTGGGGCCTGAGGCTGGGGGCCGGGCCACCATGATGGCCCGATGGGGGGCACCGGGCACCGTTCGTTCGAAGAACAGAGCGTCGGAAGGAAACGGCACCCGCATCCACAGGTGGTCCGGTGGAGAACATACCGAGTAAGAAAGGAGATCCTAAAGTGGAAACGACGCCGGCGGCGAGGTTCGAAAGAAAAGGCAGAGAAGGATCTTCAAGGGTCAGGGCTGAGAGCAAGTGCCTACCTAGGTAGGTAATTAACGATCCGGGCTGATGCACGTGCGGTTGGCCGAAACATCAGTGCGCGATAGTAGTAGCAATATACCCTAAGGCAATAATAGTGGAAATTAGTTAGAAAAAAAGGGGGGAGGCTGGAGGCGAGCAAGCTACTAAGTCGAGCGAACGGATCAATAATGAACGGCACTATTTCTTTCTCGAAGGATTCCATTTCAGGAGTGAATCCACGATGAAAATGGAACATTGATGAGGAAAGTTAGGTAGGGAAAGGGATGTTTGGCTATTGTCATCCACAATAATCCACCCATCCAACAACCATTTGCGCAGTTTCTTACCAGTGTTTCCCATGGACAGCCGGCACGACTGCCCCGCCTAAGCTTAGGCTTCCAGTATTCACCTCAACAATAGCCTGGACTTTTACCCGTGTCTGCGAGGAAACTTGGAGGGTTCTTTTCGGTATGAATCTGTATATCCAGAAAAGAAAAAGAAAAAAAGAGCAAAAAAGTTCACAGACAGAAAGAAATGCGACTTTTAAATTGTTTATCGATTAAACGGAAGCTATAATCATAATCTATGTTCTGTGCAAGGACTCCGGATTCAGAAGAGGTACAGTCCAGAGAGGGAACGAAGTACAGTACATACTGTACCTACTTAGGTAGGTATGTACCTAATCTAGAGATGAAATATACACTCGCTGAAGTCTCAAATCCAGATATATATATATATGCCCAGCGAGGGGGGAAACAAGTCGAGAAGCGAAGACAAATGCGCAGACGAAAGGGATTTTATTATTACCTATCTTGTCCCCTTCACATACTGGTCTTTCATTCCCCGAAGCATGGGTGTTCACCGAGAAGGGCTATCGTTCATCACATACAGCCTCTTGCAAGGTCTGAGCCTTGAGGAGATGAGCAAGAATGGCATGGCGATGGCGATGGCGCATAAGGATGTCTGCGTCCATTGCACAGGCAGATGCTTGATATATTAAAGTCGAGATTTCTTCGTAAGGAACTCCAGTCGAAACTCCACTAAAGAGCAATCGCACTTATATACGCAGTGGTACCTCGTAGTGGTGTCCACGAACTCGCTTGTTCTGTATTCACAGCAGCCCCCAGGCTGCAACCGAAGGACTATCACTTTTGCAGCGTACTGTACATTCAATTTCATCAGTCACTCTTGCCCTTAGAGGAGTACCTCATACTTAGTGAGATACATGTAGATACATGCACAAGGCATTTATGTATTTAACTACCTATCCTTTCATCCAAATAAGTCAACAGCCATATCTCCAGGTATCCACTGTTCTCGTTCTCCGTGGAGACTGCCTATGTACAGTACAGTACAGTACAGTTAGTGTCTATCTGCTAGTTTGGGGCTCAGTCAGATTAATTAACCATCATTGGTCTGAGTATACTGTACTGTATGTGCATGTACATGTACATGTACATCGTAGACTATTCATTCATTTCATTGCATCCTGCGTGTCGGGGTCATGATTTTATAATTCTATCCATGTACATACATGTACATGCTGTACGTGCTGGACTGTACCCATGTGTCTACCCGACCCGACCCGATGCAAATAATGATGCAGACAATAATAATGCATCGTGTATACATGTATGTATATACTTAGCATGTATATATGCACCCCAGGAAGAAAGAAAGGAAGGGACAGAGGGGGGGAAAGTCGTAGAACCTTTTGCTCTTGTTTTGTGAGTCAGCCAAGTTCCTTATGGAGGTACCCGATATAAAAAATAAATAAATCTAGTTTATATACATCCATCAAAAATCGTGCATTGGATGTACATACAACATTCCCAGACTCGGGGGGAAAAAATAGCTTCGTCAGTTGCCATCCCTGTACGGGAGAGGCTAGAGCCTAGAGCCGTTGTGTCCAGCAGGCGGGTCCCAGTTTGAGATCGAGATCGAGGTTTCAGGCGGGGCGGGGAATTTATTTTATTTCCAGGTGGGTGGTACAGCTACAATAAATAGTACGGAGACTGCGAACTGCTGTAGGAGGGGTGCTGGGACTAGTCTGATGGTTGTGCGTTGAGCCAGAGACAGCAGATGACCTCTGAAACAGTGAAGCGACGAACGTTGCAGCAGCGGTTAGTTAGGTTATCCTAAGGATAGATAGGAACCTGAGAATATGTGTGGAGGGGTCGGAGAGGGTGTCATTATCGTGAGATGGAATGGAAACAGAAACAGCGATCCTTCTACATACAGAAGGTGTGCCGAGAGGCCGTGATGTTATTGTTATTATTTATTTAGCCGCTTAGCGAATGCCTATGGATAGAATCGTCGTTTAAGGCTCATTTAGGTAAGCTTGGCGTTTGTCCACCGAATCGGTGAGATCGTCCTCCAACGTAGCCGCAATAATGTTCAGGCGGTGAATAAATGATATGCGGGAGAGCAGCAGGCTGCAGATGATCCAAACTGGCCGCTATGTTTTTTTCTTTTCTGGGCGTGATGATTGATCAAATGGAGTCACAATGGCTGGAACGGCGCCCCCACCGCTTGCTGTCTGCTGCCGGTGATGGGTGCCACTGGACACAACCGTACGAGGCAGGTGACGGAATAATGGGACAATGAGCGATTGCGGAGAAATTAAGATATGCATTATGCTGCGTGCGCTTATTAGTCACTTATAATAATAGTTAACAGCGTTAGCCGAAATACGGACGCCCATTTGGCAATTTCCCACAAAAAGAAATCTGCTCATCCGGATAAACGCCGAGTGGCCGTCCGAGGCCGGAGTCGGGCTGGCAGGGGAGGCTGGCAGCACGGACGTGTCTTGCGGGGAATAACCGACCGCCAGCGGCAAGCGGCTTTGTCAGCCTTCCTGGCACCTGCGTGTGTCTGGTGGGGGTCAGGCTCGTGGACGTCGCCGTCCCTTTTGTCTCCGGAGCGTCGGCCAGCGTGGATGCGGAGGGCGTGATGCGCTGCAGTGCATCGACACGCGCAGGCTGCGCTTGCGGGAGGATTGGAGGGTTGGTCAAGGAGGCAAGGGCAGCGACGGAACGAGACCGATGACATCTGTGCTGTCCCGCTGGATACGGGGCTGCAGGCCAGATGGGTGTGATGAACCCACGGCGTCGCATCTTGCAGGAGGCAAGGTGGTCCCAGTCCCGGGGCGAGCTATCTGGCCGCCCGCATGTTCTGCTGCTGCGGCTCGAACAATAATATGTAATCTCCAGGAAGGGTCGGACGGAGCTTGTTCGAGCTTCCCAGGCTGCGGAGGGATGCAGATGCATGCTTGGCGGCGGACAACGGGCGCGAGGCGTCATGGACACAAAAAAAGGCCACGGTATGTGGGCACTGCATGATGCAGGTCGCACCGCAGCCGTACGTGAATGGATACCCGCACATGGATCAGGCCTGCTGGCGCCCGGCACCCCATCTGAAACAAGTTTGAAGATGGTGGGTAAGGTGTGCGATCGCGGGCGGCCATCATTTCCATCAACTGCCCTGCCCTCTGCGACTCGTTGCGACCGCCTTGTCCAGCTGGGGTCCGGCGCAGCGGCTGTAGCCTTCTCCTTCTAGGTGGTAAGCTTACTTGCCATTTGTCGCCTGATTCCTGAATAAGGAGGTCTGCCTTTGGTGGAAGCCCAAGAACAGAACAATATAATGGACGCAGCCCTGAAGGCGGACGTTGTGCCTATATCGGGTATGGCAGATCGCCGGGGAAGAGAGGATGCATCATGGCGTGGGTGATCGTCATGAGCTCTCCCAGCATGCCTCGGGTCGCGATGATGACATGTCGAGGCATGGTGCTGCGGTAAATCTGGTTGTCCAGAGCTGGGAGAGGGCCTGTGCTCCGAAGGGAACCTGGGAGAAGCACCGCGCTGTTCCATGGAGAAACTGGATGTCTAGATCAGCTATTACGCTGAGGCCTTGCAAGATCCCGACGTCAGGGATGCAGGAGAACCTTGGATATATGTTGAGTGAGGATGAGAGGTCAGTGCCGTGGTCCCGGAGACAGCACGGGAAAATAATGGAGGGACGTGGACAAGAGGTCAAGGTTCGTAGCAGAGCAGTCTTTGTTGCAGCCAGAATTCGGGTGTAACCACGTAAGACGAAATTTGGTGGCTTGACGCTGGGATCGACAGGTAAGTGTTCCTGCCGGTTCAGAGCCTACCCCGTCAACCAAGTGGCAGCCTGATCAATCATCGACGCTCGACAGGGGCGGAAACTCAAGACACCACGATCGCATGCTACATAGCACTGGACTGTGCATGCGAAGAACGATCCCAGGCAATCTTGGGCGCAGGGCAGCGGTGAAGAGGGCAGGCTATGGGCTGACAGTGGTTGGACTCTGGATGAAGGGAAGCATATGTGCCCAAGCAGCATCGGACGCGACAAGTGGACACCTGATGATACTCTACGCCAGAGATCTATGTCCAAGGTACCTGAACTCCGAGTTCTACGACAGGAACGAGGGAAGGTCTAAGTAAGCGAAGCGTGGACTCGGGCTTGAAACCAGAATGTGCTATATTAACGGTGGGATGTTGCGACGACTGGCTCTGGGCTGCTCTCGCAGTTCTGTGTAACCGCTGCAGCGGGCGGATGAATTATGACAGGCACATCGGCCGTGGAGAGCCAGGGGTCAAACGTCGAGGCTGGGATGAGAAGACGGTGTAGGGACGTTTCACAGGCACCAAGTAGGGCCGCGGCAGGAGCCGCGCTGGTGGACTGTGCAGCCAAGGCGGTTGGGAGGGTTGGACGGCGCACAAGCGCATCTTGCCTTCCTCTTTTTCACGTTTCTTCTCCCCTTCGATTTTTCGATTTTTCTAGCGCGATCACGGACCATGAACGGGTGTAAAGTATGGACAACGGTAGGCCAGGGAGTGTGCGGGTGGAACGGCGAGAGGGAATGGTGGATGTGGATGGGCCGGCTGGGCTGCTATGTATGGAGGTGCGGATACGATGGAAGCATCGTCCATGGCCGAACCACCAAGCGATGGGTCAGGATCATCAAAAATGGCCGACGGATCAGCATCGGGGAAGGATCCACCGCCTGGAATCCGCCTGGCATGCGGCCGAGGGAGATAAAATGTTCGGGACGGTGTGGCTGGTGCTGTGGCAGAGTGTGGCAGCAGTGCGGATCCGTGGAGGGGGGAGGGGACGGCTCTCGGGACGAGGCAGGAGATGACGAAAGAGGCAACGGTGCTGGTTCCGGGCACAAGCGAGCAGGCTAACGGCCCAGCAGCAGAGCACAGAGGGAGCAGGCCGGCGCCAAGAGCTGCGAGCCAACCCTGAACTCTTCCTTGAAAACAAGGGAGGTAGGTACGGAAGACGCGGTGGGGCCAGGTGCCGGACATGAGAGAGGCTGCCAGACAGAAAGACAGGCGCTGCCGGGAGCATGCGGACCGGACGCATGATGGTCGATTGAGCAGGGGGCGATGGGGTTGATGATCGGGTGCTTGGCGGCTATCGTGACAGATTCAGGAAGCAGGCGTGACCGGCAGCAGCTAGGCCCCGGGGCGCGTAGGGGCGAGGCACGGGGAGGGGCCACGGGCCACCTGCGACCCCTGCGACCCCCGTCGGCGGCGCTAGGGCCCCGGGGGGGTGCGTGCTGGCGCCCCGGCCCCTGCAACCCGCCCACCGCGCATCGCAGGTCTTGACTCGGGACTTGGGCTCTTGGCTCCTGTGCCGGACCCGGCGCTAAGCCCCAAGCAGCGCACACGCGAGACGGCTTGTCCGCTGCACCGACAGCGCGCTCGGGATCGAGGCCTCATCGCCTGCCCGACCGCGCCACGGAACCCAGCCAGACCGCACCCGCCAGTCAGCTGGTCCCTGGCGCACCCGCCAGTTCTCCCATCTCAGCTTCTCTCCCCTTCCGTCGTCGCTCGGCTGTCTCGCGGACTGCTCGAGAGCTGCACAACCACTAGCGCCTCTTGGCAAAAATCGCTGTCTCCCACCCGCCCCTCGACCCCGTCCTCTTCTCTCTCCTGCTCGTCTCCTCTTCCCTCAGCCCTGCTGCTCTCTCTCCTGCTCCATCGGGCTGCCTGGCCATCCTCCCCTCCGGCATCTTTCCACCACCGCCATCCCCCTTCCTCTTCTCTCCCTTCTTCTTCCCTTCCTTTTTCCCCCTTCTGCACCCGTTGGCGCTCCGGGCCGCCCTCGTGAGCTCCGAAGGGTTGCTAGTTGACCTCGGGAACTCTTCAGTGCGATCGGCCACAACGCACCCCAAGACCCTCTGCGCTGTCCATCATCCCGCTTCGAGCGGCCGCGCGATCACGTTTGCCGGACCGATTCCCCCGGTTTCCCCCTCAGCCGTCCTGTCTCGAACGCGGATTCCCTTTCTTTCCTCGGCTTCCGCGCGTCGTCGTACCGAAGAGCCAGTCAAGCGCCGTGCGAGCAGGTGTTCCTTGAGCAGTCAAGCTTCTAGCTGTGACGGCAGCTGAGACGCCTGCCCAAGGATCCCGACATCCTGCAAGCAGCCTGCAGGGCTCGGGTTGGGGCAAGTTGTCGCTTTGGTCAACCGTTGAGCTGGTAGTTGTGCGGTGATATTCCAGCATCATGGCCCATCCCCAACCATCGCCTCCAGGACCAATGCCTCCTCCACATCATGGCCCCATGGCGGCTCACCCGCAGGTCAATGGCCATATGGCCCTGCAGTCGCAGGGCCACAAGGGCCCTCCAATGACCACGGCCCAGAAGCTTGCCGCGCTGAACGAGCAGGTCTGGATCCAGATCGGTACGTGGCTTGTCCATCTCTCCCTCGTCGATTCATTCCATCCGGGCTTCGTGGTGCTAACCCTCTCCCAGGTAGTCTCACGGAGCTGATGGGCGACCTGGACGGTGCCATGCACGCGTACGAACAGGCGCTGCGGCATAACCAGTGGTCTATTCCTGCCATGAATGCCATTTCCGGCATTCTCCGGGCGAAGGAGCAGTTCCCGAAGGCAATCGAGTACCTTCAGAATATCCTGAAGATTGACCCCCAAAATGGAGAAGTGTGGGGAAACCTGGGTATGTTCTCTCTTGACGCCGTTGCCGATGTCTGTGCGAAGCGCGGACGCTGACTCTGATTCGAGGCCACTGTCATCTGATGATGGATAATCTCCAAGAGGCATACACCTCCTATCAGCAGGCTTTGTATCACCTGCGCGATCCCAAGGTCCGTAGATTTGGAGAGTTCGGTAATCCCACCAGCACCGAGAAATTCTAACTGTTGTCTTCACAGGAGCCGAAACTCTGGTACGGTATCGGCATTCTGTACGACCGCTATGGCTCTCTCGACCACGCGGAGGAAGCTTTCTCGCAGGTCATGCGCATGGCGCCGGACTTTGAAAAGGCCAACGAGATCTACTTCCGCTTGGGAATTATCTACAAGCAGCAACAAAAGTACGCTCAGAGCTTGGAGGTACGTCTTCTGCCGTGGTCTATGGTATTGCAAGGTTATTTGCTGATCGTGATTTTCCAGTGTTTCAAATACATCGTTGAAAATCCGCCTCGACCGCTCACAGAGGAGGATATCTGGTTCCAGATTGGCCACGTCCACGAGCAGCAGAAGGACGTAAGTTGACCCCGTAGGAGATGTGGAAAATGTTCCGTGCTGACTGTTACATGCAGTTTGAGTCTGCGCAGGCAGCCTACAAACGGGTGCTGGAGCGTGACCCCAACCATGCCAAGGTGTTACAGCAGCTCGGTTGGCTGTACCACCAGCAGAGCAACAGTTACGCAAACCAGGAAAAAGCCATTGAGTACTTGGAAAAATCCGTCAACGCAGGTACGCTTCTGAATTAAATTGCAGTTTCAATAAGCTAGAGACTAATGGTAAAATCACATTGTAGACAACACCGACGCTCAGAGCTGGTATCTTCTGGGTCGCTGCTATATGGCGCAGGCCAAGTACCCCAAGGCGTACGAAGCCTACCAGCAGGCCGTCTACCGCGATGGCCGGAATCCGACATTCTGGTGCTCGATTGGTGTGCTCTACTATCAGATCAATCAGTACCGTGACGCGCTTGATGCATACTCCCGCGCCATCCGTTTGAACCCTTACATCTCGGAGGTGTGGTACGATCTTGGAACCTTGGTACGTGGTACCCCGCGTCCCCCCACCCCGGTCTTCCATTCTTTCGAACCACTTTGCAAACCACATACTCCGTGCAACGATACTGACGTCGCCTGCAGTATGAATCCTGTAACAACCAGACTGCAGACGCTCTCGACGCGTATGGACGTGCAGCCGATCTAGACCCCAACAACGTCCACATCAAGGCGCGTCTGCAACTGCTCCAGAGCGGTCAGGCGAATGCAAACAGGAACAATGCCCCGCAACCGCAGGATGTCAGCAACCCTCAGGCTTATCAGAGTCAGCATCCAAACCCACAGTGGGGAGCTCCAGCGCCCACCGGCGGCCCGCCTCCTCAACCTCCAGCTCCTCCCCGTCAGGTCGCTGAATGGAACCGTGGCATCAACGAAATCCAGAGCCAGCCGTCACACCATTCCAATGCCCCTTATGAGCATCGTGACGGCGTGAGAGCTCTTCCGCCCGTTCAGCAACCGAGTCCACGACAGGAGCAAGCGCAGTCATTTCCGGAGCAGACCCGTGGTCAGCAAGTGACTACGACTCGCTCACCTAAGACCAACCTGTCTGCCCCGAATGCCCCGAACGCTTATCCGCCCTCGCACAGCCTGCCTCAGCTCGGCCCTCCCCAACCACAGCCGCACGAGCGGGCTCCCAGTAACGCTGGTGGCTACGCATCCGCTACCCGCGGACCTGCGCCTCCGAGCGCTGCTCCTGCCGGGCCACCTGGGCCTAGCAACGCCCAAGCTCCCCCTACAACTCTGCCTCCTTATGGGCGCCCGTTCACGCCTCCCACTGAGATCAGACCGATCCGGGAAGAGCGTCCATCCTCTCCGGGCTCTACTTATCCTCACCAGCAGTACCACCATGGTCCTAGCGTGTCTGTTCCGAATGGCAGCGCAGGCGGTATTGCGGCAGGTGCTCCTGCACCTGCATCTGCGATGGCCGCTGCCGAAGCCGCCGCTCGAGAGCGCGACGAGCGTCCTGCCTCGGCGATGAAGCGTGTCAGAGACTGGGAGGGCGAGCCCGGTCCTGCGAAGAAGATAGCAAATGAGGAGAACCGTGCTCGTCTCGATGAGCAGATGGGTCACCATGTGACCCCTCCTAACCGGATGCCCTCTCCAGGCGATCTGCACCGCCGCAGCTCCTCAGAGGCTCGCCGCGAGGAACAGCGTCGCGTGAACGAGAACTACCACCCGTCCGAGGCCGCGCATCATCCTCCAACCTTGCCGTCGATTCAGCACATACAGCAGCAAGCGTCGGGTGCTTCCCTGCCGCCGATTGCTGAGGGGTCTGCCCAAGCCACTAACGGCCCATCGTCGGGACCCTCTTCGGCCCAGCCACAGGTTAAAGAAGAATCCTCCGCCCGTAAGGAGCAGCCACCTCTCCACGAGCCGGCTGCTCGTAAAATGGATGTCGATGAGAACTACGACGATGATGAAGATGAAAAGAGAGCCGGTACTGCTCCGAAAGGAAGCCCTCATGGAAGCAGCGCTGGTAACTCTAACAGCAACAGCAATGGTGTGCTGAATGGTGGCGGCCAAGCCTCACAACCCAAACAGGAGGCTGCCGCGTAGGACTAGTCCTACAATTATATATAAATCAGCCTCCTGAGACAGGTGGTTGTCTCGAACGGCGGAGGGAAAAAAAAAATTATCAGCAGTGCGCAAAATGCATGTGATCCTGATGACCTGTTTTTTCCCTGCTTTTGTCTGAGTTACGTTGGGTGCTTTCCCTTCTTGCTGTCGTTAAATTTTAAGAACATGTTTTCTGTATTGTACATCTGTAACTGGGGTCATGGGTGGTACTGTCTCGTGCTCGGACGACCAAGGTTATCGGGGGTGCCCTAAGTTTGCTTGCTCTCGTCACTTTTAGTCAATGTCTTGATTCTTTTGATCGCTTCTGAAGCCTACATTTTTGTTCCTCAATCCCATGTTTTTTCAAATTCTCTGTCCATGTTCTCGAGCGCTTTCAATTCAGAATTTATTGCTCTGCTTCTGTCATGTCCGTCTCTTTCTTGAATTTAGCTCTTTGTGTATCGCTGTTTACTCGATCATCTTATCTCTCGGAATGTGAATAACGAATTTACTATCAAGCACTCGTCCAAACGTCTGAACTGGGGATATGGCGCTGTGCGGGGAAGGACTAGTGCTAAGTCAAATTGATCCACTTGTAATCGATATGACACAGTCATTGCCTTACTTAAAATGGCTGATTGTTTCCATCCTCGTTTTAACCAATGGCGAGATTGTTCCTCCCCAGCTGACTATCTAATGGATGTCCTGCACGTATTTTGCAGCTGCGACCTAGCTGGGTACTCTTCTTGGTGCTCCGACTTTGTATGTTCGGTAGTTGATGAAAATTCTTGCGTCTTCAAATCGATGCCTAGTTGTAGGCCGTGTCTATTATGCCAAAAGCAGTATTTCCTTCGTAGATATCAGGTTGACTGGCCATGTGAGTTAAAATAGTGTTATTCCTGCTGAGCTAGAAGCTACAGTCCAATGTCTGGCCTGCAACAGATCGACTTGTCTGATTCTGTATTATCCGTGGCTATCTATGTGGACGGGTCTGTGTGTCCGGCGAGATGTTCCAGCTCCAAGTTCTCACGCCCGGCGCGGGTCGGGCCACCCGAAAAGGAAGGGCGGCGCCAAGACTTCGCTTAGGTCAGCCCACACTCGTTAAGCGTCCAAAATGCACCCTCCGGCAAATTTGGAGATACGACACTCCTCACCACATCGACGACTAACGACAACAGGGTCAAGATGTAAGTTGCGCGTCTGAATGCGAGGGATTCGTCGCTGTGGATATAATTGCTGACCTGCTCGTCTTACAGGAGTCACCGGAAGTACGAAGCGCCTCGGCACGGTTCGTCTCAATTCCACGGCGTCGTCGACTTTTGGGATGTGTGTGCGATATACTGATAAAATTCTGTGCAGGCTCTCTTGCCTTTCTGCCGCGCAAGCGCGCCTCGAGGCACCGTGGCAAGGTCAAGAGGTCAGTGAATAACTCCAATTCGATCGTCAGTCGGTGCAGGAAAAAGCGCATGCTGAACCCGCAACAGCTTCCCCAAGGATGACCCCAAGAAGCCCGTCCACCTGACGGCCGCCATGGGCTACAAGGCCGGCATGACTACCATCGTCCGTGACCTGGACCGTCCTGGTGCCAAGATGCACAAGAAGGAGATTGTCGAGGCCGTCACCGTCATCGAGACTCCTCCGGTACGCGAAGGACCGAGAAACCGCGTATTATTTCCTCTGGCCGGATGGCTGACCTTGTTTGTTTCTCTTGCAGATGGTTGCTGTCGGTGTCGTCGGTTACATCGAGACCCCTCGTGGTCTGCGCTCGCTCACCACCGTCTGGGCTGAGCACCTGAGCGACGAGGTCAAGCGCCGCTTCTACAAGAACTGGTACAAGAGCAAGAAGAAGGCCTTCACCAAGTACGCCAAGAAGTACGCCGAGAACAACGGTGCCTCCATCACCCGTGAGCTCGAGCGCATCAAGAAGTACTGCACCGTCGTCCGCCTTCTCGCCCACACCCAGATCCGCAAGACTCCTCTCAAGCAGAAGAAGGCCCACCTGATGGAGATCCAGATCAACGGTGGCACTGTTGCTGAGAAGGTCGACTTTGCCCACAACCTGTTCGAGAAGACCATCGACATCGACACCATCTTCGAGCAGGACGAGATGATCGACGTCATTGCCGTCACCAAGGGTCACGGTTTCCAGGGTGTCACCAGCCGCTGGGGCACCAAGAAGCTGCCTCGCAAGACGCACAAGGGTCTGCGCAAGGTCGCTTGTATCGGTGCCTGGCACCCTGCCCACGTCCAGTGGACCGTTGCCCGTGCCGGTCAGATGGGTTACCACCACCGCACCTCGTTCAACCACAAGATCTACCGTATCGGCAAGGGCTCCGACGAGGGCAACGCCTCCACCGACTTCGATATCTCCAAGAAGCAGATCACTCCGTACGTTCCCCCCCCCCCCCCCTCCCCTTTACTTTTTGACCATTGTTTTTGAATTTGCTGCTAACATGTGTCCAGTATGGGTGGTTTCGTCCGCTATGGTGAGGTCAAGAACGACTTCCTGCTCATCAAGGGCTCTGTTCCCGGTGTCAAGAAGCGTGTCATGACCCTGCGCAAGTCTCTCTCCCCCCAGACCAACCGCCGCGCGACCGAGAAGGTCGAGCTCAAGTGGATCGACACCTCGTCCAAGTTCGGCCACGGTGCCTTCCAGACCCCGGCCGAGAAGCGCGCCTTCATGGGTACTCTCAAGAAGGATCTCGTCACTTCTGCTTAAGCTGTTTCTTCCGGTGGAGCTGTGGGTTTGGTGTAGTACGGTGCATTGTTCTTGACCAAAAATACAATACCTCTTCCAAAAAGCCCCGAGGTCCCGTCTTGCTCGGCTGGAAAAGCTCAGCACTTTTCTTATGTTATTAGTTTACGTAGCTGGCAGGGCAATTTCATGATGGAGTTCAAAAAGTAGTTCTCATGGTCATCAATCATGATCTTATAAATGTATGCGTAGGATATAATAGATATAGACCTGACTCCCGGGTCAGTATAGTATGTTAAGAAAAATTTACTTCCAACCGCTCACCCGTCAAACGAGCCGAGACCCCAGTAAGTAAGTTCTCGGCCTGAAAATATTCTCTTTCTCTATTTGACAACCTACAGTGTCGCGTTACTCCAATCACCGCCCAAACACGCGCCCAAATTCGACTCTGCTCTGCGGTTCTTCGTGTTCTTGTATCTGCGCCTATTAACTCCGCCATGCGTTCTTGGCCCGTCGCGGCACATTGCGTCATCACCAACTTTGCGTCTCCAACAGCGACTGCGGCCAGGCACGCGGCAGCAAGAAGAACTCGTGTATCTTCATCTCTTTCTGTTCCTCTGAGAGCATATCATTCAAGGAACCTACGGTCGAACAACAGCCCGAGCCGCCCCCTCCCACCGACAACAACCACAACCCCCGCCTCCTCATTCTCCTCCTTCGCCATCAACAGCAGCCTGGGAAGACGACGACAACAACAACAACAGCAACAAACCAGAGCCATGTCCACTGACGAGGACTATATGGCCTTCCTGACCAAAGCCAACGCGGACCTGAACGCCGCGCGGGCGCAGCCGCCGCCACCGCAGGCCGGCTTCGTCCGCACCGAGACGGTCGACGTCGACGTGCGCGTCCCGGAGCCGCTGCGCGAGGTCGACATCGTGTACGTCTCCGAGACGGACGAGCCGTTCGAGCCCGTCGCGCTGCGGTGGGAGGGGGCCGTGCGGGGCGTGTGGCCTGGTCCTTGTACGCATATCCCTCCATCCATCCATTTCACGGTGGTGAAAAACAGCTGACGACAGGTTGAACTGAATGAACGAACAGCACAATTCTCCACCCTCATTTCCCCCTCGACCGACCTCTCGCGCTCCATCACCACCCTCTCCCCGGACGTCTTCGACCCCAAGGGCCGCTACGAGACCGTGATGCGCGCCGTGCGCGCCGCCGCCGCCAGCGAGGCCGGCGACCAGGTCAACGTCGACGAGGCCGGGATCGACGTGAAAGTGTACCGCGTCGAGGTGGGGCCGTCGCGCGTCGAGTACTGGGTGCTGGCGCTCGAGGCGGAGGGGGGCAAGATCGTGGGGATGAAGGCACGGGCGGTGGAGACGTGATTTCTTTCCGTTCGGATTTGGGCATGTTGCATATATCTCGTGCGTGGATGCGGATATTGTGTATATACAGATTATAGTGAAGTTCGCGGCGGAAGGGGAGTGGCGTCGGTTGGGAAATGGGCGGTTATGGTATGAATGAATGAATGTATTGGACTGGACTGGGTGAAACGGTCTTCTGCGCCGGATTGGATGGGGTGAGGTCAGGCATTGACTCCATATAATGGGTTGATGAAAGGATAGGGGGCGAAGAAGAGGAAGAAGGAGCCCAGCGGATAGATGGGATTAGGGTGACAGATACCCATCTCTCGAAATATAACAGTTCATTTGAGTCTTCATGTCGGATCCCAGCCTTCCCCCCCCTTCTTCTTACAAATTATGAATATTGAAAGAAAGAAGGAAAGGCAGTTAATCACAATCACATAGAGACATGATTTCTTTCTTTCCTCATCCGATATAAAACGTATAAAAAGCATCCTACCCCCAGCTACGTGATCACGCTGCGCTGCAGTGCCGCCTAAGATAGTCTGTGTCCACACGCATACATCGTCGATCTACTACTTACTCGGCCACGTTGAAGGATCATGTAGTATGCGGTATCAATATTAGACTAGCGGAAAGTCAGGCACGGATTAGCAGCAACGCGGCAGAGACCCATCTCTCTCTCTCTCTATCTATCTATTCTCATCCCTTAATTAAATCGTTTTGTCTTCGAAATATGAAGGAAGGTCCTTTATCAGTAATCTACCCAGCTTTAACTTTCAACTTAACTTTCCTTGTTGCCCATGACAAAACAACCAGTACTGTAGAACTAGAAGAGAGAGAAAGATAGAGAGCCCAGTCGAATCGAGTGACAAAAGAAATCCTCCAGCCGGTCAGGTCAGCCAAGGCCCAAGTGAGGTAGTAATTATTTATTCATTTATCGCGCGGGAGTGAGCAGCTCCTTGGGGTTATAAGAAGGGAAAGGAATCTCAAATATGTCTGACACCGCGATGGTATCCTTTCTTTCCTTCTATCTTGGACGCTTCTCGCCTTTGGGGCCCTTCTCCTCCATGGTGTGTACTTGAGTACTTTAGTATATGTGCCCCATGGCACGTTGCACATTGGGATATTGCCAGCTGGAAAGTCAGGGATTAAAAATAAATATGGGGAGGAGACGAATAAATAATAACAGACGTCTAGCGTTCGCCTTGGAGGATGGATGGATGGATGGATGGATAGATGAATATAGATGAGTGGATCCCAGATGATGCAGTGTAATAATACAGTACATCCATCCATCCATCCATCCATCCATCCATCCATCAACCGATGAATCAGACAGACTAGATTGATCTGCCTTTGAAGTCTTAAAATGACCAACTGCAAACGAAACAAACGATGCGCTAGGTTACACAATTGGTTACTACAGTAGTATGCAGCAGTTGTCTCGGTAAGATTATCTATCTACTCTTGTCATTTCAGGCTTTCTGTGTTCTCGAATGTACCGCATATTGACATGTATTCGAACATAAGAGGCTAGACAGCAGACAAGGAGGATGCAGCAGAAGCAAGCAAACAAACAATTAATTATTTAATTAACCTGTCTAGTATGCACCGCCGCAATAAGTACCCAGGAGCAGGAGGAAGTAGAGGAATGAGAAAAGACCCTTCTCCCTCATCCTGACAATGAAGTCAAGGACAAGAAAAAAAGGCCTACCCGTCTATCCAATATAGGTTACCTACTTGCTCATAATCCCACAGGGGAAGCTAGGTAGCTAGGTATCTACCTAGATGTCATCTCATCGCATCGCCATCCACTCCAGTCCAGGATACTAGCAACTAACCTAAGCCCGAGAAAATAAAACAAGGCCATCATTAACTACGTACCTAAGATAATGGTCCCAAGAAGAGACGATGAAGTTGTAGGTAGACACACATCAGTGACCTGCATGCAAATACTTTCTGTGTTTCTGTAGATGGTAAGGGTTTGCGGAATATCTGCTGTCTATATTGTACTGTACTGTACTTACTTAGGACTCGGGAGTAATCTGAGTAGAAATTAATTTTCCAGGAATTTTTTTAAGAAATAAAACCGAAGAAAAAGAAAAGAAAACATATAGACTAAACCGGTCTTATGTATTGTTATATATTATTTCCAGAGAACTATCGGAAGAGAGCAAAGAGTGAAGTATGGTATCTCTATACATAATCTAATGTAGATATGCAATGCAGATGCGGTGTACATCACAGCCACCACTTACTTAACGTTCATGTACAGTACTTCCACGCCACAAGGCCCGCGGGGTCTTCATCGAACCAAACCAAACCAAACAAAAGAAGACCATGTCAGTTAGGTAGGTAGGTGCGGGGTAGAAAATAGATAGATACAACGTCGCCATCTGCAGTAATACCGTGTACTTGATCGATCGTGTTATCACTGAGCTAAAAATGGAAACTCCGGGGGCGAAGAAACCCTGGTACTGTAGTTCCAAACTTTCTATCTCTGCTCTGCAGCCTTGCTCGGTGGCGTCACGTCGCGCGCTTGAATCAAGAATTCACATGACTACATAATACGTCATAGAGAGATGAGAGATCTATCTCAGTAGCCGTACAGTATTAGGATGGGTGCACCATGCGCAGGATTGGGACTGCATGCTGTGACGTCGTCTGGGTCTTTGGGGATTCGAGGTTCCCGGAATAGAAGCAGAAACATGAATACAACATCATAGGCATTGTCAGCATACAGTAGATTCAGACTAAATCCAGAATTCAGACGCAGGACCCTGTTCGATTTACTGTAAAAAAAATAATTAGTAATAATGAATAAACCTACGATTGGATAAAATAATGAATGAATGCCTCTGGACTTTTTTTCTTGGCATGGTCGCGCTTGTGGAGGGCATGCCACCTGTCACATGAAATCCGACTCCGACTTGCACATGCAGGGATTCGGGCGGCTGTCGTTTCAGACTCGGGGCTGGTGGCAACATCATTAAAGAACGAAGGAGGACAGGGGACTCCTGGGAGTTAATAATAGTTTAAATGAGCTCATTTACTCCGTAGTCCTCCTATCTCACGACTCACGGAGCTCTGCGGAAGGATCCCCGTACGGAATACTCGAGGGCCGGTGGCAACGGGAACGACCATTGGAATTCATTACCTATGGTCGAGGAAGGTAGTCAGAAGAAGCACTGTATTCATGAGTACAGTCCAACAACTGAGCCACTGTGTTTCGTCTCATCTGGGAGTTTGGATAGAGTGGGTTCTGTGGAGGCCACTACGCTCCTATACGGAGTACTACTCCGTAGATACGGATAGTACTGCAGCCTATTCAGGACTCAGACCGGGCCGCCACTTTTCAGACTCCAAGTCTCCCAAGGCCAAAGGATGATGGGTTGTTTCTATCTTTTGTATTTCGATGCCTGCAGCCAAACAAATGCATCCTTGATTCGGTAAACTTCGGTTCAAAGTTGGACAAAGCCAGTTCGTTCATCGTTCTGGAGAATCGAGAGATCTTTTCGTCATCATTGGCCAATGTGCCAGGGACTGCTTGCTGTCTCCGGTTTTATCTCTTTTTTCGCAGAGTTCCGAATGATCCATGATTCAAACAGTCTCGGTCTGTCTGGGGCTGCCCGTTTCGACAGGGTTCTCCGTACGAAGTGATCTTCCCTGGACCCTTTGACACTTACGTATGCTGTGCTCCACTTTACAACCACAGTCCACGTTTCGACTCGAGGGGGGATCGCGAAACAGAACAATCCCGCTGAGCCGCCAGCAAAAAAAGGGTTGCTGATAGCGGCTTAGCCGGTTAGCATCTCCTTTCAGACACCGGGCCGCATCCACGGAACGCTGTCCCGTCTAGGTTTTTTCTCGAAGAGTTCCTCTGTCGATCTCCTGCCCGCTTAAGCATCCGGGAGGAGTGATGATCAGCAAGTCTACTACACCGCACACCGTAAGCAGAGGACATCCTGTTAGGTTGTGATTGTCGCAAGAAGCGGAGACGGGAAAAGATTGTCAAGAAGAGCTGGGCCGTGCGTGCGTCCTTTTCCTATCCGGCAGCCCACGGGCCTCGAGAGTTCAAGGGGTTCATTCATGTTGAATGATGTGCATAATGTCATAGTAATAATAATAACGGACCGTGTTATTATTCGATCGCTAGCACTCCGTAATCTCAACAAGACACCGTATCTGGTGCTGTAAACGAAACTCGTATCGACCAAACGGGAATTCTCCGAAATTCGATGTTCATGCAGACAGGGGTACTGGCCTAGCTTCAAGTCCCCAGTCTTAACGGGACATTCTCTTTCCCTTGACCTCATTTCTTCCGATAGAAAGAGGCAAATAAAGGACGTACGACAGGCATGTCGCAACAAGCAATACTTCGTAATTTAAGCGACAGGGCGGACTGGATGACTTGTGCACCCTGAACGGGCAATTATTAGTTATCATCGATTGCAGCGGCGGCTGCAGGCACCTGCGATCGCCATCGCCGCGCGACCGGTATGGGCCCTAGCGATGGCGGATCGCCTTGGCATCCTCCTGTTGGGGAAAGCGTGTGAAGCATCGAGCGCGACGCAGGGCCACTGACATGCCAAAGCGTGGGGAAAGCGTACCGATTCGGTTGTCCCCATCACGATTCATTATTTTATTCCTGCCCTCGCGCCATTCTTGATTCCTCGTTGTTATCCGTGCATTCTCCGCTTCATTCCCACTGTGGTAGTAGTGGCAAAGACGGTGTGCTGTCCCGCCATGGCAAATGCCCTGGCTCAGGCTGGCGGACTCGCGGATGAGGGAGACCTGTTCAGCGGTTCGCCTTCGGACGCGCTGATCATCCCGTCACTTGGCCTGTCAGGAGCTCGCCTGAGGCATCGACGTGGCCGTTTCCCGCGCTGCTGTAGATCAGAGACACTTGTCAAATCTTTTACGCAGTAGTGCATCTGTGCGAAGGGACAAATCAGTGCCTGAATTGTTAGCAAGCGAAATAGGAGACGCCAGGTGACGGGGGCGTGGGCGTAGAGTGCTGACTCGAATCTTTGCTGGAGATTTCTGAGAGAGAGGGATCTACGGAGTCGACGGAGGAGAGACGCTGTATATACAGACTCGATCGCAATGAGCTCTCTGGCGGTGGTGGGAAGAATGTGGACGAGGGACGTCTTGACGATGCGTGCCCGCTGCAGAACGCCGAGAGATCTGGCCACCCTCGAGGGCCAAGCGCCCTCAATAAATTAAGTCCTGCCGCTGGCGGGGAGACAAAGCTGAGGACGGCACGGCACAGGGCTGCGATTGATGATCGTCGAGCTGAATTGTCGTGTGCCTGTACTTGAAGATTCCAGCTGGACGGAGATGACCAGCTGGATGCTGCTTGTAGATATTCCTGCTACACCTGGTTCTGTAGGGAGTACTCCGTGCTGCGTCGTCTGCGACGGCGTGGATCTGATGTGTGCGCTAAACGGCCCGAAGGCTTTAGCAGCCCATTCTTATTTTGTGGGTATAATCGTCTGCAGCATTCCAGCAACCGGATTCCTCCACCGCAGATAACAAACATCATCCGACCGTTTTGCGGATGCGATTGCTGCCGGCGCCGTGGCAGTGTCTCCCCTGGATCCAATATCTTGTGTGTGCATCACCGGCGTCTAAGCTCCCCTGTCCCCAGGTTGCGCCTCGGACAGCCTCAGACAAAACCCCTTGGCCCTGCCATCCTCCGGCCAACCATCGTCCGCGCGTCCCTTGGCCTGGCCGCATGCCAGTCTGGTGCTGCCCTTCCACCTCGCCTCTGCTCTTGGCCTGCGACGACTGCTCCCAAGACGATTCCACTCCCTGGCCTGCTCCCCGTCTTCCCTCCTCCTCGCGATACGCCGCACTTGGGGACGATCTGGTCCTGTCCGCTCGCTGCTTCTGCCCTTGAACTCACCCAGTCAGTCGTTATCTCCAGTTAGGCATTCTCCGCAGCCTCGCGCGCGGCTGCTTGTCGACCCTCCTTGGGATAAGGCGTGGGAGTGCCGTGCGCCTGGCGACGCCGCGCTTCCATCTTCACTTCGAGCATCCGGTAATCCTCGATTACTGCATGACAAACGCTCCGACACCGCTCTGTCTGCGGTCAAGTGCTGGAGATCTGCCGGACACACTAGCTTGGCTTATTTCGTTGTTTCCCCGGCGAGTGAGGGGACTGGATACTGATTGTCGTCATCCCCGACGTTCTGTTCACTCCCCCCGCGTATCCTAGCATCCCCTCCACCTCCCACGAAGCCACGGCCTTGTTGCAGCTCTCCCAAGCCATCGGAGGGTCCGGTCTCGCTGTCGAGACGGATCACCCGTCCGTGACACCATGTCCGACAACGTCACGCCCCCTTCTCGAAGCACACCTCATATCCGGCTCAACTCCGGCCGTCATGAACCTGTCTTCGAAGAGAGTGAAGCCGCCGCTGCAGGGCCGAGCCTATCGCCCATTCCCCGCGCCTTGACACCACAGTCACCTGGTCTCCGGCCGGGCTCCTTCAACAGCGTCTACAGTACCACAAACCCTGCCGAGTCGTCAGAGCTTCTGATACCACCCAGAACGCACTATGGGCGGGATGAGCCAGATTCACCCAGGTCGCCATCCTTGTCGGTGGCCTCTTCGAGGCGAACAAGCTGGAGTTCAGAGGCAGGCAGCCGGGATAGCAGAGGTTATGCATACAATCCTTTTGACGACTCACGATCCCCGTCGAGGACGGGAAGCGATGATAACGATGTCAACACGCAGACGGTCTCAGAGAAGTACAATATAATGCCAACAGAAGGGCTGCTTCTTTTCCCAGAGGACGTGGAGAAGGATGATTATCTGCACAATCCTGACCCCAATGAGAAAGACACGGACTGCGACCTTTGTAACAAGCGAGGTATTATCAATATCGGTGGTCTGGTGCTTTTAACTCTGGGAATTTTGGCGCTGTTTATTGCCTATCCGGTAATGTACGGATGTCCTTTAGTCATCCGTGTCCGGGATGAACTAGACTGACTACTACTGTCTCGACAGGCTCTTCGTCCGGAAGTTCACCGAGCCGGGCACTAGCGGCACTAGTAGCGAGACCAGCTCCTCGATATGTGCGGGCGATCCGATGTGTCTGGATGTTGGCGAGGTTCCGTTACTGAAAAACATCAGAACATCGCTGATCGACCCGGACACACCAGAGTCCGTGAAGAAAATCACATCGACCGGCGGAAAAGAATGGAAGCTGGTGGTAAGTCATGGTTGCCCGCTTGATCGGACTACCATCCCGTTTTATACTCACATTTATTGCAGTTTTCGGACGAGTTCAACACAGACGGACGGACGTTTTATGATGGTGACGATCCGTACTTCCAAGCGGTGGATATCTGGTACGGTGTGACGCAGGACCTTGAGGTTAGCTTTCCTTGATCTCCCAGCAGGTGCCGATTGGACATAAGCTCATACCTCTGCAGTGGTACGATCCTGATGCGATTACGACCAAGAATGGAGTTATGGAGATTAGGTTCGATGCGTTTCAAAACCACGGTCTGAACTACCGATCCGGCATGCTGCAGAGCTGGAACAAGCTTTGCTTCAAGGGCGGTCGGCTGGAAGCGAGTATATCCCTTCCTGGGAGAGGAGATACAGTCGGTTTCTGGCCAGGTTTCTGGGCAATGGGTAACTTGGGTCGGCCTGGCTATGCCGCAACTACCGATGGGATGTGGCCCTACAGCTATGACGACGTCTGTGACGCTGGTATCACTGCCAACCAGAGTTCGACCGATGGGATTAGCTATCTTCCGGGCATGCGCTTGCCAGCATGTACCTGTCCCGGTGAGGATCATCCCAGCCCTGGAAAGTCGCGGTCTGCACCGGAGTTGGACGTTCTGGAAGCGAGTGTCACCACTCTAAACCCGAAAAAGGGCTATATGATCGGCGATGTTTCCCAGAGTTTGCAGATTGCACCGTTCGACATCTGGTACATGCCGGATTACGGTAAGGGAACCAACTGTGCCAACCACGAGCTTGCGCTTATGCTTGAGCAGATTTTGTTGCGGTCTACAATCCTCAGATCACGTCGGTCAATTCCTACAGGGGAGGTCCTTACCAGCAGGCGATATCTGCCCTCACCAACTTGAATAACGACTGGTACGATGGCAAAGAATATCAGGTGTATGCATTCGAGTATACCCCAGGAGCGGACGGGAACGTGACCTGGTTCGTCGGCCAGGAAAAGACCTGGACCGTGGATGGCAGATCCATCGGTCCCAACGGGAACGTTGGACAGCGTTTGATTCCCGTTGAACCGATGACCATTATCATGAACTTCGGCATGTCGAACAGTTTCTCCGCTCTCAACCTAACCGGACTTGCGAAGCTGTTTCCTGCGACCATGCGCATCGACTACATCCGTATCTACCAGGATCCAGATGAAGTGAGCGTCACGTGCGATCCCCCTGGCTATGAGACCACCGAGTATATCGCCAAACATCCGGAGGCATATAACAACCCTAATCTCACTCATTGGTAGGTACCAGCGTCCATTGAGGGTATCCTCAGACTGACGGTTTGCTCCCAGGTCTCAAACACCGTATGAATGGCCCAAGAACAAGCTGGTACACGGGTGCTAGCGTTTATAACGGCCATCATACATCCTTGGTTTGGTTTCTTGCCAATTTACCATGTATTCTGCTTTTTGTTTGAACGGCCCGGCTGCATCAGTTTCGCTTCTCGATTGTGGAATCCGGACTTGGCCTGGTTGCAGTATCTCCGCTATCTAGAATTTCGCTGTGCCTCTTCGCTTTTGGCGCTTTTCTGTGACATTACGAGTCTTCACCAGCGGCATCATGGTATGGAGTTGGGGTTCGTCCTCTTCCGGTCGCCTTTCTTAATTTTCCCGCTTCCAAGGTTGCGGCTGGCAGATCTGGATTTGGTTGTATTTTGTCTTTCGCTTTGATATCCGTCATGGGATCCGACGCCACGGCCTTATTTTGTATAGTTTTTCTGCTTCACTTGCCATGCCGTATTACACTGCTAGGCTTGACCTCTGCCAGAACTTTCTTGCATGCATGCTATTTCTCCGTTTGGCATTGCCTCGAGCCTCGTCGGTATGCAATGGAGTACGTTGTCCGTTTGTTTCTGGATCTTCTGCGATGAAATTTCATATAAGACAACGATAGAGGAATCGCGACCTCCTAGGCAAACAGAGATAAAATCTAACAATCATAGAGAACCATCTCCAGGTGTTGTCCGATGAGACGTAGTTGCAATCCGTAGGCGCTAGATGGTTGATGACTAAGCCAATCGTCATCGCCGAGATCGTAGCCTGGACTGGAGCGGACATTCCACCTGCGTGTGTCATCCTGGACGTCGCGAGGCCCTGAGTTGACGCTGACCGGGTCAATTGGCCAGGCAAGGCGGTTCCTGGGCATCACTGCGAATCGAAGTCGTTGTTATTATTGTCTCTTCCGCGCAAGTTGATGTCCATATTTCCTTGGCGTGGAGTCGGGATCCCGCCCAACTTTGAATGTCGACTGACCTTCGGGAGTCTTCCCAGTGGGATTGTGCCTTGCGCTTCGTCCACAGGGTGACCAGGAGTTGATCTCTTTCTTTTCTTTTTTTTTCTGTCTGTCCGTCTTGGTGCTCGTCTCTGTCGCGAGCTACTCTTTTGATTGATGAATTCGGTGGATGGATGTTGTCTTCAAGTTTCTTCTTCCCCTCTCGGGCTCCTCGTGACCACCCCGACTTATCGATAGCACCTGCCTCCGCAGCACAATCATCACTTACTTCCTGATTTGGCCTTCCCGTGGGAAACTGCACCAACAAAAAACGAGACCAAGTCTCTCTGATCTTTCCCTCTCCTCTGCATTCCTTAACCAGTGCCCGAACAAGAGAAACATCAGACGAAACACCGATTTCTGGAACACCAAAGCTATCAAAACAGACTCAGAGAGAGAGAGAGGACCTTTCAACACAAGGGTACCATGCCCCTCCCAACAATCTTCAACAACCCCAACGCTGCTGCTGCCGCCACAGGACACGGCGGAGACGACGCCATCATTATTGATGACGATGACGGTGGGGACGGCGCGATGCAGATTGATAGTCATGGCCATGGCAATGGGCCGGCGGGACTACAGCATCAGCACGGTCATCAGCGGCAGCAAAGGCAGAGGGTTGGGTTTGGTGAGTGGTCCTTTTCTTTTCCTATTTGATGGTTTACTTGGGTTCGTTTTCAGGTCCCTTTTAGATCTTTACTGAATCATTGAGTTCTGGCCATGAATCTGCCTCGAGAATTCGGAATGATTCTTGCAGTTCCTGCGGTTGATCTTTTTTATCTTATGGTCTATGCCAATGCAGTCCTCTTTCTTCTACTTTATTTCAATCCACCCATCTGCCTGGTATATGTAGATTGGAGCTTTTGTAGGCCCAGAAAACGGAACCGCTGACCCTGCCCACCCTTCTAGAAGGCTACAACCCAAGTGACGCAGACCCCACCACGGCACCTCTCCGCTACAGCACTTCCATCGCGCGCGAGAAGAGAATACGGAGCAAGCTCCGCGAGGGAAGACACGCGGCGCTCTGCGTCCTGATGGATCGCGAGCTGCTGATGGTCCAAGCGCTGGCTGCGCATGAGGTGTGTCCATCCCATAAATATATGAAATTATTTATTATAGACATGAACATTCGGAGGAAACCACGCTGACGGTGTTTCAGACCATCCCTCAAACCCGCCGGCGCTTCCTCGCCCAGCTCATGGCCCCCGACGACCCCGCTGTCGCCACGGCCCTCCGCGCAGACCGTTTCACGCTCCTTCCACCAGCATCCACACACGCATCGACCATCGGCCCCCGCACCATCGTCGACGTCCACGAGACCGACGACGCTGGGTGGTACAGACCGGACCAGTCTTCCTCAAAGACGAATAAGGGCAAGACGCCCGAACGAGACCGCGACCGAGAACGGGCCAAGGCCCGAACATCTCTCGGGGGCCGGCAGACTCAGCAGCATCGAGAGCGGGAGCGCGAGAGACGGCGGCGGTGGAGTGGCGGGGAGCGGGATCGCTGGGGGGAGTTGGATGTCGATATTGACATCGAGTAAATTATTGATACGACAAAGAGAAAGGAAATGGATGATTTACCCTGCTTGATTTGCGATGTGTAGAGTTAATATATATGTCCTTGCTTCGCCTGCTGCGTCTGTTCGGATCAGACATTATGTGCATGCATGTGGTTGGGATGACATCTGATACCATGTTTAAAACGAGCTTTTTGTTTTCTTCCAAGGTCTTTTGCAATAGGGGCACGTTGATTTCAGAAGCTATCCCCTTGAGAAGTGAACAGGGGCATCATGTTCCGGGATAAGGGGCCCGCCTTAAAGACGTCGAGTGGTAATCTTTGGTGATTGCTTGGCACTGGCCCCTGGAAGAGCAGCTGCTTACTAGTCTTAGGGCCATCTTTAACTAAGATCTAGGTAAGACTTAGAAGCTTTCCTTTAAGGCTTTCAGCTAAACAGTTCCAGCAGTGACAGGTCACATGATTGATCTGCAAGATCCATGGATATTCCCCGTTCATGTCACCAGGGGATACCTAACTACATGAAGGCGGTGACTGCTTACTAAGCGACTCGTGCGGATTCTGCAGGGAGCGCACACACCTTCAAAACAACACATGCCGGTTGTAATAATGTACTCGACAGCTTACTCTACAGCCAGGCTTCAGAACCGAGTCCCAATCATCTTCCAATTCGATCCAACTTCCGCACCCCGCAATAACTTGGCATCGCAGCGGCCCGGATGGTCTAGTTGGCGATGATTCGCGCTTAGGGAGTTCCCAATTGTGCGAGGTCCCGCGTTCGAATCGCGGTTCGGGCCGTCCCATACTCCTTTTTTTATCCAATGTTGATTGACACGATGAACAGAAATCTTTGGAAATTTTTCTTGTTGGACCCCTGTGGGTTTTGCAAGGTTCCTTGGCCTCGATCTGGGAAGGCTATCCATGCTGGATGATTTTTTTTTTTTTCTTTAAAAGTACCAGGATTGACTAGCTGAGCAATTGATCAATCAATGCGCAGCATGGACTGGACTCCTGTAGTTCTGTTCTGAATCTGACTAATAAATAAATAGCCAAAGGTAGATAAAATAGAATAGAAGATCGCAATAAAAAAAATGAACGGGCTGAGAATTAATAAATATTACCTGGGTAGTTGTCTCGCTGGGACGGCGTTACCCTATTCATATTCGTAGTTTCTTCGGCATCCGCCCGACTTCATGCCAGGGCAGCGTCGCTCACCTTTTGCGACTTACTGCTGTATTGGAAACAAAAATAAGGGTAGGAAGTAACAAGTAGGGTTAGACAAATAGATCATCAAGGAACCCACTTTGTAAAGAACTAGCAGAAGTAAAGTCCAAAAAAGGAAATATACATACACCAAAGTACCTACATAATGTTCGCCTAAATTGCTATTTATTTATATATGCAACTTGAGACGCTGTGACACCATTGAAGGCACAAACTCATATTAATAACATGAATGTGTATGTACATGTACTTTATAATAAAACTGTTTGAGCAGCTGTTTCTGAAAAGTCCAGGAAGAATCATGCCGCGTCGTGCATTTACAATCGCCTTTGCAAGTATTCTCATTCATTATTTATGAATGATGACGTCCAACTTCTGCCATTTTTTTTTTCTTTTCAAATATTTTTTTTAAAGTCTGCGCACAGCCCAACATAAGTCTGTAATGAGACAATTTCATCGACTCTGTTCCGTTTTTGTGTGTCCCACTCGACTAGACAGTGGAGAATATATGCATATAGGCATTTATACAAACGTCATTAGGGGAATAATGTATGTATGTACGTATGTATATATATTGTACAAGATGGACATTTTCAGACATTCACGGTAGTCCCCTTTTTCTCCTGTATGGTCGAGCGTATCCTCGCAAAATCGAACCGGCCTCGGTCTCTGCTGTTCGTGGAGCCTTTTTTTCTCCCAGAAAGGTGGCTGGCTGGATATATCAAGTAGGTAGAGAGGAGTACCCCAATCAAGATAGCGACCGCCTGAGCAACTCTGCATGAGGCTGTGTCACAGCTATCCTGTACGTGTGCGTGGGTGTGCGTGTGTGAGAATCACAGGGGCAATCCTTGGGTCACCGTCGCATCCAAGATCTTCCACATTCGCAATCCTCGTCGTATTCTCGACTGGTCGATGGGAGAGATAAAACGACGTGGCGCGGCTTGGCTGCATCTGGGCTGCTAGCTGACACTGGGTCTGCGTGCCATGGTTTTGTATCCCACAGGGCGTTTCACAGCTTCTACACCAAGCAGGCCGCCACTGGGCTTTTTTTGCACACTATTTCATTCGAGTGATTATCATGTGCAATGCTACACCAGCGCAGTGCAGAGCATCCCGCGGCGCGTTCACCTTTTCCATGATTCCGCGTTGAGCAGGCTCTCTGCATCTCCGACCTGCTTGCGCTCTGAAACCTCTCTATTCCGCACTTTAGAGCGGATGGCTTGGGTATTCATAGGCGTCAATCCTTGGGATGGCGGTTCTGTGTAGAGAGGATGTAGCCTGTGGGAGGAAGAGAACCGTACACGGCCATCCCTCATGACTGGTAATTGTCATTGCAAAGGTTCCGAACTCGAGGAAAGCCGGTTCAGATGAAGGTAGACATCTGTACCGTAGCTGCAAAACGACAGAATCTCAGTCAGTCTCACAGTTTCTGGGCCTCGGGAACAAGCGAAAGGACCTACCCTTCCATGCTGATCAACTTCAAATCGCCCCCGAAATACCGAGCGTAGAGCCGGCTGATCGGGAGTCCATACCCAAATCCAGCCATAGGGGCTTTGAAGTCGCTCTTGTTAAAGTCCGGATCCAAGTTCGGTGGATTGTCGACAGTGGTGTACATGTATGTCCAGACAAGAGGAATCTCAGATCGTGGAATGCCACCGCCCTCATCGGAAATCTTGATCGTGATGTCTTCTCTCCCTTCAGCCACGATAACCTTCGTAACAGGGAATTCCTCTTTGTCGGCGCCATGGGTCTCGACCACAGCACGCAGAGAATTCTTAAGGGTCTCGAAGAGCATGTGGGAGAGATGGCCCGGGACATACATGAAGTTCAGATCCGGCTTGCAGATGAGCTGCACCTTGGGAGCTTCGAAAAGGCCGTAGTGGTCTTCGCAAACGAAACGAGCATTTTCAATCGCCTCCAGAGCCAGTTCTCGAACATTTGTTTTCGTACAAATGATGCCGACATAATTCGGGTGGCGAACATGTGTCTGTTCCGTCAATGCAATGTGCTGGCCAATTAACATCCGTATACCTATACGCGACATGTAGAAGCGGTCGAGGAAAGACTGGATGGTGGAGTCGATATGGAGGCGTTGTCGCTTGCGCTTCCATTCCAAAATGCCTTGTGCCACGGTAGTCACGACACTATCGTGCCTTCGCTTGATGTGCTGAAGCGTCTTTGCAAAGCGCTGGTTGTAGTCATTGATCTCAGGTGGCCAGTCTTCGTTATTGTCATCAGACGGGACGTAATATCGTCGAAGCGCCGCTCCTCTGCCGTTTCCATTCAGCACTGACGCTGGAGAAGATCGGTATTGACCCTCTCTAATGCTTGGGTTCTTGGTTGCTTCATCAAGGAAGTTCGATTCGCCGTCGAGATTTTTGGTGGGTCGCAATAGACGGGCCCTCACCTCCTGACTCAGGGACGGTCGGGGAAGATTGATGATTTCCTGCCATTATGAGTCATCGTAGGCTCCGGGAACCGCGATGGCAATTGTGTCATACCTCGAACGACTGCGCATACCAGTCCCTTACTTTCTTGATCGAAGGCATCTCATTGAGTCCGTCGGGGAGCTCGCCCAGCTCCTGCACGCGGTGGGCAAGGCGAATGGGGAGCTCCTCAGAGAGGAACTGCGAGGCACGGAAGAGGGTCCCTAGATTATTGCAAAGAAACCGGACAGTTAGTCACTCGGATACTGTAATGTTCATCGCGAGCCTGTATTCCAAGTCTGCCACTTACCAGTCGATGGTCTGTCTCCAAACTGGACCATCTGCCTGAGGGAGACACCGGTTGCGGGGAAGCTGGCATAATGCCTGATGGTTTCCATCAACTTCTCCGATGCCTTCCACATGGTCCCAGCAGTCTCTCAGGCCGCGGGGCCTGCGACACGGATTAACACGTCCACAGACTCTGCAATCCAATTGAGTAGGAGGTGGTGTGGGAGAGTATGATGGCCCTGGGTAGATCACGAGTTGGACGAAAACGGGCAGCTCCCCACCACTGGACCTAAAGCAGACTGCTGCCGAGGTCGAGCGGGCACTTCTCCGACGCAAGCGTGGGCCGAACGAACGTCTTGCGAGGGGGCCTGGACGACAAGGAGAACAATACAATGGATGAGAGACGGGGAGATGACAGAGACCAGACAGCCTGAAGTATAACGCAGTCACTCCGGGTCCGGGGGGAGTCGATGCATCTGCCGGTCAGGTGCGTCACGTGGGGCTGGAGCTCCGAGGCTGCCACGGCCAGGCCGACGGAGAGCTCGGGACAGGACGAGCGCGCGGTCTCCAGGCGGACTCTGTGTCTCAGGGAGTCCTCTGTATCTTGCGTAACGAGCTGGTGGCCAGAGAGAGGACTCGTGAGCCGTATGTGTCTCTCCCCGCGGGCTCCAGGAACCCTTTTTTAACCAGCGCTGCGTGCCGGCGACGGGCGGGAGCTTGCCCTGGCCTTCCCCGGATCTCCCCTTCGCCCGAGGTTCGCGACCTGCTTTCCGGACAGCGTGACTCAACCCCACTGATGAGTCGCGAGAGTCGATCTGTCTGCCAAAGGGGCACGTTCCCTGTCCGGAGTACGGCAGAGTCTCAGCAGTTGGATTGTTAGAACGCCCATCTCTCAAATAGCGCGTGGACCCCAGGCAGAGGCGCCTCGTGCCTCCCACAAGATCCGTCGACGCGGCGCCGGCACGGAGGGCTGAGCTTGTATAAAAGGCCGGTCCGACGCCAGGCACAACCGTCCTCTGTTGGATGAGTAACTGATGATGCGGGCGGGGAAGACAGGCCCCTCCATGGGCTTCGTAGGAAAAGGGGGTACTCCGTCGGTCCCAGTGACTCATGAAAGCCCTAAGATAGCTGGGGCTGGATGACTGGTATCCTCACCAAGCCAGACGGCCTTAGGCCTACTTCTCCAGCACGGCTGCGAAACGCGTCGTTGAAACCTTGCTGCAGTGGGCATCTTGCAGCCGAAGATATCCCCCACCATCGAGGAGGGGAACGAAAGTATATTTGCCGCGACTCTCCCCCAGCGTGCTGCTCTGATGCCGTGCCTGGACAGCGCAAGTTGCACACTCGTTCCTTTCAGAATCTCTATCAGTTGTTGCTAGCCCTGCAGATCCAGAGGCTACAACGGTCTCTCGTCACAGCCGAACCCATCGCTCCCGGCCCGGCCGTTGTGGCTTCTGGGGCTGTTTGCTTGATTCCCTCCAGCCCCGCGCATGGCAGGGATCCCTGAGGAATCGTCTTGCTCTGCGATCGGTTTCCGCCTCAGGCGTGATGCCTGGTGGAGTCCCTGACAACTGTCTAGCCCACCCGCAGCGCGTCGTCCGTTGCATTATGGTTATTTTGTCGTGAATCGGCTCCCATCCAGTTACCCCACCGGTATTGGACGGACCATTCCTTTGTTAGCTTGTGTTGAACGGGCTCCTTTGTCGCTGCGCGGAGTCGGTCTCGGTGCGGCAAACAGTGCACTATTTGGCCTCCGGGTCAGCGTCTAACCGTCCAACAGCAGCATGGGGTTCCAAGTATGGTTCGCACCAAGCCGAACTCTGCTCCGCTTGTGAAGACATGGGCTGCCTTGCATGGATGCGTGTATGAATGGGAACGTTCTGGGCGCCTCTCCGTTCTGCTTCCCTGCCGTCTATTGTTTGTTTCTTTGCCTGCGGATGTGAGCGACCGGCCAAGGTAGATGATACGACCTCCGTCTTGTGCGCTATCACTTGCGTTCTTTTGGTCCTGGCCTCGCCGATCAGCAAGCCTGTTGGAGGAAAGGCAATCGGGGAGAAGCCAGTGGGATCTGGTGGACGGTCACATTTTGCCTCTGAATTTTGCGGTTCCTTGATGTAAAACTGCATCCGTAGCTGGTACTGGGGGTCTGGTTCTGCCCCTCTCACAGCTTCGTTCATTTGTGCGTCTGGCAGGAGGCAGACGGACAAAACCGACGAAAACACACAACAGCTGCCGGAGGGAACCCAGTCCCGTCTCGTACCAGAATCTCGCCTTCTTTAAATGCGATCAGAAGCAGATGCATCTTCTTCCTCCTCGAAAACAGTCCGTTCTCCTGTGTCCTCTTCACTTTCAACCGCGTAGGTAGAGGAGGAAGATGATGTCGCGTCGCCGTCCATCTCACAGTGAACCAGTACTTCCAGCGTCATCCGCGAACCCACCAGCAGTTGCGTATCCCTTCTCCAACACGCAAAACACCCATCAGATGCACCGACGTGGGCCCATCGAAGGTCCCTATGGCCAGAGACTCACTCGCAGAGTCACTTGGCGCTCCTCAACCTACAAGCTGGTGGCATATATGTATGTGCTGGGTGTGCTGTATATCGTCTGGCTGATCCGCGATGTCTTCTTTCTGCCTTTCTCCTCATCGTCTCCTCCGGACGGGATCCCCTTCACCCATTCTCCTGCAGATGAGTAAGTCATCCTGAACTGCCAGCTGCGTCGGAATGCGCAGTTGCGGTCGTCCCTACGGCGGGGCGGGATGCTCACCGTGTGTTCTCACCCAGTTATCTGGCTCAGTTTGTGGGTCGTGAAGAGTGCAGCGTTTCTTCTAAGCACCTTTTCAGTCCTCCTACTGCCAACGGGGATGGGCGGGAGCTGAGGGATGCATATTGTCAGAACCGGGCTTCGTTGCTCGATGCAATGAGCAACGGAGGACGACACGGCTTCGACGCGCCATACATACCGCGGGGTAAGTTGTGAGCTGTTTCTTGAAACTCTAGGAGGTCGATTTGGCATATATCTCGTAAAGTTGAACTTCCTCAGACTGACTATCATGTTGGACAGGTTGCCACTACCGATGGTACACGACCTCGGAGATCTGTGAGATCCTTTGGCGTTTCAGTGATATTATTTTCATTGGAGATGATTCCCTCAGCAATATATATGCTGCTTTCAATATTCTCTTGCGAGAGAATCTGGCTTTCGGATCCCTGAAACAGTGGGAGATGAGCAAGGAGCAGATTGAGGCGTGCAAATGCGAGAACCAGTATACCAGCGGCCACTGCTCGGTATTTCGCGTCACTTCCAGCGACGATGTATATGCTCACGATGAGAAGGCGGCAACTCGAAGCCCCTATGCATGCTCTGCTCGTGAGAATCCCTGTCACTGTTGAACGGGCCTCCTGTCGTTCCGGTTACTTACGATTGCCATAGGTCTCTCTCATGCACTTTTAACTGTCACGGGTTCTCCCGCTTCAGAGAGCACCCACCGGGCATTCAGAATACTGACTTCAAAGTCAGCGGAGAGCAAAAAGCCGATTCCTGTCATCCACAGCTTGTCGCTCTCTACGTCTTTGTCCCAGTCAATCGCGACGGCCAGCATGGACGAGTGGCTCGCGGCCGCCAAAGCCAGTGGGCGCAAAATGCCGTTCCTTTGGGTTGGGCCAACAGCAGCCGGCCATCAAAAGCCTCCGGAGCTCGCCGTGAGCCAGGGAAATAATGCACTGTGGCACTACACGCTCAACACTAGCAAGGCAGCTCAGAGCCGAGATGTGGAGGTGTTGGGGATGTACAATGCGACACTACAGGCCACCAGTTTTGACGGGTCACACTATGGTGTGAAGGTCTCGCTGATGCAGGCCATGATGGTAAGTTGCCGTTCTTCTCTGTGTCTCTGACATTGAAATCCATGAGCCACGAAGGCCCTCACATTCCAAGACATATGGACTGATGAAATGGAATTAAATCTAGATCATAAACTGGCTGGCACATCTCCAGTCATAATGGTCAAAGCATTTGAAACTCAGCTCAACTAAAGGCATCATATGATGCCTTCCAACGACAAATCTGTCCACTCGGCCAACCCTGCAGTGTCATCGTGAGAATGACTGTTATTATGGACGTAGCGGTCTACTTCGAGCTCCATTCCACTTTTCTACCAAAGATATGCCTTTCAAATATTTTCTATTCACCTTTTGGAGAGACATCATACAGGTAGATCGGCAACTAGATTTCTTCACATGGGGATGGGTGGTTGTTCCATTTTCTCATTACTTGCAAGCATTCTTGGCCCGTCTCCGCTCTTGTTTCTCCTCCATTTCTTTCTCTTCTATTTCTTGGTCTTTTTTTGGATCTACTCTCCACTAGAGCCAACTATTTCGTCTATTGGTCTAGGAGAACTGTTGCCTGCATTGAAAGTGCGAAAAAGTTTTTTTTTACCCCAAGTGGGACCTCTGCTTCTTGCATCACCTTCTCCTATTCTCAAGCCCTGCCTCAGATTTACATTCTGCAATTTGCATTAGATTTAAGCATGAGAACGGACAGAGGAGTGTCGAAATATAGCCCATGAGGGCAATATAATACGGCAAGACAGAAAGAGTGCCGGTGATGACAAGACGTGAGAAAGGAAGCCATTGGTGATTAATTAGAACTTTAGAATTTGTCAGTTTCCTCCATCTTTTACATTCTGAGGAATCATAACAATACTAGGCAGTCCGGACCTAGATCCTTTGGTCCTTTCTCACCTTCCTTCTCTGGCCCATGATCAACGCACCGCAGGCCTTCAATCTACTGTAAGATCAACATCACTATGCAGTCGTCTGCACTAGCGTATGATGATCTCAATGGATGAAATTTTCCGAAGAGATTAGCAAAAAGATGAGATGAACTATGTGCAACATACTACATATTCTTAAATCATACTTAAGGCTGACGTGGGATGATCATGCAGACACTCGCTATCGGAGACTCGAAAAGGCACCTGTTGCCCGCCATCGCAGAGTAGCCGGATACAGGTACATACATACATCTGCAGCCATGGCCGAGATCGAGCCGTTGGCGCACATTGTCTAGTAGTCTAGCCTTACTGTGTAGACCCCAGTCCGTCGATCGGACGATCTGATCAAATCGGGATCCGGAAGGCCATCTCCGCGGCGGCTTCTGTGCACGTCCCTCTGCCCAGTCGCTTGGCCGAGTCCGAGCCTCATCACGACTTGCCAATCTCGGAGTTGCAGCGCTGTCCGGTGGGGATCGGACACGAAGACAACGACACTTGAAGGCTCAGCCGTCGTCTGTTCTCCATCGTTGTTCTCGAGTCCTGAGCCGCTTGTGCGCTTGTCCGTCTTCCGCGGGCCGCTGATCGCGCTAGCTAACTCTTTTTGTTTGTGGCTTCGGGTGATTTGATTGATCTGACTACTTCACAGGTGACCATGATCCTGTATTTCTTTGAGATACACACTATCGGATAAAATGTGCTCCTACCACAGGGACAATGAGATGCAGCTTCACTCACCCGCCCCTTGAGAGCAAGAAGCACAAACACTGCTCCGAAACCTGGGATATGAGCCCACCCGCCATGTTTTGCGAGGGACTGCTTGTCCAGCCCTCGGCAACTGATGCTCATTGGTGTTTTCCTACTGCAACGCCAGGTGGTCCAGGTCCGTGAATACGAACCCCGGTGATCTAGCCCTAAACTTAGTCTATATACATGGCTATCAGGCATTCCGGCAGGAAGAACCCTCTTTTTGAGGCTGTGGTTTCCAGTACACGTCCCTCGTGTTAAGCTTTTTTCCCCTTCTCCCGTGCTTTTCTCTCTTCCACATTTGACTCGGACTCTCCACATTTACTTGTGAAATGGCAATTCTATCACTGCAACTGTCATTTTACCAGATCGTTATCTCTAACTTGTGGATTATTTGAAACGTGCAACGTACCGGATCACCGAACTTCCCAGTTTTTGGGGATCCGCATCCCCTGACAGCGATCCGGTGCCCTACAGGGCATAATCTCGACCAGGTCCCTTCCTCCAAATCTGCCGTATTAGGAAACAGAGACACGGATTTCAAAATGTCACAAATATCACTGACCGTGCTCGCTACTTTATTCCCACTCGTGGGAGCAGACGCCCTGCGAGCAGTCATGCCAGCCCCTACGATGCCAGGTTTGATGGCAACTGTCGGCATGTCTCCTCGTCCTACACATCCACCGGAAGTTCCAAGAGGCATTCCGAAAGAGGTGGCTAGAAGAAGGACAACAGTAGACTATCCAGCTCCGGGTTACTATTGTGGTCTGGTTGATAATGACATAAGTTCGTTCGTTCCTAAGCTTCCCTGAATGAAAAACAATTACATATGAACGTGAACGCACTATGAATATCTCAAAGTTATGCTTACTTTATGTCTCACTAGATAGCATCCTCACTTGCGTCAATGACCAAGCATATTGTATGTACTACTTCACAGCCGTCGGCTGCTGCATCAGCTCAGACCTGTACTCATGTACCAATATGCCAACCAGCTGCATCGACTGGGGCCAGTCTTGCGACTCAAGCTGCCAGAACAATCCAAGGATCCTGTCATGCAGCAGAACCACTGAACCTTACTGTGGAACTTACTTCTTCTCTTCGGGCACCCGTTTACTCGCTTGTTTTAGCACCCAATATGCGAGTTACTCAGTCGTCATGCTCAAGGATTACTTTTCCTCGGAACTCGGCCCGGATTTTACCACGTTACTCGATGGCCTGACTAGTAGTAGCTCGTCCAGCAGTCGATATATTTATACCACCGCCAACACTAATGAAGATATATCACATTCTACTAGTTCGGTATCAACCTCAGCATATGATTCTGGCTCTGCAAGCGGTAGCAGCACTTCAGCAGCGGGTGCGAGCAGCACATCTACCTCTGGCTCCGACAACCACCCCTCGAGCAGCAAAAACACCGGAGGCGGAATATCCAGCGGCGCGATCGCAGGAATCGTGGTCGGCGTTGTCCCCGTAGCGGCAGCGTTCGCAGCGTTCCTCATCTGGGTATTTTTCGTCAAGAGGAAGAAGAATGATGATAGAAACGAGCCAGCAGCATCACAGCAACCACCACAGATCCCTCCTATGATACAACAACATCAGCCGTATGGCCAAGGACCTCTTCCTCCCGGCGCCGGTTATTACTCCCATGATGGTAATAAGCCCTACGGCCAGCAGAACGAGCCCCAGCGCTACAGCACGACCGGAGACATCACTCCAGGGATCCCTGAGATCTCTGGAACCCCCGTCCAGCAGCAGTCGCAGCCGCTCCTGAGCGACTCTGAGGCCGAATACTACAACCGCAATGGAAGCTCCGAAATCTATCAGCGGCAGCAACAACCATCCAGTGAGATCAATAGCATCAGTCCTTTTAACCGTGCTACTAGTCCGGCGATCTCTAACCCGGGTACCACCGTCTCGTCAGTGTCTTCTCCTCGAGGAGGCGGAGGCGGTGGTGGTTACCAGATAAGCAGCCATAATCACAGCAGCGCTGGTCCGATCTATGAGCTGGACACTGGGCGGTAATCATAATGAGTGGACGGGACTCCCTCATTGCGCAATGGTTATTTATTTAATTACTTGCCTGTTTAACCGTTCTTTGTAGAGGTGGCAAGAGGACCTGGGGTCCATTCTATATATATATATATATATATATATATATGTATATATTTT
>ENA-UOXB01000288-UOXB01000288.1-bioreactor-metagenome-genome-assembly--contig:-NODE-288-length-44288-cov-23.240657_pt1 | contig 44288 bp, 46 predicted proteins | sample MGYA00238158_ERZ761615 | MGnify/ENA primary metagenome ERZ761615 (study PRJEB28904, sample SAMN06267902) | bioreactor metagenome | isolation source: Joint BioEnergy Institute, California, USA...
GTTTCCATCCCTTCCTGTCCGGCTTCAACCCCAACGACAAGAATTCCGATGCCCATATCCGCCGTATGCTCGAGCTCGATCCGGGGCTCTGGCAGGGCATCGGCGAGGTATTCACCCGTCATGACGACCTCACCTCGCTGATCGAGGGCAGTACGCCCCGGGCCAACAACGAAGCCATGACGCGGGTCTATCACCTGGCTGCCGAATATGACCTGCCGGTGATGATGCACTCCAACATCACTTCCAAGCGCGAGCGTAACCCGCTGTATCTGCAGGAGATGGAGGAGCCGCTGCGCAACCATCCCCACGTGCGTTTCATCTGGGCCCATGCCGGTACCAGCATGGAAATTCATCGCCACCAGGAGAAGCTGGATTTTCTCTTCGACACCCTGGCGCGCATGCTGGAGAGCTACCCGAACCTCTATATCGACCTGTCCTGGACCATGCTGCGGCCGTACCTGACCGATGAACACGGCAAGCCGGACCGCAAATGGGTCGAGCTGATCGGCCGTTATCCGGATCGTTTCATGATCGGCTCCGACGTGGTCGGTCGCTTCGACAGCATGGGCGAGTACATGCACGGCTTCGACCGCTTCCTCGATGCATTGCCCGAGGATGTCGCCCACAAGGTCGCCCGGGACAACTTCCTGTCGATCCTGCCGCGCAAGGTGCAGGAAGCGCTGCCAGCCTCCCGCTGACCTTGTCATCAGGCTGTCATCGCCGCGTCATAGCCTCACGCGGATCCAAAACAGGAGCGTGAGATGCAACAGTTTCGATTCGCGACGATGACGGCGCTGCTGTTGGCAGCAGGGCTGGTCCAGGCCGAGGTGCGGGTGCAGGGGCCGGTCGAGTACGGGGTCTTCATCAGCCAGCACCAGGATTTTCAGCCGGGTGAGCGGGTGCTGACCCAGTCCACCCAGCAAATCGAGCGAACCAGCGTGGTGCCCGCCAAGCTGGGCACCAAGTTCGGCATGCGTTATACCCTGACCGGCAAGACCGCCAACGGCGAGCCGCTGACCTTGCTGTATCTCACCCCCGGCGTGATCGGCGCCGACGGGCAGCGGCACGACAAGTTCGTGGTAACCCAGAAGCTGGTGCCCGATGCGCCTCAGGATGTCATGGCCTTCGAGTTTTCCGAGAACAACGAGGTGGTGCCGGGGGAGTGGCATTTCCTGTTGTTCCAGGGCGACCGCAAGCTGGCCGAGCAGCGTTTCGAGGTGCGCTGATTTCTAAAATAGAACGTTACGTCCATAAAAAACGGCGCCCTAGGGCGCCGTTTTCGTATCAGCCAGCGATCACTTGCCGGCCCAGCGCTTGAGCACCAGGGTGGCGTTGGTGCCACCGAAGCCGAAGCTGTTGGACATGATGGTGTCCAGCTTGGCGTTCTCGCGAGTCTCGCGCAGGATCGGCAGGTCAGCGACCGCCGGGTCCAGTTCTTCGATGTTGGCCGAGGCGGTGATGAAGTTGCCTTCCATCATCAGCAGGCAGTAGATCGCTTCGTGCACGCCAGCGGCGCCCAGGCTGTGGCCGGACAGGCTCTTGGTGGAGCTGATGGCCGGTGCCTTGTCTGCGAACACTTCACGAATACCCTTGATTTCCGCGACATCGCCAACCGGCGTCGAAGTGCCGTGGGTGTTCAGGTAGTCGATCGGGGTGTCGACGGTGGACAGTGCCTGCTGCATGCAGCGCACCGCGCCTTCGCCGCTCGGCGCGACCATGTCGTAACCGTCCGAGGTGGCGCCGTAGCCGACGATTTCTGCGTAGATCTTGGCGCCGCGAGCCAGGGCGTGCTCCAGCTCCTCGACCACCACCATGCCGCCGCCGCCGGCGATGACGAAACCGTCACGCTTGGCGTCATAGGCGCGGGAGGCTTTTTCCGGCGTGTCGTTGTACTGGGTGGAGAGGGCGCCCATGGCGTCGAACAGGCAGCTCTGGCTCCAGTGCTCTTCCTCACCGCCGCCGGCGAAGACCACGTCCTGCTTGCCCAGCTGGATCTGCTCCATGGCCTGGCCGATGCAGTGTGCGCTGGTGGCGCACGCCGAGGAGATCGAGAAGTTGACGCCCTTGATCTTGAACGGGGTCGCCAGGCACGCCGACACGGTGCTGCCCATGGTGCGGGTCACCCGGTACGGGCCAACACGCTTGACGCCTTTCTCGCGCAGGGTGTCGATGGCTTCCATCTGGTTCAGCGTGGAGGCGCCGCCGGAACCGGCGATCAGGCCGGTACGCGGGTTGGAGACCTGCTCTTCGCTGAGGCCCGAGTCCTTGATCGCCTGCTCCATCGCCAGGTAGGCGTAGGCCGCAGCATCACCCATGAAGCGGAACAGCTTGCGGTCGATCAACTCTTCCAGGTTCAGGTCGACGGAGCCCGACACGTGGCTGCGCAGACCCTTTTCGGCGTATTCCGGATTGAAGCGGATACCGGGGCGGCCAGCGCGAAGGTTGGCGGAGACGGTTTCTTTGTCATTGCCCAGGCAGGAAACGATGCCTAGACCGGTAATAACGACGCGACGCATGGAGAGGATCCTTTAGAAACTGTCGGTGGAAGTGAACAGGCCGACCCGCAGGCTTTCGGCACTGTAGATCTCGCGACCATCGACACTCACGGTGCCGTCGGCGATCGCCAGGATCAGCGAACGGGTGATGGTGCGTTTGATGTGGATGTTGTAGGTGACCTTCTTGGCGGTAGGCAGAACCTGGCCGAAGAATTTCACTTCGCCCGAACCGAGGGCGCGACCACGGCCGGGGTTGCCCTGCCAGCCGAGGAAGAAACCGACCAGCTGCCACATGGCGTCGAGGCCCAGGCAGCCCGGCATTACCGGATCACCTTCGAAGTGGCAGCCGAAGAACCACAGATCAGGATTGATATCGAGCTCTGCGACAATTTCGCCTTTGCCGTACTTGCCGCCCGTTTCGCTGATGTGGACGATCCGGTCGATCATCAACATGTTGGGGGCGGGCAGTTGCGCATTACCCGGGCCGAACAGTTCGCCGCGGCTGCAGCGCAACAGGTCTTCCTGGGTGAAGGCGTTTTGTTTGGTCATGCGAGCTCCTCAATAATCCCCACGCGCCTCGGCTGGGTAAATCGTCCTGGCCGGCTGCGCATGAGTAATGCGACTGCCAGCAGCCTAGTCATAGACTGTTGCGTTGTGGTGAAAGTCACAGTGTGGTGAGTACAGTTGTACTCTGCAGGCGGCAATGGTGTCACAGATGCCCCTTCGATGCCCACTTCAGCCAGCAAGCGTGCAGTATTTTCGCCTATCTGACTAGAGGTTGCGAGTGTTGCACGCCCGTCCGGCGCGAATCGCCTGCCTGCGCAGCCGTTGGCCTCAGCTCGAGGCATCGTCGGCCGACAGCCAGCGATCGAGCACGTCCTGCAGTTCCATGCGTTTGAACGGTTTGGCCAGGTAATCGTTCATTCCGGCTTGCAGGCAGGCTTCGCGGTCGCCCTGCAGGGCGTTTGCGGTCAGGGCGATGATGGGCAGGCCGCCCCGGGGGCCGAGATCGCGAATGCGCCGGGTGGCTTCGTAGCCATCCATGATCGGTAGGCGGCAGTCCATGAGGACGGCGGCGAAATGCCGCTCCCTTACCGCAGCGACGGCCTGGGCGCCATCGCCGACCAGCTCCACCTGGTAACCCAGGCTGCGCAGCATGGCCTCGATCACCGTCTGGTTCACCGCGTTGTCTTCCACCAGCAACACCGAGCGCTCGGCCGCTGCAGAGGAGGCACTGACCGCCGCATGGGCGGGCAACTGTGGCTGCTGGGCGGAAAATGGCAGGGGGATTTCCAGGGTGAAGCAGGAGCCGCGGCCCACTTCGCTCTGCGCCTTGAGCGTACCGCCCATGCGTTCGGCCAGGGTGCGGGCGATCGGCAGGCCCAGGCCGGTGCCGCCGTAGCGCCGGGAGATCGAGTTGTCGGCCTGCTGGAAGGCGTCGAACATGGTGTCCAGGCGCTCGGCGCTGATGCCGATCCCGGTGTCGTGCACCTTGCAGGTGAACCACAGCACCTGGTTGTCCAGGGCTTGCCAGTGGGCCTCGATGCGCACCTCGCCGCGCTCGGTGAACTTCAGCGCATTGCCGATCAGGTTGACCAGGATCTGCCGCAGGCGGGTCGGGTCGCCCTGGACCTGTGGCGCCGGCAGGCCGTCGTCCAGCTCCAGGCGCAGCCGCAGGCCGCGCTGCTGGGCACTGTGCTGAAAGGCCTGCTGGGCGGCCTTGAGCAGGGCCGGCAGGTTGAAGCTGATCAGCTCCAGTTCCAGTGCCCCGCGCTCGATGCGCGAGAAGTCGAGGATGTCATTGATCACCTTCAGCAGGTGCTCGGTGGACTCCATGGCGAGGGCGGCGTATTCGTGCTGTTCCTCGCTCATGTCGGTGGTCTCGAGCAATTGCAGCATGCCGAGCACACCGTTCATGGGCGTGCGCAGTTCATGGCTCATCATGGCCAGAAAGTCGGACTTGGCGCGGTTGGCCAGGTCGGATTCCTCGCGCGCCTTGATCAGCAGGGTCATGGCCTGCTGCTGCTCCTGGGCGGCATTGTTCAGGCCATTGGCCAGGTTGTTGATGTGCCTGGCCAGCGTCGCCAGCTCGCCGCCGCCGACTTCGGGGAGGGTCGCCTGGTAGTTGCCGGCCTGGATGGCGCTGACGGCGTCGCTCATCGCGCTCAGCGGCCTGGACAGCCGGCTGGCCAGGCGCCGCGCCAGGAGGAAGGTCAGCAGCAGGGCGAACAGCACCAGGGCGGTGACCTTGAGGAGGATTTCCTGTTGTCGGGAGTTGAAGGCTTCACTGGACATGCCGACCACCACGCGGCCCAGGTAGTCGGCGCCGGGCGGCTCGGCAGCCGGTGGCGGCGTTTCGCCGAACTCGCTGCCGAGATCGACCTGCTGCTGCTCGATGGGCGCCTGGAAGATGTCCAGATGGGCGTTGCCGGCATGGGGGTGATCGGGTTGCTCGAGGTAGGCCAGAATGTTCTCGTCACGGTCGCGCACCTCGATGAAGCGCACGTGGGGCGTTTTCAGCGTGGCCTGCAGCAGGGACTCCAGCACCCGGCGGTTGCCGGAGATGACCCCGTACTCGGTGGCAGGGGCCAACTGGCTGGCGATCAGTTGGCCGGTGTGGTTGATCTCCGCACGCAGATCCTGCAGGCGATTGAAGGTCAGAAAGCCGGTCAGCAGCAGGGTCAGCAGCAGGGCGGGGCCGACACTGATGAGCTGGGTACGGACGTGGATGTTCCAGCCTCGCCACAATTTCATGGCGTATCTCCTTGCGCTAGATGCCGGGCGAGCTCGGCGTCGCTGGGCAGGGTGATACCCAGCGCGCGCGCCACCTGCGGGTTGCCGAGCACCTTGAAGGTGTTCGAATAGGTACCGGCCGGCCACTGCGCCGGCGCCTGGTCGAGCAGTTGGTCGAGGGTGGCGAGCCAGTCGTCCTGGTCGCCGTAGGTACTGGCCAGGCTGCCGGCGCGCACGAAACCCGCGCTCGGGCCGATCAGCGCGTGCTGCTGGCCGTAACTGGTGAGCAGCAGCGTCTTGGCGGTCAGCGGGTTGTAGAGGTCGTCATCGGCGACGGCGAGCAGCACGTCACTGACGCCGAGCACGCGAATCACCGGCTGGTTGTCACGGGTGTCCGGCCAGTTCTGCGCCACGATCTCGAGGCCCAGCCCGCTGGCGGTCTGCCGCAATTCGTCGATCAGGAATTCGCTGTGTGGGTGATGCAGCACGCCCACCCGCGTGACGTTCGGCAAAAGATGCTTGAGCAGGCGCAATTGCCGGCGGGGGGCTGGATCCTGCCAGAGCATGCTGAAGTTCGCCGGCTGGCGCTCGCCAAGGGCCTCGCGGGCCTGGGTTTTACTGACCTGCAGCATCAGCGTCGGCGGCCCCGTCGGCGAGTCCAGGCGCCAGGCCAGCGCCGCGTGGCCGAAAAGTATCAGCCGCGTGGTCGCGGGAATCTGGTCGAGGGGCGGTATTTCGTTCAGCGCCACGATGCGCACGCGGTCGGCGGGCCGTGCCGCTGCCAGCGCGTTGCCGAATCGCTGCAGGGCGCTGGTGTCGCCCGCAGTGCTCAGCAGCAGCTCAGCCGCCTGTACCTGAGGCGTAAGCAGGCAGAGCAGGAGCAGGGTGCGACGAATCCATGCGCGGCGGCGCGCGGCGCTGCGCGGGCGATTGCGAGTCATCTAGGATCCGATAGGCGGCATGGGGCTGGGCACGCGCAGGCGAGCGATGTCGCCTGCAATATGGATTTGATCAACGACAATGATAGACGTCACGCAACGGCCCTGTTCGCGCAGAGCGGGCATGTTAACCGAGCCGCGCCGCATTGCCAGCCAGGCAACGGCAAAATCGCGACTGCCTCGCGGCTACCAGGGCGCCACAAGGCTGGTCGTGGCAACGGCTAACCGTATAATGCCTGCCACTTGCACAGCATTCACAACGGATTGGTCATGACTCAACAGCAACCTATCGCCGTACTGGGTGGTGGCAGCTTCGGCACCGCCATCGCGAACCTGCTGGCGCAGAATGGGCATCGCGTTCTGCACTGGATGCGCGATCCCGTGCAGGCTGAAGCCATTCGCACCCACCGCGAAAACCCGCGCTATCTAAAGGGCGTCAAGGTGCTCGACGGTGTGGAGCCAACCACCGACCTGCCCGCGGCACTCAAGGCCTGCGAGCTGGCGTTCGTGGCGCTGCCGTCCAGCGCGCTGCGGCAAGTGCTGCAGCCGGTGGCCGGGCTGTTGGCCGGCAAGCAGCTGGTCAGCACCACCAAAGGCATCGAGGCACAGACCTTCAAGCTGATGAGCGAGATCATCGAGGAGGTCGCGCCCCAGGCGCGCATCGGCGTGCTCTCCGGGCCGAACCTGGCCAAGGAGATCGCCGCGCATACGCTGACCGCCACCGTGGTGGCCAGCGAGGACGAGGCGCTGTGCCGTAACGTGCAGGAGGTGCTGCACGGGCGCACCTTCAGGGTCTACGCCAGTGCCGATCGCTTTGGCGTCGAGCTGGGCGGGGCGCTGAAGAATGTCTACGCGATCATTGCCGGCATGGCCGCAGCGCTGGGCATGGGCGAGAACACCAAGAGCATGTTGATCACCCGGGCCCTGGCGGAAATGACCCGCTTCGCCGTGCACCTGGGTGCCAACCCCATGACCTTCCTGGGCCTCGCCGGGGTGGGCGATCTGATCGTCACCTGTTCGTCGCCGAAAAGTCGCAACTATCAGGTCGGCTTCGCCCTGGGTGAGGGCCTGAGCCTGCAGGAGGCCGTCGAGCGCCTCGGCGAAGTGGCCGAAGGCGTCAACACCATCAAGGTGCTCAAGGCCAAGGCCGAGGAGCTGCAGGTGTACATGCCGCTGGTGGCGGGGCTTCATGCCATCCTGTTCGAAGGGCGCACCCTCGATCAGGTGATCGAGGCGTTGATGCGCGCCGAGCCCAAGACCGATGTCGACTTCATTCCAGCCACGGGTTTCTGAGGACAAACGTTATGAGTGATCACACCAAGGGCGAGCCCATCGGCCTGCGCATCGTCTGGATGCTGCTATTCCTGTTCGTCTGGCAACTGGCCGAACTGCTGCTGGCCGGCGTCGTGCTGCTGCAACTCATCTATCGCCTCGTGTATGGCGCGCCGAATGCCGGCTTGCTGAGCTTTGGCGACAGCCTCAGCCAGTACCTGGCACAGATCGGCCGCTTTGGCACCTTCAATAGCGAAGCCAAGCCCTGGCCGTTCGCCGACTGGCCGGCTCCCCGCCCGCCGCAGGGCGAGGCGCTGCACAGCGTGCCGCCAGGCGACGAGGAACCGAAGCCATGAGCAATCGCCTATGAAGCTCTGGTTGCTGCGCCACGGGCAAGCTCAGGCCCAGGCGCGTTCCGATGCGCAGCGTGAGTTGACGCCCTACGGTCGCGAAGAGGTGCTGCAGTCGCTCGAGCATCTGCGCGGTTGCGCCCTCGACACGATCTTCGTCAGCCCCTACATACGCGCGCAGCAGACAGCTGCATTGGTCGTTGCCGGGCTCGCCTTGCAATGCCCGCTACAGACTGTTGCCTGGCTGACGCCGGACAGCGATCCCCGTGACAGCCTGGCAAAGTTGCAGCGCCTGGCGGGTGATAACGTGCTGCTGGTTTCCCACCAGCCCTTTATCGGCGCGCTGGGCGGTTTGCTGGTGCATGGCCATCGGCAGCAACCACTCGCCATGCATACCGCCAGCCTGGCGCTGCTGGAAGGCGAAGACCTGCTGGCCGGGCTGATGAATTTGCAGCTGTTGGCGCACCCTGAGCAGCACTGATCGGGCTGCAGGGCGCCGCCATGGCTGGCACGCTCAGCCGAGCTGGCGCCTGCCAACCCCCATAACAACAAGGATTGACCATGAGCCTCTGGCGCCAGACCCCCAACCTCGATGACCTCAACGCCGCGCAGCGCAACACCATTGGCGAGTTGCTGGATATCCGTTTTGAAGCATTCGATGAGCAGTCCATCACGGCCAGCATGGCCGTCGACGCGCGTACGCATCAGCCCTACGGCCTGCTGCACGGCGGTGCCTCGGTGGTGCTGGCGGAAAGCCTGGGTTCTACCGCCAGCTACCTGTGCATCGACACGCAGAAATTCTACTGCGTGGGGCTCGAGGTCAACGCCAACCACCTGCGGGGCCTGCGTTCCGGGCGCGTTACGGCGGTCGCCCGGGCTGTGCACCTGGGCCGCACCACCCATGTATGGGACATTCGCCTCAGCGGGGATGACGGCAAGACCAGCTGCATTTCGCGCCTGACCATGGCCATCGTGCCGCTCGGCAGCCAACCGTCGCAGCCGTAGTCGATGCTTTCACTCCCGTGGCGCTCGGTACTTGGCCGGAGCGTCGTCCTTCCTGACCGTTACGGGCGTTGCCGCCCGCAGCGGGCAGGCTGACAATCCCAGCATTGCCGGCCATCAGCGCGACTGCCATGTCCCAGCTCATTTTTTTCGCCCATGCCAACGGATTTCCCTCGGCCACCTACCGCAAGCTGTTCGCGGCGCTGGCGCCGGAGTATCAGGTGCAGCACCTGGCGCAGCATGCCCACGACCCGCGCTTTCCGGTGAACGACAGCTGGAGCAACCTGGTCGACGAGCTGCTCCACCACCTCGAACAATGCGCCGAACCGGTGTGGGGAGTAGGGCACTCCCTGGGCGGGGTGCTGCATTACCATGCGGCGCTCCGCCGGCCGGACCTGTACCGCGGGCTGGTAATGCTCGACTCGCCGGTGCTCAGTCGCGCCGATCAACTGGTGATTCAGGCGGCCAAGCGCTTTGGCCTGATCGACCGCCTCACCCCAGCCAGGCGCACGCTGGGGCGGCGCGAGGCCTTTGCCGACGTGCCGGAGGCGCGTCGTTATTTCGCCGAGCGCGCGCTGTTCAGCCGTTTCGACCCCGAATGCCTGGATGCCTACGTCGAACATGGCCTGCACCCTCACGAAGACGGCCTGCGCCTGCGTTTCGAAGCGGCGACCGAGATCAGCATCTACCGCAGCGTTCCCCATACCAGCCCGGGGCGGCCGCAAGAGCTGCAGGTGCCGCTGGCACTGGTAAAAGGCGCCGAGAGCCGTGTGGTACTGGCTCACCATGGGCGGATGGCGCGCCGCGCGCCGCGTGGCGAATTCCTGGTAATGCCCGGCGGCCACATGTTTCCCCTCGAACACCCGGATGCCACCGCGCAGCTGATTCGCCGTTTGTTCACCCGCTGGCAGCAACCTCGCGAGAGCATGCAGTGACCGTTACCCCTCAAGAGCTACGTTTACGCCTGGCGCATATCGAGCTGGCCGCTCAGGTGCATGGCCCGGCCGATGGCAGGCCGGTGATCGCCTTGCATGGCTGGCTCGACAATGCAGCGACCTTCGCGCGCCTGGCGCCGAAGCTCGAGGGGCTACGCATCGTCGCCCTGGATCTTGCCGGCCATGGCCATTCAGAGCATCGCCCCGCTGGCGGCGGTTACGCCCTGTGGGACTACGTGCACGATGTGCTGCTGGTTGCCGAACAGCTTGGTTGGCCGCGCTTCAGTCTGCTCGGGCACTCCATGGGCGCCATCGTTTCGGTGATGCTGGCAGCCACCTTCCCAGAGCGCGTGCAGCGCCTGGCGTTGATCGATGGGCTGGTGCCACCGACCGTCGAGGCCGATGCTGCGGTCGCCACGCTGGCCGAGGCGCTGCGTGGGCGTCTGACGCTGAGCGCCAAGCGCAAACCGCTGTATCCCAGTCTCGAGCGGGCCGCCCAGGTGCGCCAGCGCGGCGTCGGCCATGTCAGTTACGAGGCCGCTCGGTTACTGGCGCAGCGCGGACTGATGCAGGTGGAGGGCGGCCTGACCTGGCGCACCGATAGCCGCCTGACCTTGGCCACGCCCTTGCGCCTGACCGGCGCCCATGTACAGGCGTTCGTCACTGCGCTGAACTGTCCGACCCGCCTGGTGCTGGCCGAGCAAGGCCTCCTGGCGCAGCGTGATGGTTTGCACGACTTGCTGGCGCAGACGTCGATCGCGGTCGAACGCCTGCCTGGCGGTCATCACCTGCATCTGGATGACGAGCGGGGCGCGCAACTGGTAGCAGACTGTTTCAATCCATTTTTGAGTGCGCCTTGACGGCCCGTTGCAACTGGGGAAAGGTGTCGGGCACTGCCATGGAGATCTGCATGACCGACCTGTATACCGTCGCGCCGGATGCGCTGCCCGTTGAATTCGCCTGCCCGCTGATGCCTCTCGCTGCTGGGATAAGTGGGGCTGCATGCGTCTGAGGTATCTGTTTGCGCTGCTGGTGTTCAGCCCGCTGGCCAGTGCCGACGTGGCGGGTAGTCGTGATCTCGATGTGTTGCCGCGGTTCCCCGGTGCCGAGATCGTCCGTTTCAACGAGCAGGCCGAGCAGGAGCGTGTCTACCCGCAAGGCACCGTCCGCCGTATCAGCGGACGCCTGCGTTACGAGCGTGAAGTGCTGGTTCAGGGGGCGCTGACCGCCGTTACCTACGAGCTGCCGCGCACCCACAGTGCCAACGAAGTGTTTGCCGAGGCGCGCCAAGCGCTGCAGGACCAGGATGCACAACTGCTCTACTGGTGCCAGGGCCGTGAGTGCGGCTCCAGCAGCCTGTGGGCCAATTCGGTATTCGGATATTCGACCCTGTATGGCTCCGACGACCAGCAGGCCTACGCCTTGTTGCGCCTGGCCGAGCCACGCCAGGACAGCCTCGTGGCGCTGTACAGCATTACCCGTGGCAATCGCCGCGCCTACCTGCATGCCGAATTGCTGAAGGCCGACGAGGCCCTGGCGAAAGTGCTGCCAACCCCGGCCACCCTGGCGCGGCAGCTCAAGAGCACCGGCGAGCTGCGCCTCCCCGAGCAGGATGAGCCACGCCCGCAATGGACCGAGTTACTGGCACGCAGTCTCAACCTGGACAGCACCCTGCGCGTCAGCCTGTCTGGCGCCAACGCCGAAGCCTGGCGTGAGGCGCTGATCGAGGAGCGGGTCAGGGCCGCGCGCCTGGAAATCGGCGAGAGCAGTGGCGACGGTTTGCGGATCGACGTGATACGTTGAGCGCGCCCGTGCCACGGGCCTGAGTCTGGTTTGCTGGAAGTCCTGAAAAATGCCGAATAACGACCGCTTGCTGGTGCAGATCCTGCTACTGGGCTTGCTGGGTGCCAGCCTATGGGTGCTGGCGCCATTCTGGTCAGCGCTGTTCTGGGCTGCCGTCTTGTCCTTTGCCAGCTGGCCGGTCATGCGCTGGCTGACACGCGTGCTCAAGGGGCGGCAGTCGGTTGCCGCTGGGTTGCTGACCGGGCTGTGGATCGTGCTGGTGGCGGTGCCACTGGTGATGCTGGGCTTCAACCTCGCCGACCATATTCGTGATGCCACCGCGATGATCAAGGACTTTCAGGTCGAGGGCCTGCCGCCACCGCCTGGCTGGCTGGCATCGGTGCCCCTGGTCGGCGGCCGCCTGGTGAGCATCTGGGAAACCCTGGATCAGCAAGGTTCGGCGCTGTTCGCCACGGTGCAGCCGTACCTCGGGCAGGTGGGCAACTTCCTGCTGGTGCGCAGCGCCAAGATCGGCGGCGGCATTCTCGAACTCGCGCTGAGCCTGATCCTGGTGTTCTTCTTCTACCGCGATGGCCCGCGTCTGGCGGCTTTCGTCGAAAGCCTGCTCGAAAGGCTGATCGGTGATCGGGCCCAGCATTACCTCGAACTGGTCGCCGGTACCGTGCAGCGGGTGGTCAATGGGGTGATCGGTACCGCGGTGGCGCAGGCGCTGCTGGCCTATATCGGCTTCATGATCGCCGGCATTCCCGGCGCCTTGCTGCTGGGCCTGCTGACCTTCGCCTGCAGCCTGATCATGGTGCCGCCCCTGGTCTGGGGCCCGGCGGTGGGCTGGCTGATCTGGCAGGGCGAGATCGGCATGGCGATCTTCTTGGGCATCTGGGGCTTCTTCATCATCAGCGGCGTGGACAACATCCTCAAGCCCTACCTGATCAGCCGCGGCGGCAACCTGCCGCTGGTGGTGGTGCTGCTCGGCGTGTTTGGCGGCATTCTGGCCTTTGGCTTCATGGGCCTGTTCCTGGGGCCGACCCTGCTGGCGGTGGCCTACAGCCTGCTCAGCGACTGGGTCGCGCACAAGGCGCCGGCCGGGCTGCCGCCGCGCGAAGAGCGCTCGCCACCGTTGTGATGCCGCGGCGACCTCAACGGTCGCCGCGTTCGTACTTGTCGAGGGTGTCGCGGGCTATCTGCCGGCCCAGCATGATCAGCTCCGGCGCCTTGTAGAATTCGAAGAAACGGCACACCCGCTTGGGTACGTTGATCAGGATATCCGGCGGGTAGCCGGCGATCTTGTACTGCGAGAGCGAGGTCTGCATCACCTCGAAACTCTGGTTGATCAACTCCAGCAGCGACGCCGGCCCGGCCATGTGGGCGACCCGCGAGCCGCTGGCCGATTTGGGCGCGCTGTCGCCCTGGGGCGCGGCAGCGGGCTGCTGGCCATGGGGATCCACCGGCTCCTGCAGCCACAGGTCGGGTTGGCGCGGCACAGCCGGTTCGGTTACTTCCAGCAGCAGCGGATCGTCCTCGCCGCCCTTGCGGCGCAGGGATGGCAGGTGCGAACCCAGGGAGGTCATGATCTGATCGAAACGCCCCTTCATGGCCGCCGGCCGCTCGATGACAGGCAATTGGTAATGCTGCTGATGCGCCGAGTTGAGGTTGACGGCGATGATCAGGTCGCAGTGGCTGGACACCACCGGCACGATCGGCAGCGGATTGAGCAGGCCGCCGTCGACCAGCATGCGCTTGCCCTGGATCACCGGCGTGAACAGGCTGGGAATCGCCGCCGAGGCGCGCATCGCCTGGTGCAGGCAACCTTCCTGGAACCAGATTTCCTGCTGGTTGGTGAGGTCGGTGGCCACCGCCGTGAAGGGAATGTTCAACGATTCGATGTTGATTTCGCCGACGATGTCGCGAATCCGCCCGAAGACCTTTTCCCCGCGTATCGCCCCCAGGCGAAAGCTGACATCCAGCAGGCGCAGCACATCGAGGTAATCCAGGCTCTGGGTCCAGTCGCTGTAATCCTTGAGCTTGCCGGCCGCATAGATACCGCCGACCACCGCACCCATGGAGCAACCGGCGATGCAGCCTATCTCGTAGCCGCGAGCTTCCAGCTCTTCTATCACACCGATGTGCGCATAACCGCGCGCACCACCGGACCCCAGCACCAAGGCTACTTTCTTGCTCATCCAACTCTCCTCGATACGCCGCACCTGTCAGAACCTATTTTGCGTTCTGCAGCACGTCGATAGTGGCACTTTTTCTCTAGCCTATCGTCTTAATCAACACCGGTGACCTGATTGCCGGCCAACCTCTGGAGTATGCGACATGAAAGCCTGGATTCTCTTACCGATTGCGCTGTTGGCGGGCTGCTCAGCGACCACCTCTTACCGTGACAGCTGCGCGACTCAACTCGACGCGGCCTGGCAGGAACTCGACCTCGCCAAAGCCGAAGGTTTCGCCGGTACGGTCAGCTACTCCAAGGCGGCCTCGCTGATGACCGCCGCGAAAACCCAGCAGCAGTTCGAGGCCTATCGCGGCTGCACCAACAAGTCCGAGAAAGCGCGCTTCTACATTCGTGAGTCCCGAGCAGGCCGCTGAGGGCGCACTGCAGTAAGCTTGCGGCAACCTGAATACCGGAGATCGCAATGCTGCTCGATTTCGCTGACCTGACCCCGCTGGACCGTTACCGCTGGCTCGCCGCAACCGTCACACCCAGGCCTATCGCCTGGGTGTCGAGCATTTCCAGGGAAGGGGTGACCAATCTGGCCCCCTTCAGCTTCTTCCAGGTGATCAGCGATGAGCCGGCCACCTTGATGGTCAACGTCGGCACCCGTGACGACGGCGCACTGAAAGACACCCTGCGCAATGCCCAGGACACCGGCGAGCTGGTCATCCACCTGGTGGCGTTCGCGCAAGCCGACGCCATGAATGCCAGCGCGGCGCTGCTGCCGCACAGCACCAGCGAATTCGTCCATTGTGGTATCGACTCGATAGCCAGCAGCCGCGTTGCGCCGCCGCGGGTAAAGGGGGCCGCCGTGGCGTTCGAGTGCCGGGTGGCGCAGATCATGGGTTACCCGCAGGGCAAGCCCAACCATCACCTGATCTTTGCCGAAGTGCTGCTGGCGCATATCAGTGACGAGGTGCTCAACGAGAAAGGCCGTATCGACCCGCAGCGCCTCGACCTGGTCGGGCGTTTGGGGGGCACGGCCTACAGCCGCACCCGTGACACCTTCGACCTGCAGCGCCCCTAGTGATCTACCAGTACAGCTCGATACGCGAGCGCGGGGCGCGCTCGTCCAGCCGGGTGCTGGCTTGCGCCAGGGCCTCGCGATCGACCTGCAGGTCGGCGTTCTGATAACGGATGCGGTAGCCGTCCCGGCAATCATGGTTGGTCAGCAGCAGCGTTGCCTGCTCGGTGCTGCTGTCCACCTGGCAGGCACTGTGTACGGTCAGGCGGATACCCACTTCACCGCCCGCCATCTCGGCCACACCCGGGGTGCTTGCCAGCAGCCCGGCGAAGAGCAGTGCGAGGCGGGGGAGCGAGTAGCGAGACGAGGTGTTCATGATGACTGTCCTGCTGGCGCCGTCGCCAGTCTGAAGGCACGCCGATTCTAGCAATCGGCGCTCACTGATGGCGATGTGCGATCGTCGGTTTGTCTTGTTCGCCGACGGCCGGCGATATCCTGAAAGCGACATTGCCTTAGCTAAAAGCACCTGCTGGCGGGTTGCTGGCTTGTCGCCATTAGTCATGTGCATCACTGTTGCCGCTTGGAGGGCTCCTGCCCAGCAAGAGAGGGTCGGCAATGGTTTCTCTTCGCGCACTGGCCAGCCTGTCAACGGCGGTCAAATTGTCCCTGGGGTTCGGTGTGGTGTTGGTGCTTACCCTGGTGGTGGCGGCCACCGGGTTTTTCGCCCTGCGTGACGTGGGCGCCAGGTTTTCCCTGCTCGAACGTTTCAGCGATATCAATGATCGCGTCGCGCACATGCGCCGCACCGAACAGGCCTTCATCATCACGGGCGATGCGGCGCAGACCCAGCGCCTGCACGAGCAGGCGCAAGCGCTTCGCGAGCAGGTGCAACAACTGCGCGAGCAGGTTGCCGGTAGCGAGCGTGAGGCGTTGCAGCAGGTCGATGCGGACATTGCCGAATACGTGCAGGTGTTCGATCGCTACGTGGAACAGAGCGACAACATGCGCCTGTCTCTGGATGCCGCGAAATGGCTGGTGGTCGGCGCCGCCAATAGCCTGGATTTGCTCAAGGATGGGCTTGCCGAAGACGGCGTCTATGCCCTCAAGGAGAGCCAGGGCAACCAAGGCGGCGAGGCCGTCACCCAGGCCGGGCAGATCGGCAAGGTGCATGTGCTGCTCCTGCAGGCGCTGGAGCAGGCGCGGGTGCTCCTGGAAAACAGCCGCAGCAGCGGCGAAGTGCCGAGCACCAGCATCCAGGAAGCGCTCGATGCGCAGGCCCAGGCGGCTCAGCTGCGCGACGCGCTGGGTGATCCGGGCTACCGTTCGGTGCTGGCCGAAGTGGTCGGCAACATCGATTCCTTCAACCAGCGGTTGCAGGAATACACCGGGCTGCTGCAACAGCAACAGCAGGAGCACGCCCAGCTGGTCGAGCGGGCAGACAAGGTGGTCGAGCGGGTCAGCCAGACCTATGCCCAGCAGAACGACGCGCTGCACAGCCTGGTGCGCAGCAGCGCACTGCTGATTCTGGTCGCCGCCACCGCCGCCTTGCTGGTCGGCCTGCTGGCGACGCTGATCATCACCCGGGTGATCGTGCGACCGCTCAAGCAGGTGACCGCCGTGGCCCAGCGCATCGCCGCCGGTGACCTGAGCGGTGAGATCGCGGTGCAGCGCAGCGATGAGATCGGCCAGCTGCTGCTTGCCATGCAAGGCATGTCGCGGGACCTGCGCAGCATGGTCGGGCGCCTGCAGGATGGCGTGGCGCAGCTTTCCAGCTCGGCGCAGACGCTGTCGTCGGTCACCGAGCAGGCGCGTCAGGGCGTCAGTGGCCAGAAAGAGGAAACCGATCAGGTGGCGACCGCGATCACCCAGATGGCGGCGACCGTTCATGAAGTGGCGCAGAACGCCGAACAGGCCGCAGCCGCAACCGTTCAGGCCGATTCGCGGGTCGCGGCAGGCAGCCAGGTGGTGCGCGACACCCTGCAACGGATCGACCAACTGGTCGCGGCCATGGCCGTGACCCGGCAAGGTATCGAACAGCTCAGCGCCGACACCCGCAATATCGACGCGGTGCTGGACGTGATCAAGAGCGTGGCGCAACAGACCAACCTGCTGGCCCTCAACGCGGCGATCGAGGCAGCGCGGGCGGGCGAGCAGGGGCGCGGGTTCGCGGTGGTCGCCGACGAGGTCCGTGCGCTGGCGCGGCGTACCCAGCAGTCCACCGAGGAAATCGAAGGGTTGCTGGGCACCTTGCGTGCGGGCGCCACCCGTTCCGTTGCCGATATGCGCCAGAGCGACGAACTGGTCGAGCAGGTGGTGCACGACGCCCGGCATACCCAGCAGGCCCTGGCCGGTATCGCCGATGCCGTAGCGGTGATCCACGGCATGAACCAGCAGATCGCCGCCGCCGCCGAACAGCAGACCGCCGTGGCCGAGGACATCAACCGCAGCGTCACGTCGATTCGCGACCTGGGCGAGCAGTCCGCCGCCGCCATGGAGGAAAACGCCGGCTCCAGCCAGCAACTGGCGACGCTGGGCCGAGAACTGCAGGGCATGGCCGCGCATTTTCGCCTCTAGATCGCGCTGCGTTGCGGCTTTCGCCGTTTCGCTGGCGGCCCTGGGCCTGGTGCACAGTTTCGTCAGCAAACATTACGTAACGCTTTGCCCGCCGCGCTCCGGTCAGTAGCATCGGGCCACTTGCATGAGGAGTGGACGATGCACACGAAACTGGACGCCTGCCTGGATACCATCAACCAGGTGCTGCTCGGCAAGGAGGCGCAGGTGCGCCTGGCGCTGACCTGTCTGCTGGCCCGCGGTCACCTGTTGATCGAGGATCTGCCCGGCATGGGCAAGACCACCCTCAGCCATGCCCTGGCCAAGGTGCTGGGGCTGAGCTTCCAGCGCATCCAGTTCACCTCCGACCTGCTGCCGGGCGATATTCTCGGCACCTCGGTGTTCGACAAGGACAGCGGGCAGTTCCTGTTCCACCCCGGCCCGGTGTTCGCCGAGCTGGTGCTGGCGGACGAGATCAACCGCGCCACGCCGAAAAGCCAGAGCGCGCTGCTCGAGGCCATGGAGGAGGGGCAGGTGACCATCGAGGGCGCGACCCGTCCGCTGCCCGATCCCTTCTTCGTCATCGCCACCCAGAACCCGATCAGCCAGAGCGGCACCTTTGCACTGCCGGAATCTCAGCTGGACCGTTTTCTGATGCGCCTGTCGCTGGGTTATCCGGCTCGCGCTGCGGAAAAAGCCCTGCTGCTGGGCGAGCCGCGTCGCTCGGTGCTGCCGACCCTGGACGCCGTACTCAATCACGCGGAGCTGGCCAAGCTGCAGGCCGAAGTGCCCAAGGTGCGCGTCAGTGATGCCCTGGTCGACTACGTGCTGCGCCTGGTCGAAGCCACGCGTACCCAGCCACAGTTCGCCTGGGGCTTGTCGCCACGCGGCAGTCTGGCGCTTTTGGCGGCAGCCCGCGCCTGGGCGCTGCTGGCCGAACGCGATTACGTCATTCCCGAGGACGTGCAGGCGGTACTGCCCTCGGTGGCCGGGCACCGCCTGCGTGATCAGGCGGACCCGGCCGGGCATGGCGGCGGCGCCCTGGTGCAATGGTTGCTGCGCGAGGTGCCGGCACTTTGACCGGCGCCTTCAGGATGCGCTGGGATCGCTGGCTGGCCAGGCGTATTCCGGCGGCCTCCAGCGTTCAGCTCAACCAGCGGCGGATCTTCATCCTGCCGACCCGGGTGGGCGTGGCGTTTCTCGGCGCCTTGCTGGTGATGCTGCTGGCCGCCATCAACTACCAGAACAGCCTGGCGTATGGGCTGACCTTTCTGCTCGGCTCGGTATTCGTGGTGACCATCCTGCACACCTACCGCAACCTGGCCGGGCTGGTGCTGCATGCCGGCGGCGTCGGCGCGGTATTCGCAGGCGAGGCGGCGCGCCTGCGGGTGCGCCTGGAAAGTCGCGGCCGGGCCCACGAAGCCATCGCCCTGGGTTGGCCGCCTGCTGACCTGGCGCAGCAGGATGTTGCGGCGCAGGGCTCGGTGGAGTGCGAGTTGGGCCTGCAAACCCTGCGCCGCGGCTGGCTGCATCCCGGTCGTTTGCGGGTGGAGAGCCGCTTCCCGCTGGGCCTGTTGGTCGCCTGGAGCCATGTCGACCTTGACCAGGCCGTGCTGGTGTACCCACGCCCGCTGGAGGGCGAGCTGCCGTTGGCGGCTGCTGGCCGGGAGGATGACGAGCAGGCAGGGCTGGTCACGCACGGGCAGGGCAGTGACGACTTCCAGGGGCTGCGTACCTACCAGCCGGGCGATTCGCGCAAGCGTCTGCACTGGAAGGCGTATTCACGGGGCCAGGGTTTATTGGTCAAGGATTTTGCTGCCCAGAGCGGCCGCGATTTGCTGCTGGATTTCGACGTGCTCGGCGGTGACCTGGAAAGCCGCCTGTCGCTGCTCTGTCACTGGGTGCTGGTGCTTTCCGAGCGCCAGCAACCCTTTGCCTTGAGGCTGCCGAACGAGTCGTTGCCAGTGGCCATTGGCGAGCGGCATCGTGAGCAGTGCTTGCGCGCGCTGGCGCTGCATGGCGGTGGGGCATGAGCAGCGTCGCCGGTATCCCGCGCATCAGTCTGACCTGGCTGCTGGTCGCCCAGGCGCTGGTCATCCTGCCGCACGCCTTTCACCTGCCGTTATGGGTGATCGGCCTGTGGCTGGGCTGTGCACTGTGGCGCATCCAGATCTTCCGCATGCGTGCCGGCTACCCCAGCCTCGTCGTGCGCATCGGCCTGATCGCCCTGGCGGCGGCGGGGGTGTTGCTGTCCCGCGGTACCCTGGTCGGGCTGGATGGCGGGGTGCTGCTGCTGGTCGCGGCGTTCACCCTCAAGTTGCTGGAAATGCGCAGTCGCCGCGACGCGCTGGTGGTGATCTTCCTCGGCTTCTTCGTGGTGGTCACCGCCTATCTGTTCGATGACAGCATGCTCGTCGCGCTGTTCAGCCTGCTGCCGGTATGTGCCTTGCTGGCCGCGTTGATCGGCTTGCAGCAGAGCGGCACGGCGACCCGCCCCTGGCGCACGCTGCGCCTGTCGGCCAGCCTGTTGCTGCAGGCACTGCCGTTGATGCTGCTGCTGTTCCTGTTCTTCCCGCGCCTCGGGCCACTGTGGTCGTTGCCGGTACCCAACGAGCGCGGCGCGGTCACCGGGCTGGCTGACAGCATGGCGCCCGGTGATATCGCCGAGCTGACACGTTCCGGGGAACTGGCCTTTCGTGCCAGCTTCGAGGGCCGGGTGCCGGCGCGTAACGAGTTGTACTGGCGCGCGCTGACGCTCGATCATTACGATGGCCGGCGCTGGTCGCAGTCGCCTGGCGAGCAATTCTCGCCGGCACCGCAGTGGCAACCGCGTGGCGAGGCGCTGCGCTACAGCGTGGTGATGCAACCGACCACGCGGCCCTGGTTGTTCGCCCTCGATGTGGCCCGGACTGATTTGCAGGGCACGCGGCAGATGGGCGATTTCCGCCTGCAGCGCAACCGCCCGGTGGATCGTGCGCTGCTTTACGACGTCAGCTCCTGGCCCGATGCGCTACGTGAGCCGCAGCTGCCAAACAACAGGCTGCAGGCGTTGCTGCGCCTGCCGCCTGAGGGCGATGCGCGCAGCCGCGCCTGGGCCCGGGAATTGCGCGGCCAATATGCCCGGGATGAGCAGTTGGTCGGGGCGCTGCTCAGCCATTTCAATCGCCAGCCCTACGTCTATACCCTGACCCCGGTGCCCCTGGGCACCAATGCCATCGACGAATTCCTGTTCGATACGCGCAGCGGTTTTTGTGCGCACTACGCTGGCGCCATGACCTTCGTGCTGCGCGCGGCCGGCATCCCCAGTCGCGTGGTGGCCGGGTACCAGGGCGGTGAGCTCAGTGGCAATGGCAGCGACCTGCAGGTTCGTCAGTTCGATGCCCATGCCTGGGTCGAGTACTGGCAGCCGGGCAAGGGCTGGACGCGCGTGGATCCGACCTTCCAGGTCGCCCCCGAGCGTATCGAGCAAGGGCTCGAACAAGCACTGGCAGGTGAGCAAAGCTTTCTTGCCGACTCACCCTTTTCACCGTTGCGCTATCGCAATCTGACCTGGCTCAACGAGCTGCGTCTGGCCTGGGACGACCTCAACTACGGCTGGCAGCGCTGGGTGCTGGGCTATCAGGGCGCGCAGCAGTTCGAACTCCTGCAGCGCTGGTTCGGCCAGGTCGACGCCGGTCGGCTGGTGCTCGCCCTGGTGGGTGGAGGTGGCGTCTTGCTGGGCTTGCTCGCGCTGTGGCTGTTCAAGCCCTGGCGGGTCGAGCGTGACCCCGCGCTGCGCCTCTTTCGACGCTTCGAGCAACTGTTGGCCCAGCACGGCGTGCAGCGCCATGCGGGCGAGGGGCCACGGGTCTTCGCCCAGCGTGCTGGCGAGGCACTGCCTGCCCAGGCACAGGCCATTCATGCCTTCGTGCAGGCCTTCGAAGCGCAGCGTTACGCGGGGCAGAACATTTCCCCCCAGGCGCTGCTCCAACAGCTGAACGCGCTACGCCGCCAATTGCCCTGGCGCTGGAGCCGATCCCCTTGAACGGTTATTCAGGAGTTCCGTGATGAGTGGTTTTGTCGGTACGTTGCGCAGCGAAGTGCTGCGCCTAGAGATTGCGCTCTATGCCTGTCGCGAGCGTCTGCAGGCGCAGACCGATGACGAGGCGTTGCATGATCTGCGGGTCTGCCTGCGCCGCTTGCGCAGCCTGCTCAAGCCGCTCAAGGGCGCTGCCGGGAGTGATCCGTTGCAGCAGCGAGCCGCCGAGCTCGGGCGCCTGACGGGCCCACTGCGGGACCTGGAGGTGCTGATCGGTACCTTGCGCGCCAGCGGTGAGCACGCCGCCGCGCAGCGACGCCTGGCGCAGCGCCGCAAGGGCGATGCGCTGGTGCTGAACAGCCGCGCGTTGCCGGCGCTGTTCCGCGCCCTGGACGAGTGGCCTCGGGAGCTGGCTGCCCAACAGGCGAGTGGTGAACTCGATGATTTGCACAAGCAGGTACGGCGCTACCTGCGCAAGCAGCTTGCCAAGCTGGTCGAGGCCCTGGGCGATGCCGAGCATGATCGCCACCGCGTGCGCCTGCTGATCAAGCGCGTGCGTTACACCGCCGAGGCCTATCCGCAGCTTTCGCCGCTGTCGGCTGCGCAACTGAAGCTGCTCAGGAAGGGGCAGGCGGTGCTCGGTGATTGGCACGATCACCTGCAGTGGCTGGCGACTGCCGAACGCGAGCCCGATCTGCGCGGCTTCATCCCCGCCTGGCGCAACTCGATGCAGGCCGCCGAGCGCTCGGCGCAGGCCATCCAGGCACGCCTGCTGGCAGCGCTCGAGCCCCAACAATGACCGATCTGCCGTCTGCGTCGGGCTCGCGGTAGCGCGGCTCGTCTCTTACCATCCATAGGATGACAAGGGAGGTGAGCATGGATTTCTTCGAGCTACTGGAGCAGGTGCAACGTACACCCGAGGCGCTGTCGATTCCGCCTGACTGGGGGCAGGGCCGCGCCACCTTCGGCGGCGTGGTGGCGGCGTTGATCTATGCCGTGATGCGCGGCAAGGTAGCGGCTGATCGCCCACCGCGGTCGTTGGCGATTACCTTCGTCGCGCCGGTTACGCCTGGTGTCGCCACGGGCTTCGAAGCCGAGGTGTTGCGGGCAGGCTCGGCGGTCAGCCAGGTACTGGGAAGGGCCGTGCAAAATGGCCAGGTGGTGGCGTTGGTACAGGGCAGCTTCGGCACACCGCGTAGCTCTTCGATCAGTGTGCCGGCGCTGCCAGCGCCGGTGATAAAGGCGCCCGAGCAAAGCCAGGCGTTGCCCTACATCCCCCAGGTCACGCCGGAGTTCACTCGTCATCTGGCGATGCGCTGGGGCTTGGGCGGCCTGCCGTTCAGTGCTAATCAGTCCCGGGAGATGGGCGGTTGGGTGCGCTTTCGCGAGCAGCAGCGCATCGCAACCCTCGATGAAGCCCACCTGCTGGCGCTGGTCGATGCGTGGCCACCGGCGCTGTTGTCGTTGCTCGACAAGCCGGCGCCCGGCAGTTCGCTGACCTGGACCATCGAGTTCATTCAGCCACTGCACCCCATCACTTCTGACCAGTGGTGCCTGTACCGCGCCGAGATCGAGCATGCCCGTGATGGCTATGGGCATGTGGCCGCGGCGCTATGGACGGCTGATGGGCAACTGCTGGCCATCAGCCGTCAGACGGTGACGGTGTTCGACTAGGCGCTGCCCTGTTGGCGTTTCAATACGGCCGTGGCTGAAACGTCAACCGACCCCTAGCAGTGCCTGTCTTGCCAGGGCGTAGGCGGCAATGGCGCCCAGGCCGGACAACACCAGCGAGAGGGCGCCGGAGCCGCTGCCCGCCAGCGCCAGGGATACCAGCAAGAGCGGCAGGGCAATGGCCAGCATCGGCATGTCCAGCGATTCGGTGTGACGGGCAAGGGTAGCGGTTGGCGTGCTCATGATCGGTCTCCTGCATCAGATGGAGCCAGTCTATGGGGCAGGCGCAAGGGCTGCGAATTGATCCGTGCTATACGGCAGATAGGGTTTCTACTATCTGCCGGAGGTGCCCTGGTGCTCAGGGTTTCAGCTGGTGGATGGCTCTCGACAGCTCGCCTGCCAGGTCGGCGAGCTGACTGCTGGTGGTGGCGGACGCCAGGGTCTGCTGGACGGTCTGCTCGGTGACATCACGGATGCCGATCACCGAGCGGGTCATCTCTTCGGCCACCAGGCTCTGCTGCTCGGCCGCGACGGCGATCTGCGTGTTGCTTTCGCGCATCTGCGCCACCGCGCCGGTGATTGCCGCCAGCGCCTCACCGGCCTCATGGGCGGCGCGTACGCAGTCGTCGGCCTTCAACGAGCTTTCCTGCATGAACTCCACGGCATCGCGGGTGCCGGCCTGCAGCGCACCGATCATGCTGGTGATCTCGTCGGTGGAGTCCTGCACGCGCTTGGCCAGGTTGCGCACTTCATCGGCCACCACGGCGAAACCGCGGCCCATTTCGCCGGCCCGCGCTGCCTCGATGGCGGCGTTGAGGGCCAGCAGGTTGGTCTGTTCGGCAATGCCATGAATGACGTTGACCACGCTGCTGATCTTCTGGCTGTCGGCGGCCACCTGCTCGATCATGGTCGCCGTCTGCTGCACGCCGCTGGACAGGCCGGTGATGGCGTCGACCACGCGGCTGACCACGGTCTGCCCGGCGCCGGCGAGCTGGTCGGCGGCCTGTGACTGGTCACGGGTGGTGGCGGCGTGTTCGGCGATGTGGTGGACGGTGGTCGACATCTCGTTGATGGCGGTGGCGGCCTGATCGGTTTCGCTCTGCTGGCCGAGCATGCCCTGGCGCACGTCCTTCATGCCCTGCGCCAGGCGCCCGGTACCTTCGTCGAGCCGTGAAGCGGCCTGGATGACCGCGCCGACCACCCGCTGATAACCGTCCTGCATGGCGTTGAAGGCACCCGCCATCTGCCCGACCTCATCGCGGCTCTGCAATGGTACGCGGGCGGCCAGATCACCACTGTTCTCGACATGCAGCATCACATCCTTGAGGGTATTGAGGTGGCTGAGCAGGAAGCGGATCAGCAACTGCGAGGCGGCGAGCAGGGCAAGCATCAGGACCGCCACCGCCAGGGCGTAGTGTGCGGCGCGCTCGCTGAACACCTGGGCCAGGCTACGGCCAGTGGCGATGACGGCGATGCGCTGCTCGCCGCCGCGCTCGACGAGCTGCGCGCCGAGCAGCGGCTCGCTGGCGAACAGCGCCTCGTGTTCGAGGGCCACCCAGCCACGGCCGTTGCGCAGCGGCGTGGCATCTGCGTCACCGGGCAGCCCGGGCGTTTCACCGGCCCTGAAGGCGATCAGTCCTGCGCTAGCGGGCAGCGCCTGGTCGACAGGCCAGGCGGCGACCAGTTGCGCGCGCTGCTGCGCATCGGCGCGGGCGGCCTGGGCATAGGTGTCCTGTTCCTGAAGCATGGCGAACAACACCAGCAGCAGGGTGGTGACGAAGGCGACGGCATTCACCGCCCAGAACTTGTGTTTCAGGGATAGATCGCGAATCCACACGGGCATGTTCTTTTGCTCTCGACATGAATGAAGTGCTGGCAAGGCGCCACTATTCTGTCACGGGCAAAATAACCATCCCTTGATATGGGTCAACCGCAGCCGACGACTCGGCTTGCCAGGACTCTGCAAGCAGCGCGCCGCCTCCAGGTCAGCGGCGTCGATCCGACCCGTTCGAAGGCTCCCGGTCATCTTCCTGATCGTCGACCGCTTCGACGAGGGTCGGCAGGGCGAAGAAGGCCCGTGCGCAGGCCGTGGTGTGCCTGGCCACCTGTTCGGCGGACTCCTGGCGGTGCAGGGCCACCTCGCGCAGCACTTCGGGCAGAAACGCCGGCTCGTTGCGACCACCCTTGGGTTTCGGGCGCAGGCTGCGCGGCAGCAGGTAGGGCGCGTCGCTTTCCAGCATCAGGCGGCCGGCGGGAATCTCCTTGACCAGCGGGTGCAGGTGCGCGCCACGGCGTTCATCGCAAATCCAGCCGGTGATGCCGATGTGCAGATCCAGGTCCAGGTAGTCGAACAGCGCCCGTTGCTCGCCGGTAAAGCAGTGCACCACGGCGGCCGGCAGGCGATCACGGTAATCGCGCAGGATCTGCACGAAGCGTGGGTGGGCGTCGCGCTCATGCAGGAATACCGGCATCTGCAGGTCGGCGGCCAGGCTCAGCTGCTCCTCCAGGGCCTTTTCCTGCTGCGGGCGCGGCGAAAAATCACGGTTGAAGTCCAGCCCGCATTCGCCCACCGCCCTGACCTGTGGTTCGGCGAGCAGGGCGCGCAGGCGCTGGCTGTCGTCACTGCTCCAGTGCTTGGCGTCATGGGGGTGCACGCCGGCGGTGCTGAACAACCGCTCGGCGCGCTCGTCGAGTTTCCGGCACAGGCTCAGCGCATGGTCACTTTCGCCCAGGCTGGTGCCGGTCAGCACCAACTGGCAGACACCTGCGCCGAAGGCACGTTCGAGCACTGCCGCGTGCTGGTCGTCGAAGCTTGCGTGGGTCAGATTGACGCCGATGTCGATGAGTTGCATGGTGTGACCCTGGAAAACGAGAGGGCGCAGCATAGCAGAGCTTTTTATCACCGATAAAAAGCCAACGATTACAAAAACTTGTGGTCGATTCGTGACGTAAATTAAGAACTGATGCTGTCTCAGTGCTGGCCATGCCGCGCTTGGCGCTGCATCTGCGAATCACCACCCCTGGCTGTCGGCCGGTTTCCCCGCTATCGGAGCATCGATATTGCGCGTCCTCTTGATCATCTGCCTGCTGCTCTGGCTGCCCTTGCCGGCGCTGGCACGTATCGCCGGGCCGCTGGAGGTCACCGGCACGGCCGCACCCCGTGACCTGCCAGGCATTCGCAAGAGCGGCGAGCTGCGGGTGCTGGTCAACCAGAGTCGCAACAGCTCGGGCGAGGTCAAGGGGCAGAGCATCGGCGTCGAGTACCAGCGTCTGCGCGCCCTGGAGCAGTACCTCAATCGCAATGCCCGAGATGGCCGCAACCTGCGCTTGAAGCTGATTCCCAAGGCCAAGGACCAGTTGCTCGCGGCCCTGCAGCGTGGCGAGGGTGATCTGGTGGCGCCTGGCGAGTTGCTCAGCAGCAAGGGCGGCAACGTGCTGGCCAGCGAAGCGATACGCCGTGACGTGCCGGTGGTGATCGTCGCCCGGCAGGGCAACCGGCGCTATCAGCGGCTCGAGCAACTGGCCGGGCGCAGCCTGTCGCTGCCGGTTGGCAGCGTGGCCAAGGAGGCGTTGCACGACATCAACCGCCGCCTCGCGGCGCGCAAGCTGCCGCCCATCGTGGTCGAGTGGGTGGACCCGACCCTGGCCGTCGAGGATGTCCTGGAAATGGTCCAGGCCGGTATCTTCGATTTCACCGCCGTGGAACTGCACATCGCCGAACGCTGGGCCAAGGTGATGCCCAAGCTGCGCGTCGACCGCCATCTGGTGCTCGACGACCAGGGCGTGATGCGCTGGTACATGCGCCGTGACGCGCCGATGCTCAGTGCCAGCGTCGACCGCTTTCTGCAAGGCTACCGGGTGCCCGATGACCAGGACGCCGCCTTCCAGCGCGTGTACCGACGGCTCTATAAAGTGCATTCGCCCATGGGGCGTACCGAGCGCCAGCGCCTCGAACGGGTGCGGCCAGTGCTGCAGCGCTACGCCGAACAGCATGATTTCGACTGGCTGGCCCTCGCCGCTCTGGCGTTCAAGGAATCGACGCTCAACCCGGCGGCCCGTGGCAGCAGCGGCGCAACCGGGCTGATGCAGATCACCCCCGCGGCGGCGCGCAGCGTTGGTGTCAGCGACATCTCGCGGGTCGAGAACAACGTGCAGGCCAGTGCCAAGTACCTTGCCAAGATTCGCCGCGGCTTTTTCAACAGCCCGCGGCTCAATGAACGCGAGCGCATGGCGTTCGTGCTCGCCGGCTACAACCTCGGCCCGCAGCGGGTGCAGAGCCTGCGCGCCGAAGCGCGGCGGCGCGGCCTCAACCCCGACCAGTGGTTTTTCCAGGTCGAGCGGGTGGCGATGGAGGAGCTGGGCATGGGCGTGGTCAGCTACGTCAACGCGGTGAACAAGTACTACCTGGCCTATGCCCGCGAGCGCTATTCCCTGGAGCCTGCGGAAAAAGTGAGTGTGCGCAAATAATCAGTTTATTCGATTATTTATAGCGGTTTTATTCGGTATTAATATTGGATATTTGAATTAATATGCCGCCATCTCACTCACACAGCACAGGATTCGCCCCATGCACCCATTCATCAAATCCCTGGTAACCACCCGCGCCGGCTTTGGCCTGACCATCCTGCGCGTGCTGGTCGGCATCACCTTCATGGCCCATGGCTCGCAGAAACTGTTTGGCTGGTTTGGCGGCTACGGCCTGGCAGGTGTCGCCCAGTGGATGGAGAGCATCGGCCTGGCGCCGGGCTACCTGATGGCGTTGATGGCCGGCAGCGCCGAATTCTTCGGCGGCGTGGCCCTGGTCATCGGCCTGCTGGTGCGGCCTGCTTCGGCGGTGCTGGCGATCACCATGCTGGTAGCGATCTTCTCGGTGCATATCGGCAATGGCTTCTTCATGGCCAACAACGGCTACGAGTTCGCCCTGGCACTGCTGGCCGCCACGCTGGCGCTGCTGGTCGAAGGCGCCGGGCGGCTGTCGCTGGACAAGCGCATCGCCGGCTGACCAGCGCGGCACGTGCGAAAGCCCGCCCATGCGGGCTTTTCTGGTTATTGACAGGCTGCTCGGCAACTCTCTAGGATTGTGACCTGCGCCGATTTAGACAGCTACTTGCGGGGCGCCTCAGGGACTTGTCAGCGAGTCTCGAAATTCCGCTAAAGCGCTGGTTCGGTGTTGCCTCTCACCGCTGCCCAGCGGGATTTTCGAGGCGGAGACAAGCACCCATGACCTGCTCCCAGGCGGCACAAATTCGTATCGTCCCCATCACCACCCGGCTGGTTCGGCGCAACCCGCGCATTCTGCTCGGTGGCGTTCACCAACCGACGCTGCTGCGCTATCTGGATGGTTGGCCCGCCCGCCGTGAAGGCCAGCGCGCCTTTCTCGTGCAGTTCGTCGAGCCGGGCGAGTCGCTGCAGCGCTTCGCCGATGACAGTTTCGACTTTGCCGTGCTGCAACGCCCCAGCGCCGAAGCGCTTGGCCAGCTGACGCGCATTGCCCGGCAGGGGCTGATCACCCTGCGCTGAACGGTGCTTACGGGTAGTCGATGGCGACGATGTACCAGTACTTGTCGCCGGTCGGCGTCTGTACCCGCACTTCGGCATCCAGACCCTTGCCGACCAGGGCGCGGGCCAGGGGCGAGTCGATGCTGATCAGGTTCTGTTTGAGGTCGAGCTCGTCGGGGCCGACGATGCGATAGCGCGCCTCAACGCCGTCTTCGTCTTCCACCGTGACCCAGGCACCGAAGTACACCTTGTGCGGATCGCTGGGGCGAGTATCCACCACCTTGAGCTTCTCCAGGCGTTTGGTCAGAAAGCGCACACGGCTGTCGATCTCGCGCAGCATCTTCTTGCCGTAGGTGTACTCCGCGTTCTCCGAGCGATCGCCCTGGGCCGCCGCTTCGCTGACCGAGCGGGTCACCTCGGGCCGGCGCACGTGCCACAGCTCGTGCAGTTCGGCGCGCAGGCGCGCCTCGCCTTGCGGGGTGATCAGGGGCGTACCCGCGGCGCGGGGAGGGCGGTATCGGCTCATGCTCGGCTCGGTCTATGGCGGACGCGCAGTTTATCAACCCTCGCGCAGAACGGTGAGGGGGCTGGCGTTGAGTGCGCGGCGCGTACCCAGCACGCCGGCCACACCGACCAGCAGTGCGCCGATCAGCGGCAGCACCAGCAGCCACGGATGGGGTTGCCAGGCCATCTGGAAGGCATAGCGGTAGATCAGCAAACTGACCAGCTCGCAGCCCAGGGCGGCCAGCAGGCCGCTGGCGGCGCCCAGCAGGCCGAATTCGGCGCGCCTGGCCTGCACCAGCAGCTTGCGTTCGGCGCCCAGGGCGCGCAGCAGGGCACCCTGGTGGATACGCTCGTCCAGCGTCGACTGCAGGCCGGCGAACAGCACGGCCAGGCCTGCCGCCAGCACGAACAGCAGCACGAACTCGATGGCGATGGTGACCTGGGCGAGGATGCTGCGCAGCTGGTTGAGCAGCGCCTCGACCTGCAGCAGCGATACCGACGGGAAGGCGCGGGACAGCTCCACCAGCTGCTGCTCGTGCTGCGGCGGCAGGTAGAAGCTGGTCAGGTAGGTCACCGGCAGGTCCTTGAGGGTGCCGGGCTCGAAGATCATGAAGAAGTTGGGCTGGAAGTTGTTCCAGTCCACTTCGCGCAGGTTGGTCACCACGGCATCGCGATCGACGCCGCCAACACTGAAGGTCAGGCGGTCGCCGAGCTCGATGTGCAGGCTCTGCGCCAGTTCGTCCTCTACCGACACGCCGGGCAGCTCACGCTGTTCGTTGCCCGACCACCATTGGCCGGCGGTCAGGGTGTTGCCTTCGGGCAGCTCGGCGCTCCAGGTCAGGCTCAGGTCGCGGCGCACCGCCCGCTCGCCACGGGAATCTTCGCTGACGTACTGGCGAACCGGCTCACCGTTGACCTGGGTCAGGCGCCCCGGCACCACGGGATACAGCGGCGCGGGATGGGGGGAAAGCTGCGCGAGGCGTTCGGCGAAGGCGTCGCGCTCGGCAGGCAGTACGTTGAGGGCGAAATGATTGGGCGCGTCGGCCGGCAGCTGCTCCTGCCAGTTGTCCAGCAGCTCACCGCGCAACAGGGCGATCAGCGCCATGGCCAGAAGGATCAGGCCGAAGGCCAGGGATTGCCCGGCCGCTGCGAGCGGCCGCCGCAGCAACTGACCAAGCCCCAGGCGCCACGGCAAGGCGGCGCGTGCCAGCAGGCGGCGCAGGCTCTGCAGGCCGAGCAGCAGCAGGCCACCCAGCAACAGGGCGGTGATCAGCCCGCCACCGAGCAGGGCCAGGGTCAGCGTCAGGTCAAGGCTCAGGCGCCACATGATCAGGCCCAGGGCGAGCAGCGCCGTGCCGTAGACCAGCCAGGAGCTGGCCGGTACCGGCAGCATGTCGCGGCGCAGCACGCGCAGCGGCGGAACGCGGCCCAAGGCCGCCAGGGGCGGCAATGCGAAACCGGCGAGTGCCACCAGCCCGGTGGCGATGCCGGCCAGGGCGGGCCAGACGCCGCCCGGGGGAACTTGCGCGGGCAGCAGGCCCTGCAGCAGGTAAAACAGCGTCTGCTGCGCGAGCCAGCCGAGCAGCGCGCCGGCAAGGCTGGCGAGCAACCCGAGCATCGCCAGTTGCAGGCCGAACAGGCTTAGCGCCTGGCGGCGCGACAGGCCCAGGCAGCGCAACAGTGCGCTGGCGTCGAAGCGGCGGCTGGCGAAGCGCGACGCCGACAGGGCGACCGCCACGCCAGCCAGCAGTACGGCGGCCAGGCTGGCGAGATTCAGGTAGCGCTCGGCACGATCCAGGGCGCCGCCGACGCGGCGGCTGCCATCGCGGGCGTCATCGAAGCGCTGGTGGGCCGCCAGCCCCGGCTCGGTGGCCTGCCGGTAGCTGGCCAGGGCATCGCTCGGGCCGTTCCACTGTTCGATGTAACGCACCCGGCTGCCCGGTTGCACCACGCGGGTCGCCGGCAGGTCGTCGAGGTGCATCAGCACGTGGGGCGTCAGGCTGTAGAAGTCGCCGGCTTCATCCGGCAGGTAGGTCAGCACCCGGGTGAGGCGCAGCTGCTTGGCGCCGACTTCGATCTGGTCACCGGTTTTCAGGTTCAGCGCCACCAGCAGGCGCGACTCCGCCCATGCCTCGCCAGGCCCTGGCCCGGCACTGACGGTTTCTTCGCCGTAGGGCGCAGCGGCGCTCTTCAGTTGGCCACGCAGCGGGTAGCCGTTGCCGGCGGCCTTGACGCTGGCCAGCTGGATGCCGGCGTCGCTGGCGATCACGCTGGAAAACTCGACCACCTGGGCGTGCTGCAGCCCGCGCCCGGTGCCGGCCTCGATCTGCTCGGGGCTGGCCGGGGCGCTGCCCCTGAGAATCAGGTCGGCGCCGAGAAACTCGGTGGCGCGCAAGCTCATGCCCTCGTTCAGCCGGGCGCCGAAATAACCGATGGCAGTGCTGGAAGCGACGGCGATCAACAGGGCGAAGAACAGCACGCGCAGCTCGCCCGAGCGCGCATCACGCAGCAACTGGCGGCCCGCCAGCGACAGCAGGCTGAAAAAGGACAGGGCGCGCATCAGGCGTTCACCGCTGCCACCAGGTGGCCGGCCTCCAGGCGGATGATGCGCTGGCAGCGCGCGGCAAGCCGTTCGTCATGGGTGACCAGCACCAGGGTTGCGCCGCGCTCCTGGTTGAGTTCGAACAGCAGGTCGCTGATGCGCTCGCCAGTGTGGGTGTCCAGGTTGCCGGTGGGTTCATCGGCGAACAGCACATCGGGTTCCGCGGCAAACGCCCGGGCGATGGCCACGCGCTGCTGTTCGCCACCGGAAAGCTGGCGCGGCGAGTGGGTCAGGCGTGCCCCCAGGCCGACGCGCTCGAGCAGTTCGCTGGCGCGCTGACGGGCATCGCTGCGGCCCTCGAGCTCCAGGGGCAGCATGACGTTCTCCAGGGCATTGAGGCTGTCGAGCAGCTGGAACGACTGGAACACGAAGCCCACGTGCTCGGCGCGCACCCGGGCGCGGGCGTCTTCATCCAGGCTGCCCAGGTCGTTGCCGGCCAGCACGATGCGCCCGGAGCTGGGCAGGTCGAGGCCGGCCAACAGGCCGAGCAGGGTGGATTTACCGGAGCCCGAGCTGCCGACGATGGCCAGGCTGCCGCCTTTTTCCAGCTCCAGCGACAGGTCATGCAGGATGGTCAACTCGCCTTCCGCGCTGGAGACCACTTTGTTAAGGTTCTGCGCAGACAGAATGCTTGAGCTCATGAGGAATCCGATGCGTGCAATAGTGAAGGGGGCCATTCTGGGCCTGCTGCTGATGGGGCAGATGGCGCAGGCGGGGACCGTGCTGGTCGTCGGCGATAGTATCAGCGCCGCTTTTGGCATGGATACCCGGCAGGGCTGGGTTCATCTGCTCGACGAGCGCATGCGCAGCGAGGGGTTCGAGCACCAGTTGGTGAACGCCTCGATCAGCGGCGACACCAGCGCTGGCGGCGCGGCGCGCCTGCCCGCACTGCTTGCCGAGCACCAGCCGGAGCTGGTGATCGTCGAGCTTGGTGGCAACGACGGCCTGCGTGGTTTGCCTCCGAGCCAATTGCAACAGAATCTTGCGTCGATGATCGATGCCTCGCGGGGTGCCGGTGCCAAGGTGCTGTTGCTGGGCATGCGCATCCCGCCCAATTACGGCGAGCGTTACACCACGGCGTTCGCCAAGGTGTTCGACGACGTGGCCGCCGACAAGAATGTGCCGCTGGTGCCGTTTCTTCTCGAGGGCGTGGGCGGTGTCGACAAGCTGATGCAGGACGACGGCGTGCACCCCGCTGTGGAGGCCCAGCCTCAGCTGCTCGAGAATGTCTGGCCAACGCTCAAACCATTATTGTGACGGGCTTTTCCGCTGACGGTGTTTCGGCTAATGTGGCGCCCCCGTTCTGGAGCCCCCAATGTTGCGACCCGTCTGGTCTCTGTATGCCTACCAACTGATCGAGCCGGACGAGCAGCTGGATCTGTTCGCCTGCCGTGAAGTGAAGGTGCATCTGGTCGCTCGTCAGCTGGAGCTTGGCGGCTATGCCGATCGCACCCTGTGCGGTGGCCTGCTGCCCGCGCAGCCGCTGTGGCGTGACCTGGAGCGGCCCATGCTGCAGGACCGGCGCCTGTGCCGCGCCTGCCTGGCCACGCTGGAGGCCCAGCGCCGTGGCGAGCGACCGGCGTGGCCGGGGCGCTGAGGGGCGCCACGGTATACAATCAACTCCCACCATCATCATTACCTCGAAGGTTTTCTGCATGTCGCCGCGCGTTTCAGCTCTTGCCCGCTGTCTGTCGTTGGGTGCTGTCTGTCTGGCAGGCTCCGCCGCCGCACTGGAATTGCCGTTGCCGCCGCCCGGCGAGGACATCGTCGGCGAGATCCAGGTCATCAAGGCGCGCTACGAGGACACCTTCGCCGACATCGGTACGGCGAACGATCTGGGCTATCTGGAAATGGTCGCTGCCAACCCGGGGGTGGATGCCTGGTTGCCGGGCGAGGGCACCGATATCGTGCTGCCGACGCGCTTCATCCTGCCGCCGGGGCCGCGTGAAGGTATCGTGATCAACCTCGCCGAATACCGCCTGTACTACTTCCCGAAAGGGGAGAACGTCGTCCATACCTATCCGCTGGGCATCGGCCGCGAGGGCTGGAGCTCGCCGGTAACCCAGGCGCGCATTACCGCCAAGACGCCGAACCCGGGCTGGTACCCGCCGCAATCCATTCGCGATGAGCACGCAGCCGATGGCGACCCGTTGCCGAGTTACGTGCCGCCAGGCCCGGACAACCCGCTGGGGCCCTACAAGATGACGCTGTCGGTGCCGGGCTATCTGATTCACGGCTCGAACAAGAAATTCGGCATCGGCATGCGGGTGAGCCATGGCTGCTTCCGCATGTTCAACAACAACGTGCTCGAGCTGGCCGACATGGCGCCGGTCGGCACACCGGTGCGTATCATCAACGAGCCGTACAAGTTCGGGGTGAGTGGTGGCAAGGTCTATCTGGAGGCGCATACGCCGCTGGGCGAGGAAGATGCCCCGGCGGTCGATCACCACACCGAGGTGGTCAATGCCCTGATCCGGCGTAACGACCTCAGCGCCGATACCCTGGACTGGGACGTGGTGCGTGAGGTGGTGGCGGCCCACGATGGCCTGCCGATAGAGATCGCCTCGCCACGTGATGCGCTCACCCAGGCGCAGTCGCCGGCGCCCTGAGAACCGCGCCCCGGGCAGCATTCAGCATAAAAAAAGCCGGCTCGAGAGCCGGCTTTTTATTGCCCGCAGGCGATTACTTGCGGCTGGCTTTTTCCAGCATACGCAGAGCGCGCTCATTGGCTTCGTCAGCGGTTTGCTGAGCCTTCTGAGCGGCAGCCAGTGCTTCGTCAGCCTTGCGGTAGGCTTCGTCGGCACGAGCTTGGGCGCGAGCTGCTGCGTCTTCGGTTGCAGTCAGGCGAGCTTCGGTTTCTTTGGTGACGCTGCTGCAACCGGTAGCCAGAACTGCGGCCAGAGCCAGAGCAGAGAATTTCAGAACGTTGTTCATCGTGTTCCCCTTAGGGTCAGTTTTTTGCTTATTGAAGCCCTTTCCCGAACCCGGAAAATGACCGGCGTACATACTACCTGTAACTTCTAGTAAGTAAACGGACGAAGGGCAAGGGTTCCGAATTTTTTCTCTGAAATTAGTACGCTAGCGTCGTATACCGATACAGGTAGCGGTCATGGATGCCGCTGAGGCCCGCGATTTTCCCACCAAACATTTCTGTCAGACCGGCAATTTCCCGGTGAAGGGATTTTGCCTTGCCCTTTACATCCTACAGTGGCTTTATATCCTATTGTTACCGGATGTACGCAGGCCCCGCCGGGGATGTCGTGCCTGGCCCAATCGAGAGGAGTAGTAATGAGCGAGCCACTGTCCATTCATCATGACCTTGCCGGTCACCAATTCGAGACCACAGTGGATGGGGATCGCGCTTATCTTTCCTACATGGATCTGGGCAAGCAGACCCTGGATATCTATCGCACCTTCGTGCCGAACTCGCTGCGCGGGCGTGGCATCGCCGCCGCGCTGACCAAGACCGCGCTGGATTACGCCGACAGCATGGGCTACACGGTGATTGCCTCCTGCTCCTACGTGGAGCGCTACATGGCGCGTACCGAAGGCGCTGCCGAGGAGGATTGATAGACGCCGCCTACAAAAACGCCGAGCAGATGCTCGGCGTTTTTCATGGTGGCGGGGTTAACCGCGCTGGCGCTTGGGCAACACGTCCTTGAGCTTGGCGTGCATGCTGCGCAAGGTCTTCTCGGTGCTTTCCCAATCGATGCAGGCGTCGGTGATCGAGACGCCGTACTTGAGCTGCTGCAGGTCCTTGGGAATCGACTGGTTGCCCCAGCCCAGGTGGCTCTCGACCATCAGGCCGACGATCGACTGGTTGCCTTCGAGGATCTGGTTGGCGACGTTGTCCATCACCAGGGGTTGCAGTGCCGGGTCCTTGTTGGAGTTGGCGTGGCTGCAGTCGACCATGATGTTCGGCTTGATCGAAGCCTTCTTCAGTTCCTGCTCGCAGATGGCCACGCTGACCGAATCGTAGTTCGGCTTGCCATTGCCGCCGCGCAGCACCACGTGGCCGTAGGCGTTGCCCTTGGTGGTGACGATGGATACGCCGCCTTGCTGGTTGATCCCCAGGAAGCGGTGCGGGCTGGAAACCGATTGCAGGGCGTTGATGGCCACCGTGAGGCCGCCATCGGTGCCATTCTTGAAGCCGACTGCCGAGGACAGGCCCGAGGCCATCTCCCGGTGGGTCTGCGACTCGGTGGTACGCGCGCCGATCGCCGACCAGCTGATCAGGTCCTGCAGGTACTGCGGAGAAATCGGATCCAGCGCCTCGGTGGCGGTGGGCAGGCCCATTTCGGCGAGGTCGAGCAACAGCTTGCGGCCGATATGCAGGCCGTCCTGGATCTTGAAGGAGTCGTCGAGGTAGGGGTCGTTGATCAGGCCTTTCCAGCCGACGGTGGTGCGCGGCTTCTCGAAGTACACGCGCATCACCAGGTACAGCGTGTCGGAGACTTCTTCGGCGAGCACTTTCAGGCGCTCGGCGTATTCGTGGGCGGCCTTGATGTCGTGGATGGAGCAGGGGCCAACCACCACGAACAGGCGGTGATCCTTGCCATCGAGGATGTCACGCACCACCTGCCGGCCGGCTGAAACGGTGCGCTGCGCGCGCTCGGTCAGCGGGATCTCGAGCTTGATCTGTTCCGGGGTGATCAGGGTTTCATTGGAGGCGACGTTCAGGTCGTTGATCGGTAATTCAGCTGTCGTGCTTTTCATCGGGTGGGTCATCGGGTCACGGGAGCCGGCCGCCAGCGATCCCCGTGCAGCGGGCACAGCAGTATGGGCACAGCGGGGAAGCCGAACCTTAGCGCGTTAGCGCCCGTCGAGACAATGATATTTAGGGCTTGGGCGGGCTAAAGCTGGCCAGCCGCTGTTCACGCCACTCCTCGGCAATGAGCTCGAGGGGCAGCACCTGGCCAGCCAGTTGTTCCCGATGCTTGCGGTAGCGTTCCAGGTTGCAGATTTCTTCGACCATATGGGCGCGCAGCTCGGGCGCATCCTCGCTGAACGCGACGCCGAGCAGGTAATGTTCCGATTGCCCCGTGCACCAGGCGACCTGGCCAGGGTAGGCTAGCTGTTCGCCCAGCAGTGGGATGTGCAGGGTGACGGGCGTGCCCTGTGGCAAGGCATGGCTCGAATGGCAGGCGGCGCCGCCCAGGCTGATGTTGTCCAGGCGTTGGCTGGCGCTGGGCGAGTGGCGACGTAGCCTCAACTCCACAGGCAGATTACTGCTATGACGAAGAAAGCGACGCATGAACGAGCACTCCAGTGGCCATCAGAATGATATTGCCTGGCCGAAGATAGCCACGCAATTGGAATTGACCGATTTTGATGCCGACCGGCGATTGCTCGACCTGCCGGGCACCTCGTTGGTGATTTTTACCGCCCAGGGCTGTACGGCCTGCCGCTATGCGCGCCAGCGGCTGCCGGGGATGGGGTTGCCGGTCGAGCGGCTGGTATGGATCGATGCCCAGGAGAATTTCGGCCTGGTGCAGCGCTATGAGGTCTTCCAGCTGCCGGCGCTCTTCGTGGTGCGCGACGGTGCGTTCTTCGCGGCACTGCACGCCAGCCTGTCTCCTGCCGAGTTGCGCCGAGCGCTGGCCGAGGCGCTGGCCAGAGCGCCTGAAGAGCTGCCCTGAGCGCTCTTCGCTGCGCCAGCTCGAGCGGCCGGGCTGGCCATGGGCTATCCTTTTACGGCGGCTTTTCCACGGCGCTGCTAAGCTCAAGCCAGGCCCCGCCGTGCCGGCAGTCGAGGAGGCCGTATGATTCGTTCGATTCTCTACGCCACCGATCTTGGTCTGTATGCGCCTTATGTGTTGCAGCACGCGCTGGCACTGGCACGCACGTTCAAGGCGCGACTGCACGTCGTGCACGTGGTGGAACCCATGGGCCTGTTCGCCGAATCCGTTCTGCAGACCTATGTCGACGAAGCTCGCCTGAAAGAGCTGCGCAGCACGGGCCTGGAAACCGTGATGAGCAATATCGAGCTGCGCGTGCTCGAGGGTTTCCGTGACGAGCTGGGCGACAATCCCGAGGACCTCGAGCTGATCGGCTCGGTCAGCGTTCTGCGTGGTGATCCGCCCATTTCCATTCTCGAGCATGCCCAGAAACTCGCGGTGGATCTGCTGGTCGTAGGCAGTCACAGCCATGGCGCGGCGCTCGAGGTGCCAATGGGCCGCACGGCTGCCAGGCTCCTGCAGTTGTGCGACGTGCCGGTTTACCTGGTGCCCATGCTGCAGCACCGCTCCCGCCACGAGTGAGCGGCTCGACCCGGATAAAAAATCTATCTGTACCGCCTTTACCATTAATATGGTTATATAGCTGATCGACGATCAGGCGGCGGCCTATCCGCTTTGAGGGGTTTGTATGAAGCTTCAGCAACTGCGCTACATCTGGGAAGTCGCGCACCATGACCTCAACGTTTCCGCCACGGCGCAGAGCCTGTACACCTCACAGCCCGGGATCAGCAAACAGATCCGTCTGCTCGAAGACGAACTCGGTGTCGAAGTCTTCGCTCGCAGCGGCAAGCACCTGACCCGCGTGACCCCGGCAGGTGAGCGGATCATCACCACCGCCGGGGAAATCCTGCGCAAGGTCGAAAGCATCAAGCAGATCGCCCAGGAGTTCTCCAACGAGAAGAAGGGCACGCTGTCCATCGCCACCACCCACACGCAAGCGCGCTATGCCTTGCCGCCGGTGATCAGCAGCTTCATCAAGCAATACCCGGAGGTCGCCCTGCACATGCACCAGGGCACGCCGACCCAGATCGCCGAAATGGCTGCCGACGGCACCGTCGACTTCGCCATCGCCACCGAAGGCCTGGAGCTTCACAACGACCTGGTGATGATGCCGTGCTATCGCTGGAACCGCTGCGTGATCGTGCCCCAGGGGCATGCGCTGAGCAAATTGCCGAAGCTGACCCTCGAGGCGCTGGCCGAGCACGAGATCGTGACCTACACCTTTGGCTTCACCGGCCGCTCCAAGCTCGATGAGGCCTTCAGTCACCGTGGGTTGACGCCCAAGGTGGTGTTCACCGCTGTCGATGCCGATGTGATCAAGACCTATGTGCGCCTTGGCCTGGGGGTTGGCATCGTGGCCGGCATGGCGGTCGATCCGAAGCTGGATCCTGACCTGGTGGTGCTCGATGCCAGCGAGCTGTTCGAGTCCAGCGTGACGCGTATCGGTTTCCGCCGCGGCACCTTCCTGCGCGGTTTCATGTGCGATTTCATCGAGACCTTCGCCCCCCACCTGACCCGTGAGATGCTGGCCAAGGCCGTGCAGTGTCACAACAAGGTCGAGCTCGAAGAGCTGTTCAAGGACGTCAAGCTGCCGCTGCACTGATTCGCGCGGTGGAACGAAAAATGGCGCCCAATGGGCGCCATTTTTTTCGTCTCTGGATCAGTGGCTCAGGTGCAGGCCACATTCGCGGTTGTCTTCGCCCTTGGTGGGGTCGAAGTAGTCGAAGTTGTTCGGCAGGCCGTGGGCGGTCAGGTACTGGTACAGATCCTTGGAGGACCAGTGCAGCAACGGGGCAACCTTGATCAGGCCGTCCGGGTTGATGCTCACCGGCTGCATCTGTGCCCGTACCGCCGTATCGGTGGCGCGCAGGGCGGTGAACCAGACGCCTGGCGCGGTTTCGCGCAGGGCGCGGGCAAAGGGCTCGAGCTTCACTTCTTCGGTGAACGCGGCGTGGCGCGGATCGTCCAGCCCCGGCGTCGGGCCGTCGATGGCCTCGCGGTGCGCGCGGCTGCGCTTGGGCAGGTAGGTGATCAGGTTGAGGCCCAGCTGTTGGGTGACTTCATCGGCGAATTTGTAGGTGGCCTCGGTGTTGTAACCGCTGTCCATCCACACGATCGGGATATCGGCCTTGACCTGGCTGACCATGTGCAGGATCACCGCTTCGAAGGGGCGGAAGTTGGTGGTGCAGATCGCGGGTTTGCCCAGGCCGATCGCCCACTCGATCAGCTTTTGCGGCTGATTGGCGAATTCGGCGTTGAGTCTGTCCAGGTCGAGATCCATTGCGGGCTCCGAGGCGTGTGGATGAGAGGGGCGATGGTAACAAATCTGCGCGGTGGCCGTGGCACTGTGGCAGCGGCGGGTCAGTTCGACAGGCCCGCCACCGAGAGACCGGTAGCGGGCTGCTGGATCAGATTTCCACGGCCGGAATGTGGCCGAACAGTTCCTGGGAGAAACGCGTGCGCTCCTCGGCGTTTTCCTGGATGCCCTTGGCGGCCAGTTCTTCGAGGCGCGCTTCCACGGCGTGGGCGCGATGGGTCAGGCCGCAGTCGTTGGCGATCTGGATGTTCAGGCCGGGGCGGGCGTTGAGCTCGAGAATCAGCGGGCCCTTGTCCTGGTCCAGCACCATGTCCACCCCGATGTAGCCCAGGCCGCACAATTCGTAACAGCCGGCGGCGAGCTTCATGAAACCGTCCCAGTTCGGCAGCTGCACACCGTCCACCGCGTTGGTGGTGTCCGGGTGCTTGCTGATCTTGTTGTTCAGCCAGGTGCCGCGCAGGGTCACGCCGGTGGCCAGGTCCACACCGACGCCGATGGCGCCCTGGTGCAGGTTGGCCTTGCCGCCCGACTGGCGGGTCGGCAGGCGCAGCATGGCCATCACCGGGTAGCCCATCAGCACGATGATGCGGATGTCCGGCACGCCTTCGTAGCTGATGCTCTTGAAGATGCTGTCCGGGGTTACCCGGTACTCGATCAGTGCGCGGTCGCGGTGGCCACCCAGCGAGTACAGACCCGAGAGGATGCTGGAGATCTGCTGCTCGATTTCCGAGTGGCTGACGATCTTGCCCGACACCGTCTTGAAGCGATCCTCGAAGCGGTCGGCGATCACCAGAATGCCATCGCCGCCGGCGCCCTGGGCCGGCTTGACGACGAAATCGCTGCGCTCGCCAATGATCTTGTCGAGGTTGTCGATTTCCTTCTCGGTGGAGATCACCCCGTACATTTCCGGTACGTGGATGCCCGCCTCGATGGCCCGCTCCTTGGTGATGATCTTGTCATCGACGATCGGGTACAGGTGGCGCTTGTTGTACTTGAGCACGTAGTCCGCGTTGCGGCGGTTGATGCCCATGATGCCCTTGGCCTCAAGGGCCTTCCACGTCTTGATCAGGCCGAACATGGTCTTAGTCCTTCAGGAAGGCTTTGAAGCGGAACAGTTCGGTCAGGCGGTAGCCACGGTAGCGACCCATCGCCAGCATGAAGCCCACCAGGATCAGCAGGATCGCCGGGAAGGTGAACACGAAGTACACCAGCTCCGGCACGCTCATCAGCAGGTGGGCGATGGTTGCGGCGAACAGGGTGCCGATGGCGACCTTGAAGGCGTGGCTGCCGCCGCGCTCTTCCCAGGTGATCGACAGGCGTTCGATGGTCATGGTCAGAATCACCATCGGGAACAGGGCGACCGACAGGCCGCGTTCCAGGCCCAGCTTGTGGCTGAACAGGCTGATGGTGGCGATCAGAACCACCACGAAGGTCAGCACCACAGAGAGCCTTGGCAGCATCTGCAGCTTCAGGTGCTCCAGGTAGGAACGCAGCGACAGGCCCAGGGCGGTGATCACCGTGAACAGGAAGATACCGAAGCCCAGCTGGGTTTCCCGGAAGGCCAGGGCGATCAGCACCGGGGTGAAGGTACCCAGGGTCTGCAGGCCGCCGAGGTTACGCAGGATCAGGATCACCAGCACGCCGATGGGGATCATCACCATGATCATGAAGGTCTGCTGGGTCTGCAGCGGCAGGCCGTACAGCGAGTACTCGAGGAAGTCGGCGTCGGTGTTCTCGTCGGTCAGCTGCGCGAGGCGAATGGCGTTCATCTCGCTGTTGTTGAGGGTGAAGGTGGTGGTGGCCTGACGACCGCCATCGAGGGTGATCAGCGGCTCGTCACCGGTCCACCAGACCAGGCGATCGGCCGGCAGGCCCTGCTCGCCGGTTTCCGGGTTGAAGTACAGCCAGCGGTCGCCGTTGAAGCTGCGCAGCCACAGTTCCGGGCTCTGCTGGATGTCGGCAGCCAGGCGGATGGTGTGCACGCGCTCCATCGGCACATGGGCGATGGACAGCAGCAGCTCTACGGCCTGGGCCTTCTTGGTGGTCGAGGCATCGCCGCCGAGCAGCAGCTTGGCGTTGTCGTCGTTGCTGTTGTTGACGCGCTTGATGGTCTCGCTGATGAAGGTCTCGACGTCGGCCGAGTGCTGGCGAATAGGCGCCAGCAGCGCCTCGGCGGCGATCTTCTCGGGGCCTTCGACCGGAATGCTGTCACGGAAGATCGGGCCCTTGGCCTTGGCCTGCTCACCGCTGTAGCGCTTGGTCAGCACCAGGCGGTAGTAGAGGGTCTGCTTGCCGCTGGCGCGGCGCGCCGACCAGGTCACCTTGCGGTTGCCATCGGCACGGTTGACGCTCACCCCGTAGTTGTTGGAGATGAAGCTCTCGTTGAGGCTGACATAGTCCTGGTTCAGCGGCGGCACGAACATCTGCAGCTTGATCGGGTCGCGGCCATTGGCCTGGAATTCGACCCGGGTGTCGATGTTCCAGAGGTCGTCGGTTTCGTCACTGCTGACCGGAATGCCGAGGATGAAAATCTGATAGGCCGTAATCAGAACGCCCAGGCTCACCAGAATGGTGATCAGGATTTTCAGATGCAGGGTAAGAGAGCGCATGGGGATTACTCGCCGGATTTTGCGTTGGAGCAGTCAGGTTTCCCTGCTGCGTATTTTAAGCTGGGGTCGACCAGCGCATCGAAGCGCTTGAGCGCGTCGGAGCCGATCAAAAGCGGGTATTGGAAGGCGCTGCGATCGGTAAGGTTCACTTCGATCTGGCGCTTGACGTTACCCATGCACACGTCCAGTTCGATGACCGGGCGCGCGGTGTAGGTCTTCTCGTCATCCTCGTCGACATCACCCGCGCGGCGCTTGATCTTGCTGATGCGCGCCAGCGGGCGCTCGATCGGGTGCGCATGGGCATCGTCGATCGCCAGGTAGAAGCGCACCCAGCGTTCGCCGTCGCGCTTGAAGCGCTCGATGTCGCGGGCGCTGAGCGAGGCGGTCTGGGCGCCGGTGTCGAGTTTGGCGGCCACTTGCACGTCGATGTCGAGGCTGACGTGCTCGTTCAGGCCATAGATGGTTTTGTCCGCGGCGAGGGCATGGCAGGACAGCGCCAGCAAGCAGGGCAGGGTCGTTAGGAAATGAAGTCTCATGGGTCCTTGAGTCGGTGAAGCGATGGACGATCCATGCGCCATTGAAGACGGCCCTAATGGCCGCTTCTACGGCGGCCGGGGGCGAAATGAGGCGAAGTCTAGCATGGCCTGCGAGCGTGCTGACAATCGCATGTGTGGCGCGCGGCAGGCACTCGCCAGGGTATCGGCCGCAGATAATGTGCTGGTTCGGGCAAATCGCTGTGACCTGCCGGCGTTTCGCTACGAGCCAGGCAGCGAGGGAAGCCTCGGCGCAGCCAGGAACAGCGCTCGCCCGGACACTGCCCGTTGTGGTCTGGCAGCCGCGACGGTTATCGAGGCTCGCCGTGCTGGAGTGCATATTGTCGACAAAGTGACTTGAATTTTTTGCCAATATCGATTTATCTACCGGTTAATTGATAGGAGTGTCGACAATATGCTGGAAGCTCCCGAAAGCGTCGAAATTGAGGAAGATGCTGGAACGCTGGCCGAAAACGTCTTCCGGCAGATACAGCTGGCCATCGTGCGCGGCGAGATGGCGCCGGGCAGCAAGATTTCCGAGCCCGAGCTGGCGCGCACCTATGGCATCAGCCGCGGGCCGTTGCGCGAGGCGATCCATCGGCTGGAGGGGCAGAAGCTGTTGGTGCGCATTCCCCATGTCGGCGCCCGGGTGGTGTCGCTCAGCCATGCCGAGCTGATCGAGTTGTACGAGATTCGCGAATCCCTGGAAGGCATGGCTTGCCGCCAAGCTGCCGAGCGCATGAGCCAGGAGCAGATCGACGACTTGCGCCGGGTGCTGGAGCTGCACGAGCAGGATGCGGCGTTCCAGGCCGGCGTCGGTTACTACCAGCAGGAAGGCGACTTCGACTTCCACTACCGGATCATCCAGGGCAGCGGCAACCGCACCCTGGCCAAGCTGCTGTGCGACGAGCTGTACCAGCTGGTGCGCATGTACCGCCTGCAGTTCTCCGCCACGCCCAACCGGCCGCACCAGGCCTTCGCCGAACACCACCGCATTCTCGACGCCATCGCCGACCGTGACGGCGAGCTGGCCGAACTGCTGATGCGCCGTCATATCGGCGCTTCCAAGCGCAATATCGAACGTCATTACCAGGCCCAGGTCGGGCAGGTGGCGCTCGCCAAACCGTCCAAGACTCGAGGTGACTCATGACCCAGCTTTCCGCCGGCCAGCGTTTTCGTCAGGCCCTTGCCGCCGAAGCACCGTTGCAGGTGATCGGTGCGATCAACGCCAACCATGCGCTGCTGGCCCAACGAGCCGGCTTCAAGGCCATCTACCTGTCCGGTGGCGGTGTGGCGGCGGGTTCCCTGGGCCTGCCGGACCTGGGCATCAACACCCTGGAAGACGTGCTGATCGATGTGCGCCGCATTACCGACGTCTGCGACCTGCCGCTGCTGGTGGACATCGATACCGGCTTCGGCCCCAGCGCCTTCAATATCGAGCGCACCATCAAGAGCCTGATCAAGGCCGGTGCGGCTGCCGCCCATATCGAGGACCAGGTCGGTGCCAAGCGCTGCGGCCACCGCCCGGGCAAGGAAA
>ENA-UOXB01000314-UOXB01000314.1-bioreactor-metagenome-genome-assembly--contig:-NODE-314-length-40994-cov-12.152007_pt1 | contig 40994 bp, 41 predicted proteins | sample MGYA00238158_ERZ761615 | MGnify/ENA primary metagenome ERZ761615 (study PRJEB28904, sample SAMN06267902) | bioreactor metagenome | isolation source: Joint BioEnergy Institute, California, USA...
TTTTTTTTTTTTTTTTTTTTTTTTTTTTTTTTTTTTTTTTTTTTTTTTTTTCCATGATATGTACAGTACTGTCTTGCTTCTGTCCACTGGATCTGGACTCCGTCCCCGAACTCAGTGCTCAGGATATGGAATTATTCAGAGCAAGTACATGTATGGTGCATTTCTAACATAAACTGCTTTAAATACTGTTTCTCAGTTGCCATTGCAATATCTGTGGTATCACCCAGCCCTCAAATCCTATTTATCAAGCCACCCAACAGTCACTTATATAGAAAGACGGCTTGTGGGGATACAGTATTAAGTCATAACCGCCGTGAAACTGATCGAACCTCTCATCGCCTTTGAAAGCTCTCGCGAGCCTTGGTCGACGCAGCAAAGTTCCCTGATTGAACTTCCCGCTCGCCCTCTTGCGCAATGGCCTCGTTCTTGGCCATGCCCTCCTTGTCGTTAAAAAGGGTGTCTATGGCTTTGTTGAAAGTTCCGCGGATAGACTCGCCGGCACCCTACGTCCCATATGTTAGAATTATTCCCGTGGAAATTGAGAAACGGATTTATCAACATACGTGAAGGCCTGCCGCGACGGACTTGATACTTCGACCTAGATCTGAACCGCCACTGCTAGTGGTGCTCGATCCAGAAGTGGCACCTCTGGATCCTCCATTGCTAGACGGGTTGAATCCGGTCCCGGTGGATGGATTGTATCTGGCTCTCGAGGTTTGGGGAGCGTTCCCCGCGTTATCGCCCGCCTTTGTGCCTGTCAGACTGGAGGGGGCAGCAGGAGCGCCGGTCGATGAGCCCTGGACAACCCCGGATGTGTTTGTCTGCGCCTGTCCAGCACCGGCGCCAGTTTCCTCCATCGGCTTTACAGTCGTCTCTCCGGTCTTGCTGTTGACCCTGGGATCGAGCTTGTTCAGCAGCTTCCAGCTATGCGGTCCGCAACTCGAGCTCTCCGGATTCGTGACGGACGCCGTAAAGCCCGGGTGATTGTTGACGCTGGTCGTCGTCCCCAGGGGGTACTGCGCTTGGTGGTGCAGCTCGCTGTCCACGCGAGGATCGAGCCTGTTGGCGATGTCTGACTTGTGCGGCCCAGCCGTCGCGGGCGCCGGTCCCGTCCGAGGGCTGCTTCTGTCTGCTGCAGAACCACCTACTGTTATCGTCCCTGTCGAGCTATCGACGCGAGGGTCGAGCTTGTTCAAGAGGCGGGATTTGTGAGGTCCTGCGGTGGCCAACATAACGGATATGGAGAGTTGGGCTTTCAAACGACCCTGCAAAGGTAAAAATAAACAGTCCATGGAAACACCTAACTCGTGTGGCGCTGGCCGTCCATGTCTATATAGTGACAACATCGCAATACATCGAGCCCTACATCATCGCAGGCAAGTGACGTCAGGCTGAACTCAGTGCGGTTTGGAAAAAGTACGCCCTTGGACATGCTGTAATGGGCAGTTAGGCTAGACGGAAATACAGACAGACTCTGTTGACTCGCTCTGAGCAAAATGGAGTTCGTAGCAGGGGTTGTCAATGTCCTTTGACCAAGGGCGAACGTGGCATACGTCAGCATGCATCTGCATAAACTGCATTGATGACTAATCCCGGAAGGGCGTATCTACTCTCCGACTTATGCAGGGTCCGCGGACCGCGGCAGCCCGACGATCACATGAACGCGGTAAGCTGGCCTGGACGTCTCTGGGCTGGCATGGATAGGAGGCTCGGGCAACCCGTAGTCTTCTCTATGCATTAATAACATCACTCCTTCCATCCACAAGCTTGGATTTGTGTTTCTGATATATCGGCTTGTGCATGCTCCCCCCGCCTCATGGGGCTGCTGTCGGTGTAGATCCCGATGTCTCGGAGATCCCGAGGTACCTCAGCGGCATGTTTTAAGGGCGGCCCTTCTCTATTTAATGGCTTAAAATCCTTTCTTCCGTCATCACAGCATCCAGAGATAGGATATCAAGAAATAGGACATTCTACAGGGGTTGGGGCTGCGTTATATCTGCCAAAATGCCCAGGTCCAACAAGCAGATCATCTACGCGAACCCCCCGGCTCCCGCCATTGACCCGTCCCTCTCCACGGGAACATTCAGCCTCAGGAAGACGACTATCCCGGATAACATCCCGGATGACAAGGTCCTCGTCCGGGTGCACTACCTCTCCCTCGACCCCGCGATGCGCCAATGGCTCACGGCAAAGCGGTCGTACATCGCGCCCGTTGAGCGCGGCGCCATCATGCGCGGGAGCAGTGTCGCCCAGGTCCTCTCCGTTGGCAGTAAGCTGCGCGACCGCTTCAAGATTGGGGACTGGGTTATCGCGTATTCTGGCTGGCAGGAGTACGCAGTCCTCGGTGCCCAAGAGGTCCAGAAGGCAGTCGTTCCCGAAGGATGTCGGCCCATGGATGCCATGACCGTGCTCGGCATAACGGGCTTGACGGCCTACTTCGGGATGCTGCGTGTTGCAGAAGTCAAAGCCGGGGACACTGTCGTCGTCTCTGGCGCGGCGGGAGCAACAGGCTCGGTCGCGGGCCAGATCGCCAGGATCAAGGGAGCCAAACGCGTTATCGGCCTGGCAGGGTCGGCAGACAAGTGCAAGTATCTGAAGGAGGAGCTAGGGTTCGACGTTGCAATCAACTACAAGGACAGTGACTGGAAGAAGCAGCTGAAGGATGCTACGCCCGAGTACATCGATGTCTATTTCGACAACGTTGGAGGGGAGATTCTGGATGCTTGCCTCGCCCGCGCGGCGAGGAACGCTCGGTTTGCTATCTGCGGCGCGATCAGTCAGTATAATGCGGCCCAGCCCCGAGGGCCAGCAAGCTTTATGACGGTCATTGTGAGTAGCTCTCTTGTCTTTTCCGTTCATTGCGAAATCCCTCTCCTTGTAGGAGCAGAACTGACCTTGTCATACAGTCTCAACGAGTGACGATGAAGGGCTTCATCGTCTTCGACTTTGCGAAGGAGTACCCGACCGCATTGAAAGATCTAGGGAAATGGTTGGTGGAGGGAAAGATCAAGCGCAAGGAGCACATTATAAAGGGTGGCCTGGAGGCTGCACCTCAGGGCCTAGTGAGCCTTTACGAGGGCGCAAATACAGGGAAGATGATGGTCGAGGTTGCCCCTACGAGCGAGGCACTGGGAGCATTGAATGCGAAGTTGTAATTTGATCGGGATAACACTGCGCAAGCTGGTCCTTCATATACTGCACGGGTCGAATTAAGAGCAGTGATAGATATAATAGGGCCATTAGCGCTATCTGATGGCAAGAAAACGGCGTCGAGGACCAAAGAGTTGATTTCTGTTGTTGGACACTGATAGGGCCTGGGATGGCAGTTCCGAAGATACGTCATGCTGAGTGGTACCCTGAACGCATCGGCCGTCGCCTCAACTGGAGCCTGTTGTCCAATAAGGAACCTGGATATCTTCTGATTTCCTAGAATTAGCTGAAACTGATAAACATTCTGAAGAGCCCATTTATTGACGTATGCAAGTGCCCCGATTGTCAAACTTACACATGGCTGCAGAACCACCGACAGCCGACAGCAAAGGCCGTGGAAAGGCATCGCGCCCCCTGCTCATATGCACGGATTGTCTGACTTCATAAGGGCTCTGTTCAGACCAGGGCCAATCTGTTCCTCCCAGGCGCGCGTCACTGTGGCAGCTCCTTTAGCCTTAAAACAGGCTGACTGACGAGGGAACTGCAGATCATTCAAGTACAGGATGTTCCAGGCATTGCTATCTCTCAGGCCTTTGAGATCGGTGTTGCCGGCGCATCAACATCAGACCAGCGACCCGAACGCTAGAGAAATTCCCTCCCAGACAAGGATGGATGCCCAACAGGACAACAAACGTTTCACCCTCGACGAGCTTTTCAATGTCAAGGGTAAAGGTGAGGAATTCAGTCCAGTAAGGCCATTCAAGCTGGCCATTCAATGCTGACATTTTTCCAGTCGCTCTTGTCACCGGCGGTGGTTCCGGCATCGGCCTTATGGCCACCCAGGCTCTCGCGGTGAACGGCGCAAAGGTGTACATCGTCGGTCGGACGGCCGAGAAGCTCGAGCGTGTTGCTGAACTATACGGGAAAAACATCCCGGGGCAAATCATCCCCATCACCGCCGACGTTACGAAGAAGGAGTCCATTGCCGAGCTCTATAACGAGATCGCCAAGCGCGAGAAGTACCTCTCCATCCTCATCAACAACGCCGGCATCGCCGGCGCCAACCAAACATCCAGGCATGAAAACGTGCAAGACCTCCGGAAGAGCCTGTTTGAGGACCCATCCGCCACGATGGAGGACTGGGAGGAAGTCTACCGCATCAACGTCTGCCAGCTGTACTTCATGACGGCCGCTTTCCTGCCTCTCCTGCAGAAGGGTAGCGAGGAGAACTACGGCTGGAGCAGCACCGTGCTCAACACGTCCTCCATCTCGGGTATCGTCAAGATCTCCCAGAACCACTTCAACTACAACACGTCCAAGTCTGCCGCCGTGCACCTGACCAAGATGCTCGCGCACGAGGTGTACGCGTCCAAGCTGAAGATCCGCATCAACAACATCGCGCCCGGCGTCTTCGCCTCCGAGATGACCACCTTCACGAGCGACGACAAGCAGAAGAGCTACCTCCCCAAGTACGAGTATCCGGATATCGTGGCCGGGTCGGAGAAGATACCCGCCGACCGGCCCGGGCACGAGCGCGACATGGCCAACGCGATCCTCTTCGCGGTGACGAACCAGTACCTGAACGGGCACACGCTCGTAGTGGACGGAGGCTGGGTTCTGTCTGCCGGAACCGCATAGAGCTGTTGCCGCCTGCACAGGCTTGCGGTGATTATTATGTAAGGCGCTCCGGTGACGTTCGATTATGTATATGTAGAACTGTTTATATATATAGATCCTAGAATGTCAACTTCCAGCTTCATGGAACGCTATGCCCGGCGCACGTTGGAAATAGTATCGTAAATCCTTATCGACCAGAATCTCCCGACTTGATGATCTGATTGATCAACGTCAGCCCATGCTGCCATCTCTACTGTCACCTTCTCTGCACGTCCTTCCGCTAATTTTAGACTCGTCTCCCCGCCATATGTTTTCCCTCAGCGAGTGTTTCAGACCAATTGCGCATCGGGACATCTCGATCGACGGAATGCCCGAGTTTGGAAGCGAGCATCATAGCGTGGCTACTACTGTGGTAGATCACCGTGCACGGGTCTGAGACTATGAATAAATAGACGTGGGGGAAACTGCGCTGCCTCATCCCGTCCCTATCCTTTCCATTAGCGTCTGCTAGTCATCCATATACCGCGCCGACTGCCCTGCTTCATTTGTTAGTCAGGATATGATCAAGGGGCCCAGTAGACATACCAAGTAAAAGGGCCATCCATCTGCACGGCGATCTATTTAGCTGCACTGCAGACCATGGTGTCTTGAATTGCCCATCATACGAACTCTTCCTGGTATCGGAATTTCTGCCAGCACTGTATCTGAGTATTTGGGACACGGGCCATTCCAGGTCATTGCCGCTCCAGACTGCAGATCTCCAAATACCACGCTCAGGTGGTAGGCACTGTATATAGACTGGTCAAATGGCTTGAAAACATTCTCCAAAGTGCGTGCGGAGACCCTATTATTATATATTACCGGAAACATGATACTCCATGGGAAGATCGGGCTGCACAAAATTCACAGGATTCCCCAGAGCGCAGTTCCTTGCCGAAGCTCCCTCTCGAAGTTTGCCCAGTCTAATACCTGGGCGGTATATAGCATGTAATTCTCTTTTTGCATTCGACGACTCAGTCTTGTATTTTGATGACCTTCAGGGGCGCTGAAGGACCAGCAATCTTGGCTCCTGTTTATCCTTTTTATATTCAGAACAACAAAGTCGAAAGAGATGAAGTACGTCAGGCGTCTTGCAGGACTGTATGCGAAGAGCAGACAAAGAATAATTGAATAGCATATTATATAATCAATCTTGAGAACGTTGAAGAGTCGTCCGAAGGAAGAGAATCCGGAAAGGGGATTGGAGGTATCATTTATGGGCAAATTCCTTGTCTAACTTTGGAAGTTCGCGCCTCTATCCTTGGTCCTGACTTATTTGCATATAGTGGAAACCGACTATTTTGTCCAAACAGACAGCAAACAAAGCACTAGGTATATCCACTGAAGAAGCGGATCTGGATCTCATCACATTGCATATGAGAATATTAGCGCCCATTCGCCATGTAAAAGCGTCCTGCAGCTCGGCGCATTCCGAGGGACACTATCACGGATATCAGCACCCGTATGCCCATATAGACCGCATATATTACGCACGGGGACGGAGATATGCCGGGAATTCCGGCAGCGGACGTAGACGCGGGCGCCGGGCGGAAACACACAAACGGCGGAGAGGTCGCTAGCGAAGGCCCGTAGGCATCGGCAGCACCACTCAGTGCTCCCCAGGGGAACAGCGCCGGGAGCGGGCACAGGGACAGCAGGCGGCGGCGGGACGACGACGGCGATGGCAGCCTAGATTCCGGACCTATGCATATAAAGGTTCTTTCATGGCCTGAGACTGCTACAATCCGCGCGATCAGAAGAAGTGTGCCAGAGTGTTTGTAGCGGTTGTAGACAACGTGGCATCCAAATTGTACTCCAGTCTCTCTTTGCACATTTTGATCTGCAGTTGCTGATATCTCACAAGAGAGAAGGTGCCAAGGTAGATGGTAGTAAGTAGCTCGATTCCCTTCATCCAGCGGGGGAGGTAGGTGAATAGTATAGAGACAAGTCACTGGTTTATGGCAAGTGATAGAGCAAGACAAGAACTTGAGAAAAGGAAGAGAGAATCCTCACGGGACTCTATATACTTTTGGTCTGTCTGCTGCTGCTCCTATAAAAACATAGGGATGTACAAAGTAGTTGAAGTAGATTGGTAAAGCTGCGTCCCGGGAGCTTGCTGGCGCGAGACTTCTAGAAGTCTGAAGAAAGAAGGTATAAGCATCATAAAGGAGCAGCTTGCAGACTGCCGCTAACAAAGAATGGAAATAAGGAAGTGGAGCGTAGGGCGGCTGCTGGCATCTGCAAGCGGATCTAACTATGAATGCAGATGTAAGGTAATGCCGCAGGCAAACTTGGTGAATTATTCCATGGACCGTTGAGGTCCGAGAATGGTAGAGAGCTGTGAAGCATAGACTGTTTCCGAAGACCAGATACTTACGACAATATTGTTAAATTACTACTTTAAGTTATTTTATACATGTTTTACAGCCCGAAGCGCTGCCTTCGTTGCGTCTTCTACATTAGGTGGAAAAATATTGGCCTCGAACGCGTCCTCAGCACCTTTATTTCCAGCGCGGGCAACATCCACAGCAGTAGCTAGAGCATCATCTACAGACTCAAAAAAAAAGTTACATACGGTGCACCACAATGTAAAAAGCTCACACCACCTCCCCCTGGGGTACAGGGGGACCGGGTGCTACGAAAACCCGCACCTTGCTTTTGGCGGCCAGGGATTTTACTACCTAGATCCTAAGGCAATAGTCCTCATCGGATGTTAGCAGATAAATATCTCACCTGCTGCACCTCTGACCAAGGCAAGGATCGAACTCGGACTTTGGGTCCGGTGACAGGGAAGGCCACTGGCTAGAGCCGTTGACCTTGACCGCTGCACTATGTCCCGAGTTCTGGTCGTTAGATGAAGGAAATTTGCAAATATAGCCCAGAAACGGGAGGGCGCCTGGATGCCTGGGGCGGGGAGCGAAGATAGACGAAATTGACATGAGCAGAATCGGATTACATGCATCTGTGGAGGGTTTCTCAGGAAGTTTGATCTCTCTGGTTGTGTATATCTGATATCTACTATGGTGGAACAATTCTCTGCACCTGTCCATGCTCACATGTGTGGCAGGGAAGAGGCTCATGTCTATGTTATAGAATTATAGACTCGGCACTCATGGAAAGTGAACAAAGTTGCTGCATGTAGTCTTCCAGCTCTTCGGCAATTGGCAATTTTATGGCTTCATCAGACTGCCCCAGGATTTGTCCAGAGTCTGGCCATCCAGATAATCCATGAAGATATAATGAAGGTATAAGTATCATAGAGACTTCCAAAATAACTAACATCCATGTCAATTGCTCCATATGCATATGCAGCATATAGCGTTGGAACCGTCAAGAATGTCTTTTGTGCCACAAAAGTCATGGTCTTCGATGAGGGATAGATGGATGGGTGCCGAATGTTACCGCATAGTTACGTGATCATGTTGTATGGCTGGCTGCAGATACTACTGCTGTCTCGTGTGGCTGCATTTGCCGATCTCACTATTCTGATATCAAGGTCAGTGGCTAATGCCGTCGGTGTGTCAGGTACATACAGCAGGGGTCCTGTAACCTCTTCGTTCGCTGCACCTGTGGTAGGCCCCGTGTCACCACGTGCCAGGGCTATATCTCTTCTCCATCGGAAACAATTCCCCCTTCTGGATAGAATCCACTTCTTGCCAGGTGAGTTAGCATACGGCCCTTTTTAATTTTTTTGGTCGACTAATCCGGTTATTAATGATCCATAGAGATCTTGACGCGTACATTGCCCGTTGTCGAAAGATTGCCGAGGATATTTCGTCGACGCGTACCAAGCACAGTTGGATTCCTATCGTGCCGATAAGGCCTCTCTTCTGTACGGCTTCTCTTTTATCCTTTTGACTACAGATCAGCCTTATTACCTTTTCTTTTTCGGCAGTCCAATTGATCAAGATGAACAACCTGGCCTGAGTTCTGATATGGATTGTCGTATCCAAGAGCTTAAACTAGGTGATCCATGGACGACGGTAAGTCATTTCGTTTATTCTGCTCGTCAGATCTAGAAACAAAAGTGGATATATCGACCATCTTAAGTCCAGTTGCTTCCCAACTTCTGACATCTCTAAATCTACAACATGGAGACTATTATTCCACCTTTCCTCCCAACTACCTAGGATCCTCACACCCACACACAAAACCCGTGAAACGATAAATCCAATAACTCCAGAAAGACCCACATGGTCGCTGGGCATAAAATCATGAGGGACGAACGCAAACTAAGCTCAGTTTCAAAAAGCTTGACTACCTCGCATGACAACTGTGTAGCATGTGCGTAAGGCTAGGGTTAACTCCAGACCTGCATGCCACGATTTCAGGGAAATCTACCCGATTAAATGTTGCTATCCTTGCGCGGAATCACACCCAAGGGGAGCCGGATGAATGTTGTCTCCTCTGTCATAATACCCGCCGCGCCGGCGTAGAAGGCGAGGAACGCAGCGACAACTGCCAATGCCCCTCCTGCTTGGTTCACGTGGATACTGGCCACTGGGTGTGACGTGGCGATGAAGTTGGCGATCGAGAGCAGGAAGAAGGCGACGATCACGAAGAAGAGCACGCTCAGGATTGTGATATTTGTCCGCAGCGCCGCGAGGAAGAAGACGATCGTCATGAAGCACCATACAAGCATGTAGATACCGAGGGCGAACGTAAGGGCGCGGACATCTTCCCCATATGCCTGCTTGATCCCGACAGATGGAAGCTGGAACATTGCGTAGCTGAGCCAAAAAGCGCCGTATGAGCAGTGGACGGCCGTGCCAAAGGTGTTTCCAACCCGGAACTCCATGAGTCCTGCCAGAATCTGGGCAACACCGCCCATGAAGACCGCCAGGCCGAACGCGGCATTGTCAGGACCAACGGAACCACGCGGGTTGGAGTCGGGGAGCCTATATCAAATCAAGCCGTTAGCGTGGATCACGGCAAAATATCCAACAATTCGATTTCTTTACCCAGCGCCGCATTGATAGAGGCCCAGCACGAAGGTGGTGACGGCGAAAGCGAACAGGCCAAGGGGCCCTGGGTTTGCCAGCTTATTGAACGGCGGGTTGGGGACCTGAGAGACGGTGACTAGACGTGGATCTGACAACGTGCCATTTCCGGACACCTTCTCTCGCTCGTCAATGCTTGCGTCGTGTCCCATATTGGCGGCTGCACTTGGTGATAAGTAGTAGTAGGTACTATACGTAGACTTTTTGAGAGGACTGATCACGGCAGTGTGGCACGAGATAGAGCAGTTTCTCCCCAGACCGGGAGATGCTGCTCCTCTAAATAATTCCCATGCGGAGGCGCGATCCACTTCTAGAGCCTACTCCGTACTAGTACTGAGTCTCCGTACTCCGTACTCCATACTACCTAGGTAGTCAGGGAGGAGCTCAGAGGAACGATCAACCGTGCGCAAGGATCCCTTTCGCCCGTGTCTATCAGATCGACACTCCTCCCCAGTCTTTCTGCGCTCTCCAATTCAGACCGGACTAACCCCACCTTACGCGGGGGATAGACGGGGCAGCAGCATTGACATTTTGACAACATATGACCTGTTTGACTCTTCAAGCGGCAGAGGATCTGCTAGCGCAGTACATACGCAGGGACCATTGGGGAATGGGAGCAGCCATGGCCCAGCAACTAAGAGGACCCATCCATCGTCCCCAAGGTTCCACGGATTCGCCTTATTGAACACCAGACGGAGGAGCGGACGTACTACATATGCAGTAGGTATGGGATAGCCTCGCTCTGAGGGTGCTACTAATGCAACGATCGTCAGCGATCCAATTCTACGGCATGCTGCGTATGAAACTTTAGGTCTGCCCGGATTTAAGCTAGAAACAACCTTAGCATCGGCTGAAGCTTAATGATCCTTTGTTCCTCGTTGGCGGACGAGGAGTGGGACTGCAGATCGTGCGAGACGGTTTGTGTCGCACAGATGTTGCAGCAGTAAGTTAGACCAGGACCTCTCTCCTTTAGTCCACAGCACATTATTGCTGTTACTTCTCTATGGATGCAGGGGAATCGTCAGACGGAATGGATAGATGCAAGCGAGTGTCACAGTTGGAGAGACCAGGTACGGAAATCCCCCTATATACGTTCCCGTTCTACCTCCGGCTCGACTTCGTCCAATACTATATCACGTCGTAGCCCATACCAAGGAGGGCCGTCGGTACACACTTTGCCAAGTTAGACTAACAAGTATAGGAAGCCAGTTGGCGTTAATCTAAGCGAGGCTTTCCCCAGAGGTTTCACCTCAATATGGAGTGCCCACTACGCAGCAGGTTAGGCAGTAGTAGGTACACTTTAACTATTTGGGTCACTCTAGAAAATCCGGAGTCTGCAGGTGGAGTCTGGAGAAGTGCGGGTTAGTCGCTAACTTTGCTCCAGCTCCACACACAGAGAGTTTGTTGAACTTAGGCATACTAATTACGTGGTAGCTGGTTACGTGATAGCTGGACAAAAGAGCCTCCGAACTCTTTTCGTACCGCGGATCATGTCGTTCTCGTTGCTCTGCAGAGCGGACCGAGACCGATGGGCGTCGTGCGCCAAGTTGGGCAACACATTGCTACTCTTGTTCTACAGTTCCACTCCGTCTAAGTTGAGTGATCGAACTCAATGGTGATGTTACCTAAGCAGGCAGGGACCCAACACCGACGTCGGTGTCAGTCTGGGGTAGGGGCAATGGGGCATGGACACAAGCTACTCCACGGAGTATGGAGTAGTACAGTACATCAAGGTACTCTGAGACTCTGTCGAGACGCAACGTGAGGTGAGCGCCAAGCCCGTGTACCGAACTAGCAGCTAACGTCGGGATTGAGGTCGGTAAATGTCTCGGAACCTAGGTAGTACTGTAGTTGCTTGGCGGCGGAAACGGACCGATAGACTCTCGATCACGGATGGACCTTTTTACATACATTTCCTACGGGAAACAGCGAATTAAGAGTGCTTGGCAATGCTTGAGCGACTGTTGTCTTGCACGGCTCAGCAGAATAATGATGTTCAGTACATGACTACCGATTCTACCTAGGTATTCCGGTCCGGGGCCCCGGACCATTTCCGCTCCACTCTGCCTTCTAGAAGCTCCGCTCTCTCTCCTCCACACAGAGCCTCCGCTTCTCCGCTCCCCCACGGGGTGACGCCTGACTTGTCCGTTGGGTCGACTATCATTGACGGATGGCCACATCAGACATCTCATCAACTGGATCCGAATCCACCCGGCGCACCTTGAGGCCTCCAATTGTACCCGGTCCCAATTCACAGTAAGCGAAGTTTTCTTAACCAAAAGACCCAGCCCCGACGATCGGTTCCGCCCCAGCTCGTGTGTACAAAGCGCGGGAGCACCCCGTACAGACGAACGCGGGTCAGGACTTGGTACTTTGGAGTATTCATACCACAAAGCTGGGAATGAATACACGCCTGCGGGTCAGGTAAACCTTCGAAAGAAGCAGGTACTTACTTTTGGATGGCTGAGATTTATTAATGGTGATGTCCGACAGGATCACATATCGATGGCTTTGCAGAGACCACATGAAGCTTCCACACTCTTCTTAGCATAAAAATTGTTTTAATAAGAAAACCAGCGCTTTCACAGGTGTCATGGAAAGATGGTTTATCCAATTTATTTGATCTTCCAGTGACAAGGTGAAAGAGTTGGACACAATAGGTAGAAGGGACTAGACCTGAGCTTATTCTTTAGATCACAGACGCCATAGATAATATAAGACCTCTTGACTTATACATAATGAATACTGCAAGTCTAATCCTTCATGCAAGAGTATGTATATTATTTGGTCCTACAAACGACTTGCGATAGTTACTCGAGGAAAGGCTACAGCGATCTGTTGGATGGAGCGCGGCTGTATTAGTATCAGATCAGAATGCCACCGCTGGGCACGGTACTCACTTGGACCCATAACTTCAAGGCCAAAGAATACATACATACACCTACTGAACAGACGCGTGAGGCCAAGATCCTCAAAGCGGCACTCCACCTCCGCCGCAGCAGTGTAGAGAGGTCCTGGAAAGCTGCAAGAGGACGAGAGAAGAAATGAGATAGGACCTGCCGACTCTCTCTCTTCTGGGTTGCGACGACTTCAAGGAATGGCTCTACTGGATCAGATCGAACCGCATGAGCAGTAATACCAGGAGATGAAAATCTGTCATGAGGCTGGCTCTATGCGCTAAGACAAGACAAAACCCGGGAAAAAATGCGTGGATGATATTTTTTTCGACAGAAATTTCGAGAATTGTCGCTGAAATCCCCGATGAATAAATAGTGGTACACCCGAGCAGGCCGAAGCCTGCTCTTGAAGACACTGCAGTATCTCCGTAACCTAGTCCCCGGAAAACACTGTACAGAAACGTCATGCCGCTGCACGAGAAGGTCTCCCGACCAGGTACATATTCAGGAAACAACTACCTGCGGGAGCTCATCGCATATATGGTTTCATTGAACGGAGAAAACAAGCCAACAATACACAATCAGAAGCGCAAAAACGGCAAGATAGATATCGAAGCCATCAAAGCCTCCCCTCGATCCGGCCATAGGGCCAGATCCAGACGGCAAAGGCGACGACATACATAATGTTAGCAGGGAGTAGAGTAGACCACATTCCGGGGAATTCTGCGTGGGTCGCAATCGTGCCGGGAAGGCAGAATATAACAAATCCTGAAGTCACTTGTTTCTGTTCTGTTCCATTCTATTGATATTTATATATATTTTCTCCAGAAGCACCACTCACCTATGAATACATTGTGAAAGTGCATACATATATGACCAGTAAAAAAACAAACAAACAAAACAAGCAAGGCAAGGTCTTTAAGGCTCTCAAGGCAAATGAATGATCTTGTTCAATAATTCAAGATACCACATCTACTCAACAGGATCTGGCTCAATTTATTGTTTATTTTTCTGCACCACACCGCACTGCATTGCAAATGACATGTCAAGTTGTCGACTACCTACCTAGGTCCCTACAACATAAGAGATAACTGCTCTGATAGATAACCGACACCACCGCACCATACCATTGAAATCAAATCGAATTGAGTGGGAAAAAAACAAACATACAGGCAAAGAAAGAAAGCAAGAAAGGCAGACAGACATGCTGCCAAATCAAGTACATTAAAAGGGTCTAAGAATGCTCACTGATCCATTCACCATTTGCCATTTGTTCAGCAGAATGCGAAGTACCTAAGTACCTAACTATATTTTCGATAAAATACACAACACCCACAGGAATAAAATATCCACAAAAAAAATAAAACCCCCATGGCATAATAACAGAAAAAAAAGGCCATGCCGGATGTCACACATCACGCACACCATCCATTACATTAGAAACGAACACGTTGTAGCTCATGCATGCCGTATAATGTACTGTTTATGTATGTATGTATGGCTTTGGGTTTTTCTTTTCCCCTTCATTTGTTGAAACCCATTCCAGCGCCGGATAACTCCAACTCCCATCGTGCGTTGTTTTTTATGTACTGTACGGTCGGTAGAGGTCTCTACTCCGGGGAGAGACAGCAGACAGCCTGGCTCTCGAGAATTACGAGGCGGTCACTCGATCCTCGGGGGACTTCTCGATTTCTTTCCCAGTGGACTTGCGCTGCCACTGTTCAATTAGTCAGTATTTAATTTAGTCACGAACACCAATGTCGGAATCGGGTGATTGTTGTGGAAGCAAGCTGAGGGTAAAAATAGGAAAGAAACAAACAAAAAATACATAAGCAAAAAGGGACATACGATCTCCGCCTCTCCCCCTCCTTCCTGAACCCCTCGATGATCTTCAATATCTCCTTCCGCCCCGCAGCGGCGTCGACCTTCCTCCCCGCCAGACTCATGCTGACCTTCTCGTTCGAGCTCGCCTTGAGCAGCCGCTTCAGCAGCAGGTGCCGCATGCTCAGACACACGAACACGCCGCAGTCGCTGCTGTTCTCCTGCACGGGGGAATCCTCGAGGTGGACGAACTTGATCTGCCGGCCGAGCAGCTGGCCGAACTTCATCGTCACCGTGTACGCCTCCCACCGGTTGCCGGGCGGGAGGGAGTCGTAGTGGAATGCGATCCCGTCCACGATGGACACGAGGAGTAGGGACCAGTGCGTGCCGCCCTCGGCCTCGTTGGCGTTATGGCAGTCATTGATGGGGAAAAAGACATGGGTCGTCCGGCTGAAGTCCGGCAGCGCGTCGCGGAGCGTGCGGGGGTCGGGTGTCTGGAGGATCATAAACGACATGCTGGGGCGGAGGAGGATAATGTTGGAAGATTTGTATTGGGATAGGAACTCCCGCTCGAGGTATCTAAAAGGGTCTAGTCAATGGACATCCTTCCTGACTGGGAAAAAAAAATCTATCAGACCACGTACTCTTCCCAAAATGAGATTATCTAGGTTCTGTCAGCAACGCATACCACAATTGACATCGCTACATCACCCACATTATCCGTAAGCCAGTCATTCTTCAGCGTCTGTACGTCCTCCCTCGTTACTGTTGTGGTCAGCCTTCAGGTCGAGATGTCTCTAAGAGACGTACGTACATCGGATGTCGTAGTCTGTAGAAGTCCAGCGTCAGCTTTAAAGCCCGTCCGATAGCCAGAACATCGGGAAGCGAGTAACTCACAGCTCAGATACGCCTCATCCGGGTTCAGCTGCGGAGAATCAACTTAGCACCTGTACTCTTATATATCTGTTTGCAGTAAAATAAAGAAATCCACAGCTTCCCAAGACGACCTTCCCGCACCAGCGGGCGGCAGCATAGCAAGGGAGACAACCTCCAAAGCGCCATCGCCATCACCGGTGAGACACGACCCAAGGCGCTTGAAGAAGAGACTGCCCGACGCAGTGCCCCGGTCATGGCCGGCATTCACCCTCCCTTTCTTCACGGCGGCCGAGTCTGCATGTCCGCCTACTCTGTGCTTGCGGGGTGAGGGGAGCCATGAAGCCATTGACGGGGGATACCGCTGCCGGTGTACACATGCAACCCATAGAATGCAGAAGCGACGCAAAACAAAAAGCGCAAGAATAAAAGTCACAAACCAAAGAACCGAAAAGGGAAAAAGAAAAGCCAGCGATCCCGACTCCACGAACACGGGCCAAGACTCGGGCTCGCCCCTTCCACGGTTCCATCCTCCTTCTCTCTGCCTGGCCCGGACCCAAAACCAAAACAGGTAGAACGTCTCGACCACCCTACTGGAACGGCAAACAAACAGAGAAAAAAAGAAATACATCGAGATCAACCTACCGAATCACCAAACCGCCCCCTCATCCTCCTCTGCAGCTTTCCAAACCCACCGTCCCGCATCCTGAACCTGAACCCTTTGCCGTTTTCGCCTTGCCCCTCCCGCTTCTCTCCCTTTTTTACCTTTGCCTTTCGGGTCACTCTGTCTCTGTCTCTGTCTCTGTCTCTGTATCCGAACGGAGAATCAGGATCGGGATCTCGCACGACGTGAGGATCACGGTGCCGCTGGTGGTGGTGGTGGTGGTGGTGATGGAGGAGCTTCTTCTTACGTCGCTGGCGTTCCCGACGGGAACGCGACCGGTGTGAGTGTGGAATGGCGGGCTCGACTCGACTCTGGCCTGGTCGGATGCCAGAGCCGTGTGTGGGCAAGTCAAGTCAACGGACGACACGACAGACTGCGAAGCGGGCTTTGGGGTTGCCCACCGCCGGAGGAGGTCGAGGCGCAGGGGACAGAAAACAAAAACAGAAGAAAAGAAAAAGGGATAACCCAGCGGCTGGTCTGATCAAGCGTCTCAGAATCAGAAGGGAGGAACTGGAGAAGCAGTGGACGGCCTGCTGTACTGCGTACTGCGTACTGGATGCTGCACTGCTTCGACTGCACTACTGATCTGTCCGAGCGCACTCACGGAACGGAACGGCGCACTGCGCGGCGGGCGGATGCGCGCGGAGTCGCAGACAAGGGTAGCTAGCGACGGACGGCGGGGTCAATGAAGGGGATACTCAGAACTTAGAGAGGTGGCAGAATAGGAGCAATCCTCGGTGATCCGCACCGGCTGGAGGATCTACGGCTTTACAGGAAGATCGAGGGGCGAGCGGGTTCCTGTCCGGCGCGATCGACGCCAGCGCGGCCGGGGATCCCGACGTCACCGACGGTCGGCGGTGGCGCCCGGGGCTGGCGCGTCACGTGCCGGCCCGGGCCCGGAGGCACGGGTCCGTCAGATGTCACATGATGAATACAATGGCATACAAGTTGAGGCAGGCAAAAGGCATATTCATATTGCTGTCACATCGTCGACAGGGAGATATGAATGGGTATCTAAGTGTACATACATCGCTGGTTAAAGAAGAAATAAATAAAAGAGGATCCAGGGAGGGGATATTCCACCACGTCCGCATTCATCCATAAATAAACAGATCATTCCTCCAGCTTGCCTCACATAAAAGACCTCGACATGGCAATGGATCGGGGGGGGAAGACAGAAAAGTGATGGTACTATCGACAGCAGCTATGGTAACAGTCACAGTCACTGCACAGTCGACTCGGTCGTGGCCCAGTTGATAGCTTGATACAGCGGGCATCGGTAGCACGCGCACCCCGCCATTATTTCTCCCCAACAGCACCGATGCCGTCAAACAAGGTTCTAATTATCGACAGAGGCCACGTCCACGGACAGTATGAGGCCAAGCCGCTGACAGCCGACCAGGCCCTGGAAGGGAAACGGGAAAAAAAAAAAAGAAAGAAAGAAATATAACTCACAGACACAGTCGTATCGAATAGAAGAACGAGCATGTGAGATAGCTGACATTAGACGCGTTCATGATGATCCCGTGCTGTGCGCCGGCAAATGCTTCGAGAGAAAGGATAGGAAATAATCGCTCATTATTATTTACCCGCATCCGCGAGACAGCGAATTGTACAGGGCGACGCTCGCAGGAATGTGACGGCTGCAAAATATATCATTATCGTGGTCGTATGACAAGAGTCATCCTCGTCGGGTGTAGCGTGAAGAAGAGGTGTAGAGCACATAAGACTAGGTGGCCAGCTTGGCGAAATGCTTGCACCAGATCCACCCGACCTGGCGTGTGGGGTCATCCTGGTTCCTGGCGAGCCACAGCTCGCCCTTCTCACCGATGACGTCAAAGATCTCGCCCGCGACGTAGGTGAGATAAGGGTAGCCGGCTTCCCTTCTCGCAGGGTCGATGTTGAACTCGTAGATGCTGGCGGCGAGGAACAGCACCTTCGGTTCTTTTGGTTCGGCGGACTCGGGAGGTGTCGGCTCACGCGGCGAATCGGACATGGGCATGGCGGACGAGAAGAAGCCAGAGTAGCGATCGCGAGGTGAAGTGGTGTCGTTCGTGTTTTCTCCGCCCTGCGTGTCCGAAGCGGTGAACAGCAGGTCATGCAGGGACGGAGTATCGAGGCTCAGTCGAGGGAGCGACGGGAATGGCTCCGTGGTACGGCCGGACTCGGTGTCGCGACGGGTGGACGGACCCGGCTGGGAGGTGATCGATTGCAGCGCTTGTCCGGAGGACGTTTCAGGAGCGATCCTACGCCCCGAGACGGTAGAGTTCGCACGGGTGCGCGCTCCGGCGACGGTATACGCTTGAGATCCATCGGTTGGTGGCGTCTGAACAAAGGCGCTGCCGTGGGAGTAGTCATGCGAGACCTTGGGCGACCCATCGGTATTGATCGAGGTGGCACGCGTGGTCGAGCTGTTCACCGTGGACGGCCGCCGCGGGGAGGCGACGTCCGTTCCAGTCGACGGGGTATTGAAGTTGACGAGATTCACCGCGTCTGCGAGCAGTGACCCGTTGCAGATGCCGAGCGACAATACCTGCGCCTCGGCAAAGGAAAAGTCACTGGACCAGTCACCGACGATCTTCTGTATGTCGTCGGGGAACCGATCGATCACGACGCCCAACTTCTTCTGGAGCAGATTGGCCCACGTCAACTGGATCTGGACGAAGTTGTTCAGGCAGGCCTCCATCAACTTGGCGGTGAGGGAGAATAGCTTCGGGAGTTCATCCTTGAGTGCGTCGTTCAGAGCCACGTACTGTTCCCCTTGCTCGGCCGTCTTCTTGTCGGGTTTGTCGCCGCGGTCCTTGATGGCCTTGAACCGAGCGTAGTCGATCAGCCGCTTGTTGCGCTTGTGCATGACTCTCTGGGGTCCGTCGTGAAGCTTGAGCAGAGTGACCATCGGGTCGATAACGCTCTTTCGGACAGTCGCCAGCTGAACTGGGTTAGTCCACGCCCGACCTTCGACATACAAAGACCGTGAGAGCCTGTACTTACGTGATCAGGTAATGCCACCGCCATGACTTCCCGGACGCACAGCCTGAACCGCCGCCATTTGCTCTCGAGTTCGGCATAGGTCGATTGCGACGCATCGATAAATCCCTCGATCGCGACGACCAGATCATTGAACCGATTCATGGCGGATTGGACCTCCCGCGTGTACATCTCCACGTCGCGCATGACGACTTGAAGCTGGAAGAAGTTATCGTTGAACCTTTGCGCCAGGGCATCGTACTCCTTGTCTTCGACCATGTCCGAAAGCCCGACGTGTTGCTTCAACTTCTCCGTGCGACGGCCAAAGGCCTTGGATAGCCCCGCGCGGACATCCGATTCCTTGCGCTTTCGACCGACGACCTGGCCGACGAGATCCGCTCGCTTCTTCAACTCGTTGATGCGCACAGAAATATTGGTGACTCCCTCGAGTGCCTTGGCGATGGCCTCGCGGTCAGGATGGTCGTTGGGTGTCGCGTCAAGCAGCTCCGTCAACAGAAGCGGATACTTGAGGATCCGCTGGACGGGCTTTACGAGCAACGAGTCCAGATTCCACGCCGATGTGAGATCCGACGCCCACTCCCGGCATTCCTTGAGCCAGATGGCAACCTTGGGGTTTTTCTGAAGGGCTTCGAGTTTCTTGTTGGCGTTGTCATGGTTCTTCAAGTAGTCGGTATAGACCTTCTCCATCTGGGCCATATTCGCCATGAAAGCCTGGCCAATGAAGGTCTGGCGGTCCTTATCCGCATCCGAAACCTCCTGGTCCGCCGCGGGCTGCTGCTCTTCGGCCGGCGGAATCGTCTGCGCGGCCCGGCTGCTGCGTTTGCTACTCCAGCGCTGGGACTTGGGCATTACATAGACGCTCTTCGCCGCTTGCTTCAGTGCATCTTGGAAGGTCGTTGAAAACTGCACGATCTGATCAGAGTTGCCGAAAAGTGTCCTGATATCCTCCGCCGAGAGATCCAAGCACGAACTCGAAGTCCCCTTGTAGATGTCCTCTACGACTTTCATGTCCCGACCGAACGTGTACTCCGTATCCACCAGCTCCTTGATGACGTGCCTGCGCTTCTTCAGACGGCGTTGCTCCGGGGACGGCGACTCCCTCTTGACCTCGGCACTGGTCTGATCTCCGATCGACGGACGCTGTGATGGCGCTGACGAGTCCAACGTTTGGGTCGAGGGGGTAGGTCCAGCCCGGTTGAGTGACGATTCTTCGCTGCTTCGTGCACCAGATTCAGGATCAGCCGGCCCCTGGGGGGCGTTTGGATGATCGGTGGCCTTTGGAAAGACGGGGGCGTCTGGGATGATGCTGGATGGCGGATGGTCCGAATAGAGACTCGGCGAAACCTCAACAGACAGTTGCGCAAAGACGCTTTGAATTTGGTCCGCTGCAGATGGGGGAGGCGGCGGGGAATGGACGTGCGCGGGAGGTTGAGGAAGAGGGGACGAATGACCCTCCTCAGCGTTCTGCACGTGTATCGCTAGACCGAGACCCTCTTGAGCTCCTTCGCAAGGAGGCGGCGGCTGCGGCTTGGAGGTCACGACCCGTGGTGTAGGTTCACTTCCATGCGCAGAGACGGCGGCATCGTCCTCCGTTTCAAGGGTAGTCCCATCGTCCGCGGCGATCTGCATCCAGTCAGCGATTGACGGGGAAGCGTGCTCCCAATCGTCCCGCAGGACCAAGCTCGCCCTGTGGTTTATGCGGTCCGACTCCGAGTTATCGTCGAACCGGGGGACCAGGACCGGGTCATCGGTGAGACTGTTTGGCCTCCGTGATGCGTCTCCTTCGGAAACTGGACGCGCTGGTTCCGAAGAGGACTCGGAGAACTTGACACTTAATGGAGCAGATTTGTGGACGGTCCCTCGAGTCAATCCCTCAAGGTACAACTGCGTTACGCGTGTCGAGTCCCATCCGCCTTGCCTGGCCAAGCTAGGTGCGTTCGAGAAGCCGTGCGAATGAGGTTGCACCACCTCAGTTTTCGTCCGAGCCACGGACTCGCCCGTTGGCGGATCTGTACTTGAAGAGGGAGCGGTTGGGGCAGACCGGGGCTGCGGCGTCTTGTTTGCTTCTTCAGCTGCCGATGGAAGATGTGTGTCATCCTGAACGACAAGAGGCAAGTCTTCACTGGTCTGTTCGGTATCCTCTTCCGAGCAATGCTCATGAGGCACGGAGGATGAGAAGGTACTGATACTCCACCGATTCTCCTGCCCCATGGTGAGATGGTCATGCCGCTCATAAACCTCGTGACGCTCTTGGCTGTCACTGCACTCTGCAGAGTCGTCAAAGTAGGTGGAGTCCCTCAGCATAATCCGTATAGACTCCTTGCCGTCATCATCGTCAGAGAAATCGCAGTCGTGGTCTCCACATGACGTAGAACTACCGGGACTCGACTCCCGCATCTGCATGATCTGGCTCAGGACCGTCCGGTGCGATGTCGTGGGTTGTAGTAGCTCCACTTGAGGCTCGGGGTCAAAGCTAGTGATATCGGTGTCGTTGGTTCCCGCTGTCACGGCGGACGGGGGTGCGATATCTGAGCTCCGGGTGTCCGGGCGGCCCATGCCATGTAGGCTGCGCCTTTCATCTGCCAGTCCTAACGTGGGAGAATCCCCTGCGTCGGAGCGAGTCTGGTGACCAGCTGCCACATTCTCCTGCGGCTGCGTAGCGCTCGTGGTATCGACTGTAAGCCGCGGAGGCACCAAAGATGGGTGCTCCTCTGGAGTCTCGAATTTTCCAAGGTCATGGCCCCCGTCCACCGACCCGCGCAAGCGGTCGTCCGCCTCCTTGCCACTGAGGGATGCGGCTTGTGCCTCCTTCTTGCGCTGCTCCTCTTCCTTGGCTTTTGCTCTCTTTTGCTCCTCCTCCTCCTCCTCCTCCTCCTCCTCCTCCTCCTTGGCCTTTGCCCGACGTCGGAGCTCAGCAGCCTCTTGCTCTCTTCTGGCATTCTCCTGGACGGTCCTGTTGAATGCCTGCTGGATCTTTTGTCGCCTCGCTGCGAAGTCGACATTGTTCAGCTCGGGGAGCTTTCGCGTCCTCGGCCTAGAATTCCTATCGTCCCTGTCATTGGCGTTCTGATTTTGCAAATTGGACACCCTTTCCACCACTCTTGCACGCGATGTGGTTGCCGTGGCGGTCGATACTGGCTGGCGCGGTCTCGAGCTTCGCAATGGGGGTGACTTTTTGGGCGGCGGCGCGCTGATGTACGCTTGCAGGCGGGGACTCTTCTCGGGCTGCGGTTGTCGAGCAGGACCGTGTGCCGTGTCCCGTGTGAGGTCGAGAGGCGCGAGAGCATGCGTGGAACGGGTCGGTGACTTCGATGGCTTCGGCAGCAAGCTGGTACCCTTGGGCGGCAGAGAAACCTGGCTGGATGATGGACGGGAACCCGTAGCCGAGTCGGGCTTCGTGGGCGACGAGCTACCCGAGTCGGAGGTATTGCTGCGGCGATGGGTTGAGATGGGAATCCGCGACTTGCCATGTGGAGTCCCCGGACTGGCGGCGGATGCGGGCTGAAAAGGCGCCGCGACGGCCATTTGGGTATTCAAAGAGCTTGCCAGCGTGGGGTTCGGACTATTCCAGAAGACGTCGCTTCGGACCCGTCGATGATTTCGAGGCTTCGTGTCCGTGTTTACCGCTTCGAGAGACTGCGTATAGCCCAGGTACCACGCAGTGGGTGACGAAGGCGATACCCCTGCTGAACGGTCCAACTGGCGGTCCAAGAACCTCGGGCTTGGACAGTTCACGCTCCCGTCAGAACCTCTGCGCCGTGGATGCGAGGCTATTCCATAGCCTGGGTTGGCAACCGCCGTGTCAACAACCAGGAGTTCTCCAAACAGAGGTCGTCGCGGAGCTTGGCTCGGTCTGTTCAGATGCACCGCCGATTGACCGCCGGCAGTACCGTTCGCTTCCCCGGAAACCGACTGACCTGGACCCGAGCAGGACGAAGTCGATCCCGTCGAATCACGCCGAGCCGATCGCACGTCCGGTTCTCTCCGCTGGGCGGGCCAGTCCTGTCTCTCCTGCTGGGAGGTTCCGGACTTGGAAAGCGACGGCGCAGGGGGTCGGGGATATCCTCCAGTGCCTTCCGTCAGGCTCACCGCTCTCGACGCAACCCGTGAGCTCGCGCCGGAGGGAACGGGAGGAACCTCGTCGACCGTCCTGTTGAACTTGTCCACCAGCTCCTTCAGCGACGACTGCCTCGATCTCGCCTGTGCGGAGAGAGCCGACTCGGGCCTGAGGGAGCCTTGACCGAAGCCGTTCGTCGCGGTCCCCGACGTCGAGCGGAACTGTCGAGGAAACTCGGGGGCCGGGGGACTGCGAGGCGACCGTGAGCCGTCAGACCGCACCGACGATACACTGGCCTTCCGTGGATATGTCGCAGCGAGCATGCCGCTATCGGGCCCCACAGGCAGGACACCGGCTCCGCTCAGGAAGTCATTCTGCGCCGCCCCCAAGGGGTCTCGACAGCGACGGTAGTATTCGTGGGGATCGGGGGACGGGGGACTCTCGCGCGCCGTGTCGTCGTGGGGATCGGGGTCCTTGGTCGTCGACAGCGACAGTGGCGGGGGGCGTGATGTCACGGACGCAGAGCGAGCGGATCTGGTAGCAGGAAGGATGCTGAGGGCAGGAGACGAGGAAGTACACGGCGGCAGACTCTGAGGATGGTCGTCGTGGAAACTCGGGTTGGATGGCTGGGAGGAGTGTCGGCGGTGGTGGTGAGGCTGGTGCCTGGAGGAGTAGTAGACGTGTTCCGCATCGCGGCCGGCCATCTTGCATCCAGGCCGACGAGCATGGACTCTCTCGTCCGGGCCCGTGCGGTTCGCGGATCCACCGAGCAGAGAGCGGTCGGGGGAGGACGTGATGCGTTGTTCACGGCTGGTAGGCCGACGGTGATGCCACAGATCGACCGACGACTAGGGCTACAAGGCTCTCATCCCGGTGGCGCCCAAGTCGAGCGTCATATTTGAGGCGACGGGAGCACGGGGCCGCCGACTGCTGGGAGACGTGCCACGGTACGACGATGCACTCTCTGTGTGTTTCGGTGCCCGAGCAGACGGCCAGCAGCGCCAAACGACGGGACGCTGGAATGTACTGTGTAATGGAGAAAGAAGAGGCTCTGGGCGAAACGGTGCCTGGGGTGCTGTTCGGTCGGATCGCACAGCGTCCGCCACCGCAGAAGGGCGCGAGGAGAGGGGTTCGTTGGGCGGTGTCCCGCGACTCGCAGCGTGTGCCGGACGGCGCAGAGGGCTCTGGTCGCCGCGGATGCTCGTAGATATAACGTGCAGCCGCGGGCCCGGACGGTGGTTAGCGATTCGGTCTGCTGGCAGCAGGGCAGGGAAGATGCCGGTCGAGGCGAGACGTGGTGACACGACGAGGACCACAGCAAACGCTCGCGCCCATTCGCCGTCGCTCGCACGCGGCCAGGCACGTCGACCTGCGATGGAGTCACTCGCCGGCTGGTTCTGGCCGATGCAGGCGAGGTGTCGACCTGCTCTCCCACCACGCGAGGCCTGAGACTCACGCTGGGCGATCCCCCAGGTCTGCAAGTGCAGCCGGGCGAGCAGGAGGGCCGATGGGGCCGGGCGTGCGCTCTTCTGGCGATTTCGATGGAGGCGTGGTCGAGCTGGCGAATAGACGCTGGGGAGTGGAGAGGTGTCAGATTAATTTTGTCCCGTCCTTATCGTCACGTCCTGTCGTCCGCTTCACGTTGCTGGAGCGGCGCTCGCTCCAGTGCACCGGAAAAATCTGCTCTGGGGACCTTGGTGCGACGGAGGGCACGACAGCATCCCACGAGATGGGACGGGGTGTCGTAGGATCGGTCACAACATCCAGAGAGTCACAAAGGACAAAGAGATGGGCGGGGGCTGGAGATCGAGATCGATGATGGGCCGGCGATCCGCGCGCGAGATTAGTCGGGGCCTCGGTGGGGATGATAAAAAAAAACATCCGCGACGATCGATCAGACCGTCCGCAGCACCGACGTAGCTTCTTGCCAGATGTCGCAATAATCAAGTAGCAGTCTGGCGGGAGAGGAATCGAGATATCAGACCAGGAGGCGAGGACTCGCTCAGATAGCGCGTCGACCGTTGGCTACCAGCGTCGGCCTTTTGTGCGTCGCATGGAAAAAGAGAGCGACGAATAGGCAAAGACAAAGATCTACAATGGATATCTATAGCAAAGCCCTTCCCATGCGCTTTGTCTCCAGAACCCCGATCCGCATCCGGTCTCAGCTGAACGCCACTATCATCATGGGCGATCTGGATCCGTCTTGCATCGCCCTCTCTCCCGGACGTTGAATCCCACGCCCATCCTCGACACGATGGACATACCAGAGCCCGCCCCGTGTCCACGCCGCCCCTGCGCGCGGATACTTTTGCAACATGCTCCTGGACGAGGCGAGATTCTGATCCAGGCGGGGGTCCAACCTCTGAGCCCCGGGGACGGACCCCACGACGCAGGGTCGCACGGTGACACGGCGGGAGAAGCGTCGAAGGGGTGGAAGAGGGAAGAAACATCATGCTGGAGGACGGTGTTTTCTCCAGATCCCGTGGTTTCGGCCTCCTGCTGCGGCGTTCTGGAACGTGACGGAACGGGGAGTCTGGCCCCATCCGCCCTCCGTGATATTATTACGATGCCTCCGCTGGGGATGAGCCCGTCGTCACGGCTGCGTATCGGCTCCGCATGCGAGTGATGCGATGCTCCCTGACGTTGATCTTCGTCAGCGATGACAGGGGCCGTCCCGCGCTGGGTCGCGACAGAGCGCGTCCTCCCCAGCACGTCGTCGAAACAAACAAGCTCGACCGGAGACACGACGTCCGTGCATGGCTGGTGCGTACGGACGACTCCGTCCTCCGCGACTCCGTAAGCCCTACCAGCCCTCCACCCTGGCATCAACCCTCCGCCATGGGCAAGAAGAGGAAGCGCCCCGCCAAGGACGACGGCCCGGAGAGCCCGTCGCAGAAACGCGTCCACGCTCCGTCGCAGGAGGCAGCCCAGCATCTCCATCCCGTCATCTCCCTCTACTACCCGCGCGTCGTGACGCTGCGCCAGTACCTGCTCGACCAGCTGCCCGCGTCCTCCAAGTCGCGGCGCCGACGCATCGCCTCGCTCGGGCGGCAGGGCCGTCCCGCGAGACAACCCGCGGACGATGAGGACCAGCATCACCGCGTCCAGCAGCTCGCGGACCTCCTGGATTCGACCCTGGTGGGCGTGCTCAACGAGTCCAGCCCGGCCGTCGACCTCGCGCGCCAGAAGGACTTTGCGGCCTTCACCGCGTCGCAGTTCCGCTCGTCGTCCGGCACAGACGCCGGCCCGACGTGCCCGCTGGCAGAGGTACGACCCCCCCCCCCCGTTCTTTAATCTCCGCAGACCTGGGTCTTGCATCTTGCATCAATGTATGCAGGAGTGTACGCTATGCAGCGGATGTGCCAAGTCCAGTTCCTCGTGTTCCGTTCCTCTATTCTAGTGTTTTCGTGTGCTTCTTGCGCTGTTCTCCTAGCCCGTCACACGGCCGGGTTGGCACAGACGAATGGCCCTATCAACACCCAAGCGTCCCGTGCCAGGACCCACGGAGACTTGTCGATGCGCAAAAACGTTGGGACGATCTAACTGTTATCGCAGATTGTCCATTTCGTCCTCTTAACCCTCTTCGACCGCACCGGTTTCTCGTACCAAAAGCCTCGGCACCTCCTCGCCCATGGCTTCCAACGCGCGAGCGCCAGTCGTGCCGCCGGCCAGGACCGTGGCGCCCTGGGAAGCGACATACCGGGCTTGGAGCAGCTGTATCCCAACCAGAATGTGTCGACCCTCACGCAGGCCCCGTGGACCGATGTCCTCGGTCTTCTGGGCCGCAGCGGCGAGGAGATCATGATGAGGCTGCTGCTGGACTGTGGCATTTTCAGTTGCCTGGATAGGCGCAAGGGGGTCTACTATCAGATCAGCGGTATGTCTCCACAGAGAGAAGCATCCTCCCTGTCGACAGGAAGCCGATGCTGACGGCGGCTCCAGGAGTCCCCCTTTGCGAGCTCGAGCCCGTCGCCCAAGATCGGCTGGAGAAGCCCCTTTCGACGGCAGGTCCATCTGCCAAGGCCGCTCCAGAGACAGCAGTCCAAGCGCCTCCGAAGCCACAGATCGGTCGGTCGAAGGACGACGTCCTGCGCAAGCCGAATAGTATCATCTTCGTCCGTCGCCGGATGCTATACGCTCGTCCAGCGTTGAATGCAAACGGCAACGTCCGTTTCGGACTGAGACACATCCGTACGTTGCGCACCAGACGTTTCTTCGTTTCTACAGAGTGGAACGTGAGTTGACGGTTGTACCAGATGTGCTCAACCGCTTCCCGTCGCCAACCCTGGACCAGACGGTGCACGTGATGAAGTACATCTTCCCGCGCCAGTTTGGCTTGCACAACGTTTTCACCTCGAAGGTGGATACCCGCGAGACGGTGCAGCCGTTGAAAGACTATACAGTGCGCGAGGACGAGATTGCGCATGTTGAGAAGCTGAAACGAGTCAGGCACTACGGCTACGATGGTGAGCAGGACGAGCAGAGAGAATCGGTCAAGATACCGAAACGGCTCCGGGGGAAGGCTGTGGAGCTGGTGCAGAGACTGCAGAGAAGAAACAGGCGCTGTCCATATACGGAACTGCTGAGATATTACTGTCCAGTTGAAGTACTTGCAACCGCAGTCGATTCCATCCGTCCCGGAAGGTACTGACTTGCATACCAGGAAATCGGCCCGCCAGAGTTTGGACCATTGCCATCGCAGTCTCAGTCGTCAGATCCGAATAACACCCAATCCACTGCCTCCGAGCGACTGGTCACCCGGCTCAGGCTTCCGAACCAGTCACCAGCTATCCAAACGCCCAGCGCGGCACGTTCTCAGACCCAGTTGCAACCTGGCAGTGCTGAACAAACGTCAACCAGCGCTCCGCAGGGCACAGCTTCGGTGCCCGAGCAGAAACCCTGTTTGACCGATTACGCGACGCCAGCTTCCTCCGTCTCCGCGTTCTGCCGTGCGGTTCTGAGGAGGTTGATCCCTAACGAGTTTTACGGCGTCGGGGAGGGAGGCATCTCGAACCGACGGATCGTGATGAAGCACGTCGATCGGTTCATACGCATGCGCCGGTTTGAAAGCTTGAGCCTCCACGAAGTGTGCCAAGGGTTGAAGGTCCGTATATGCCTGTATAGTCGTTAGGATGTAGACTGAGTTGAGCCTCGTCCAGGTGACATGCATCCCCTGGCTGGAGTCTCCCAAGACGCAGCAGCACGGGTCGTCAGACTCCAGGCCCAAGCTCTCCCTCTCCGACCTGCGAAAGCGCACCGAGCTCCTGCACGAGCTGATCTACTACATCTTCGACTCGCTCCTCATCCCGCTGGTCCGCACCAACTTCTACGTCACCGAGTCGCAGGTCCACCGCAATCGGCTGTTCTACTTCCGGCACGACGTCTGGCGCAAGCTGACCGAGCAGCCCCTGGCGGATCTCAAGTCGACCGTGTTCGAGGAGATCAAAAAGGGCACGGCGCAGCAGATACTTGCGCAGAGATCCCTGGGATACGGCGCCCTGCGGCTCTTGCCAAAGGCCTCGGGAGCACGTCCCATCGTCAACCTGGGGAGGCGGGTGCTGAAGAAAAGCCGTGGCAAGAAACCTTTTCTGGCACCGAGCATCAACTCCCTTGTCACGCCCATCTTCAACGCGCTCAACTACGAGAGGGTGCGACGGCCGGAGCTACTCGGGTCGGCCATACTCTCCGTCGGCGACATCCATCCCAGGCTCAAACAGTTCAAGGAAAACTTGCTGAAGCAGAGACACTCCGCGGGGATGACGGACGATGGACAGACACCGCGCCTGTTTTTCGTCAAGCTGGACATCCAGTCCTGCTTCGACACGATTCCGCAGCGCAAGGTTGTCCAGTTGATCGAAGATCTCCTCACGGAGGAAGCATATGACATCACGAAGCACGTCGAGTTCAGACCGTCGGACGTGCATCCGGACAGCACCGGGCGGATTCCCGGTTCCCAACCGGGCAAACCCGTCCGGAAATTTTTCGGCAGGGCAGCACCCGTCCGGGAGCCGAGCAGTCTGCCCGAGCTCGTCGCCAGCGGCGCGACGAGGGGGAGGGCGAACGCGGTTTTTGTGGACACGGGGATACGCAAGGAGCACAGCGCGGATGAACTGCTCGATCTGCTCAAGGAGCACGTGCAGCGCAACCTGGTCCGCATTGGGAAGAAGTACTTCCGACAGCGCAACGGCATCCCCCAAGGCTCAGTGCTGTCGAGTCTGCTCTGCAACTTCTTCTACGCGAAGATGGAGCGCGAGGTCCTAGGATTCCTGGACTGCAATGAGGCCATGCTCCTCCGGCTGATCGACGACTTTCTGCTCATCACGTCGAAACCGGATCTCGCGATGCGCTTCCTGGAGACCATGATCGCGGGACAGCCGGAGTACGGCGTCTCCGTGAACCCGCACAAGAGCCTGGTCAACTTCGAAGCGACGGTCAACGGGATCAAGATCCCGCGGCTCGTCGGGACGTCCCTCTTCCCGTACTGCGGCGTCCTGGTCGACACGCACACCCTCGAGCTGCGCAAGGACCGCGACCGCGTCCTGGACGCGACGGGCGACTCCGCCGCCGCGGCCATCGCGGACTCCCTCACCGTGGAGACCGCCCGGGCGCCCGGGCGCGCGTTCCGCAAGAAGGCGCTGACGCTGTTCAAGATCCAGGCGCACCCTATGTTCCTCGACACGGCGCACAACTCGCCCCACGCCGTGCTGTCGAGCCTGTACGCCGCGTTCGTCGACAGCGCGATGCGCATGTACCGGTACCTGCGGTGCCTGCGCGGGCGCCGCCATCCGTCTCCCGAGGTCATCGTCCGCACGATCCGCGACCTGATCGCCCTGGCGGTGCGGATGATCCAGTCGCGACGGGCTCCCGCCGGAGCGCGGGGGGGACGGACCGCGTCCCGCGTCGAGACCGCGATCGGACGGCGGCAGATCCAGTACCTGGCGGCGGCGGCGTTCCGGAGCGTGCTGGCGCGCAAGCAGACGCGGTTCGCGGGTGTGCTGCGCTGGCTGGAGGCGGTCGGGCGGGCAGCGCGGCCGGAGACGGACGGCGAGGCGGCGCGCCTGGCGCGGGTGGTGCGCGAGGGGAATGCCGTTTGTGCGTCGTGGAGGTTCTAATCTGTATATCCATCCCTCAGGACCGGTGTTGGGATGATTCATTCTTGATACCCGATTGTTAGTTAGTAGCCATCGCCATGGTCGATGATCTTAGATTCTATGAACGTAGCAGGCGCGCAGCACGTAGCAAACCAGGACTAAGACAGCAGTATCTTCAATATAATTAGTGAATCCAAAAGCTATTATTACATATGTCGGCGGCAGCAAGTCTTGCAGGTGTGTTGCACATCATGTATATCCAATATCCACTTTGCATATATATATATATATATATATATGTATTTGTGCTCCGCAGGCGCTCTGTGTGAGTACATATTTAAGACTCAAGTCCAATGATGAGCAATGAAGGCATCAGATCTACTTTTTTTATCTCTCTCTCTCTCTTTTTTTTTTTTTTTTTTTTTTTTTTTTTTTTTTTTTCAAGCGCATTTCTTGATGATTCGGGTGATATCGATGTGTACTGTACCGTCGCGTATTGCAGGCTCAGATATCCAGTGTATATCGATCACGTGATCTTATCAGCATCCTGCGTCGAGACGCAAGGATCCTGTCCTGGCATGCGACGGTTATCCTCCTGCTCCGCAAACCCTGTCAGGGAAATGATCTAAAAAAAGGAAAAAAAAAAGAAAACTAAATGAACTTGATCCGTGCAAACGAGGGCCCGGTTGATAATAATAAAACAATTACCCCATGGACCCGACCAGACTCGGCGCTCCAGCCACAAGCGGGGACCGCTACCGCGCCGGGGCGAATGAAGAGAGCGACGAACGCCCCAGGAGCCGCCGGAACGGGGAAAGCGGCAGGCGTCTCCGACAGGACTGCGCCACGGCCGGCGATAAGATGCCAGGGGCGCGTCGTGTCCATCGTGTCTTGTTTTACTCGGGAGGTTCTACACGGTCAACAGAGGATTCTGATGTGGCGGTGCGGCATCAGCATGCCGTCGGGACATGCGCAGACCATGACAGAGGCATGGTCCATCGCTCATCCAGAGACGGGATCACGCTGGAGAGACTGGCCTGCAAGGATGCGCTGGCAGGGCGCGCGAGGCGGCCAGCCGGTGAAACGGACGGGCCGCGCCAGGCCCCTGAGAGCCGCATGCCTCCATCCCGCCCGCACCCACCGCGCTTCTCTTCGCCGACCTCGACCGCCTCTGCGTCCATGACGGCCAGCCTCTGTTCTCTGCCCCCATGGCGGCCTCGGGTCTGTGATCTCTGTCTGTCTGTCTCTCTCTCTCTTGCTTGTTTCATCTCTCTCGCGCGCGTCTCTCGTTCTGCTCCGTCCGTCTCTCTCTCTCTCTCCCCTGCTCTCGCCCCATGCCACGGCACCGCGTCTGAACGCCCAGTCCGCTCGTTTCACCCCGACATATCAACCGCCCCCTCGAAGCTGTTTGATCGGGAGGTCCCTTGACCGGACCAGACCGCCTTCGTTAGATCCGATATACGCGCTGTGTCGATGCGATGACGGCCGTCGCGACGCCTAACTCGCCGCCCGAGCTGTCCGGCTCCAAGTCGTCCAAGTCGTCCTCCTTCCACTCCTCCTCCCAGCTCTCCGGCCCCGATGGCGCCTTCACCGACATCTCCAACTTCGAAGACATCGGCCTCGACGACGACCCCGACCTGCCGCGCCTCGTCGACCCCTACAAGAAGGACTCCGACCGCGGCCTCGTCCCCCGGCCCTCCCTGCGCTCCATCCCCCCCGCCACCCGCGGCCCGTCCGCCATGGCCGCCCGCGACCTGACGGGCGCGACGACGCACCAGAAGCAGCAGCAGCAGCAGCAGCAGCAGCAGCGAAACGACCAGGGCCACAGCAAGGCGCCCGACTCGCTCCCGCCGCCCCGGTCCAGGAAGGGCGGCCGCAGGGACCTCAGCAGCCCGTCCGCCCCTTCGCTGCCGCTGCGGCCCGCGGAGCGCCAGCAGCGGTCGCGATCCCCGTCGCCGGCGCGGCCCCCGTCGCGGCAAACGCCGCCGCCGCCGTCGTCTCTCGCGGGCGGCCAGTCGCGGAACCTGACCCCGCAGCAGCCAGCCCGGAAGCCCAGCCGCAAACCGTCGGGCCAGCAGCTGAATGGGAATCGTCGCAAGTCCACCAAGGAGCTGGAGAACGAGTACCACGATTCCGACGAGGAACTGCCCGACGATGCCAGCCTGTGGAACGTCCCCATCTCCCCGCGGCCGCCCGAGGAGCGGGCCGCGTCGCGGAGTGCCAGCCCCGACGGGAGGAGCCCCGGGGTCCGGCCGCTCCCGCTGTCGCACGCGACGCCCCTCACGCTGTCCCCGAGGGACTCGCGGCGGACGTCGCCCCGACCCAGGCGACTGGTCCGGTCGGCGTCCGCGGGCCCGGAACGGGGCCAGATCTCCCCGCGCAACCCGCGCATCGACTCGTACCACGCCGCCATGTCGGAGTTGTCCGAGGAGGCCAGGATCATCACGGAGGCGCTCGAGTATCACGCGGACGACGAGGCCCGCAGACGCGAAGAGGCCATCCAGCGCGGCCGGGCCTCACGGGTGCCCGCCCGCCGGGCCAGCGTGGACTCGAGGTGGACGTCGACCGGCATGGCCGAGCTGCCGCCGCTGCAAAAGTCGAACATCATGATCGATCCGCTGCCCATCAGCAAGGAGAAGGAGAAGGTGCTCAGTCGCACGCGGCCCAGCTGGCTGCCGCCCAAGGACCCGCAGGAGGAGAAGCGCCATCTGAAGGAGTACAAGAAGATGATGGCTCAGGCGCGAGAAGCTGGTCTGTTTGCCTCCTGTCACAACCTGTTTCAGTCTGTGACCTACCTCTTGCTGATGACGTGCTGACGGCTTGCAGAAAAGCGCAAGGCCGCCCGGGCGGCCGCCGCCCAGTGCGACAAGGACAACACCCGCGAGACCCTCCAGCGCATCTGGGACGAGTACGTGTACCCGGACTGGGACCGCGCGGTGTCGGAGCACCGCACCCGCGAGCTGTGGTGGCGCGGCGTCACGCCCCGTTTGCGAGGGGCGGTCTGGCAGCGTGCCATCGGCAACGAACTCGCGCTGACCGAGGACACGTACAAGAAGGCCCTCCAGCGGGCCAAGGCCGTGCGCGCCCTGCCCGACGCGGATGTCGGGGAGAGCAACCGGCGGATGCGGGAGTGGTTCGCCGCCATCCGGCGGGATGTGTCGACCGCGTTCCCCGACCTGCACCTGTTCCAGGAGGGAGGGCCGTTGCGGGAGACGTTGATCGACGTGCTGGAGGCGTACTCCATGTATCGAAGCGACGTGGGATATCTGCATGGGCTTCACGTGAGTTTCTCTTACTGCCTCCGTATTTCTCTCTCTCTCTCTCTTCAGATACTGACCGCTCAGTCCATTGCCGCTCTGCTGGTGCTCCAGATGCCGACCCCTGCTGCGGCCTTCCTGGTCATGGCGAACGCGCTCAACCGGCCGCTGCCCCTGGCCTTCCTCACGTCGGACCCCGGTGCAACCGCCCGCACATACTCGCTCGCGTCCGAGATGCTCCGCCTCAAGTTCCCGCGCCTGGCCAGCCACCTGTACGAGACGCTGCGCCTGTCGGACGAGGAGATCTGGGAGCCCATGTTCCGCTCGCTGCTCACCGACGGGCTCGACCTGGAGCGTGTGAGCCGGGTCTGGGACTGCTGGGTGTTCGAGGGCGACCGCATCATCATCCGCGCGGCGGTCGCGATCCTGGGCTGTCTGCAGGTGCAGCTGTTTGGATTCGGCCCCGACGAGAAGGGCCGCGAGTCCGTAAAGGCCATCCTGGGGTGGGGGCCGCGCGACCTGGGCATGACGAAGCCGGAGGACCAGGCCCGTCACCGCCACAGCGCGCCGGCTCCGTCGGGCGGGTTCGGGGGCGGCCACATTCCCAACCCGGGCGTTTTAAGCAACTACTGGATCCTGAAATCCGCAGGCGATGAGGACGGATTCATGAACCAAGTGCGGGAGGCGGGCAAGGTGCAGCAGCAGTAAGCTGTTGGCCCGTGCATCTCCCTCCGAATGGGATGCCATTCTCCATTTTCCTTCTCCTTTGATCTGATTTATTTCTTTGTAATCAGCGTTATTTGGATATAGAGAGGGTTGGGTCCGTTCGTTTGCAATTTGCCATTTGATTTCCTTTGTCGTTGTCGTTGCCGTTGCCGATCAAGAACTCTGTCTGTCTGCTTTGCTTGGTAATGAAGACTTGGCTGGGCTGAACTGGACTGGACTGGACTGGACTGGAGCTGATGGTTTGATTGATTCGATTTGAGTCGATTGAATTGGATGACGCAGATTGCTGTTGTGTTCCTTTGGTGTACCGTTAGTTAGGGGCATGATCGTGAAAACTTGGTTGTTGGATGCACTTCTGGGTGATCGTGATCGTGATCGTGATCGTGTTTGTTGCTTACTGCTACTGTACAGTACATATTGCTAGCGCTCTCCGTCTGTTTCTGCTGTCTGTGGTCTGCTGCCCTGTCCCGTCTGCCTGCCTGGCTTCTTTTTCCCTTGCTACATATACTTACTTGCTAGTTTTGCTTGCTGCTGTCGTCGGTTGAGTTGTCTAGGACCTAGGACTTCCAGGTAAATTATTAGATTCCCGGAAGCAATGCAATCGAATTGGAATTCTCATGCTACTGCCACTGCTACAGAGAACTCAAGAGTACAGTACCTTTACCACTTCTGCCACGTGACTCGCCCTAACGGCGCGTCTCCGGGTCGGCAGCGCGGGGATCCTCCGTCCGCCCGCGGGGTGCGGGACGGCGCCGAACCATCTCAATCTCCCCAGATATGGGGTTGTCGATGCCAAGATATCCAGGCTCTGCCCAGCTTATCTCTGCATCCAACAAGACTTGGAGTTTTAGCAGTTGTTTTTGTCTGCCTGTTTCTGTCGACCATGTACAGTACGGGGTATCTATCGCATGGACTCTTCCAACCTAGGCTACATCAATTACGGCATCTATCCGGGAGGGCGTTTTCCACCACGGCGCGCCGTGCCAAGAAGCAGAATAGCATCCCGGCCGCCTACTACCGTGGCGGGACCTCCCGCGCGCTGATATTCCATGAGCGGGACCTCCCTGCCAACAGAGCAGAATGGGCACCCATATTCCTGGGGGCCATGGGTTCCCCAGACCCGAATGGCAGACAGCTCGACGGCATGGGCGGCGGAATCTCCAGTCTGTCGAAGATATGCGTCGTGGCGCCGTCGAAGCGCCCCGACGCGCAGATCGACTTCACCTTCGTCCAGGTCGGGGTGAAGAATAACGCGATCGATTACGCGGGGAACTGCGGGAACATGACGAGTGCGATTGGGCCCTTTGCGGTCGATTCGGGGCTCGTAGATCCCGGCACGACCTCTGGATTGATCACCGTCAGCCTGTACAATACCAATACCGATAAGATCATCAAGGCCACGTTTCCCGTTTCGGAAGGGGAGGCCGTTGCGGACGGGGACTTTGCCATCGACGGCGTCTCGGGCACGGCGGCCAGGATCCAGCTGGACTTCATCGACCCCGCGGGCTCGAAGACGGGCAAGCTCCTGCCCACCGGAAACACCGTCGACGTCTTCGACGGAGTCCGGTCGACCTGCGTCGACGTAGGCAACCCCTGCGTCTTCGTGAAGGCGGAGGACCTCGGCGTGGACGGCACGATGCTGCCCGACGAGACGCAGGCCTGTCCGGGGCTGCTGCAGCGCCTCGAGTCCATCCGGAGACAGGCGACCGTCGCCATGGGCATCGCCAAGACCCTCGACGACGTCCCGCCGTCGATACCCAAGATCTGCTTCGTCTCCCGCCCCTCGTCGTCGTCGTCGTCCCACAGGCTGCTGTCCGGCGAACACGCCGACGAGGCCTCCGTCGACATCGTCGTCCGCGCCATCTCCACCGGCCAGCCGCACAGGGCTCTCCCCATCACGGCCGGGCTGTGCGTCTCTGCGGCGGCGAAGCTCCCTGGATCCGTCGTCCACGAGTGTCTCGCCGGTCGAGCGCACGGCCGGGACGAGCTGCTGACCATCGGGCATCCGAGCGGCAAGCTGCTCGTCGGGGCGAAGTACGATGACGGCGGGAGGCTGGAGCGGGCGACGGTGTTTAGGACCGCGCGGAGGCTGATGGTGGGGAGGGTCTATTGGAAGTAAGCTTGTGTCATAGGGTTTCTGGGGTTGATACCATGTTCCGTGGGTTTTATACGGCTGTGTGGAAGCCTGTAGTCTATAGCGAGGGTCAGGGTAAAGTGGATGTTTTGATAGCTTTGGCAACCGAGTCGACGCATGAGTGGAAGGTAAAGAACGCTCCTAGGAGCTCTGGAGCGGAGGTCAACATAGACAGCGTGTGCTGCGCCAAAGGCCCTGAGTAGGGCGTCTTATATAGTATATGAGGGAAGGATGGCTGCTCTGATGCTATGTCTCATGTAACAGATCAGATGTTAGACCCTTGCCAGGTTTCTTGTAGCTCCTTTGCTATCTCATGCAGGTGTATATTATATTCGAGACCGCTGGGGAATCAGCCCTCGGATGGGCTTCACGTAATCTACTGCATCTCGCAGACTCGACGATTAATTTCCTTTCCTGCTGCAGCTACCAGACGTAGGAGATATTGCCTGTATTTCGTTCCTAGTGTATTCTTCTCAAAGTAGGCTTCTATCCAAGTTACACGTTCCGCTTAGGCCGCGATATCAATGGACGTCGATGCCGTTCCTTGCTGCTCAACGCAGCGCTGGATCGGCAGGATAAAGCAGACAGCAGGATTAAATTGTATCTGGTCATTGTCTGCAAGAAGCAGCTTTACCCTGAGTAGGTAGACGCGTCCGTCGACTTCTTCCCGTTCATTTCTGGAGAAGTGGAAGGTCTTTCTTAACAACGCAAACTCGGTTTAATAACGCCTGCTTGGGAAACAGCGTCTTCTAGTGCTTTTTCTTCTTTCATAGAGATAGAACCGGTCATCTCTTCTGGTTATCTGTCAGGAACCTATCACAGTTGTGTTATTTGAGGATGGGAAGCGCCTCCAGCGTTCTGGAGCCCCCTTTCCGACGACTTTCCTGGTCTCGCTGGAATCCTCTAGCCGAGACGGGTGCAAGAATAGCAGCTTCATGCTCGATTCACGAGTTGGTTACGGCGTAGAACGCTTCTTATGACCTCTTATATCGCAGCTCTTTTCCTGGCTTTGCCAACGTCGCTCAAAAAAGTGGGAGGCAGCTTCGGATCTGGCTCAGGGACGTGTAAACACAGTGCTAAAAAGGTCGACATCCCGTTTCCGTTGCCCAAAGCGGCAGTTCTGGACGTGCTCGGAGGCCGCCCCGTTGCGCTGCGACTTCCCCAAACGTGGAGGGACTCCCCGATCAGGCAGTCTCGTAGCCATGGAAGTCGCGGCGGGCTCCCTCAGGGTATATAAACTCCTCCGCTCCCCGTCTCTGGCGCTTTCTTTTCTTCCTTCTTCAACACCACATGGTTGTTTGGCGCTCGTATCGTGCTTCTGCACGCATACGTCCTTCCAAGCGTTTTATACCATCAGCTGTTACTGCGCTTACCACCCCCCCCCCCCCCCCCCCGCGTCTTCCTCCCGCCTTCCCCCTCTTCTCTTCTCTCCGTTTTCTGCCAGCGCATCGTGTCGTCGTGGACGCAATGTCTCGCCTTCACATCCCTGGTATCCCCCTCATCGAGGACCGGGCCTCGCGGTTCAAGAGCACCGGCGCAGTCTTTCGCCCGCTTCCCCGCCGCGTTGCCTTCCGCGAGAACCCCGAACGCGCTCCTCGCCGCTCGCTTCTGCCAGTGCCGTCCAAGCGGCCTGAGCCTCCCCGTCCTGAGACGCGGTCCAAGCCGCGTCTCTCCTCTCGCTCTGGGGTGAGTCCCCCGTCCGCTCGTTCCGCTAGACCCGCCCCCGCCACAGCCACGGCATCCGCTCGTTCTTCTCTCGTTTCTCGCCTGGAGGAACGGAGAGCAGCCCGACTGGCCCGACCCCGACCCTGGTTGGAGGAATGTAAGTCGTCCCTGACCCTGGACTCCGCGGCCAAGGGACCGAAGTCGACTGTTCGCCCGCCCTCCCCCTCCGCCCCGTCCCGTCCCACCGTTCTGCCGCCCACTGCGCCGGCTCGCGTCCGCCGTGCGGTCGCGTTAATCGATGCCGTTCTTGCCAAGCCTGCAATCTCGAAAGGGGTTGCAGGCCGCAACAAGGACAAGTCGGTGAAGCGCGTTCGTTTCGGCGAGATGACCGTCGTGACCGTCCCCCGGTGGATCGAGAGGAAAGACCACGTCTTTCCTGACCCTGGACGAATCGCCGGACGACTCCAGGGATGGAAGGTGACGCAGTTGGAGGAGCCAGACGAGGACGGTGAGATGTGCAAGTATACGACGTACTGGGGTCACTCCCAGCCGTCTATGCTTGCATTCAATCACTACCGGCCCTGTGGACGCGGATGTGCCTGGAACCGACTTGCTGCGCTCCAGCGCAAGTTGCGTGCCTGGGACACTGAAGCGGTCTTCAAGGCATGGCTGGCGGAAAGGGAGAAAATCAGGCAGCGTGGTGGGTTTGCTCTGTGAGTCCCTCTCGTTTCCTGACCGGTTTCTCGTCCGCTCGTTTCATTGTTATGTTGCATCTTTTACGATGCATGTTTACCCAGGGACCCTTGTCGTCCGCTCCTTTCTTTTTGTCGCTCGTTTTGTTTTGTCCTGTCTTTTGGCTGGCTCCCGTCTCCCTGGGGAAGGGGGCCGTCCAGGTGCTGCTGATGGTTTATAGGTCGATCGGTCGCCACCGGCGCTGTCCTCGTCTCACCGGAGACTGACCGAGTATTGGTGGCGCGACACTGCATCTGTTGAGGTGAGTCGGCGGTCCCTTCGTTGTCTTCAGGCATGGCACCTGCTTACATATCCACAGGACACCCGGTTTCCCGTCGGTACATGGCTCTCGCGGGTTCCCTATTCACAGGGGTAATGACGCACCCAGCTAGAGGTGGGCATAAGTCGTATCCTTCGCGAAAAGGTGTGCCGCGGGACGGCCGAAACCCGCCCCCGCCGAACGACGAGAGACGCGGCCGGGCCGCGACGTAGTAGTGGTGACAAGGTTTCCCCTCCCCCTGGTCTGGCTAACGTGTATAGGTCCCGCCCGCTCCGCCCCGCCCGCAGAACGCCAAGAGACGCGCCCGGACGCGTTACTGGTGGTGCGACGATGCCCTTTTGGATGTAAGCTTGTCCTTGTTCTAGTCGGTAATCGCGCTGACGATCGTCAAGATTCTGCCATATACTGCCATCTATCCCTTTGGATAACTTAGATAACGCATACTTATCCCCCTCCCTCTGCCCCAGCACAGCCATATATCTGCCATCTACCGCCATTTCATCATATCTCTCGTATACCGAGGGGTATGGAGAAGTGTGCGGTAGTGGATGGATCGGTGAGGGTATCTGTTGTTTGTGTGCGAGGGATGCGATATTTGTCCATTTGGTGGGCAGTCCTTGGTTCTACAGGATGGCTCGGATGTTTTCTTTTAGTGCTTGTTGGGTTGGATGGATGGATGGATAGAGCAAGGTGACAGATTGGTCGTTTAGATGATAGCTACATATTTTACATATATACGACGAGCAACTGACATGACTGCCTCTGGGTCTTTCGACTTCGCGACACCTATGCTTCTTGCACTCATTCGTCTTCGAGCCGTCATGGGATCAATGTGTATTCGGGCCGGACTCTATAGGGGCAGAAAGAGGTATGGTGAATGGCAGTAACACCTAGGCATTTTCTTTGTTCGGCCGGCAGTATGGGTGGATGGCAGACAGTAGTCCTCCCTCCATAGGCCGTCGAAATGGCTGACTTTTAGGACCTTCCACCTACCGCCACTGGATCGTACGTTCGGTGAAGATATAAAGCCAGTGTTGTCGCTTGCTGCCAGGTTTGCTAGAAGCATCCTGACAGGCTTATAGGCTCCGTTTCTACCTCTTGCGTATCCCGTGGTTCTGTCCTCGCGGTGTTGTCCCGTGCAGCCGGTGAGTTCTGGTACACCTTTGGCGATTTCGATAGCTGGTTTAGCAGTCGCTAATCAAAATATACAGATTCAGACCTGCTTTTTTTGCGCACTTTTTAGTGAGTGTTCCGCAGGCCCTCGAAGGCGAGAAGAAGATAATGGCGGCAGGCTGGCGAGGATCTGATTTCAGAGGCTGTGGTATAGTAAGGTCGGCTGCTACCCTCTTGACCGTGGGGAGGAGCCGTTTAAATGAGACTCTGACTAGGAGGGAGTAGATATTTCGGTTGTTTGAGCCCCTACATACAGTACAGTACCACAACCTACCTCGCGAGGGGTCCAGTATATAACTATGGTAGGTAGAGGTTGGCTTCATCATCAAAGAATCCCTCCCTACCTGCGCAGAGTTTCTCTTCATGATGGGGGAACGGCAATATCCTACAGAGCCAGACACACACAAGCTGACACTTGTCATTTCAAAGCATCCAAGTAGTAGTAGGAGACCGCAAGGCAGAACCTAGGTAGGTAGTAGGTATGTAAGGTAGGTAGGTAGGTAGGTAGGGCAGCGGTGGCTACCACCGAAGGGATTATTATCGGTTTAGTAGGATTAGAGAGATGGATTCTTGAACAAGCAAGCCTGCATGTAGAACATGGATACAGATACAGATACAGATACAGATACAGATACAGATACAGGTGGATAGGTAGGTAGGTAGAGTAGCATCGGTGATTCAAATTAAAATTGAACATCAATATCAATATCGACTGTTGTCGATTACAAGAGCACTGGGGTCTGTCCTGATCTAGATATCCTATCTGTCATGTCAGGTTATTATTATTATTATTATTATTATTATTATTATTATTATTATTATTATTATTA
>ENA-UOXB01000324-UOXB01000324.1-bioreactor-metagenome-genome-assembly--contig:-NODE-324-length-39754-cov-25.050833_pt1 | contig 39754 bp, 37 predicted proteins | sample MGYA00238158_ERZ761615 | MGnify/ENA primary metagenome ERZ761615 (study PRJEB28904, sample SAMN06267902) | bioreactor metagenome | isolation source: Joint BioEnergy Institute, California, USA...
CCGTCCGCCGCATCGACAACGCCTACGGAGACCGCAACCTCGTCTGCGCCTGCCCTCCCATCGAGGCCTTCGCCTGACGCTGGGCCCGGCGGGGCGGGCGTTGCGGGCGCGTCCGGGCCCGGGCGGGCTCGGTCCGCGAGACTGCACGCGGTCGCCGGGACTGGGGCTTAGGACACCGGTCTCGGCGCGTGCGTGCAGTCTCGCGGCGGGGGCGGCATGCGCGGTGGGCAGTCGGACCACGCGCCATGACCGAATGCCGCCGCGCTCGCCCGGTCTTCCGCGAGACTGCACGCGACGCATGAGACCGCGGGCTCAAACCCCGTTTTCGGCGCGGGCGTGCAGTCTCGGGACGGAGTGGCGCGGGGCGAGCGCGATTCGAGCGGTCGCGAGGCGATACGGGTCGGGAAGTGCGACGCGCGGGAGGCCTGCGCCACGGAGGATGCCGTCCAGCGCGTCGGGGTCGACGAGATCCGACCAGCCCCAGTGCGCGACCGAGCGGATGCCTCGCGACCGGAGACGATGATCCCGCTCGCGGCGCGCGCGCAGTAGAGACACGGGATCACCGAACCGGCCGTCGTATTTGAGGTCGCCGTCCGCCTCACCGGCAATCCCCGATCCTGGCCACCAGAAGTCGGTGCGATCGGTTACAGCCGGCCCGCTCCACTCGGTCTGCAGCTCCGGCTCCTCGTAGCCGAGCAACTCGATGATCGCCCGACTCGCGGACTCGAGAGTGGACTCCGCCTCAGCCCTGGCGCGATGCAGGGGCCACCGGGCGATGCGGCGCCCCCGCGAACTCGGTCGCTGCTCGTTCTGTTCGACGAGCGATTCCACGGATGCCGCCGGATCCAGACGGAGCGCGGCATCGGCTGCGATGAGCCCCACCACCACATGGCGAGCCCTCGCGAGGTCGACGGCGCAGTCTGACGGCGCGACGGCGGCGAATCCGCCGAGGTCGACGACGTCCCGCGCGCCCGTCGTCGTGTGCAGGCGGAGCCCGGCGTGCAGGCGCGAAGTGCGGGTCGGGTCGCCCAGGGCGTGGACGACGCCGGGGTCGCCGAGCACCGGCATCCCCCAGATCGCCGCGGCCGATTCGTGGCTCAGGACGAGTCCGGGGTGCACGAGGATCGTGGCGTGGATGCGGGCCAGATAGCGGTCCCACGGGAGGAGTGGTCGCCACGACGCCGTCGGCGAGTAGACCCCGCGCACGACCGACACGAGCTCGCCTCGTGACGCGAGCCGGGCGGCGTGGGGCACGTCCCGCGCGCGCAGGAGGGGTACCGGGCAGGCGAAAGGAGCGGGGCGGGCGACGGGCAGGACATCGGCGTTCGAGGGCATGGCCCCGAGGTTCGCGGCGCGCCGCCAGCCCGTGCACCATCTCACCCCGCCTGGTGGACTCCGCGCCCGGCGCGCACGCGGTGGAGGAACCGTCGCCCGCACCGCTCCCACCGCGAGACAGCACGCGGCACACGAGACCGCGGCGCCGCGCCGCAGCCTCGGCGCGCACGTGCAGTCTCGCGGAATCGGAGCCCGCAACCCGCTCGGCGCCCCGGGTTACGACGGTGGGCCGAAGATTCCGGGCCACCAGGCCGCGGCGAGCGGGTATCCCACGAACGCGACGATGTCGATGAGGACGTGGGCGACGACGAGGGGCATCACTCGACCCCAGCGGGAGTACACCCAACCGAAGACGACGCCCATGGCCATGTTCCCCACGAGCGGTCCGAAGCCCTGATACGCGTGGTACGCGCCGCGAAGGGCCGCCGTCGACAGGATGATCGTCCAGGTACTCCACCCGAGGCGGCGCAGTCGATCGAAGAGGTAGCCGACCATGACGACCTCCTCGAGCAGGCCGGCACGGAGCGCGGCGAGCAGGAGCAGGGGAACCGTCCACCACGACGAGTCGAGCGGCGAGGCATCCACTTGCACGGTGATGCCGAGGACCCGGCCGAGCGCATAGAGTCCCAGGCCGGGAACGCCGATGATCAGCACGAGCAGAGCGCCACCGCCGAGGTTCCGGCCGAACCGCTCGAAGGTCAGCCCGATCTTCGCGAAACCCGATCGAGCGGGCTCCCACAGCAGATAGATCGCCAGTGCGACGGGTGCGAACGCGAAGAACGCATCGAGGAATCGCCCGATCACGTCCCACACAGCGGATGGCGCCGCACCCGGGTTCAGGGACGTCTGCTGGCTTCCCAGCGGAGCTCGCGTCAGCGCTTCGATGAGCGCGAGAACCGAATAGACCGCCGAGCGTCCGAGGGAGAGCGCGAGGACGATCCCGATCTCCCACCACAACCGTGCGCGCGAGCGGGGGATCGTAGCGGCGAAGTCGTCGTGCACCCTCACACCCTGTCAGGCGCGAATGCGGAGAGCGTGGATCCCGCGGGTGTTCATCGCGAATTCCTCACTCGCGCGTCAGCTTCGACGCCGCTTGAGCGGAGTCTCGGTCGGGAGGACGTGCCGCAGCGGCGCGGGATCGGCGAGACGTCCGATCGAGAGCATCGTCTCCACGTGCTCGATCCCCGGAATCGGCCAGATCCGCTCGATGAGCAGCTGCTGCAGGTCGGCGTGATCCCTCACACGGAAACGGGCCATCAGGTCGTAGCCCGCTGCCAGCACGAGTACCTCGGTCAACGCGGGGATCTCGCGCAGTCGATCGAGGACCTGCGCCGCGTCCGTGGTGGACGAGAGACGGATCGGGACGACGACGAGCATCGGGTAGCCGAGCGCCGCCCAATCGAGTTCCACCGTGTGCCGTCGGATGACGTGACCGCGCTCCAGTCGGGCGATGCGCTCCGCGACCGCAGGCGCCGACATACCGACGTCGGAGGCGATGCTCCGCAGGGAGGCCCGTGCATCCTCATGGAGTCGGTGCAGGATGCGGCGGTCCACGTCGTCGAGGTCGAGAGTCTCTCGTTCCGGCTCGAGGAGCGATCGGAGCGATGTCTCCCGGGCGCTCATGCGTTCGCCTCCGCGAAGCCGCCCCGGTCGAGCTCGCGGAGAACCTCGAGAGTGAACGCGACGTGGTCGAGGAAGTCCTCCACGAACCCGTGCTCGTCGTCGCCGTGCATGTTGCCCGCCGGGCGAAGAGTGCCCGTGGGGGAGATGATGGGCGCGCCGAGGTGCTCCAGGAAGACCGCGCCCGGCCCGGCCCCGGTCATCACGTCGTAGACGACGGGCTCCGCGGCGAAGGCGGAACGAGCGGCTCGCACGACGGCGTCACCGAAGGTGGAGTCGACGGGCGAATAGGCCGGTGCCATCGCCCGGACGAGGGAGACCGCGATGTCCGGATCGACCTCGCGCAGGTGCGCCGTGACGGCGTCGAACGCTGTCTCCGGGTCGATCCCCGGGACCAGCCCGAAGCGGACGCGCGCCGTGCAGGAGGCGGGGATGCTCTGTCGTACTCCCGGGTCGAGATCGAACCCGGACAGGCTCATCGACGGCTCGTAGATGAAACGGGTGGACAGATCGCGGGCGGGGATCGGCAGATGCGGATCGACGCCGGGGAGTGCGATGGATGCCGCAGGCACCGTCACCTGGGACGTGCGGGTCCGCGCGGCCTCGTCCGGTCGGATGGCACGGTCGGCGAACCCCGCGACCGCGACGCGCCCGTCAGTCGTCCGCATCGAGGTGATCGCCGTCATCATCTCGAGGGGCGCCGACCGGAGGATCGAGGAATACGACGGATGCTGGGCCGCGGCCAGCACCGACAGCGAGAGCTCGATCTCGAGCGATCCGCGGCAACCGAAGCCGACCGCAGGACGACCGTCCTCCTCTCGCAGATAGCTCTCCCACAGGCACGCATCCGACGCGAGCCGATCCGCATGCTGACGCAGGACGTCGTCGAGTCCGGGACTGCCGATCTCCTCGCACGGATCGGCGAGGTAGATGATCGAGAAGGGCAGGTCACCGCCGTGCTCGTCGATCCACAGCCGCAACGAGGTCAACCGGCCTGCGGCATCCGCTTTGTCATCGCACGCTCCCCGGGCGAACATGGCGCCGTCCCGGATCTCCGCCGCGAATGGCGGCGAGCTCCAGCGTTCCTCGTTCCCAGCCGGCTGTACGTCGTAGTGGTTGTACAGCATCAGGGTGCGGGCGCTCCGACCGGCGCGGAAGCCGGCCAGGACGGGACCGTAACCGGGAATGTCGTACCGCTCGACGCTGTCCATGAGCGGACGCAGTCGCTGCTCGATCCAGTCGGCCGCGCGGAGGATGGCGTCGAGGTCCCCTGCGACGGTGGGGATGCGGCAGAGCTCCTGCCACTCCGAGACGATCAGGTCGGCATCCCGGTCGATGCGAGGGTCGCGAACCGCAGTCACGCGATGCTCACTTGCCGCGGGGGAGGGAAACGGGCGCGAGCTCGTACGGGTAGTCCGAGATCAGCTCGTAGCCGTCCTCCGTCACCAGGACGATGTCCTCGAGACGCACGCCGCCGAAGCCCTGGCGGTAACAGCCCGGTTCGATCGCGATGACGTCGCCGGCGATCAGCACCGCGTCGTTCTGGTTCAGGCTGGGCGGCTCGTGGACCTCCAGCCCGATGCCGTGGCCGAGACTGTGGAAGTAGCCCTCGTCCAGCACCTCGCCCGGCTTCTTCGTGAGCTGGGTGGGCTGACCGGCCGCCTCGATGGGCTCGCACGAGATCCGGTGCAGCTCGGCGACGGGCAGGCCCGGGCGGATTGCGGCGAGGGTCTTGTCGAACGACTCCTTGACGATCCGATAGTAGAACGCGAGTTCCTCATCGGGTTCGCCCTTGACGAAGGTCCGCGTCATGTCCGAGTTCCCCCCGGACGAGAGGTCGCGGGGGCAGATGTCGACGGTGACCGGCTCACCCGCGAAGATCTGCCCCGATCCGGCGTGATGCCCGATACAGGTCTGCGGGCCGTGCGCGACGATCATTCCGGCGTCCTCGCAGCCGTTGCGCAGGAACGCGGACCGGATGCCGTCCTTCAGGTCCTCGCACGTCAACGGAACACCGTCGAGCATGAGGCCGCCATCCTCGGCGACGTCCGCGCGCGCGATCGCGTCAGCGACCAGGGAGACACCCGCTTCCGCGGCGACTTGGGCGCGGCGGATCCCCGCGAGCTCGTGCGGTGTCTTCACCCGACGCCGCTGAACGAACAGCGGCCGATCGACGATGATGTCCACCCCGGCAGTGCGCAGGTGATCGGCGACCTCGAGCGGGAAGGTGGGCGGGACGAGTGCGCGCTCCACTCCGAGACGACGACACAGCTCGACGAGGGTGTTCAACTCCGCGGTGTCGGGGTCCTGTCCCGCGGCGCGCAGATCATCGAAACCGAGCTCGTCGAGAGGGTAGACGGTCATGCCCTCGACCTCGCGCATCCGGGCCGCCTCGAGCGATTTGATGGCTGTGTAGGACCGACCGTCGAGTTCCAGGTAGAGGAACGGATCGTGCACATCGTGGGGGATCACGTGCCGCATATCGGCGGCTTCTGTGCTGGCGAAAATCATGACGGCGTCGCTCATGGTGGCCTTTCGAGTGCGAGTTGTGGCGTCAGCGTATCACCGTGCCTTACAAACGAAGGATGAGTGCGGTGATAACTGACGATCGGCAGGCCTGTGTTGCTCGAACACCCCTGATCGAAGGTGACAGCATGACCAGGCGTCGAGCGCCGTTCCGGTGCAGGGGGAGAGTTGCTCAGTCGTCTCGCGGGGCGCTGAGCAGTCGGCTCACCCGCTGAGGCCGAATGTTGCCGACGTGTAACGTTTTCGCCATCGTCGAGGTGCCGGCGCTCCCCGCGCCGTAGCCTCGCAGAGCCAACCCGTGTGCTCCCTGCCTCGCATCGCTGCGTCATGCCGTGGGCCACGTACCCGTAATCCAGGAGGAACAATGTCGAGACGACGTTGGGGACTCGGCGCATTCGCGCTCGCGTCCGTAGTCACACTCACGCTGGCCGGCTGCAGCCAGTCGAGCGAGGGCCCCGCGACCGGCAACGGTGGTGACACCGCAGCCATCATCAGCACCAACGGCAACGAGCCGCAGAGCCCGCTCATCACCTTCGGCACCACTGAGGTCGGCGGCGGGAAGATCCTCACGTCGATCTACGCCGGACTCGTCAGCTACGAGGCCGACGGAGCCATCAAGAACGAGGTCGCGAAGTCCATCGAGAGCGACGACAACGTCACCTGGACCATCACGGTCGCCGATGGCTGGAAGTTCACGAACGGTGAGGCGATCACCGCGAAGACCTTCGTCGACACGTGGACGGCTGCGGCCAAGGACGACAACGGCGCTTACTGGTTCAGCTCGTTCGCGGGTATGCCCGACGACCAGACCGCCGGCACGCCCTCGGGCCTCGAAGCCACCGGCGACATGACCTTCACGGTCACGCTCAAGGCCGCTGACGCCGACTTCCCGCTGCGTCTCGGATACACCGCCTACATGCCCCTGCCCTCGGTCGCCTTCGAGGACATGGAAGCCTTCGGCGAGAACCCCGTCGGCAACGGGCCCTACATGCTCGACGGCAAGGGCGCATGGCGCCACGACGAGGGCATCAACCTCGTCAAGAACCCCGACTACAAGGGCGTTCGCGAGGTCGCCAACGGTGGTCTGAACATCGTGTTCTACACCTCCCTCGAGTCGGCTTACGCCGATGCGCAGGGTGGCAACCTCGATGTCCTGGACACTGTGCCCGACACAGCGTTCGCCACGTACGCGACAGACTTCCCGGACCGTTCGGTCAACCAGCCGGCGGCGATCTACCAGGGCTTCAACGTTCCCTTCTACCTGGATCACTTCGGCCAGGATGAGGAAGGCCAGCTCCGCCGCGCCGCGATCTCCATGGCGATCAACCGCAAGGAGATCACCGACACGATCTTCCAGGGCACGCGCACCCCGGCGACGGACTTCACTTCCCCCGTCGTCGAGGGCTGGTCGGATTCGCTCCCGGGCTCCGAGGTCCTCGACTACGACCCCGAGGCAGCGAAGGCCAAGTGGGCCGAGGCCGAGGCGATCTCCCCGTACACGGGAACCTTCAAGATCGCGTACAACTCCGACGGCGGACACCAGGCATGGGTCGACGCGGTCGTGAACTCGATCTCGAACACGCTCGGCATCAAGGCGGAGGGCGAGCCCTTCCCGACGTTCGCCGCGGCGCTGGACAAGCGCACCACGGGCACGCTCGACGGTGCGACCCGCGCCGGATGGCAGGCGGACTACCCGTCGCAGGGTAACTTCCTGTCGGCGCAGTACTCGACCGGCGCGAGCTCGAACTACGAGGGCTACAGCAACCCCGACTTCGACGCGAAGCTCAAGGAAGCCGCGGCGGCCAGCTCGCCCGAGGAAGCTGCGAAGCAGTACGAAGAGGCACAGGTGCTTCTCATGAAGGATCTGCCGAGCATCCCGCTCTGGTACGCGAACGCTGTCGGCGTCTGGGGTGAGGGTGTCGACAACGTGAAGTTCGGTTGGGACTCCGTCCCGCTCTACAACGCGGTGACCAAGGGCTGAGTTCGGCCCAGGGTTAACCTGGAGTACGGTGTCCGGGGCGCCTTCGCGCCCCGGACACTGTGCTGAACAGCACATGTCATTACCCGATTCGCTCATTTAGGACTCTCGTCGATGCTCTGGTTCATCGGTCGACGGCTACTCCAGCTGATCCCCGTCTTCTTCGGGGCGACCTTCCTCATTTACGCTCTGGTGTTCCTCCTCCCCGGCGATCCGATCGCTGCGCTGTACGGAGACCGCCAGCCCTCAGCTGCAGCCATCGAAGCGGTGCGCGCGCAGTACAACCTCGACAAGCCGTTCATCGTTCAATACCTGCTGTACATCGGTGATCTGTTCCAGGGGAACTGGGGCACGACCTTCTCCGGCCGCCCCGTCGCGGACGTCATGGCCTCCGCCTTCCCCATCACCGCTCGCCTGGCGCTTCTCGCCCTCGCGATCGAGGCGTTCTTCGGCATCGTGATCGGTCTGGTCGCGGGGCTCCGCAAGGGCAAGATCTTCGATGCGAGCGCTCTCGTCGTGAGTCTCCTGCTCATCTCCGTGCCGACCTTCGTCATCGGCTTCGTGCTGCAGTACGTCTTCGGCATCCAGCTCGGCCTGGCGCGCGTCACGGTGAGCGCCGGGGCGCCCTGGAACGAGCTCATCCTCCCGGCTATCGTGCTCGCGAGTGTCTCGTTCGCCTACATCGTGCGCCTCACGCGGTCCTCCGTAGCCGAGAACCTCTCCGCTGACTACGTGCGCACCGCGACGGCGAAGGGCCTCTCTCGACCGCGCGTGGTGACGGTCCACGTCCTCCGCAACTCGCTCGTTCCCGTCGTCACCTACCTCGGAGTCGATCTGGGGTCGCTCATGGTCGGGGCGATCGTGACCGAGAGCATCTTCAACATCAACGGCGTGGGCGGCACGATCTACCGCGCCATCACGATCGGCGAAGGCCCGACGGTGGTCTCCTTCGTCGCCATCATGGTGATCATCATCATGATGGCGAACCTGCTCGTCGACCTCCTGTACGCCCTGCTCGACCCGAGGATCCGCTATGCCAAGTAATGCCCGTCTGAATCAGCGGCATTTCGTCGCCTCCGAAGAGGAGGCGCCCCTCCAGGCCATCGACGCCGTGTCCGTCAGCGACAAGCCGCGTACCGTGTGGAGCGACGCCTGGGAGTCGATGCGCAAGCGTCCGCTCTTCTGGGTGTCGGCTGTCCTGATCCTCCTCATCCTGGTCGTCGCGATCGCGCCGGGCTTCTTCGCGCCGGTGTCGCCGACCGCCAACTGCCTGCTCGCCAACTCGAACGGCGGCCCCGCCCCGGGCCATCCCTTCGGGTTCACGCGCCAGGGCTGCGATGTGTACTCGCGCGTCATCCACGGCGCGCAGGCATCGGTCCTGGTGGGCGTCGTCGCCACGGTGATGGTTGCCGTGTTCGGCTCGATCGTCGGCGCCATCGCCGGCTTCTACGGCGGCATCCTCGACGCCGTCCTGTCCCGCGTGGCGGACATCTTCTTCGCGATCCCCACCGTCCTCGGTGCGATCGTGTTCATGTCCGTCCTCCCGGAGCGGACTCCGATCGTCGTCGCTCTCGTCATCGCGATGTTCGCGTGGCCCCAGATCGCCCGCATCATGCGCGGCGCCGTCCTCACCGCGAAGCAGGCGGACTACGTCGTCGCATCCACCGCCCTGGGTGTCTCGCGCGGGCGCGTCCTTCTGCGGCACGTCATCCCGAACGCCATCGCTCCGGTGATCGCGGTCGCGACGGTTTCGCTCGGCACGTTCATCGTGGCCGAGGCGACGCTGTCCTTCCTCGGTATCGGCCTGCCGACCAGCGTCATGAGCTGGGGCAACGACATCAACCAGGCACGCGCGTCGCTCACGACGAGCCCCATGGTCCTCATCTACCCCGCGGCCGCCCTCTCGGTCACCGTGCTGTCCTTCCTGATGCTCGGCGATGTTGTGCGCGACGCCCTCGACCCCAAGGAGCGTGCCCGCCGATGAGCGATCACACATCCGAGGCCACGCCTCTCCTGGACATCCGGGACCTCCACGTCGGATTCCAGACCAAGTCGGGGCTCGTCCCCGCAGTCCGCGGTGTCGATCTGACGATCTACCCGCGACAGTCGGTGGCGATCGTCGGCGAGTCGGGGTCCGGGAAGTCGACGACAGCTCAGGCGATCATCCGTCTCCTGCCGGGAACGGGCCGCATCACCCAAGGCTCGATCATGTTCGAGGGCCAGGACCTGGCATCGCTCGACGCCGGCCAGCTGCGGGAGGTCCGGGGATCTCAGATCGGCTACGTGCCGCAGGACCCGATGTCGAACCTGAACCCGGTGCTGACCGTCGGTTACCAGGTGCGCGAGGCGGTGCGGGAGAACAAGACCGCGGTCGGCCGGGCAGCGGTGCGCGCCCGTGCCATCGACGTCCTGTCCGAGGCCGGGTTGCCGGACCCGGCCGATCGCATGCGGCAGTACCCGCACCAGTTCTCCGGGGGCATGCGCCAGCGGGCTCTCATCGGTATCGGTCTGTCGGCGCGGCCCAAGCTGCTGATCGCGGACGAGCCCACGTCTGCGCTCGACGTGACGGTCCAACGACAGATCCTCGATCACCTCGGAACGCTGACCGACGATTTCGGCACGTCGGTCCTCTTCATCACGCACGACCTCGGACTCGCCGCGGAGCGCGCCGAGCACCTGGTCGTGATGTATCGGGGCCGTGTCGTCGAATCGGGGCCGTCGCAGGAGATCCTCGCCGATCCGAAGCACCCGTACACGCGGCGCCTGGTCTCGGCGGCGCCCAGTCTCGCGTCCCGGCGGATGCAGGCAGTCCGCCACCATGAATCGACGGAGGTGTTCGGCGACGCCGAGGGGCAGTTCCTGGCCCGCGCCGAGGAACGTGAGGCGGAGGCGGTCGAGGAGAAGCCCGACTTCATCGACATCCGCAACGCCCGTCGGGTCTACAAGATCCGCACCGGGGGCCTGTCGTCCCGCGAGATCGTCGCGGTCGACGATGTCAGCCTGTCGGTCGCCAAGGGTACGACGACGGCGATCGTGGGGGAGTCGGGGTCCGGCAAGTCGACCCTCGCGAAGCTGTTCCTGCAACTCGAGTCGCTCACCTCGGGGGAGATCCGATTCGACGGGAAGAAGCTCGGGGCGCTCAACCGCGCCGAGGAGCTCGCGTTCCGTCGCCGGGTGCAGCCCGTCTTCCAAGACCCGTACGGCACGCTGGATCCGCAGTACAGCGTCGGCGACACGATCGCCGAGCCGATGCGGGTCCACCGATTCGGGACCGCGAAGGAGCAATCGGCCCGTGTGACCGAGCTGCTCGAGCAGGTCTCCCTGCCGAATGCGGTGCGTGAGCGTTACCCGTCGGAGCTCTCGGGAGGTCAGCGTCAGCGAGTCGCCATCGCCCGGGCGCTCGCGCTCAAGCCCGAGGTGCTCGTGCTCGACGAGGCTGTCTCGGCCCTCGACGTGCTCGTGCAGGGCCAGATCCTCAACCTGTTGACGGAGCTGCAGACCGAGCTGGACCTCACGTACCTGTTCATCACCCACGACCTCGCGGTCGTTCGTCTGGTGGCCGACAACGTCTGCGTGATGCGCAAGGGTCAGCTCGTCGAATCCGCCTCGACGGATGAGGTGTTCGACAATTCTCGTGAGGACTACACGCGGGAGCTGCTCGCCGCGATCCCCGGGGCGAACTTCGCGTTCGGAGCCTGAGAGCTCGTGTCCTCCCCTCACTCGGATCGGGGCCGCTCCGGCGGCCCCGATTCCGCTTCGCCGCGGGTCTTCCGAGCGCCCTCGGGAACGGTCGCATTGATCCTGGCGTCGATCGTGACGCTCCTGCTCCTCGCTGATGCGGTCGTCCGCGCCGGGTGGGTCGAGATGCTCCTGCTGGCACCATGGATGCTCTTGGTTCTGTGGTTCATCTACGTCACCACGTTCCTCTCGCACGTGGCGATCGACGCCGAGGGCGCGACGGTGCAGAACCTTCTTCGCGTGGCCCGGATCCCCTGGGGCCGGGTGGATGACATCGGCATCCGCTATCAGGTGCAGTTCACGCTGGATGACGGTCGCACCGTCAGCGCGTTCGGTGGGCCGGTCGCCGGGCGTCCGCCCCGGCCGGGCCTGCGGCCGGATCCGAGTCCGCGTTCGCGGATCCCTCCTGCGCTGCGAGATCTGAATCTCATCCGCGAGCAGTGGCACGCTGCGAACGAAACCGGTTCCGGCGCTGGGCCGGTCGTCCGTCGGTGGGATGTGCGGACGCTCGGCGTGTTGGCGGTCATCGCTGCATGGGTACTGTGCGCGGTGATCATCAGCGGCGTCGTCGGCTGAGCGTACTGGCCAATTGCGCGGCGTGTTCACAGTCATTTTGCGAGCAAGTCACGCAATGTTACGTTCATACAAACAGTTCTCCAGACGGTCTTGTCAGCGTTGATGAGCGAGTTAGGGTCGTTGAGTCCGGATCCGGTTCCGGTAATCGAACGCAAACGCAAGAGCGCGTAAGCCCGAGAAAGAGCACCACCATGTCTGTGCCAGCGACCCGAATCGCCGGGATCTCCCGGTGACGCTGTACGTCCTCCGCCGGTTCGTCAATTACGCGATCCTGAGCCTGATCGCCACGTGCATGGCCTACGTCCTGGCCAGCTCGATCTTCCGGCCCGGCGACGCGTTCTACGGCAGGAACCCCCGCCCGCCGCAGGCGTCGATCGACGCCTCCCTCGCCCAGCTGGGCCAGAGCCCGGACGTCCCGGTCATCGCCCGTCTGTGGCACTGGCTCGTGGGCCTGTTCACGCAGGGATCACTCGGCATCACGATCGGCAAGCAGCCCGTCGTCGAAGAGATCATCGCGCGTTCGGGGGCCAGCCTCCGGCTCCTCCTCATCGGATCGATCATCGGAGCCGTCGTCGGCGTCCTCCTCGGTGTCTGGGGCGCCGTCCGTCAGTACCGCGCGAGCGACCAGATCGTCACCTACGGCTCGTTCCTGATCTTCGCGACGCCGACGTTCGTCGTCGGTGTCCTCCTGATGATCGGTGCGACCGCCCTCAACAACTCGATCGGCGTGCAGCTGATCACCTTCACGGGTGAATACAGCGCGGGCATCAGCGGAAGCTGGTGGGACCTGACTCTCGACAGAGCGGTCCACCTTCTTCTGCCGACGCTGGCGCTCGTCCTCATGAGCGCGGCGAGTTACTCCCGCTACCAGCGGAGCGTCATGCTGGACGTCCTCGGCGCCGACTACATCCGGACGGCCCGGTCCAAGGGACTCGAGCGCGGACCCGCCCTCTTCCGTCACGGCGTCCGCATCGCACTCATCCCGATGTCGACCTTCTTCGCCTACAGCTTCGGCACCCTGGTCGCAGGATCAGCCATGCTCGAGATCGTCTTCAGCTGGCGCGGCATGGGGCAGTTCCTGCTGCAGGCCGTCAACACGAACGACGTCAACGCGGCAGCGGGGAGCACCCTCTTCGTCGCCATCCTCGTGCTGCTCTCCTCGACGTTCTCGGAGATCATCTACGCCGCCCTCGACCCCCGTGTGAGGAGCTGACATGGTCATCGCTCAGCAAGAAGCCGTCGAGGTGAGCCTCGACGACGAACAGACCATCACCAAGCAGCGCCGCCCGCTCTCCAGGAACGGTCTCGTCTGGCGTCGGCTGCGCGGGATGCCGCGGTTCTGGGTCGGTGCGATCGCCTTCGGTCTGATCGTCATCCTGTCGATCGTCGGACCCTTCGTGACGCCGTGGTCGATCACCGACCGCGACATCTACAACATGGGCATGGGGCCGACGCTCCGCCACTGGTTCGGCACGAACAGCATCGGACAGGACATCTTCGCTCAGACCATGGCAGGGCTGCAGAAGTCCCTCATCATCGGTCTCGTGGCCGGCATCCTCGGAACGCTCCTCGCTGCCGTCATCGGCTCCGTGGCCGGGTACGTCGGAGGCACGACGGACAAGGTCATCAGCTGGTTCACCCACCTGCTGCTCGTCGTGCCCTCGTTCTTCATCCTGATCCTGCTCAGCCCGCTGTTCAAGAGCCTGTCGTGGGTCGCACTGACGTTCTTCCTGGCGATCTTCAGCTGGATGATCATGGCGCAGGTCGTCCGCAACCAGACGCGATCGCTCCGGAACCGGGACTTCGTGCGGGCCGCCCGCTACATGGGGTTGCCGACGCGCAAGATCCTGAGCCGCCACATCCTCCCGAACATCGCGTCGCTGCTCATCATCGACGTGACCCTCGGAATCGTGTCGATGATCATGTCGGAGACATCGCTCAGCTACTTCGGATTCGGCGTGCAGAAGCCCGACGTCTCGCTCGGCACCCTGCTCGCTGACGGCACGTCGGCCGCGCTGACGCGCCCGTGGCTCTTCGTCTTCCCGGCGGGTGTCCTCATCGTCCTTCTTTTCGCCATCAGTCTCATCGGCGACGCCCTGCGCGATGCGATCGACCCGACCTCGGGGGCCAACCGTGCCTGAATCCCTCCTCACGCCCACACCCCGGACGGGCACACCGCTCCTCTCGGTCCGCGACCTCAGCGTCACCTTCCCGCAGCGCGGGTCCGGCGACGTCCAGGCCGTCCGCGGCATCTCGTACGACGTCCACCCGGGGGAGTTCCTCGGGATCGTCGGTGAGTCCGGGTCGGGCAAGTCGGTGTCCTCGCTCGCTGTCATGGGCCTCCTGCCCAGCAACGCGCACGTCACGGGGTCCATCGAGTTCGAGGGCAAGTCGCTCCTCGGCATGGACGACAAGCAGCTGTCCCGGATCCGCGGCAAGCACCTCGCCATGGTGTTCCAGGACCCGCTGTCGGCGTTGACCCCCGTGTACACGGTCGGGGACCAGATCGCCGAGGCGCTCCGTCTCCACGATTCGAAGCTCTCGTCCCAGGCTGCCGCCGCGCGGGCCGTCGAGTTGCTGAAGACCGTCGGCATCCCCGACCCCGACCGGCGCGCCAAGGCCTTCCCGCACGAGTTCTCCGGCGGCATGCGGCAGCGCGCGATGATCGCCATGGCGATCGCGAACGACCCGAAGGTGATCATCGCGGACGAGCCCACGACGGCTCTCGACGTCACCATCCAGGCGCAGATCCTCGAAGTCCTCGAGAAGGCCAAGGAGATCACCGGCGCCGCGGTCGTCCTGATCACCCACGACCTCGGTGTCGTGGCCGGTCACGCCGATCGCGTGGGCGTCATGTACGCCGGCAAGCTGGTCGAACTCGGCACGACGGACCAGGTCTTCCACGAGCCGCAGATGCCGTACTCGATCGGTCTGCTCCGCTCGGTCCCGAACATGCTCACGGCCGGTACCCAGCGGCTCGTGCCTCTCGAGGGGCGTCCGCCGTCCCTCGCGTCGCTCCCCAAGGGCTGCCCGTTCGCGGCGCGTTGCCCGATCGCGGTCGACGCGTGCCGCGACGTCGAGCCCGACCTGATCGCCCACGACCCGGCGTCCGGTCCCGATCACGTCGCCGCCTGCATCCGCGGCGGCGAGATCGCCCGCGGTGAGATCGCGCGAGGCGAGGTCTTCACGGTCGCGGATCCGATCATCGACGGCGAGCTCGTCGATTCCGGTGCTGCGCCGGTCGTCGAGGTGACGGACCTGCGCCGTCACTTCCCTCTCATGAAGGGTGCGGTCTTCCCGCGCCGTGTGGGCACGGTCCGCGCCGTCGACGGCGTCTCCTTCTCGCTCAAGCCGGGCCGCACGATGGGTCTCGTGGGGGAGTCGGGTTGCGGTAAGACGACGACGATCCTCGAGATCATGGAGATGACCGCGCCGCAGTCCGGGTCGATCAAGATCAACGGCAAGGACGTCGGCTCGCTCAGCCCGCGCGAGCGCCACGCGCTCCGTCGCGACGTGCAGATCGTGTTCCAGGATCCGATGGGCGCCATCGACCCCCGCCTTCCGATCAGCGAGGTCATCACCGAGCCGCTCTGGGCGATCGGAGCGAAGAAAGCCGACCGCGACAAGCGCGCGCTCGAGCTGCTCGACCTCGTCGGGCTCGACCCGTCGATGGCGGACCGCTACCCGCACGAGTTCTCGGGCGGCCAGCGTCAGCGCGTCGGCATCGCTCGCGCTCTCGCGACGAATCCGTCCGTCATCGTGCTCGACGAGCCGGTGTCCGCGCTCGACGTGTCGATCCAGGCCGGCGTCATCAACCTGCTCGAGGACCTCAAGGCCCAGCTGGGACTGTCGTACCTCTTCGTCGCGCACGACCTCGCCGTCGTGCGTCAGATCGCCGACGACGTGGCCGTGATGTACCTGGGTTCCGTCGTGGAGCAGGGACCGGTGTCGGCGGTGTTCGACAACCCGCAGCATCCCTACACCAAGGCCCTCATCTCGGCCGCTCCCATCCCCGACCCGCGGATCGAGCGCGGGCGTGCCCGGGTGCTGCTGCAGGGAGATCTGCCGAGCCCGACGCAGGAGATCAGCGGATGCCGGTTCCGCACCCGCTGCCCCCTGTACAAGCTCCTCGACGAGTCGCGCCAGGAGATGTGCCGCTCCGTCGAGCCGGAACTGGCGCCTCACGGCCGTGCGCGCGTCGCCTGCCACCACGTCGAGGACTCGACGCTGGTCGACGAGGTCGCACTGTCGGCCGCATCCTGAACCCCCTCCGGCGGGCGCACCATTCCGCCGGTGGTCACCAAAAGGTAAACGAGAGGAACAATCACATGAAGATTCGAGGTGCAAAGCCGTTCGGGTCTTTGGCGCTGCTCGGCGTCGCCGCACTCGTGATCTCTGGTTGTGCTGCCGGCAACACCGGTGCGCCCACCCAGAGCGAGTCGGCAGCCCCGCAGCTCCCCGCTACGGCGTGGACCCGAGCTGACGCGGCCAAGGTCAAGGACGGCGGCACGCTGACCCTCGCGGTCGGGTCGCTGCCCGTGCAGTTCAACATCAACCAGGTCGACGGCAACGAGTCCGACACGGTGAACATCGTCTCGGGAACCACCGGTGGCCCGTTCAAGATCAAGGAAGACGGCACGCCCGTCGTCGACGAGAACTACGCGTCGTCGGCCGAGCTCACCAGCGACGACCCGCAGGTCGTCGAGATCAAGCTGAACCCCGACGCCAAGTGGGAGGACGGCACGCCGATCACGGCCGCCGACTACATCGCGTACTGGAAGGCTCAGAACGGCTCCAACAAGGAGTACACCCCCGCCTCCATCGCCGGCTGGGAGGACATCTCCTCCGTCGAGCAGGGCGCCGACGAGTACGACGTCAAGATCACGTTCTCGAAGATCTACGCCGACTGGCAGGCACTGTTCACGGGCGGGCTGCTCCCGGCATCCATCTCGAGCGACCCCAAGGCGTACAACGACGGCTACCGCACCAAGGCCGTTCCGTCCGCGGGTCCGTTCAAGATCTCCAAGATCGACACCACGGGCCAGGTCATCACCCTCGAGCGCAACCCGCAGTGGTGGGGCGCGACCCCGAAGCTGGAGACCGTCCTCTACCGTGCGGTCAGCCAGGACCAGCAGGGTGCGTCCTTCGCGAACTCGGAGCTCGACGCGCTGTACATCTCGGCCAACGCCGACCTGTACCAGACCGCGAAGACCCGCTCCGACGCGAAGATCGAGACGTCCGGTGGCACCACCTGGACCCACGTCACGATGAACGCGAAGAAGGGGCCGCTCTCCGACGTCAACGTCCGAAAGGCCGTCGCGTCGATCGTCAACCGCGAGCAGATCGCCGCCTCGGCGAACACGCCCGTCGACGCTCCTCCGATCACCCAGGGCGACTACATCTTCATGCCCGGGCAGAACGGCTACCAGGACAAGGCGCTCCCGCAGGACAACAAGAAGGCTGCGGAGTACCTCGAGGAGGCCGGCTACGAGGGCAGCGAGGGCAAGCCCTGGACGAAGGACGGCACCGAGCTGAAGCTCACCGTCACCGTTCCCGCCGACACGGCGACGAACATCCAGCGCTCGGAGCAGGTCCAGGCCGACCTCAACGCGTTCGGCATCCCCGTCGAGCTCGTCACGGTTCCGGCCGCGACGTACTTCAGCGACTACGTCATCCCGGGCAACTTCGAGATGGTGTCGTTCTCGTGGGTCGGCACGCCGTTCCCGATCTCCTCGTCGGAGGCGCTGTACTACCCCGTCGACTCCGAGTCGAACTTCACGGGCACGACGGACGACAAGCTGGGTGACCTGTACGACCAGGCCAACGCAGAGCTCGACCCCGCCAAGCGCATCGAGATCGCGAACGAGATCAACGAGACCATCTGGAACTACGTCCCGATGTTCCCGATCGCGCCGCTGCCGAACGTCTACGCCGTCAAGGACGGCCTCGTCAACTGGGGTGCGACCCAGTTCGAGACCATCGACTGGACGATCGTCGGCTGGGCTGCCGAGTAAGCAGCCGAACTCACAGCACCGGCGGGGCGGGGACCGAATGGTCCTCGCCCCGTCGGCGTGTCGCCGGCTGCGGTAAAGTGGACTGCCGGCATCCCGGCATCACCCTCTCTGCAAGGAATCCCCTTCATGGCGCACGCCCTTCGTCCTGACCTCCGTAACGTCGCGATCGTCGCGCACGTCGACCACGGCAAGACGACGCTCGTCGATGCCATGCTCCGCCAGACCGGCTCGTTCGGTTCGCACGAGCACATGGAAGAACGTGCCATGGACTCGAACGACCTCGAGCGTGAAAAGGGCATCACGATCCTCGCGAAGAACACGACGATCACGTACTCCGGTGCGCACTCGTCCGAGCCCGTCACGATCAACGTGATCGACACCCCCGGCCACGCCGACTTCGGTGGCGAGGTCGAGCGCGGTCTGTCGATGGTCGACGGTGTCGTCCTGCTGGTGGATGCCTCCGAGGGCCCGCTCCCGCAGACCCGCTTCGTCCTGCGCAAGGCGCTCGAGGCCAAGCTCCCCGTCATCCTCCTCGTCAACAAGACCGACCGCCCCGACGCGCGCATCGCCGAGGTCGAGGAGGAAGCCCACGACCTGCTCCTGGGTCTCGCCTCGGACCTCCAGGACGATGTGCCCGACCTCGATGTCGACGCGCTGCTCGACGTCCCCGTGGTCTACGCCTCCGGCCGTGCCGGCGCCGCCTCGCGGAACCGCCCCGAGAACGGCTCGCTCCCCGACAACGACGACCTCGAGCCGCTCTTCGGTGCGATCCTCGAGCACGTCCCGGCTCCCTCCTACGACGACGAGGCGCCGCTCCAGGCGTGGGTCACGAACCTCGACTCGTCGCCGTTCCTCGGCCGTCTCGCGCTCCTGCGCGTCTTCAACGGCACGCTGAAGAAGGGCCAGACGGTCGCCTGGGTCCGCGCCGACGGCACGACCAGCAACGCCCGCATCACCGAGCTTCTCAAGACCCGCGCCCTCGAGCGCTACCCGGCGGAGTCCGCCGGCCCCGGCGACATCGTCGCCATCGCGGGCTTCGAGAACATCACGATCGGTGAGACGATCGCCGACCCCGAGGACATCCGTCCGCTCCCGGCCATCACGGTCGACGACCCGGCGATCTCGATGACCATCGGCACGAACACCTCGCCCCTCATGGGCAAGGTCAAGGGCCACAAGCTGACCGCGCGCATGGTCAAGGACCGCCTCGACCGCGAGCTCATCGGCAACGTGTCGCTCAAGGTCGTCGACATCGGCCAGCCCGATGCGTGGGAGGTCCAGGGACGCGGCGAGCTCGCCCTGGCGATCCTCGTCGAGAACATGCGTCGTGAGGGCTTCGAGCTCACCGTCGGCAAGCCGCAGGTCGTCACCCGCCGTGACGAGAACGGCAAGCTGACCGAGCCGTTCGAGCACCTCACCATCGACGCCCCCGAGGAGCACCTCGGTGCGATCACGCAGCTGATGGCGAGCCGCAAGGGACGCATGGAGACGATGACGAACCACGGCACCGGCTGGGTGCGCATGGAGTTCATCGTGCCCTCGCGCGGTCTCATCGGCTTCCGGAGCGAGTTCCTCACGATCACGCGCGGCACGGGCATCGCGAACGCGATCTCGCACGGCTACGACGAGTGGGCCGGTGCGATCTCGACGCGTCAGAACGGCTCCATCGTCGCCGACCGCTCGGGTGTCGTCACGCCGTTCGCGATGATCGCCCTGCAGGAGCGCATGAGCTTCTTCGTCCAGCCGACCGAAGAGGTCTACGAGGGCATGGTCATCGGCGAGAACTCTCGTGCCGACGACATGGACGTCAACATCACGAAGGAGAAGAAGCTCACGAACATGCGTTCGTCGACCTCCGACTCCTTCGAGTCGATGACGCCCCCGCGCATGCTCACGCTCGAGGAGTCGCTCGAGTTCGCCCGCGACGACGAATGCGTCGAGGTCACGCCCGAGAAGGTGCGCATCCGCAAGGTCGTCCTCGACGCGACCGAGCGCGGCCGCGCGGCGTCGCGGCTGAAGCGCCAGGACGCCGGCTCCTGACGGTGACGGGGGAGCAGCCGCCGATTCGTCGGGCCTGGCGCGACTCCCTCGGTGTCGTGCTCGCGACGAGTGCCTACGGCATCTCGTTCGGCGCGCTCTCGGTGACCTCGGGTCTGGACGTCTGGCAGACCTGCGTCCTCAGCCTCCTGATGTTCACCGGCGGATCGCAGTTCGCGTTCGTCGGTGTCATCGGGGGCGGAGGCCTGCCGGGTGCCGCCATCGCCTCGGCGGGGCTCCTCGGCATCCGCAACGTGGCCTACGGTCTGCGGATGTCGTCCGTCGTCGGCGACGGATTCTGGCGGCGGGCCGCGGCATCCCATTTCACGATCGACGAGTCGACGGCCGTCGCCCTCGCGCAGACGGATGCCGCGGCTCGCCGCATCGGCTTCTGGGTGACAGGCGTCGGCATCTACGTCGGCTGGAACCTGACGACGCTGGCGGGCGCGCTGCTCGGCGACGTTCTCGGCGATGTGAAGGCCTACGGATTGGATGCCGCTGCCGCCGCCGCGTTCCTCGCGCTGCTGTGGCCGCGGCTGCGGAACCGTCAGGCGATCGCGGTGGGTGCCGCCGCCGCGGTGGTCGCGGCCGTCCTCACGCCGGCGCTCATGCCCGGTCTCCCCGTCCTCGTCGCGGCGCTGGTGGCGATCGTCGTGGGCTGGACGAACTGGCTGGGCTCCCGGCCGACGACGTCGACAGGGGACCCCGCATGACGCTGTGGCACACGATCCTGCTCGCGGCCATCGTGTGCGTGGCGCTCAAGACGGCCGGCTACCTCGTGCCACCGGCATGGTTCGAGGCGCCTCGCCCCTCCCGGACGATCGACCTCCTCACCGTCGCGCTCCTCTCGGCGCTGGTCGTCGTGCAGACGCTCGGCGTGGGCCAGGCGATCGTGCTCGACGCACGCGTTCCCGGTCTCCTCGTCGCGGCGGGTCTCCTCGTCGTCAGAGCGCCGTTCCTCGTCGTGGTCGCGGCAGCCGCCGCGGTCGCGGCACTCCTGCGTCTGTGGGGCTGGGCGACCTGATCGGTCGAGGAGTGCCCGCCTAGACTGTGCAGGTGAATGCCCTCTTCGCCCGCATCGCCACCTGGGTGCTGGCCGCCGTCATCGGCGTCGTCTACGGCGTCGCCGGCACGATCGGCCAGGCGGCGACCTGGGGTGTCGTCCCCGTCGGTCTCATCGTCGCCTCGGTCGGCTTCGTCGCCCTGCTGATCGCGGTGCGGACGCTGACGGGGGAGCGCGCCTCCGCGCTCGCCTGCGGGCTCGGCGCCCTCGTGGCCACGCTCCTGTTCGCCAACGAGGGTCCCGGCGGGTCCGTCGTGGTGCCGGCGCCCCCGGAGGGGACCGTCGTCACGCCCGGGCTCATCTGGACGTTCGTCGTCCCGCTGGCCGTCGCACTCGTCGTCGCGTGGCCGACGGCATCCCGCGTCCGATCCACGAACTAGACTCGTCCTGTGACGTATGTGATCGCTCTCCCGTGCGTGGATGTCAAGGACCGAGCCTGCATCGACGAATGTCCCGTCGACTGCATCTACGAAGGCGAACGCTCTCTCTACATCCACCCCGATGAGTGCGTCGACTGCGGCGCCTGCGAGCCGGTGTGCCCCGTCGAGGCCATCTACTACGAAGACGACCTCCCCGCCGAGTGGCAGGACTACTACACGGCCAACGTGGAGTTCTTCGAGGATCTCGGTTCGCCGGGCGGCGCCGCGAAGGTCGGCGTCATCGCCAAGGATCACCCCGTCATCGCGGGTCTTCCTCCGCAGGCCCACTGAGACTCGCTGAGCCGACATGAGCGTCCACGACCTCGCGGACTACCCCTGGGACGCCGTCGCCCCCTACGCGGCGCGAGCACGGCAGCATCCCGGCGGGATGGTCGATCTCTCGATCGGTTCCCCCGTCGATCCGACGCCCGGTGTCGTCGCCGAGGCGCTCCGACGTGCCACGGACGCTCACGCCTACCCGCAGACCGTCGGCACTCCGGCGCTGCGCGAGGCGATCGCGGCCTGGTACGGCCGCCGGCGCGGGGTGCAGGGCCTCACGCCCTCCCAGGTCATCCCGACCGTGGGCTCGAAGGAGCTCGTCGCCCTCCTGCCGCTCCTTCTCGGCCTCGGCACCGGCGACACGGTCGTTCACCCGCGCGCGGCCTACCCGTCCTACGAGGTGGGAGCACGTCTCGTGGATGCGCAGGCCTTCGCGTCGGATGATCCCGACGAGTGGCCCACGACCACGCGGCTCGTGTGGCTGAACACGCCCGGCAACCCCGACGGTCGGGTCCTCGACGTCGCCGAGCTCCGACACGCCGTGGAGCGCGCTCGCGAGCTGGGTGCCGTCCTGGCCTCGGACGAGTGCTACGCCGAGCTGGGCTGGGAAGGGCCGTGGGCGGATGCCCCGGTGCCCAGCATCCTCGATCCCCGGGTCGCGAGCGGCGACCTCACCGGCCTCCTGTCGGTCTACTCGCTCAGCAAGCAGTCGAACCTCGCGGGCTACCGCGCGGCGTTCGTCGCCGGCGAAGCGGACCTGATCGAGCGCCTCGTGACCGCCCGCAAGCACCTCGGGCTGATGGTGCCCGGGCCCGTGCAGGCCGCCATGATCGCCGCGCTCGAGGACGATGCGCACGTGGAGCACCAGCGCGAGCTCTACCGTGCCCGCCGCGACATCCTGAAGCCGGCCGTCGAAGCCGCCGGTTTCCGGATCGACCGCAGCGAGGGCGGCCTCTACCTCTGGGCGACGGCGGGGGAGGACGCGTGGGAGTCCCTCGCGCGCCTCGCCGACCTCGGCATCCTCGCCGGGCCCGGACACTTCTACGGATCCCATTTCCCCCAGCATGTGCGGTTCTCGCTCACGGCGACCGACGAGCGCATCGCCGAAGCCGCGCGGAGGCTCGCGGCATCCGTCGAGGCCTGACCCTTCGTAGGCTTCCTCCTACGAATTCCGCTATCCATTGAGCGCGACAGCACATGTGCTCACTGCCCAGTAGGCTGTAAAGACCGCTCCGACGACCGCAAGGAGGCTTCGTGACCAACGCGGACACCCCTCAGATCGCCACCGTGACCATCGGTGACACGAAGGCAGAACTCCCGCTCATCTCGGGAAGTGAAGGGGTGCCGAGCGTCGACTTCTCCACCTTCACGAAGCAGACCGGGCACACGTCCCTCGACTACGGGTTCGTGAACACCGCGTCGACGAAGTCGTCGATCACGTACATCGACGGCGACCAGGGCATCCTGCGCTACCGCGGGTACCCGATCGAGCAGCTCGCGCAGCACAGCACGTATCTCGAGGTGGCCTGGCTCCTTCTGTACGGCGAACTGCCGACGGAGGACGAACTCGCCGGGTGGGACGAGAAGATCCGTCGCCACACGCTGCTGCACGAAGACCTCAAGCACTTCTTCTCGGCGCTGCCGCACACCGCGCACCCCATGTCGGTGCTGTCTGCGGCCACGGCGGCCCTCTCGACCTACTACGAGGGGCAGAGCGACCCGCACAACCCCGAGCACGTCGAGCTCAACACGATCCGCATGCTCGCGAAGCTCCCGGTCATCGCCGCGTACGCGCACAAGAAGAGCATCGGGCACGCCTTCCTGTACCCCGACAACTCGCTGAGCTTCGTCGACAACTTCCTCAAGCTGAACTTCGGCAACAACGCCGAGCCGTACGAGATCAACCCCGTCATGTCGCGGGCGCTCGAGCGCCTGCTGATCCTCCACGCCGACCACGAGCAGAACGCGTCGACCTCGACGGTCCGCCTCGTCGGTTCGACCGGGGCGAACCAGTTCTCCTCGATCTCCGCCGGCATCAACGCCCTGTACGGGCCGCTTCACGGCGGCGCGAACGAAGCCGTCCTCGACATGCTGGGCCGCATCCGCGACTCCGGCGAGAGCGTGCAGCGCTTCGTCGAGCGGGTCAAGAACAAGGAAGACGGCGTGAAGCTCATGGGCTTCGGGCACCGCGTCTACAAGAACTACGACCCGCGCGCGAAGCTCGTCAAGGAGTCGGCTGACGAAGTCCTGCGCGAGCTCGGCGTCGTCGACCCGCTTCTGGCGCTCGCCAACGAGCTCGAGGAGATCGCGCTCAGCGACGACTACTTCAAAGAGCGTCGCCTGTACCCGAATGTCGACTTCTACACGGGCGTCATCTACAAGGCGATGGGCTTCCCCACGCGCATGTTCACGCCGTTGTTCGCAATCGGTCGCCTGCCCGGCTGGCTCGCTCACTGGCGCGAGATGCAGAACGATCCGCAGACGAAGATCGGCCGTCCGCAGCAGCTCTACACGGGTGCCACCGAACGGGATTACCCGACCTCCCACTGACGCGGTCATCGCCCGCTAAAGTGTGCCCATGATGGTCCACGGGGGAGTTGTCGCGCACGTTCTGTCGGCACCGGTGATGCCGATCCCGGATGACGGGGACAGCGGTTTCTTCGGCCCGGGGATGCCGGGGCCCGACATGGGCGGTGCCGGAGACGCGTTCTCTGCGTTCTTCGGACTGGCCGTCGTCCTGGTGATCGCCGGAGCGGTGTTCTCCGTCGTGGTCGCGGCGCGGAAGCGTCGGATCCTCCGGGATGCCGGCATCGATCCGTTCACGGTGGATGCGGCGATCGCCGCCAAGGTCCTCCGCAGCGACCTGCTCGCTCCCTCGACACCGGCAGCGCAGGTCGCGCCGTCGATCGAGAAGCGCCTCGCGGAGCTCGACGACCTCCGCGCCCGCGGCGTCATCAGCGAGGACGAACACCGAGAGGCGCGCGCGGCGGTCCTGAAGGGCTGAACCTCAGGCGTGGAGGTCGGCGTTCAGCGTCACGCCGACGCCCTCGCGCCGAACCGCCTCGACCGTCCCGGTGAGCGAATTGCGCCGGAAGAGGATGCCGTTCTGCCCGGAGAGCTCGGCGGCCTTGACCGTCGGGCGCGTGCCGTCGTGGCGCGGCGGCTCGCCTGCCAGGGAGACCTTGGTCCCAGCGGTCACGTACAGGCCCGCTTCGACGATGCAGTCGTCACCGAGCGAGATGCCGATGCCCGCGTTCGCGCCGAGGAGTGTGCGCCGGCCGATGGAGACCCGGTGTTCACCGCCACCCGAGAGGGTGCCCATGATCGAGGCGCCTCCGCCGACGTCGCTGCCGTCGCCGACGACGACGCCCTGCGAGATGCGGCCCTCCACCATCGACGCGCCGAGCGTACCGGCGTTGAAGTTGACGAAACCTTCGTGCATCACCGTCGTACCGGGCGCGAGATGTGCGCCCAGGCGCACGCGCGAGGCGTCCGCGATCCGGACGCCGGCGGGCACGACGTAGTCGGTCAGGCGGGGGAACTTGTCCAGGCCGTTCACCTGGATGCCCGCCCGCTGCAGTCCGGCGCGGAGGCGGGTGAGGTCGTCGGGATGCACGGGGCCGGCGCTCGTCCACGCGACGTTCGGCAGGTGGCCGAAGATCCCGGTGAGGTCCAGCTCGTTCGGGGCCACGAGGAGGTGCGAGAGGGCCTGAAGACGCAGGTACGCATCGGGGGTGCTCGCCGGCGGGGCGTCGAGGTCGATCTCCACGACGATCACGTCGACCGTGACGGCACGGCGCGGGTCGGGTCCGGCGAAGGCGGCGAGCTCGCTCGTGTCGACGTCGGCAGGGGCGCGGCCTGTGGCGGGAGCCGGGAACCAGGCGTCGAGCACCGTGCCGTTCTCACTCGTCGTGGCCAGACCGATACCCCACACCCACCGCGCGTCACTCATGGTTCCAGGCTATCGGGCCGTCGTTAGACTCGACGTCATGCCCCGGCTCGACCTCCGCTCCAGCGCCGTCGACCTGACGCGCACCATCTGCGACATCCCCAGCGTCTCCGACGACGAGACCGTCCTCGCCGACGCGATCTTCGAGGCGGTGTCCGCGTTGCCGCACCTCGACGTCCACCGCGACGGCGACACGATCGTGGCCCGCACGTCCCTCGGACGCGCGCAGCGCGTCGCGATCGCCGGGCACATCGACACGGTCCCCATCAACGACAACGTACCGACGCGGAACGTCGACATCGACGGCGAGCGGTACCTGTGGGGCCGCGGCACGGTCGACATGAAGGCGGGCGTCGCGGTGCAGCTGAAGCTCGCCGCCGAGCTCACCGACCCCCGGGTCGACATCACCTGGATGTGGTACGACCACGAGGAGGTCGCTGCCGACCTCAACGGGCTGACCCGACTCGCGGCATCCCGTCCCGATCTCTTCGAGGCGGACTTCGCGATCCTGGGGGAGCCCTCGAACGGTCAGGTCGAGGGCGGGTGCAACGGCACGCTCCGCGCGGTCATCCGCACGACGGGCGTGCGCGCGCACAGCGCCCGCGCCTGGATCGGCGAGAACGCGATCCACAAGGCCGCGCCCGTCCTCGCTCGGCTGGCCGAGTACCGGTCCCGCGAGATCGAGGTCGACGGGCTGCTCTACCGCGAGGGGCTCAACGCGGTCGCCGTCCGCGGGGGCATCGCGGGCAACGTCATCCCCGACGCCTGCGAGATCGATGTCAACTACCGCTTCGCCCCGAACAAGGATGCCGCGGCCGCCGCGGCGCACGTGCGGGACGTGTTCGCCGGCTTCGAGGTCGAGATCGTCGACCTCTCCGAGGGCGCCCGCCCGGGGCTCGATGCGCCGCTCGCCCAGGAGTTCGTCGCCGCGGTCGGGGCAGTGCCCAAGCCCAAGTACGGCTGGACGGATGTCGCCCGGTTCTCCGCGATGGGTGTGCCCGCCGTCAACTACGGCCCGGGCGACCCGTCCCTCGCCCACCACGACGAGGAGCGGGTGCCGCTCTCGCAGATCGAGGACGTCGAGCGGGGCCTGCGGGCATGGCTGAGCGGCGACTGAGGACCGCAGCCTCCGTCGCCGGCACCGTCGCCGCCGTCTACGTCTCGGCCCGCCTCCTCACCACGCTGTTCTTCTGGATCGCCGCGGAGCTGTCGGGCCCGACCTCGCGGTTCGGGGCGGACGCCTCCATCTCCTCCCTCGCGATGGGCTGGGACTCCCAGTGGTACTGGGTCATCGCCGACCAGGGCTACCCGTCGACCCTTCCGGTGACGGATGCCGGTCAGGTCACCGAGAACGCGTGGGCGTTCCTGCCGCTGTACCCCTGGCTGGCTCGGGCGCTCGGGACGGTTCTGGGCGGCTACCCCGCCGGTGCGATCGTGCTGGCGCTCGTCGCGGGGTACGCGGCATCCGTCGTGCTCTTCCTGCTGCTTCGCGGCCGGATCGGCGAGACGGCGGCGCTGTGGGCCGTCGTGTTCTTCGCGAACGGTCCGCTGGCGGCGCTCTTCCAGATGGGGTACGCGGAATCGCTCGGACTGCTCTGGCTCTTCCTCGCGCTGTGGGCGCTCGTGCAGAGGCGGTTCGGGTGGCTGTACCTGCTCGTCGTCCTCATGGGCTTCACGCGACCGGGCGTCCTCGCGTTCGCCCTGCTGCTCGGGCTCTACGGCATATTCCGCTGGTTCCGACGACGCGACGATCCGCTCCCGGTGTGGCACATCGTCCACATCGTCGCCCTCGGCGCCCTCGCCGTGATCGTCGGCTTCGCCTGGCAGGTCATCGCCGGGATCGCGACGGGCGACCCGTCGGCGTACCTCGAGACCGAGCTCGCCTGGCGGCGGAGCTGGGTCGGGTCCGAGGAGCAGTTCATGCCGTTCATCGCCTTCTTCCAGGCGGCGGCCATCTGGTTCGGCCTGTGGGGGTTGCCGACGGCGCTCGGACCGGTCCTCCTCGTCGTACTGATCGTGGGCGCCGGTGTCCTTCTCGCCCGGTCGCCGCAGGTCCGCCGGCTCGGGCCGGAGATCCGGCTGTGGGGCGCGAGCTACCTCGTCTACCTCCTGGCGGTGTTCTTCCCGCAGTCGAGCATCTTCCGACTCCTCCTCCCGCTCACCCCCGTTGCGGCGGGCGTTGCGGTCCCGAGCTCGCGGTGGTGGCGGATCGGCATCCTGGTCCTCTGCGTGGCCGGACAGTGGGTCTGGATCCACGAGATGCTCGCGCTGGGGGACACGTTCTTCCGGATTCCATGACGATATGCGTGCGCTGAGACTCGCGCGCGCCATCGGCGATCACCCCATTGGGTAGACTAATGGGGTAGGCCGAAGACGAAAAGGAGCCCCACAATGGCAGCCATGAAGCCGCGCACCGGAGACGGACCTATGGAGGCCGTCAAGGAGGGCCGTCTCATCATCGTGCGTGTCCCGCTCGAGGGGGGCGGTCGACTTGTCGTCTCGGTGAACGATGACGAGGCGAAGGAACTCCACAGCGTTCTCAGTGGGGTCGTCGGCGCCGCCTGACCCCGGATCGATACGAAAGGCCGGCCCCTCGGGGCCGGCCTTTCGGCGTTTCTCGGATGCCGCGGCGAAGCGATCAGCTCTGGTCGGCGACCGTCGTCAACTGGAGCAGGCCCTCGCCGACGATGGACAGCGCGCCGAGGACGGCGGGGGAGTCCTGCGTCTCCTGGATCAGGGACCGGTAGGCGCTCTCGAGGGGGCCGCGCTTGACGGGATCGGCGACGGCGCCGCCGGCGAGCACCCGAGGCACGAGCACCGTGCCGCCGGCGCGAGCCAGACGCAGCCCGTGCTCGACGTACTCGATGACCCCCTCGGGGTCGGCATCGATGAGGACGATGTCGTAGGACGCCTCGTTCATCCGCGGCAGGACGTCCGCGGCGCGGCCGGTGATGAACCGCACCCGAGCCGGCGGGATGCGGGAATCCGTGAACGCCTTCCGGGCCACGGCGAGGTGCTCGGGTTCCTTGTCGATCGTCGTCAGTGTCGCGCGCGGCGACCCGTGCATGAGCCAGAGGCCGGAGACCCCGCCGCCCGTGCCGATCTCGACGATGTTGAGCGCGCGGCCGGCCGCCGCGATGACGGCGCACTGGGCGCCGACCTCGGGGCTGATCGGGTTCGCGCCGATCTCGAGGGCGTGAGCGCGGGCGCGGGCGATGGCCTCGGGCTCGACCGTCGCCTCGGCGGCGAATCGGCGTACCGCTTCGTGATCTCCCATGTCGTGAACCTCCACGCGTCAGCCTAGGCGGGTCGGCACCCCGCAACCCCCAGGCGCACGGGTAACCTGGGAACCATGTCATTCGGGCTCGATCTGGAGAAGATCCTCCTCATCGGACTCATCGCCGCCCTCCTGCTCGGCCCCGAGCGCCTGCCCGGTTACGCCGCGTCCCTCGCGAGACTCACTCGCCGGGTTCGTCAGTGGCTCGATGGCGCACGCACCCGGGTCAAAGAGGAGATGGGCGATGACTTCGACGAGATCGAGTGGCGCAAGCTCGACCCGCGACAGTACGACCCGCGGCGCATCATCCGCGAGGCGCTGATCGACGACGCCCCGGTGAAGCCCGTCGCGACGACTCCGGCAGCGGCGGTCGCGCTGGCCGAGCCGCCCGCCGTCGAGGCGAGCGCGGACGAGACCCCGGCGGACCTGCGTACGGTGCCGTTCGACTCCGAGGCGACCTGACGGGCGGCATCCGCCGTCTGTCGTCGGATCAGGAGCGCGAGACGGGCAGCGACCGCCCGGCCAGCGAGCGCCGCGTCGTGGCGATCGCATCGGCGATCGCGGAGATCGCCCGCGCCGCGGTGTCCTCGGGCTCGCCGATCACGACGGGGACGCCCACGTCGCCACCCCGCCGGAGCGCGGCGCTCAGCGGGACGGACCCGAGGAGCGGCACCGTGAGTCCGCCGACTGAGAGGGCGGCCGCGACGGCCTCGCCGCCGCCCTGACCGAACAGGTCGAGGACGCTGCCGTCGGGAAGCATGAACGCCGTCATGTTCTCGATGACCCCGATGACCGACTGGCCCGTCTGACGGGCGACGACACCGCTGCGCACAGCGACATCGGCCGCCGCCGCCTGCGGAGTGGTCACGACGAGGACCTCCGCGTGGGGGAGCAGCTGGCCCACCGAGATGGCGACGTCCCCCGTTCCCGGCGGCATGTCGATCAGGAGCACGTCGAGGTCGCCGAAGTGCACATCGGTGAGGAACTGCTGCACCGTGCGATGGAGCATGGGACCGCGCCAGGCGACAGCGGGGGACGCATCCGGGGGCAGGAACATGCCGATCGAGATCGTCTTCACGCCGTGTGCCACGGGAGGCAGCATGAGGTCGTTCAGACGGGTCGGCTGCGGGGGCCGGCCATCCTCGTCGACGAGGCCCAGGAGCCCGGGGATCGAGAACCCGTGGACGTCCGCGTCGATGAGCCCCACGGCGAGTCCGCGGGAGGCCAAGGCGGCCGCGAGATTCGCGGTGACGGTGGACTTGCCCACACCGCCCTTGCCGCTCGTGACGGCGATCACCCGGGTCAGCGAGTCCGCGGTGAAGGGCATGCGCTTGGTGCCGCGGATCCGTTCCACGAGGGCGGAGCGCTCCGCCGCGGTCATGACGCCGACGTCGACCGCGACGTCGGCGATGCCCGGGACGGATGCCGCGGCATCCCGCACGTCGCGTTCGATGCGGTCCGCCGCGGGGCAGCCGACGATCGTCAGGGCGATGCCCACACGGGTGATGTCGCCGTCGACGGCCACATCGCGCACCATGTCGAGTTCGCCGAGCGGGCGGCGCAGTTCGGGGTCGATGACGGCCGACACCGCGGCGCGGACCTGCTCGGCGGTCGCGTGCGTACTCACGACGTCGAGTGCTCGTCGCCGGGGCGATCGTGGTCGCGCTCGTCGAGACGATCCAGCAGCGACCTCAGCTCCTGGCGGAGGACGTCGCGGCTCACCACCTCGCTCTGCATGTCGGTGAGCGCCATCCGCAAGGCCACGACCTCACGGGCGAGGTACTCGGTGTCGGCGAGATTCCGCTCGGCCCGCTGACGGTCCTGCTCGATCTGCACCCGGTCGCGGTCGTCCTGGCGGTTCTGCGCGAGGAGGATGAGCGGAGCCGCGTACGAGGCCTGCAGCGAGAGCACGAGGGTGAGGGCGGTGTAGCCGAGCGCCGCGTCGTCGAAGCGGAGCGACTCGGGGCCGATCGTGTTCCAGGTGATCCACGCGACGCAGAAGAGGGACAGGATCAGCAGGAAGACGGGGGTGCCCATCGCCCGGGCGATCCACTCGGTGAAGCGTCCGAACCGATCACGCGACGGCTGCGGCGTGCGGCTGAGGACGCTCGCCCGGCGACCGCGCGGTGCTTCGAACCCCGACTTCGGTGCGCGCGCCATCATCGCCGCACCCCCGGGGTCTGCCGCGGGGCATCCTGCGAACGCCAGTCATCGGGCAGGAGGTAGTCGATGACGTCGTCGACGGTGACGGTGCCGACGAGGTGCCGAGCCGAGTCGACGACGGGGAGCGAGACGAGGTTGTAGCTCGCGAGCAGACGAGCCACCTCGGCGGCGCTGGCCGAGACGGTGACCGGCTCCACGCTGTCGTCGATGATGGCGCCGAGCCGCTCGTGCGGCGGGTAGCGCAGCATCCGCTGGAAATGCACGACGCCGAGGAGACGCCCCGTCGGGGTCTCGTACGGGGGCAGCGTGACGAACACCGCCGCGGCCAGCGCGGGGTGCAGTTCGTGACGACGGATGAGGGCGAGGGCTTCGGCGACGGTCGCGTCGGCGGACAGCACGATGGGCTCGCTCGTCATGAGACCGCCGGCCGTGTCGGGCCCGTGCTCGAGGAGGGCCCGGACGTCCTCCGCCTCCTCGGGCTCCATCAGGTCGAGAAGCTGGCCGGCGCGGGCGTCGGAGAGCTGCCCCAGCACGTCGGCCGCGTCATCGGGCTCCATCGCGTCGAGGACGTCGGCGGCGCGCTCGTCGCCGAGGGCCTCGAGGATGTGGACCTGATCGTCCTCGGGCATTTCTTCGAGCGCGTCGGCGAGTCGATCGTCGGGGAGCTCCTCGGCGACCTCGAGGAGGCGGTCCTCGGGGAGATCGAGAAGGGTGTTGGCGAGGTCGGCAGGCTTCAGCTCGGAGTACGAGGCCACCAGCAGCTCGGCGGACTGCGTCTGGCCGGCCACCTGCTCGTCGCGGACGTCGTTCCACTGCGCGAAGGTCGTCGGCCCCTTGGCAAAGGGCGAGGCGCTCGTCTTGGGGCGCCGGAGGAACAACTGACCGACGTGCCATTCGCCGAGGCGGTCGCGTTCGATCGCCACGTCCTCGATGACGGCGGAGCCCGACCCGTCCGTGAGGTGGACGCTGCGGCCGATGAGCTCGGTCATGACGCGCACCTCACCGCCTCGCTGCTCGAAGCGGCGCACGTTGATGAGGCCCGTCGTGATGACCTGACCGCTGGCGATCGAGGTCACGCGGCCGATGGAGAGGAAGACGTTCCTCCTGCCGGGGATCTCGACCACGAGGCCGACGACCCGCGGAGGGTCGTCCTTCCGGTAGATGACAACCACGTCGCGGACCCGTCCGAGCCGGTCGCCCGACGGGTCGAAGACGGCGCACCCGGTCAGGCGCGCGACGAAGACCCGCTGCGTACTCACCCGACCAGCGTAGTCGGCGGATACCTCACGGTTCCTGCGCCGACGCAAAGGGGCTCGTGGGAGACTGACACCATGAGCATGATGGGCGGGGCCCCGAAAGAGCACGGTGCGACGGTCGCGGAGTACACGTCGTACGAAGCGGCGCAGAAAGCCGTGTCGACGTTGATCGCCTCGGACGTGCCCGCCCCGGACATCGCCATCGTCGGGCGCGGACTGCGATCGGTCGAGCGCGTCACGGGGCGTCTGGGGTACGCGACGGCCGCCCGCTCCGGTGCGATCAACGGCGTCCTGCTCGGCCTGCTGTTCGCCGCCATCTTCGTGCTCGGGAGCCCGGGAGCCGTCCTGCAGCTCTTCGTCGGCGTCATGCTCGTCGGCATCGCGATCGGCATGCTCCTGAGCATCATCAGCTACTCGATCCTCCGTCGGCGACGCGACTTCACCTCGGTCACGCAGGTGATCGCCGACCACTACGACGTCACCGTGCTGTCGCGGAGCTTCGGTCGGGCCACCGAGCTGCTCGGTGGGTCGCGCACGTCGGCACCGCGTCCCGCGCCGCCCGTGGATCTGACCGACCCGCCGCGGTACGGCGAACGGATCGAGCCCGGCGCTGCCACTCCGCAGTCCGGGGAACGCGTCGATCCGGCGCCGTCCCCCGCCGCGGGCGAACGCGTCGACCCGGCCGCGCCACCGCAGTACGGCGAGCGTGTCGATCCTGCGCCGGCGCCTCCCGCGACGCCGCCCCAGACCGCTCCCGGTCAGGGAACTCCGGGCCAGCCGACCGGGCAGGCCGCCCCCGACGCTCCGCGATGATCGTCGTCGCCCTGCCCTCGGGCGGGGTCGAGCTCGACGCCTGGATGGACGAGGCGGACGATCCGAGAGCCGTCATCGCTCTCGCTCACGGCGCGGGCGCGGGTCACGAGCATCCGTTCCTGGTGGGTGCCGCGCGGGTGTGGGCGGACGCCGGCTTCACGACGGTCCGCTTCGACTTCCCCTACCGACACGCCGGGCGACGGATGCCGGGCCCCGCCGCACACGCCGTCGAGACGTGGGCCGCGGTCGAGACGTTCTGCCGCGGGGCGGCACCGGGCCTCCCGTTCGTCGCGGCGGGCAAGTCGTACGGCGGTCGCATGGCGTCGATGGCGGCGGCCGAGGGACGGATCGGGGCTGACGCGCTGGTGTACCTCGGGTATCCGCTGCACCCGCCCGGCCGACCCGAGAACGCGCGCACGGCCCATCTGCCCGCGGTGACCGCGCCGCAGCTTTTCCTGGCCGGCACGAAGGATCCGTTCCTGCAGCCGCTCGTCGACCTCGAAGCGGCCGTCGCCGCGTGCCACGATGCGGAGATCCGCTGGTTCGAGGGCGGCGGCCACTCGTTCGAGGTCGCGGGGCGGAAGCTCCCCGCAGACGAGGTGGGTGCGGCGACGGCGCGGTCGGCCGTCCCGTGGCTGAGCGCCCGGCTTCAGCGCCCCGCCGCGTAGCCCTGCACACCCCGGGGGTTGGCGGCGCCCCACAGGATGCCGGTGCCCCGGTCGATGCCGACCGCTGACAGCCGGCCGAGCGACCATTCGCCCGCCCTCGTGACGCGGTGGCCCCGCTCGGCGAGACCGGTCAGGACGGCGTCGTCCAACCGCTCCTCGGCGACGAGGCCGATCGGGTCCCACGTGCGCGGCCAGAACGAGTCGACCATCGCCGCCGTGTGCAGCGTCGGAGCCTCGATGGCCTGCTGCGCGGTGTACGCGCCGACGAGCATCCGCAGCAGCATCGGCAACTGCCACTGGTCCTGCTGGTCGCCGCCGGGTGTGCCCATCGCGATGCGGGTGGTCCCGTCGTGGACGAGCGTCGGGGACAGGGTCGTCCGCGGGCGATCGCCCGGCCGGAGCGCGGCGGGGGAGGCGTCGTCGAGCCAGCACATCTGCAGTCGCGTCCCGAGGCAGAAACCCAGTGAAGGGATCGTGGGGGAGGACTGCAGCCAACCGCCGGACGGGGTGACGGAAACGATGTTGCCCCACCGGTCCACGACGTCGATGTGGCACGTGTCGCCGCGGGTGGCGCCGGTGCGGTCGACCGTCGGTTCGCCCGTCCCTGCGGCGGACGCACCCTCCTGCCGGAGCGGTGGCTCCCACGGTCCCGCTCCGGGGAGTGTGGCGGGTCGCCACCGCGACGACGCGTGGTCACCGATCTCCGCGCGCCGGGAGGCGATGACGGCGTCCGAGAGGAGGGGGCCGGCGTCCGCACCCTCGCCGAAGTACGCGTCGCGGTCGGCGAGGACGAGCTTCAGGACCTCGATGACCGTGTGCGCACCCTCGAGGGTCGAGGGGTCCAGGTCGGCGTCCGGAAGGGGCTCGAGGATGCGCAACGCCTCGAGCAGGGCGGGTCCCTGGGACCAGGCATCCGCTTTGAACACCGTCCGACCGCGGAACGGCACCGACAGCGGCGTCTCGTAGCGCGCCGGTGCGTCGATGAGGTCGTCGGGGGTCAGGACGGCGACATGATCGGTGCCGCTGGAGTGGCGATGCGGACGCGAGAGGAAGGCGCAGGCGTCGGTGAGCAGGCGCCGCCATTCGGCTCGCGCCGCGTCGATGCCGACCGCCCGGTCATCCGCCTGTCCGGCCGCGGCGGCGACGCGCCGGAGGACATCCGCGTACGCGGCGTTGCGGTGAAGGTCGCCTGCCGCCGGGACGCGGCCGTCCACGAGCCACAGCTCGGCCGACGACGTCCAGTGGTCCCGGAACAGGTCGGCGACCCGGCCGATGGTGGCTGCGGCCGCCGGCAGCAGCGGATGCCCGTTGTCGGCGTAGTCGATCGCGTACGCCACGACGTCGGCCACCGACCACGTGCCGTGGTCGCGGAGGAGGAGGAGCCACGCGTCCACGGCGGCCGGGATCGCCGCCGCGAGGCCGCCGGCGCCGGGGACGAGATCGAGTCCCTCACCTCGGAAATGGCTGATCGTCGCGCCGGCGGGCGCCGCGCCCTGGCCCATGAGGACCGTGGGGGCCGCGGCATCCGCCGGTTGGAAGAGTCCGACGAGATCGCCGCCGGGACCGTTGAGGTGCGGCTCGACGATGTGCAGCACGAACCCACCCGCGCAGGCGGCGTCGAACGCGTTGCCGCCGCGCTCGAGCACGGCTTGAGCGACCGCGGTCGCCGTCGCATGGGTCGACGCGGCCATGCCGAACGTCCCCGTCAGCTGGGGTCGCGTCGTGAAAGCGGGCGGCGGTGTGTAGGCGGACGCGGTCATCGATTCAGGCGCGGGCGCGGGCGATCCAGGCCTCGATGTCGTCGGCGGTGCGCGGGATGTGGGCGGAGAGGTTCACCGGCCCGTTCTCGGTCATGAGGATGTCGTCTTCGATGCGCACGCCGATCCCGCGGTACTCCTCGGGCACGGTGAGGTCGTCGATCTGGAAGTACAGGCCCGGCTCGATCGTGAAGACCATGCCCGCCTCGAGCACGCCGTCGTAATACATCTCCCGTCGCGCTTCTGCGCAGTCGTGCACGTCGATCCCGAGGTGGTGGCTCGTCCCGTGGACCATGTAGCGGCGGTGCTGACCGCCGCGGTCGGCGTCGAGCGCCTCCTCTGCGGTGACCGGGAGCAAGCCCCACTCGGCGGTCCGCGCGGCGATGACCTCCATCGCGGCCTCGTGGATCGCGCGGAACTTCACGCCCGGGCGGGCTGCCGCGAACGCCGCGTCCGCTGCTTCCCGCACGGTCTCGTGGATGCGGCGCTGCACGGGCGAGAACGTGCCCGACACGGGGAGGGTCCGCGTGATGTCGGCGGTGTAGAGGCTGTCGACCTCGACGCCGGCGTCGATGAGGACCAGATCGCCGGGGACCACGGCGCCGTCGTTGCGCGTCCAGTGCAGGTAGCAGGCATGAGGACCGGATGCCGCGATCGTGTCGTACCCCTCGCCGTTGCCGTCCGTGCGGGCGCGCAGGTGGAACACGCCCTCGATGGCACGCTCGCCGCGAGGGGTGTCGATGATGCGGGGGAGTTCGGCGACGATGTCGTCGAAGCCGCGACCGGTGGCCTCGACGGCGAGGCGGAGCTGGGCGATCTCGTACGGGTCCTTCACCAGGCGCAGCTCGGAAACGAAGCGCGTGAGCTCGTCATCGGCCTCGAGGGTGAGGTCGTCGTCGGTGCTCGTGAACGCATCGACGTGGGCCGTCGCGAGTCCGAGGTCGGCGGCGACCGCTTCGAGGGAGGGGCGCGGACCGATCCAGAACTCGCCGATGGATGCGTCGGCGTAGAACTCGGTCGTCGTGCGATCGGCGCGCTCGCGCAGGTACAGGGTCACGTCGTGACCGCCCTCGACGGGTTCGAAGACCAGGACGGAGTCGGGCACGGCGTCGGCGCCCCAGCCGGTCAGGTGCGAGAAGGCGGAGTGGGCACGGAACGGGTAGTCGGTGTCGTTCGAGCGCTGCTTGAAGGAGCCGGCGGGGATGACCAGGCGCGACCCCGGGAACGCGGCCGAGACGGCGGCTCGACGTGCGGCGGCGTAGGGGGCTTCGGCTCGCTGCGGCGGCAGGGAGGCGGGCCGCTCGGCCCATCCGGTCGAGATCGACTCGAGGAAGCCCGCGGGGAAGGGCTGCTTGCGGTTCGTGGTCGCTGCCGCCGGGGTCTCGGTGGTCTCCTGGGCGATGGTGTCGCGCTCGTCGGTGGTCATCTTCCCAGTCTCGCACCGACCGTCGACCTCGTCAGCCCACCGGCTCCAGTTGCACGATGACGGGGCGGTGGTCTCCGCCGGACCCGTCGAGGGAGGTCACCACGACCGAGCCGGTGGCGCGCCAGGCATCCGTCGTCATCACGTGGTCGATGGGCGCACCCAGCAGAGCCGGCCAGGCCGTGTCCCAGGTCCCGACCGCGCCGTTGCCCGTCGTCGAGGCGGCGTCGTGGCAGCGTCCGAGGGTGCCGCCGTGGGTGCCGAGCCGACTCATGTGGTCGATCGTCGCGTTGAAGTCGCCCGCCAGGATGACGTTCGCGCTCGCGCACTGGTCCGCGATCCAGCGGAGGTCGCTGCGCCAGTGCGCCATGTCGTTCTGCCTCGGCGCGACGGCGTGGACGGCGACGACGGTGGGGCCCTTCCCGTTGACGGGCATCGCGACCACGCTCGGCACGACGGACGTGTTCTTCGTCCCGGAGGAGTCCGACTCGACCACGGCGTAGTCGCCGAGGTCGGGGGAGATCAGGAGCGTCGTGTAGGTGGCATCCCACCCCTGGTAGTTCTCCTCGTGCACCCACATGGGGTTGCCGCGCTCGCGCATGGCCACGGCGATCGCCTTGCCGGTCTCGTCGGTGGTCTCGGGGAGAGCGACGATGTCGACGTCCATCGCGATGGCCGTCGTCACGATCGCGTCGATGTCCGTGGCTTCGCCGGCGGTGTTCCACGTCATGACGCGGACGCTGTCGGCGGTCGGCTCGGGAAGCCCCGACGTCCCGAGGCCGCGGAAGGCGAGGATGCCGACGTTCGCCGCGCAGGCGAGGATGCCGATCATCGCGAGGCCTGCTCCGAAGCCGCGTGTGCGGCGCCCGAGGCACACCAGCAGACCGATAAGCGCGAGGACGGCGAAACCGACGGCGACGACGGGTCGCAGCGACACGAGCTGCGCGATCGGGAAGGTCTGCTCGAGACGGAAGAACTGAGGCCACGTCAGGATCGCTGCGCCGACGGCGGCGGCGATCGTGAAGAGAATCCCCGTCAGTCGCAGCACATCACGACACTAAGCGGGCAGGCTGGGGACTTTCTGCGCGCGGTACGCTCGTGACCATGTCCGCAGGGTCCTCCGCTCCATCGGCCCCGCACGGGCCCGGCGATCTCCACCTGCACTCGGACCACTCCGACGGCACCGAGCCGCCCGCGGTCGTCATGGCCGCCGCTCACCGCCACGGCATCCGGACGGCCGCCCTCACCGATCACGACACCACGTCGGGGTGGGCGGAGGCAGCCGATGCCGCCGTTTCTCTCGGGATGTCGTTCCTGCCGGGGATGGAGCTGTCGGCGCGGCACGAGTGGCGGAGCGTCCACGTGCTCGCCTATCTCATCGACCCCGAGGAAGCGGGCCTGCGAGCCCTCACCGATCGCATCCGGCGGTCGCGGCTCACCCGTGCGCGGACGATGGCCGAGCGCATCGGACGCGACTACGACCTCACGTGGGAGGACATCGAGGCCCAGACGGCGGAGGGCGCGACCGTGGGGCGTCCCCACATCGCCGACGCCCTCGTCGCCCGCGGGCACGTCCGCGATCGCGGCGAAGCGTTCGGCGGCATCCTCTCACCGGCCAGCGAGTACTACGTGGCCCTGTACGCGCCCGATCCGGTCACCGCCGTCGCGGCCGTGGCAGGCGCGGGAGGCGTCCCCGTGATTGCGCACCCCGCCGGGCGGGCGGGACTCCTGCCGAACCGCGTCGTCCGCGGAATGCTCGACGCCGGCCTCGCCGGGTTCGAGCTCGGGCACCGCGAGAACGTCGAGCCCGCGCTCGGGGAGTTGCGGCGCCTGGTCGCGGAGCGGAACCTCATCGCGACCGGGTCGAGCGACTACCACGGTCGCGGCAAGCCGAACGTGCCGGGGGAGAACACCACGTCCGAGGACGCGATCGCGCGGATCGTCGCCCTCGGGACGGGGAGCGCGGTCGTCACGCCGTAGCGCGACGACCCGGCTCAGGCGCCGGCGATCGGTGCTGCGCCGCCGGATCCGCCGCGGCGGCGGCGACGGCGCCGCGCGGGGGCGGGCTTGCCGTCGTGGTGCTCCTTGCCGGCCCCGTCGTGCGTGCCGGCGCCGTCCACGGCGCGGTCCGCCGAATCCGACGTCGAGTTCGCCGAGTCGGATGCCGCGGCGCCGGACTCCTGCTCGAACGTCGAACCGACCTTGACGTCGTCCCCGCGGCGGCGACGGCGACGACGGCTGGTGCCGGCATCCGCTGACTGGTCCGCGGCGGCGTCTGCAGCCCGGGCGGGCGCCGCGGACGAGCGCGCGGGAGCGGCCTTGGGGGCGGCGGTGATGCGACCCTTGGTGCCGACGGGGATGTCGAGCTCCTCGAACAGGTGAGGGCTCGACGAGTAGGTCTCGAGGGGTTCGGGCTGGCCGAAGTCGAGCGCCCGGTTGATGAGCGCCCACTTGTGCAGGTCGTCCCAGTCGACGAAGGTCACCGCGATGCCCGTCTTGCCGGCACGGCCGGTGCGGCCGGCGCGGTGGAGGTACGTCTGCTCGTCATCGGGGATCGTGTGGTTGATGACGTGGGTCACGTCGTCCACGTCGATGCCGCGCGCGGCGACGTCGGTCGCGATGAGGACGTCGCGCTTGCCCGCCTTGAAGGCGGCCATCGAGCGCTCGCGGGCCTCCTGGCTCATGTCGCCGTGGACGGCGCCGGCGCTGAAGCCGCGGTCGCTGAGCTCGTCGACGAGGCGCTGGGCGGCGCGCTTGGTGCGCGTGAAGATGACGGTCTTGCCGCGACCCTCGGCCTGCAGGATGCGTGCGATGACCTCGTCCTTGTCGAGCGAGTGCGCCCGGTAGACGAGGTGCTTGATGT